>Ga0207659_10001986_pt1 | contig 12099 bp, 8 predicted proteins | sample KBSM43metaG_FD_184330 | JGI IMG/M metagenome (GOLD analysis project Ga0207659, IMG submission 184330) | Miscanthus rhizosphere microbial communities from Kellogg Biological Station, Michigan, USA - KBS M4-3 metaG (SPAdes) (version 2) | ecosystem: Host-associated > Plants > Roots > Rhizosphere >...
CCATGGACCGCTTGGGTAAGGCCTCAAGCCAACCTCCGCGATTCCGCGCCTCCATCCGAGAATCGACGTGCTGCAAGACGCCGTGCAATGGCGGGCTGTCGCCCTGCACAGTTATAAGGTCATCGCGCAATTCCCGCGCAGACTGATAGCGGTGGTTCGGGTCTTTCTCCAGACATTTGCGGACGATGCGTTCCAATTCTCGTGGTGCATTCGGGTTCCACTGATATATCGATTCCGGATCGACATGCAGGAGTCGGCCCAGGCGCTCTCCGGTCGTGGATCCGGGGAAAGGCAGCCTACCGGTTGCCATCTCATAAAGAACGACGCCGAAACTGAAGATATCCGAACGGTGATCGACGTCGTTTCCGAGTATCTGCTCCGGGCTCATGTAATCCACGGTTCCCATGACAATGCCGGGCACGGTTCCTGCCGTGTGGGAGACGGCGCTCGAAGGCTCTTCCCGGGGGCGGGTGAATTTGGCCAGTCCGAAGTCCAACACTTTGACCTGGCCCCGTGGTGTGAGCATCAGATTGGCGGGTTTCACATCACGATGCGTAATGCCTTTGAGATGGGCGGCATCCAGAGCATCGGCCACTTGCCTCCCAATCTCGATGAGCAGCGCAGGGTTTATCGCCCCACCCTCAATCTTCTCAGCCAGAGTCTGCCCCTCGACATATTCCATCGCGATGAAGTGGACGCCATCACTTTCTCCAACGTCATAAATCGTCGCAACATTCGGATGGTTCAAGGCAGAAGCGGTCCTGGCCTCACGCATGAAACGCCGCAACCGTTCTTCATCCAGCTGGACTTCCGGCGGCAATATCTTGAGAGCTACCGGGCGCTGCAATCGAACGTCATCGGCCAGATACACCTCGCCCATTCCACCGGCGCCAGAAACGGAAAGAATTTTGTAGTGACTGAGTGTCGCTCCGAGGAGTGAGCCGGGTTGGATGCCATACATCGCTCTGGCTGCGACTTCGAAGGCGTGTTTGTCGAGGAAGCCGGCGCCTTCATCGTGAGACTTTAATAAGGCATCGACTTTCCTTCGCAACACTTCGTCGCCTGATGAAGCCCGGGCCAGAAAATCCTTTCGCTCGCCGATCGGAAGCTCAAGCGCTGCGTGATAAAGCGATTCAATACGGTGCCAGTGTTCAGGCGTCATGCTCGCCGCCTCCGGTCAACTCGCAGTGGAGCCATGCCTGGGCAAGGTTCCATTCACGCTTGACTGTCCGAGGCGAGATCTTCAGGAATTCCGCGGCTTCCTCAACACTTAATCCACCGAAGAAACGCAACTCGACCACCTGACTCTTTCGGCGGTCTATTTCGGCCAATCGGGTTAGCGCTTCATCCAGGGCAACCAGATCCGGGTCGCGTCCGGGTGTGCCGAGTTGTCTGGCATCCAATGAAACTTTCATTATTTCACCGCCGCGCTTGAGGAAGCGGTAGCGTCTAGCGTGATCCACGAGGATGCGTCGCATCATGTTGGCCGCGATGCCCATGAAGTGAGCTCGATTTTGCCAGCTCGCTTTTCTCCAATCGAGTAACCGCAGGTAAGCCTCGTTTATCAACGCCGTGGGTTGAAGAGTGTGTCCCGGCCGCTCCCCGCGTAAATAGTGGCGGGCCAATCGCTTCAGCTCCGCCTCTACCAGCGGAGCGAGCTTGCCAAGCGCATCGTCGTCGCCTTCACTCCACGCAAGAAGCAATCGCGTGATGTCGTATTCACCCGGCGCCGCCATGAATCGCCCCACTAACACTCGCCTTGAGTTGAAAAGTCGCAAAAAAAGTTATCACAGATGGTGGCCCCAATTGCAGGCCGTTCGCGCCTTAGGAGGGCAGGTTTGAGAAAACGGAAACAATCTTAAGGAGGCAACTCATGAAGGGAAGCATTGCTTACGGATGGTTCATTGTGACGATGCTACTGACGGTGCCGACGGTTCTTGGACAGAAGAGTGACCCAGCTCGATTTCAGGTCGATTGCGACGGCGGTGGCCCGAAATTGAGCAAGGCCATTGAACTCGCCAAACCCGGCGACACCATCGTCGTGCGTGGTACCTGCCGCGAGAGGATCAAGGTGACCAAAGGGCCCCTGACCCTGGACGGCGGCGGTAACGCCATACTCGATGGCGCAGGAGTTGGCCCAAACGAACAGGAGTTTAATGGGCTTCTGACTGTGGATGGCGCCCACGGTGTAACCATCAGCGGGTGGTTAATCCGAAACAGCACGGGCGAAGGCATCTTTGGCGTGCACGGCGCCAACATGGTTATTCAGGACACGGTACTCGAGGAGAACTTCACCGGGATCGGGCTATCGAACTCGGCCGCGGAGGTGATTGACTCCACGACGCGCTACAACAGTATTGGTCTGGATGCCTATTCGGGTTCGACCGTAATCTTTCGCGGTGAAATCGATATCTCGCGTAATACGGAGGAATCGCTGACGTTGAATGGGAAAAGCCTTGCGGAAATCCGCGGTGGTCATGTGCACGTTCACGACAATGTAACCGGAGGCGTCATCATCAGCGCTGAATCGAGCCTGGTGATCTTTGGATTCCAGGCTTCGCAGGCAAGCCGGCTCACCACGAACAACAACCAGGGGCCGGGAATCGTTATCGGCCAGAGCCAGCTGTTTGTCGCAGGAGCCGGGTTCGCTCCCGGTGCGATCGCGATTACGTCCTCCGGTAATGCCGGTCCAGGGGTCCTGTTGGTGAATGGAAATATATCCAGCCCGTTTGGAGCTGCGAGGCTGGTCGTCGAAAACAACCCCGTCGGAATGCTGTTTCTACAGGGATCGACTGCAAGCATCACCGGGGGTCTGAATGTCCGAAACAATATTTTCGGAATTGACGCAGACAACGCTGCAGGCCTGACCTTTGCAACGATGCTGCCCAACCCATCCGCGGTTCAGTCCAATGGCACCGACATCAGGTTGAGCTTTGGAACGAAGTCGACTATCAATGGCGTGACAGTGGGAACCATCGTTTGCGACGGGACTGTGCTCAGCCGTGGCACGACGGTGTGCCCATAGCCGGCGTGATCCGAAAATCAGGCCAGGTTTCGGGGTCAGACTACTCGAACCCCAAACTCCAATACTCTGAACTGTGAATTGCGAGTTTGGGGTTCGAGTAGTCTGACCCCGAAACCTGCACCGACCTACTTGCCCCGCGAATACGTTTTCGTGAATTGATTTCTCGCGTTCGTAACGCTGAATGTTCCGTCTTGATGCGCTGAAACTTTGATCCAGTACGCCGGTCCGTTGTGGACAGGGGCCGGAGGGGCCGCTGCTCCCGCCGGAGGCGCCGAGATCGCGGCGATTGGAATTGAAGACTGCGGGTCGTCAAGAACATTGGCGATAAACATTCCCGGGACCGTGTATTCCTGGCCACTTAGTTGCGAAAAGTGCATCTGCCAGAGATCTTCCAGGCCAGGCGACAGGTGCAATGTGGTCATCGTTTCCGGGTCTCCGCCTTTGCGCGTGCCGTTGTTCATGATGGCAACCCGCGGATGAACGGCATGCACGAGCACCGGAGAATTCGAAGTGGGCTGTCCGTGATGCAACCCCAGTAACACATCGATGGTCCCGATACGATTGTTCGGGCACATCAAATCGAACTCTTTGTTCCGGGTCAGGTCTCCGAGATGCATTGTTTTGAAAGAACCAAACTTGACATGAACGCCGACGGATTGCGGATCCTCGTCATTTCCGGGATTGTCCTTGAAGTTGGCGCAGTAAGGATTCTTTGCGCCGCCGCCTGGAAGTGCTGTCTTAATCGTCTGTCCTGCTGAAGTTACAACGTGAATATCGACGCCGCGCATCGCAATCCTGTCACCCGCTTTCGCGACAGTGTGTTTGGATTTTGCATAGAGCTGCGGATAAGTCGTCTTGATGTATTGGTCGGTCGCCGCATTGGGCTGCGCGTTGGGGCCGTGGTCGATGAACTCCCGAATTGGAATCTGGGGCGCCAGCGCGTCCAGTCCGCCGAAGTGATCGCCATGCCAGTGCGTAATGATCAGGTGATCGATCTGTTGAAGCCCCGCATCCTTGATAGCCGCCATGATGCGTCCAGCGTCGCGGATAGCCCCGGCGCCGCTGTTCCCCGTGTCTATCAATAGCGATTCCTTAGAGGGAGACACCAACAACGTGGCGTTTCCTCCCTCGACGTCGATGACGTAGATGTCGAGAGTACTTGGAGTCTGTGTTTGTCCGGTTGGAATAAGCGCCGCGACGATTACAACAGCGCAGAGCGAGAGCCTGAGGATAGATCGCATGGAGCTACCTTTTAGCGCCAATCGATTTACGCGAGCAAACAAAAAAGGCCCGACTGAGTTTCGGGGTCAGACTACTCGAACCCCAAACTCGCAATTCACAGTTCAGAGTATCGGAGTTTGGGGTTCGAGTAGTCTGACCCCGAAACCCAATAGCATTCGACTACAATGGGCGTCTGTGACGAACCTTCTCAAAGCCCTCAGCCTTGTTGCGCTGCTCGTTCTCGCAAGCTGCCGGCCGAGTCCGCTGCCTTTGAATGCGACCTGGCGTGGAATGGTGCAACTGCCCGAGACGTCTATTCCTTTCCGCATGGAGCTTGATTTTTCCGGCGCCAAGGCGACGGGAGCGTTCGTTATCGGGGACGAGAAGACACCGATCCCCGAGATATCCAGGAATGAGAATGCGTTGACATTCAGCTTCTCCGAGTACGGCGCCGAAATGCGAGGAACATGGGATGGCAAAGAGTTGAAGGGCGAATATCTTCGTCATCGGGCGGCCGGAACGAAGTCGTTTCCGTTTTCCGCGTCGCCGGACCTGCCGGATGTCCGACCTTCGCAGACAGTACCCACCGGGAATTACCAGGTCCTCTTCGAGGACCAGACGCCTGAAGAAGCAACAACCATCGCAACCATCTGGCAGGAAGGACCGGCTTCTTATTACGGCACCTTCATCGCACCTGATGGGGACTACGGACTGCTCGAAGGCAGGCCAATCCAGGATGGCTTTCAGTTACACCGGTTCACGGGATGGCAGGGCATTGCGATTGAATTGAAACGGGTCGGCGAAAGCTGGACCGGAAAATTTCACGCTGCGCACAACGACAAGCCTCAGCCGTTCAAGCTGCAGCCTCGCACAGATTCAGCATCGGCAGAACCCAAGCAAGTCCGGATGAAGAATCCCAACGATCCGTTCGCTTTTGCGTGCACATCGCTGATGGGGGAGACAGTCCGCAACACCGACGAACGCTTCAAAGGGAAAGCGCTGGCCGTTGACATCATGGGAACGTGGTGCCACAACTGCATGGATGAATCGCCGGTGCTGGAGGACCTGTACAAGCAGTATCGGAAAGACGGATTCGAAGTCGTGGGACTGTCCTTCGAAATCAAAGACGACGCCGAACTGGCCAGGAAAAATCTGACGCTCTTCCGTGACCGCTACAAGCTCACCTACCCGCTGCTGTACTGCGGCAGCGTCGATGATGCGAACGTCGAGAAACAGCTAAAGAGTCAGATCGAGAATTTTTTCGCCTACCCGACAACTCTTTTTAGCGACAAGAAGGGCAAAGTGCAGACAATCCACTGGGGATTCCAGGGACCCGGCACGGGCGATCGCTACCCCCTGCAGGTCAAGAAGCTGCATGACCTGGCACAGCAGGTACTGCGATAACACGCAGACCGAAAATTCTTTTCGCCAACAGGCGCTAATTTTACCTACAATGTAGTTCATGGCTTCCACCCCACTTCTGGGCGAGTTCGAACAAGTAGTCTTGCTTGCCATTCTCCGTCTGGATGACGACGCCTATGGCGTAACGATTCGAAGTGAGATCGCCACGTGTGCCGGCCGCGACCCCGCGCCTGGGGCGCTGTACACCACGCTGGACCGGCTGGAGGAAAAGGGCTTGGTCCGATCGCGGATGGGTGATCCCACTCCCGAGCGTGGGGGCCGATCGAAGCGCTATTTCACGGTGAGTGCGAGCGGGCTAAAAGCAGTAACGCAGGCACAACGCAGTTATCGCCGATTACTCGAGGGCCTGGATCTTCCAGGATTAACGTAACTGGCAACCCTCTCGTGAACTGATCTAGAATCCCGCGCATGACATCCCGTCGAGCTTTTCTTGCAACCGGCACAGGCGCGGCTGTGTTGTGGGCCATCAGGCCTGCCTTCGGACAATCCCAGGATCTGGCGAGCCTGACACTGAGACGGGCGTCGGACTTGATCCGCACCAAAGCGGTCTCACCAGTGGAACTCACGCAGGCGTGCCTGCAAAGGATTGAGAAATACAATCCTGCCTTCAACGCCTTCATCACCGTGATCCGGGATCAGGCCATCCTCGCTGCGCGCGAAGCCGAGACACAGATCCAGCGCGGGGGATGGCGCGGCCCGCTCCACGGCATACCCATCGCCCTGAAAGACAACATCGACACAGCGGGCATTCGAACCACGGGGGCAAGTCAACTGTTCGAGAATCGCATCCCGGACACGGATGCCGAAGTTGCACACCGCTTGAAGAATGCCGGTGCGGTCCTGCTGGGTAAGCTGAACCTGCACGAGTTTGCCTACGGTGGGAGCTCGAACGTCACCTACTTCGGGACTATGCATAACCCCTGGGCTCCGGAGCATGTCACCGGCGGATCGTCCGGTGGAGCGGGCATCGCTGTGGCTTCGGACTTCTGTTATGCGGCTCTCGGTACGGACACGGCCGGGTCTGTCCGCATGCCGGCGTCTCATTGCGGCATCGTTGGATTGAAGCCGACTTATGGGCTCGTCAGTACGCGCGGCGTTCTCGTACTCTCCTGGACGCTGGATCATGTGGGTCCCATGTGTAAGACGGTCGAGGACGCCGCGTTGATGATGAACGTGATCGCAGGTTTCGATGAACTGGAGCCCACTTCTGTGGACGCGCCGATTCTTGACTACACACGAGCCATGAAAACGTCGACCTCCAAGCTGCGGCTCGGCATCGCGCGACGACCGTTCTTCGATAACCTGAATCCCGAAGTTGCAAAGGCGATGGACGCGGCGATGGCTGTTCTGCGAAAGCTTACCGCAACCACGGAGGACGTGGAGCTGCCGCCTGTCGGTAATGCAGCGACTCTGTGGGGCTCTGAGGCTTACGCCTATCACAAACAATGGATCACGCAATCGCCCGAGAAGTACCAGCCCGGAACTCGAGCGCAGCTCCAGCGGACGGCCAATGCCAACGGGGCCGAATATGCTCAGGCCCGTCGCGATCTGGACAAGGTCCGCCGTGACATCAAGAAAGTCTTTACGAAGGTCGATCTCCTGATCGCGCCGACAATGAAAACGCCTCCGGCGCTGCTTTCCGCGCCCGGCGGCGCAGGCGGCGGCAACAACAACGTCGCCTTCGACATGTACGGCGTGCCCAGCATCTCCGTTCCGTGCGGATTCACGTCAGCGGGGTTGCCGATCGGCCTGCAGATCAGCGGAGCACACTTCGGTGAGATGAATGTCCTCGCACTTGCCCACGCTTATGAACAGGCGACGGAGTGGCACAAGAGGAAGCCGAAACTCTGACGATCGCTAAACCGCCCGGGTAGAGACCAGGATTTCGTGCTCCGTGGGAAGGAGCATTGTTTGGGATATTGTGGTTTGATCATTTTGAGGAGGATTCATGAGACCGATTAGGAATGGGGCTGAAGGATGGACCCGTCGCGACTTGCTGAAGGTTAGTGCTCTGGCGATTGCGGTGCCTGTTCTTGCGCAGGTACGGGGCGGGCAAAGGGGACAGGCAGCTCAGCCAACAGGGACACAGTTGGTTTTGCTAGGAACGCAGGGCGGTCCAGGCATCACCGCGAACCGCACCCAGGCTTCAAATGCTGTCATCGTCGACGGTCGGCCCTATCTTGTTGACTGTGGGTATGGTGCACTCAAATCTGCCGTTCAGGCTGGAATTACCCTGGGCAGCATGTCCAACATCTTCGTCACGCACCTTCACGATGATCACACCGCGGACATTGCGGCGTTTCTTGCCCTGAAGTGGACGGGAACGCAGAACCCGGGAGAGGCCACGATTCACGGGCCATACGGCACCACCGCCATGGTCGAAGCAGCGATCGCATTTTCCAGGGCCAATGTCGAAATTCGCAAAGTCGATGAGGGCCGTACGGTCGATCCGAAGACGATTTTTCATGGCCGCGATCTTGCCGCGCCGAAGATTACGGAAGTCTTCAAGGATGACCGCGTTACGGTGCAGGCGGTCGAAAACGCCCATTTCCCGGATCGCGCGAAGGCGAAGATGGATTACCGCTCGTTTGCTTATCGCTTCAATACGGCCACACGCTCCATCGTGTTTTCAGGGGATACGGCCTACTCGGAAAACCTTATCGAACTGGCGCGCGATGCAGACGTGTTTGTCTGTGAAGTCCTGGGGACTGCGAATGGCGGAAATGCGAACGCGCGAGGAGCGGCGCCGGCCAATAACAACACGGAAAGCATCGCACGCCACGTTCGCGAAACGCACTCTACCCCGGAGGAGGTCGGTAAGATGGCCGCTTCGGCCAAGGTCAAGACCGTGGTGCTCAGCCATCAGGTCGGCGGAGGGCGGGGCGGAAGCACTGATCCTTTGACTGCCGATTTGAAGAAGGTTTTCAGCGGCGAGGTCATTGTCGGGGCCGATCAGATGCGAATCTGAAGACGAGGCAACATGTCTGACCTCCCCCGCTTCGCCCTGGCTAAGTATGTCGTTTCGTAATTACGATCACGTATTCGCGCGGCGGGCACCGCGGAGCGGTGCCAGGAATGTAGCCGGGGTTGAGCGAGCATAGCGAGCGATACCCTCGGTCATCGTTACCGAGTTTCCCCGCACGCCTGCGGCGTGCGAGGATTTGGCGATCTCCTTCACCGGGGGTTGCGCGCTTCGCGCTTACCCCCGGCTACATTCCCTGCACCGCTCCGCGGTGCCCGCCGCGCGATACGTGATCGCAATTGCGAAAAGCAGTTCCGAGGTCTCGGCAGACTTGGAGTATCCAGCAAGATTCTTCGAACCAAACCCTCCCTCAGTGGGGTCATGTATACTTGAGATCTTTCAAGGTACAGAACAGGAACTATCCCGCAGCGTCGCGTGAGCGATGTTCGGGAATGCGTTTTCTACTCACGATGTCGAGATCTAATTCACGGGGAATTGAAATGAAGCACAATAAGGGTTTTTCGCTCTTGGAACTTTTGATCGTCGTTGCGATTATTCTTATCATCGCCACTATCGCGATCCCCAGCCTGCTAAAGTCTCGTCAGGCCGCCAATGAGTCGGCTGCTGTCGCGACGCTGAAAACGTTAAATACAGTGCAGATAACCTACTCGTCCACAGGCGGAAATTTTGGAACGCTGCCAGATTTGATCAGGGAACGCTTGCTGGACGAATCATTCATGAATGCCAAGTCGGGTTATAGGTACATCGTTACGGTGTCTGGCTTGGACTACACGGCGGAAGCCGTTCCCGTCACCAACTCGGGCCGCTACGCTTATTACAGCACTCCCGACGGCGTTGTCCGTTATTCGATGATCGCGACTCTTGCTCCAAGCGGCCAGGCCGGACGTGCCGTACATTAGCCTAACGACATTCCTTCTGCGAAATGTTGACGGATACATTCCGGCAAGATAGCATCCCCCCAGTTTTCCAACTCGCTCAAGCCAATCTGGTTTTTTCTTCCTGACAAGGGGGTGTCATGAGGAAGCCTTTTGTTCCTATAGTCCTTTCTCTTTGTGTCCTGCTCTCTGCGGGCCTCTACGCGCAAACGACGAATGCAACGCTGGGTGGAACGGTAACCGATCCTACCGGCGCTCTAGTTCCGGGCGTAAGCATCACAGCAACAAACACACAGACCGGGATCGTTGCGAAAGTTGTTACGAATGAGGCGGGAGCCTATCAATTCGCCAGTCTGCAGACCGGAACGTACAACGTCCGCGCCGAACTGCCCGGTTTTCAGGTCCTGACGCGCGAAGCGGCGCTGGGTATTTCACAGCAGGTGCGGTTGAACTTCACGTTGCAGGTGGGAACAGTAACGCAGTCGGTGGATGTGGATGTGCAGACCGATACATTGATCGCCACAACGTCAGCCTCGGTGGGCGCGGTGCTTCCGGAATACAAGGTTCGCGACCTTCCTCTCGCAACGCGGAACGTTCTGGATCTCGTCAACACGACCGCGGGCGTTCAGGGAAGTAATTTTGCCGGAGGAAGACTCACACAACTCAACACGACGCGGGACGGCATTCCGGTCAGCGACGGCAGATACGATATCGGAGCCGCTACTTCCACTTATGTCAGCCCTGACCTGGTTGAGGAACTCCGCATTATCGTGGCGCCGGCCGATGCGGAAGTGGGCCGCGGCTCGGGGCAGATTCAAATGGTGACGCGATCAGGAACCAACCAGGTCCATGGGAGTCTTTTCTGGTCCAACCGCAATTCGTTTCTGAACGCCAACACGTGGAATAACAACTTCAACCGCCTCCCGAAGGATTACCTCAACGGCAATCAGTTTGGAGGGCGTATCGGCGGGCCGATAATAGCCAATAAGACATTCTTCTTTTTTCTGTATGACGGCCAGCGTTTCGTGACGAAGAGCTACTTCACCGGCAACGTTCTGACCGAGCAGGCGAGACTGGGCAACTTCAGATATTTTCCCGGCGTGCAAAACGCCAACATCCTGTCCAACAGTCCGACGGTGGATAAAGCGGGCAACCCTGTCCTGAATGGTGCGCCGGCAACGCCGCAATCCGTCAGTGTGTTTGGCAAAGATCCTCTTCGCCCCGGAATTGATGGCTCTGGATGGGTTCAACGATTGATCGGCAGAATGCCTCTTCCCAATGACTTCTCGGTCGGAGATGGGCTGAATACCGCGGGCATCCGGTGGCTTCGCCGCATCGAGGGTCAGGACGTCACGAACGGCGATGGGCAGGACACGAACCGCAATCAGTACAACGTTCGCATCGACCATTCCTTCAACGGAAGTCATAAAGCTTCGTTCAGTGGAAGCTGGGAAAGGGACTGGGCTCAAAACGACCAGGCGGGAATCTCGAACTGGCCCGGTGGGTACAATGGCAAGGTTCTCCGCAAGCCCTTTGTCCTGACTGGTTCGCTGGTATCCACACTCTCACCGACACTTCTTAATGAATTCCGCATGGGAACCCGAAAGCAGTGGAACTACAGCTGGTCCTCGATCTGGAGACCAGACTCTGTCGGGGATGAGGCTCGGGCGACTCTGCCCACGAGCAACGGAACATCGTTTTTTCCGAGTCACATACTTTTTCCAGGCAACATCATCACGAACGTCAGTGGGGCCGCCACTCGCGGCCAAACGAGTCCCCTTTGGGACTTCAACGACGCTTTGAGCTGGACGAAGGGCAAGCATGCGCTTAAGTTCGGCGGGGAAGTTCGAATCACGTCGTCGCGTGGTTTCAACGGCACCGAAAACCCCGATTGGGTGCAATTTCCCGTGGTCCCCATTGGTGCAGGCGGCAGTGCGGTAACGGGAATCAACACGACGAACTTTCCCGGCCTGACTGGCAACAATGTCACTACGGCACAGAACCTTTTACTCGATCTTGCTGGTTCGGTTTCTAATTTGAGTCTTCAATTCAACGTCCATAGCCCCACGGATCAAGTGTTCACGGCCCCTGTCCGGGTGAAGGACTACCACCAGAATGAATGGGCGGCATTCGTTAAGGATGATTGGAAGATCCGTTCGAATCTGACGCTCAACGTTGGTGTGCGTTACGACTTCTATGGTGTGCCCTGGGAGAAGAGCGGGATGCAGGCGGTTCCGGCCGGTGGAAACGACGGGCTGTACGGGATTTCAGCAGGGGCCTTGACGCAGCTTCAGCTCGTCGGCAAGAACTCCAATCACCCGGACACGCTGCTGTACAAGAATGACTGGAACAACTTTGGTCCCGCAGTAGGGTTCAGCTGGACCCTACCCTGGTGGGGAAAGGATAAGACAGTTGTTCGCGGCGGATACGCGATCAGTTATCAAGGCGCGGCCTCGTTCAATGCGGGGCTCAACATCGCCAGTGGCAACAATCCTGGCCTGAGCTACATTCAGAATTTGACCACGCTGGGTTTGGGCGCGACTTCGTTCAATCTTTCGTCTCCGACGCTTCCT
>Ga0207659_10001988_pt1 | contig 12095 bp, 7 predicted proteins | sample KBSM43metaG_FD_184330 | JGI IMG/M metagenome (GOLD analysis project Ga0207659, IMG submission 184330) | Miscanthus rhizosphere microbial communities from Kellogg Biological Station, Michigan, USA - KBS M4-3 metaG (SPAdes) (version 2) | ecosystem: Host-associated > Plants > Roots > Rhizosphere >...
GTGGCATCGAGACCATCAGTCTCGATACAGCGCTCGGGCGCGTGCTCGCGGCCGACGTCGTGTCGCCGGTTGATGTGCCGTCGTTCGACCGATCGAACGTCGATGGATTCGCCCTCGTCGCCGAGGATACGTTTGGCGCCTCTGAGGAAGTGCCGCGACGGGTCCACCTGGCGAGCGAAGTGATTCACACCGGCGTCGTTCCCACGACCGTCATTCGATCGGGCGAGGCCGTTGGCATAGCGACGGGCGGCATGATGCCGCGAGGCGCAGATGCGGTGGTCATGGTCGAACACGCCGATGTCGATCCGGCTGAAGCCGGACACTCCATCAATATCGGGCGCGCGGTTACAGCCGGCAGTGGCGTCTCGTTCGCCGGCACCGACATCACCGCCGGTGAGACCGTCCTCCGACGCGGCACGATTCTGACCAGCCGCGATACCGGCGTGCTCGCGGCGATCGGCGTTGCCTCGGTTGATGTCTGGCGAAAGCCGGTGGTCGCCATCCTCTCGACCGGCGACGAGATCATCCCGCCGGGTCAGCCCATGCAGCCGGCGCGCATCTACGACTCGAACGCGCAGGTGCTCGCCGATGCCGTCCGCGAGCTTGGCTGTGAACCCCATCGTCTCGGCATCGTGGCGGACGACATCGACGCACTCCGCACGAAGGTGCGCGACGCCATGGCGACTGCTGATGCCGTTCTGCTGTCGGGTGGCACGAGCAAGGGCGCCGGCGATGTGTCCTATCGAGTCATGGCGGAGCTGACCGATCCAGGCATCGTCGCGCACGGCGTGGCGCTGAAACCCGGCAAACCGATCTGTCTCGCCGCGAGCGGAGGTCGGGCCGTCGTCGTGTTGCCCGGCTTCCCGACGTCGGCGATTTTCACGTTCCACGAATTCGTCGCGCCGGTGCTGTCGTCGATGGCCGGCCGCGGCCTCGAGGAACGTGCACACGTGCAGGCGCGGCTCGCGGTGAAGGTGAACAGCGAGATTGGCCGCACGGAATATCTGCTGGTGGGTCTGGTCGAAAGCGGGGATCCGGGATCAGGGATCCGGGACCCGAAAGACACCGAGTCCCGAGTCCCGAATCCCGAATCCCGCTTCGCCGCGTATCCGATGGGACAAGGATCCGGCAGCGTGACCACCTTCAGCCGCGCCGACGGCTTCACCACAATCGGCCGCCATGAGGAAATCGTCCAGGCTGGGACGCTCGTGAACGTGCAGTTGCTTGGCCGCGAGTTACAACTGGCCGATCTCGTCGTCATCGGCAGTCACTGCATCGGCCTCGACTATCTCCTTGGAGAAGTGGCGAAGGCCGGCCTACGCGCCAAGTTCCTGGCCGTCGGCAGTCTCGCCGGACTCGAGGCGGCGAAGCGCGGCGAGTGCGACATCGCCGGCATGCACCTCCTCGACGTGAAGACCGGTGAGTACAACCGTCCGTTCCTGACGCCGGAACTCACGCTGATTCCCGGCTACGGCCGGCTGCAAGGCATCGTGTTCAGAAAGGGCGACTCACGCTTCGAGGGACGGAACGCCGACGAGGCGACTGCAGCAGCGATCGCTGATCCGTCATGCGTGATGGTGAATCGCAACCAGGGGAGCGGCACGCGGGCCGTGATCGATCGGTTGCTTGGCGGCCGGAAGCCGTCCGGCTACGCCGTGCAGCCGCGCAATCACAATGCTGTTGCGGCGGCGGTCGTACAGCATCGCGCCGACTGGGGTGTCACGCTCGACACCATCGCGCGCAGCGCGGGTCTCGGCTTCATTCCCGTCCAGCACGAGCAATACGATTTCGTCTCGCCACGCGCACGTGCCGAACGTCCCGGCGTGAAGGCGTTCGTGGAACGGCTTACCGATCCCGGCACGCGCGAAGCGCTCGCGCGACTGGGGATGAAGTCTGAGCGCTAGGAGGCCGGTAGGTTCATCAACTTCGCCAATCGCGACCAGCGCCGACTCTCTCGCAACGGACCGATGACGGGGGAAGGCGCGAAGATCAACGCAAACAGCTCGCGCTGCTCGATCGCCTTCTCATACCAGTCGGCGGCCAGATCAATTTCCGAGCGCAGGACATGAAAGAAGACACGACTGAACGGATTCGCTCCTGTGTCTTCGAGAGCCTGCATGATGGCTTCACCGCGCGCTGCCAGGCCCGTCTGTGCGAGAAGCCCGGCGTACATACCGACAATGTTGCCGTACCAGGGGGCGACGTTGTACGCACGTTCGGCTGCCACGAGCGCCTCATTCACGAGGCCTTTGGCCTGATAGGCTTCCAGGAGAATGAAGATCGGAGTGAAGTTGCTCGAATCCATGTCGAGCGCCTTCTGCACTTCCTCAATCGCTTCGTCATAGCGACGGGCGTGGACGAGATGACTCGCCAGGATGGCGCGAAACGAGATATTCAACGGATCCTGCTCCACCGCCAGCTTCATCTCGGCGACTGATTCCTCGTGCCGTCCAAGCGGCTGCAGATACAGGCTGGCGTACGCCCACCGCGCATCGGCGGACACGGTGGGTGCCGCATATGACGCGCGGAACTGCCGCAACGATTCGGCCCAATCGTAATCGTGCGCCGCAGCGACAGCGCCGAGAAGAAATCGCGGCTCGGGCTCTGACGGCTCCAGTGCGAGTGCCCGCTCGGCCAACGCACGAATACGAGGTGCGGCGATCCTCAGGTTCTCGAATCCGTTGACTTCAGCGAGCAGATAGCCAACGCCCAGCGTCGCCAGCGGCTGCGCGTACGAGTGATCCAAGGCACTCGCCAACTCGAGGCAGGCTTTCGCCCGCTGCCAGCTGTCAGAAGTGAACTTAAACAAGTGATAACGCCCGCGCAACAGCTCTTCATAGGCGGCCAACTGTGGCGTATGCACAGCGGCACGCAGCGCGAGCTTCACTTTCAGCGCGGCGGCAATCGCTTGCGCGATCTCGTCCTGCACGTCGAACACGTCGGCGAGCTCTCGATCGTATCGCTGCGACCACACGTGTGTACCATCGGCGGCGGTGATCAGCTGCGCGGTGACGCGCAGCCGGCTCCCGGACCGGCGCACACTGCCCTCCAGCACCGTCGTCACGCCGACCGCCTCGGCGATCCTGCGAACGTCGGTGTTCTGGCCCTTGAACGCGAACGCGGATGTTCTCGCGATCACCTTCAATCCGGGAATCTGCGCCAGCGCGTTGATGATCTCCTCGGCCAGCCCGTCACCGAAATACTCGTCATCGGGGTCTCGGCTCATGTTGGCGAATGGCAGCACTACGATCGACGGCCCGGCAGCACGCTGACTGGTCAGCGCCTGCTGCAGCGCGGTCTTGAGCTCGCCGGCACTGGCGAAGCGTTCCGTGGGGGACTTTCGCAAACATCTCGCGACGATCTGCGTCAGGCCGGTTGGCGCGGTGAGCGGTCGTGGCTCATCGCGCAGCACCGCGGACAGCACATCGGCGATCGAGCCGCCGTCAAAGGCGCGGACGCCGCACAGCATCTCGTAGAGCACGGCGCCGAAACTGAAGATGTCGGAACGCGAATCGAGGCGTTTGCCTTGCGCCTGCTCGGGCGACATGTAGGCGGCCGTTCCTGACACGGTGCTCGTGGTGGTGCGCGTGAGGTCACCGTCAACGTTCATCGCGATGGTCGCGAGACCAAAATCGAGCAGCTTGATCGTCCCGGTCGCGGTCACCAGGATGTTTCCCGGTTTCAGGTCACGATGCACGATCCCTTTCGCGTGCGCCGCCTCCAGCGCCGACACGATCTGATCGGCGAGTCGCACCGCCTCTCCGATTGGGTACGGGCATATCAGCGGCGCGCCCTCGATGTACTCCAATACCAGATAGTCCGGGCCGACATCGTGAATCTGGCAGATGTTTGGGTGGTTGAGCGCCGCGATTGCGCGCGCCTCGTGCGCGAAGCGTTGGGCGTGCTCGGGACTCAGACGTTTAATGGCGACACTGCGAGCAAGTCGAGGGTCGTGGGCCTTCCATACTTCGCCCATCCCGCCGGCACCAATCCGCGCGACGAGTTCGTACGGTCCGACCGTGTGGCCGGCGGCCCATTCCACGCCACGATTGTATCTGGGATGAAATCGGCTGCTCGGAGGCGCCAGGCCCGCAGGTTGCGCCGTGTCGCCGCGCGCTCACAACAGAGTCCCCGCAAAGTTGATTCTGGGGCGGGCTGACTGAGTTGTGACGTTCGGCTCCATCGATCGCAACGCCGGCCTAGGCTTCCCTCCGTGCAGCTCGGGAGGCGGACCGCGTGTCCGCCTCGACGTGCAGGCGGGTCGGATGACCCGCCTCTACTCGTTACTTCGCGGGCGCGACGGTCAACTGGTTCACGACCTGGTAGCCTTCGGCCTTGTCGTGGGCAATCGCTTCCGCCGTGGACTTCTGCTGGGCAGTGGGCACGGTCCCCTTCAGCACCACCGTCTTCGTCGACGCGTTGGTGTCGACGTTGATGCCGCTGGCATCGACGCGGCCATCAGCGATCAGCGCGGACTTCACGTCAACGGTGTTGGAGGCCGCACTGGTCTTCTCGGCCACCTTCTCTGTATCCTGCTTCACACCGCGGACGGTATTGGCGCACGCGCCACTCAACGCCGCCGCGACAATCAAGGCACACAGGCCCTTAGAGTGTTTGCTCACTGTGTCTCTCCTCAGAACGCTCGTCACGCCGGGTGTTACTGCACGCGCGGTGCCATGTGTACTGCTGAGGCCCTAGGATGAAAGAAATGGCCGAGGCTGGCATCGTGTTGTGCGGCGGAAAATCCTCACGGATGGGGTCGTCGAAAGCGCTGTTGCCGTTTGGATCCGAGACGATGCTGCAGCGGGTTGTGCGGTTACTGCGAGAAGTCGTGTCGCCGATCGTGGTGGTCGCGGCCGTCGATCAGGAACTGCCAGCACTCCCGCGCGACGTGATCATCGCCCGCGACGAACGCGAGGCGCGCGGGCCGCTCGAAGGTCTGCGCTCCGGACTGAAAGCGCTGCCGGAGGACGTGGAGAGGGCGTACGTCACAAGCTGCGATGTGCCGCTTCTCGTACCCAATTTCGTCAGTCAGATGCTCGATCTTGCCCGCGGCTACGACGTGGCGGTCATGGAGATCGACGGGTTCACGCATCCATTGTCCGCGGTGTACCGGCGTGCGACGCTGCCGTTCGTCGACGATCTCCTCGCACAGGATCGACTACGACCGGTGTTCCTGTTCGAGGCCGTGAAGACACGTCGAGTGCGACCCGAGGAAATGACGGCCGATCCGGAGCTGCGCACGCTGCGCAATCTCAATACGCGCGAGGACTACGAGCGCGCGCTCCTGGAAGCGGACCTTTAGAGCTTCGGAACGTCCTCGCCCAGTGCGGTGGCGAGATCGATCTGGTGCTCCTGCTCCTGGCGCAGGATCTCGCGGATCTCTTCGGCGACCGCGTACTCCTGTAGCGACTCGCACTGCACGACCCGCTCGCGATACGCGCGGATGGTGGCGTTCTCGTTTTCGAGATCGGCGCGCAGCATCTCGCGGGCATCGTCGCTCTGCTTCACGGGCAGGGCCTTCACGGTCGGCATGCCGCCCAGGTAGTCGATCTGCTTGGCGATGGTGAGGGCGTGCGCGAGCTCTTCGCTGGCGTGTACCTTCAGCTCTTCGGCGATGGCCATGTACTCGGCACCCTTCAGTACCTGGGAGTACACGACATAGGCAATGATCGCCTGATATTCACGCGCGAGGTCCTCGTTGAGCTTGTCGATCAACTTCTCGCGGGTGATCTTCGTGGTTTCGGTGGGCGACGCTGTAGCCATGACTGTGGTCTCCGAACGTATTCAATCGCGGATGCGCGATACGCCGCGCGTATAGCAAAGCTCGTGCTAGAGACCAGCTGGGCTGCTCCGAAACAGTTCACCGGGGCAGGCCGTGGTGCTTTTGGCCGGCGCGGGCCGGCTGGCGCTGGACGATCCGATTCGCAAGTACGTCCCCGAACTGCCCGATTTCGGTGCGCCGCTGACCACCGACGTCTGGTGCTGCGGCGGCTCCGATCCTGAACGCCAGACGTCCATGGCATCGTACGCGTGGTCTAAACCGCCATGCCCGGACAGTGTCTGTTCCCTCGCGTTCTTGCCGTTCACGCGGTCCTTCTCGGTCTGTGCGGCGCCGCCTGCACACGGGCATCCGTCGAGCCGCCGTTCACGCTGACGCAGGTTGGACCAAATATCTGGGCGGCGATTCACAACGCCAAGGCCGTGGCACCCGCCTGGGCCAACGCGGGATTCGTGATCGGCGATGACGGCGTTGCGGTCATCGACACGTTCGCGAGCGAGGCGACCGCCACAGCGCTGCTCGCCGAGATTCGTGCGCGGACCCCCCTGCCGGTGAAATTCGTCATCAACACCCACTACCATTCCGACCACGTTGCGGGGAACGGTGTGTTTGCCAACGCCGGGGCGATCGTGTTGGCGCAGCGCCAGGTTCGCGGCTGGATTCATACCGAGAACCTGAGGCTACTGGGTCCGACGATCACGCCTGAGCAACGAGCCACCACTGAAGCATTCGTCGCACCGACGGTCGTCTACGATCTCGGCGCGAATCTGTTTCTTGGCTCACGCCGGATTCAATTGCGGAGTTTTCCCGGCCACACCGGCGGCGACTCAATCGTCGTGATTCCTGATTCCCGGATCGTCTTTGCCGGCGACTTGTTGTTTCACGACATGCTGCCCACGCTGGTTGACGCCTCGACGCGGCCGTGGATCGACACGCTCGATGCACTACTGGCCCAGCACGCGGGATACGTCTTCGTACCAGGACACGGCGACGTTGGACACTCGCAGGACGTCACCGCGTTCCGTGATTATCTGCAGACGCTGGACACGCTCGTCACGAACGCGAGGGCGCGGGGAAAGTCCGGGGATGCAGTGGTTCAAATCGTGATGCCGGCGCTCAAAGTCAAATACGGTCACATGGAGTTCTTCGAGCACGTCGCGCGACAGAACGTCCTCGAGACCGATGCCGAGCTGAACGGCACGAAGCGCCTTCCTCCGGCCCTGCGATAGGCGGGTCTTGCGACAGGCGGATCTAAAGACCCGCCTCTACGGGTTATTCCGTGCAGGTGTAGCTCGCGGCGTTGTTCTCGGTGCCCGGCGCGCCGGTGAACTTCGGGAACTTCGGCCATTCGCAGAGCGGCCGCGCGCGGTTCGCGTTCTGGTTGCCGTCGGTCGCGATCAATCCTGCCGGCGCCTTCCCCTTCTCCACCCACTCCTGCAGCGCCGCCAGGCTGTCGATCTTCGCGTTGAACAGACCGAAGCCGTGGCCGAAGCCGGGAATCATGTAGAAGCGCATGAAGCTGTCCACACCCGACTTGCCGAACTGCTTCACCTGGCGCTGGTAATAGAGCTCGCTGTTGTGCGGCGTGATGAAGTCGTCCACCGTGCCGTGGGTCATGATGATCTTGCCGCCCTTTGCCTTGAACTTCTCCAGGCTCACGTCGCTGACGTCCATGATCGACGCGACGACCTTGATGCGCTCCTGATACTGCTTCGGATCGAACGTCATCGTGTCGAGCTTGGGATCGCGCGAGATGATGAACTTGGCGGTCTGATCACCTGCGGTATAGAGCAACGGCTCCTTGCCGGACAGCGGGTTGGACGGCTGCGGCACCTGGCCGAAGCTCGATCGGCCCTGGAACAGCGCGCCTTCGAGCAGCGCCCAGCGCGGGAATGCATCCATGCCGGCAATCGCGAAACCGGGTTTGTAGTCGCTGGTGATCTTGGCCACCGCCGCGAGCTGCGCATCGGACAGACAGCCGTCGCCGGTATCCGATCCATTCGAGCATCGCAGTGTCTTCACGTCGAACGCCTTGGTGCACGCCTTGACGTCGCTGATGAGGCCGTCCTTGGCGCCATCGAGCGGATCGCACGTCGCGTAGACGGCGTCGGTGATCAGCTTCACCTCGGCCGGATTGATCCACGCTGCGCCGCCGCCCTCATACAGCGCGCGGCCGACGTTGAGCGATCCCAGATGCAGTAGCGTGACGTTGTACGCGGGATAATTCGCGACAACGCCGTCGTAGTCGTTCGAATAGCGCGCGGCGGCATCGAGTGCCTCGTGGCCGCCCTGCGAGCCGCCGATGAAATAGAACCGCTCCGGCACACCGCCGTACGCCTTCTTGACGATCGCCATGGCGGCGTCATGGCCCTTCTTGATCGACTCCTTGCCGAAGTTGCGCAGCGCCTCGTCATCGAGCGCGAACGAGCCGTCGAATCCTTGCGTGGACTTGTGGCCGCCATCGGTGCCAAGGGTCACGAACCCCTGCTTCAGTGGGTTGTCCACGTTCGCCGGCTGCAGCGTGAAGCCGGTGAGGCCGGTGACCAGCGTGCCGTTGTAGCCGCCGCCGCCCATCTGCAGCCCGCGGCGGTTCCACGACTGCGGCAGGTTGACCTCGAACTCCAGGTTCGGCGAGCTCGGGTTCTGCGGCTTGACGATGCCGACGACTTTGCAGAAGTCGCCGTTGGCGTTGCCCTGCTCGGAGGCACTCACGGCGACCGCCGTCTGCACGACGGCGCCGCCGGTCGGCAAGCCGATCGCCGATGCCGGGATCGACATCCCCTGCAGACTGGCGCAGGCCGCAGATGGCAGTGGCGTCCTCGCCTGCTGCGCCAGGCCGGTGAACGCCATAGTCGCGAAGGATGCCGTGAGAGCGATATGAGCGAGGCGGAATCTGGACATAGCCGACATTATGCAGCGAGACGCACGTATAATCCGCCGGCGATGTCTAGCGTAATCGTCGGTCCCCGGTTTGCGCCCGCGCAGGTTGAGGTCGAGCGGCGCGCGGACGGATCACAAATCCTGAGATCGCCGGAACCGCTGCGTCCGATCGCACGGGCCGCCGGCGAGTGGCTGGTGCAGTGGGCGGCTGCGGCGCCGGACCGCACGCTTCTGGCCGAGCGCTCCGGCGACGGCTGGCGCCGCGTCACGTACAGCGATGCGCTCGACGCCGTACGCCGTATCGGCGGCTCTCTGCTTGCCCGCGGCCTGAGCGCATCGACTCCGGTCGCGATCCTGTCCGACAACTCGGTCAACCATGGGCTGCTCGCGCTCGGCGCGATGCACGCCGGCATTCCGGTAGCGCCGATCTCTCCGGCCTACTCGATGCTGTCGAGCGATCACGCCAAGCTCAAAGCGATCTTCGAGCTGCTCCAGCCCGGACTGGTGTTCACCGACGATTCGGCGAAGTTCCAATCCGCGCTCGCAGCGGTCGGCACGTCGGCAACCCCGATCGCGGCGCTACTCGAGCACGAGAACCGCGCTCGCATCGATGAGGCCTTTGCCGCTATCGGGCCGGACACGGTCGCGAAAATTTTGTTCACGTCGGGATCGACCGGTGCCCCGAAGGGCGTGATCAACACGCAGCGCATGCTCTGCTCCAACCAACAAAGCTGGGCGCAAGCGTGGCCGTTTCTCGAGGATGCGCCGCCGGTGCTGTGCGAATGGCTGCCGTGGAATCACACCTTCGGCGGCAATGGCACGTTCAACATCGTCTTGCGCAACGGCGGGACGCTGTATATCGATGGCGGCAAGCCGACGCCGGATCTGATCGCCACGACCGCGCGGAACCTGCGCGAGATATCGCCGACGCTCTACTTCAACGTCCCGCGTGGCTACGATCTGCTGCTGCCGCTGCTCGAATCCGACGAGCCGCTGCGCCGATCGTTCTTCGCATCGCTCGACGCGATGTTCTACGCCGGCGCCGCCCTTCCGCAAAATCTCTACGATCGCCTGCGCGCGCTGATCCCGCCGGAACGCACCGGCCGCACGTTCATGCTGTCGGGATGGGGCTCAACAGAGACCGCGCCGCTCGCCGCCATCGTCCACTTTCCCATCGATCGACCGGCCAACGTCGGCGTTCCAGCGCCAGGCATCGAGCTGAAACTGCTGCCGTCGGGCAGCAAACTCGAAATCAGAGTGCGGGGACCAAACGTCACGCCCGGCTACTACCGGAACGCCGATCTCACTCGTGCCGCGTTTGACGAGGAAGGCTTCTACAAGATCGGCGATGCGATGCGACTGTTCGACGAGAACGATCCCGCGAAGGGTCTCGTGTTCGACGGCCGCGTCGCCGAGGACTTCAAGCTGCAGTCGGGTACCTGGGTTCACGCGGGCGCGGTTCGCGTACGGCTGATCGCCGCGTGCAACTCGCTCGTGCAGGACGCGGTGATCACGGGCCACGACCGCACCGAAGTCGGCGCACTGGTCTGGCTCAACGCCGCATCGGCGCACAGCCTGGGCGAAGCGGAAGTCTTTTCGAGACTTGAGGCCGCGCTCGCCTCGCTCCATGCCGACGTTGCCGGTAGTTCGATGGCGCCGAAGCGGCTACTCGTCCTCGAACATCCGCCGTCCATCGACCACGGCGAGATCACCGACAAGGGTTACATCAACCAACGAGCCGTGCTCGAGCGCCGCGCCTCGCATGTCGAGCATCTACACACCGGCGGACCTGGCGTCATCACGGCACGAGGCGCTTCAGGTCTTCCTGCCAGTTGAGGACGAGATGAACCTGACCCGGCGTCGCGCCGGGCGCCTGCCCCTCGCGACGCAGGATCAGGAACTTGGTTCCGTCCGCCGACACATCGTAGTGCTCCGGGTAGTCGTCAATCTCGAAGAGCTCGCGTTCTTGACCGGGGTTCAGCCGCCCGCCGCTCGGCGCGACCGGCAGCGACAAGACCTTGCCTCCACGCCTGTAGATCAACTCCCGTGTGCCAACCCAGCGAGGGAAGCCAGCGCCGCCGCTTGACACGAACTCCGTATGACCATCGCCGCGGAACGCACGAACGTAGACCTCCGATTGACCTGAGCCGTCGGATTGGTAGGCCAACCACTGCCCATCGGACGACACGCTGGCACGCATCTCTGATGCTGGCGTTGCCACCAGAGTCGAGGTTGCTCCTTTTGGGTCGAGCACCGCGATGTCGAACCCAGTTTTTGGACTCAGTTGGGTTAAGAGAACCGAGCCATCGGCCGCCCACGCCAGAGGACCAGAAGGCTCGTCGCGCCGGGGCAAGAGCAGCGTCGGAGACGCCGCCGGATCAGGAGGCTGAACGTAGATGCCCATCGGCTCGCGGATCGAGAGAAACGCGAACCGCGTTCCCTCCAAGTTCCATATGGGCCACACGTTGATGAATCCCTGCGTGGTCAGGCGTATTCGCGTGCCGGGACGCGACAGGTCATACATCCAGATGTGCGCTGGGGAGATCGGGTCCGGGTCTCTGATCGTCGCGAGAAAGCGTTGCGGGTCCTTCGGATGAAAGGCCAATCCGCCACCCGCTTCGAGAAAGACCGGATTGTCGGGTGCGACTATCGTTGTCCTACCGCTGCGGTCGGCGATCTGGATTCTGCCGCGAGCCGTTTGGATGTCAAGGCCGCCGCTCGATTGGAACGCCAACGTGCCGTTCGATGCGACGGCAAACGACACCCCGACGTTCTCGACAACTGGAACCGGCGAGCCGATCGAGCTCGGTGTAGTGGGATCGAAACGAGCGGCCAACAGAGTGTTCCCGTTGAAGAACGCGATGTACCCACCATCGAGGTAGGTTGCACCTTGGCCGACCTGAGGCAGTGTCCGCCATTCACGTGTGTCGAGGTCGAGAATGGCGCCCACCCCGCCACCTTGCTTCATCACTGTGAACAAGATCGACCGGCCACCCGGCAGCACTTGCGGATCCAGGTGGCCGACCTCATTCAAGTCCCGGCGTGGCTCGGTGAGCCGTTCGAGGGCACCGCCGTCTGCAGATACGCGAAACAGCCCTCCAACAATATCCCCGAACGTGATCGTGTCGTTCGCGCTCCACGAGGGGTTCCCGATGAAGCCGGTCCCACGAACAATCGTTGTCGGTGTCGAGCCATCGAGCCGAACCCTGCGAAGCTCGTTGTTCGCGACGAACCCAACCCACAGGCCATCGGGGGAAAAGAACGGCGTCGTCGCGCCCTCGGTGCCAGCAAGCGTAGTGAACTCGTCGCGATCGAGCCGGCGGAGGACGAGCCGATTTCCAGCCGGGATCGCGAGCGTTCGCCCGTCGGGCGACAGCGCGACACCTCTGCCGGTCAGCCGCAGGTCGGGAGTCAAAGTGATCGCCGCTCGAGT
>Ga0207659_10001994_pt1 | contig 12084 bp, 11 predicted proteins | sample KBSM43metaG_FD_184330 | JGI IMG/M metagenome (GOLD analysis project Ga0207659, IMG submission 184330) | Miscanthus rhizosphere microbial communities from Kellogg Biological Station, Michigan, USA - KBS M4-3 metaG (SPAdes) (version 2) | ecosystem: Host-associated > Plants > Roots > Rhizosphere >...
AGTCACCGTCCAAGACCCGGTAGGGGATGGATGCCGGCGGCCGATAGCCGGGCGGCAGGGGGCGCTGGGGCGCGCGTTCGATGGGCATCGCAATTTGCTGTCAGAGGAATGCGGGCGGACCCAGAGTACACCCATCCGCCTGCGAAGGTCTCGACCGGATCAGCGCTTCGGTCCAGGACGCGGTCGTCGGGGACGTCATCGCGCCTTCGCCAATGCCGCGACGCTGGCGCGGTCCACGGCGGCCACGGCGTCGTGCAGCGTCGCCAGCGTTACACCCTTGCCGCGCGCGCCGACCGCAAAGCGATCGTCGATCATGACGCCGAACTTGCCGCTGCCGTCGCGCTCGTCGAATCGTTCCTGGAAATAACGGCCGCCGATACGGCCGTGCCGCTCGTACGCCGTGCCCGTGGTCTTCGAGAGCGCGGGATCGAACCACGCGTAAAGACGCGCGAGTCCCGACAGTTCGCCCATGTCCCCGACCTCGAGCTCGACGTGCGCGTCGCCGCGCTCGTAGCGTGCACGCACGACCGATCCTTTGAGCGTAAACAGCGGCGCCTCGATCAAGGCCGTCACGCTCGCGCGCGGCATCCCGGCAACCGTTTGCGGCAGCACCGTGGCAAGATCGGGCCTCACCAACTCGAACTTCTTGCCGCCGGCCGCGACCATGGCAAACTCGGACGCAACGCGGTCGAGCGTCGCGTCGCCCTGACCCCCGCTGCTGGTGCCGGCGATGGCGTCACGCACGAAATCCGCGCCCATGCCCACGACGGAGCCGATCGAATCGACCACGCGCCCGCGATCGTCTGCATTGCTCTGCGCGACCATCGTGGCGACGAGCGACGAGGCCGCGCCGGCAACCCAGGCCCGATCGCGCGCGCCGGGTGCCGGGCTGCCGAGCCCCGTCAAACCGGTCGTGAAGCTTGCGACCGGCGTCGCGAGCGCGGCGAAGACGAGCGCGATGACCGACAGGATCGCAGCGAGGAAAATGGCCCAGCCTTCCGTGCATCGCATGACCACGCGCAGGCCGGCAAACAACACGAAGGCGCTATAGAGCGAGAGCACCCCGGCGAGGACGTGGAGTTGCGGTGCGGCGGTCAGCGCCGCCGCGACCCATGCGGCGGTGAGGCTATAGGCGACGATGCGCAGGCCGACGATGCGATCGCCGGCGCCCCCGAAGCGCGGGGCGAGGACCACCGCAATGCGGGCGAGAAGAGCGACGGCAGCGAAGGCAAGCGCGTATCGCACGAGTGCCGCGGCGACGCCCGCGGGCACCCCGGCGCGCACGCGGGTTGGCCCGATGTCCGCGCCGACCACCGTGTTCGCGACGAACGACGCGACGACCCCGATCGCGGCGAGCGGTGCCACGTATCCCAGGTAGATATCGCGCACGGTGGTCGCCTCGTGCGCGACGACCTCCCATTCGCGCCAGGGAGCGACCAGCATGCCAACCACGCGCCCGAGGAACGACGGCACGCGTCCGCCGGACAGCGACGCGGCAGTCGCCATCTATTTCGCGAGACCGAGCAGCTTGGCCGAGCTCATGTACTCCGCGCTGCGCTCCTTCATGAACTTCGGCATCTGGTCGTACGTTATGTCGGTGACCTCGAAGCCAAGCTCGAACATCTTGCGTCGAGTCTCGGGGTCCTTGTTGATCGCGTCCATCATGTCCGAGATCTGCTTGCGCAGCTCGGGCGGCGTCGTCTTCGGCACGCCGATGCCGCGATAGGCGCCGTCGACCCAGTCGATGCCGAGCTCGCGGAACGTCGGCACGTCGGGGAATTGCGCGAGGCGCTTGTCGCTCGCCACGGCGAGCATGCGTGCCTTGCCCTTCTGCTGGATCGCAAGGGTGGAGTAGGACATCGCGGCCGACACGTGGCCACCCAGCAACGACGACAGAAGGTCACCGGTTCCCTTGAATGGAACATAGGTGGTCTTGACCTTGAAGTCGCGGTCGAAGCGCGCCCACGCGGCGTGATTGGCGCTGTTGGTGCCCGAGCCCGCGAATGTGATCGCCTCGGGCTTGTCCTTCGCTCCCTTGACGAGGTCCGCGAGGGTCTTGAACGGGCTGTCGGCCGCGACGATGATCGCGTCGGGCGTGTAGTGAAACCAGTAGACGGGGGTCGTGTCTTCGGTCTTGAAGTTGGCGGTGCCTTCGAGCGGCTGCAGCACGATGTGCGGCAGGTTGATGCCGGTGATCGTGTAGCCGTCGCCCGCCGTCGTGTTCATCTGCGACCACGCGAGGCCGCCGCCTGCGCCCGGCTTGTTGACGACGATCATCTCCTTGCCGAACTTCGTCTTGAACGTCTCGGCCTGCAGCCGCGCGGCGATGTCCGACTCGCCGCCGGGCGCGAACGCGATCACGTATTGGATCGTGCGCTCGGGCCAGGCCGCGAGCGCGACGGAGCACGATGCGACGATGGCGATGCCGATCAGCGAACGCAGCGACAGAAAACTCTTCATGGGAACCCCCGGGCGGACAAGTTGCGCGCAATGGTAGGCTCCGTCGCGCGATCCCGCAATCGATGGAAGAGATGAGAAGCACGCTTGCCGCCATCGTCGGCGTCCGCCGCGTCCTGCTGCTCGATTCGATCACGTGGCTTGCGGAGGACGACGCGGGCCATATCGTCGTCAGCGGTTCGCATGGCGGCCGCAGCGCCGGGGACTATGCGACGCGCTGGCCGCTCGCGCTGTGCTGCCTCAACGATGCGGGTGTGGGCAAGGACCGCGCAGGCATCGTGGCGCTCGACATGCTCGAGTCGCGCGGCACGCCAGCGGTCGCTTACGGGCACATGTCCGCACGCATCGGCGACGCGCGCGATGCGTGGCAAAACGGCATCGTCACACACGCGAACGCGCAGGCGCTCGCGCTGGGATTCGAGCCGGGTCAGCTGCTCCAGGAGGCCATCACGTGCCGCGAATGGCCGACATGACCTTGTTGAAGTCGAGCGAGCGCGCCTGCTCGGCGATCTGCGCGGTGTAGTTGCCCTGGAGCTCTTTCGCGCGGCCGAGCATGCCGGAGAACGCTTGCTGCAGGCCGGCGGTGTCGATCGTGCGTCCGCCGGCGTAATAGCGCTTCGCAACATGCCCCAACGCGTACGTGGTGGCGAACGAGAACGCCGCACCGGTCGACGCATTGCCGAGGCCGCCCAGCAATCCGCCGCCGACCCTTCCCAGGAGTCCGCCCACCAGCTTGCGGCCGAACTGCTCGAGGTATTGCGACGTGAGCCCTACGCCGACCGTGGCGAGCAGGTCCTTGATGTGTCCCTGGTCGAGCTCGAAGCCGTGCGCCTTGCCGATGCGGTAAACCATGCGCATCTGCAGCGGAATGATCGCCATCGACGCGAGCGTCTGCGGCAAGAGCTCGAGCGCGCCGTTCAGGATCGAATAGTTGAGGATCATGGCGTCGACATCCGTGCCGCTCGCGGGAACGGCCGATACGAGAGCGCCGTCCAGCGCATTGCTCGAGGGCGGGACGCCGGCGACCGCGCTCGCCTGCTGCGCCAGCGCCTGCGACGACGATGCATTCAAGCCGAGCGCCTGCGAGAGCTTGGCCAGGAATTCGCGCTCGCGCATGGACGCCGCGCCGTCGGCGTTGACGATGCCGACCGCGGCGTCGTAGGCCTGCTGCTTCTCCTCCGGCGTCGCAAGCGCGGACACGATCGTCGCGAGGTCGGGCTTCGTTCGCGTCATCTCGTAGTGCAATGCCGCGAGGTCCGCGCCGCCCAGCCCGTCCGCGACGCGCTGCACGGCGGCCCGCTCGCGATCGTCTTCGTAGTTGTCGGCGGCCGCGGCCACGAGGCACACGGCGAGGATGGCACGCTGCTGTTCGGTGATCATTGGCAGGTCTTCGTGAGTTGGTCGGTCAGAACCGCAAGCTTAGCGAATCAATCGAAGCGCACGGCGCGCAGCCGCGGCACGGCGAAATCGACGAACGCACGTACGGTACTCGAACGCAGCCGCGCGGTGGGATAGATCACCTGCACGGGCACAGGTTCCCGCTCGAAGTCCGTGAGCACGTAGCGCAGCTTGCGCTCGGACACGGCCGGCGCGACCTGGTACGACAGGAACATGCCGATTCCCAGCCCATCTTCGCACGCGCGAAGCGCAGCGTCGACCTGGTTGGTCACGAGTCGCGCCCTGACCGCAACGGCCTCGGTGCGACGTCCCTTCCGGAAGCGCCACTCGCTGCCCGGGGTCACGCCCGCGAAGCGTATGCACGCATGCTCGCGCAAGTCCTCGGGAGCCTTGGGGACGCCATGCTTGCGCAGGTAGGCGGGGCTTGCGCACGCGACGCGGCGAAGCTCGCCCACCGGAACCGCGACGAGCGAAGAGTCCGCGAGCTTGCCGATGCGCACGCCGGCGTCGAGGCCTTCTTCCACCAGCCCGACGGCACGGTCGAGCAGCGACACCTCGCCGTTCACTGCGGGGTGCCGCCCGAGAAACTCCGTGACGATCGGCACGACGTGCCGGCGGCCGAACAGCACGGGTGCCGTGACGGCGAGCCGGCCCGCGGGCGCGAGCCTTCGCGCAGCCAGCGAGGCGTCGGCCTCGCGCACGGCCGCGAGGATCGCGCGGCATTGCTCGAGGTAGAGCGATCCCTCGTCGGTCAGGTGCATGCGGCGTGTCGTGCGGTTGAGAAGCCGCACGCCGACCTCGCGCTCCAGCAACGCGAGGATTCGCACCACCGAAGGCAGCGACGTGCCGAGCGACTCCGCCGCGCGCGTGAGGCCGCCGCGATCGACGATGCGGACGAAAGTTTCCAGCGCCTGGAGCTTGTCCATGATTACTCCGTTATTCGAAGTAATTTTATCAATGTAGAGCTATTTATCCTGCAGACGCAATTGCCCAAACTCCGTTCCGTTCCACCCAACCACCAAAGGAATTCGACATGTTCGTACCCATGGATCCCGCCGCCGCGACCGGCAACGCCCGGGAGCTCCTCGCCGCGGTCAAGGCGAAGCTCGGCATGGTTCCCAACATGACCCGCCACATGGCCCGGTCACCCGCCGTGCTCGAGGCGTACCTCGCGATGAACGGCGCGCTTGCCGGCGGCACGCTCGGCGCGAAACTGCGCGAGCAGATCGCGCTCGCCACCGCACAGGTGAACGATTGCGACTACTGCCTGTCCGCCCATTCGCTGATCGGCAAGGGCGCGGGACTCGGCGGCTCCGACATCGCGAAAGCGCGTTCGGGCGAAGCCGACGACGGCCGCGCGGGCGCAGTGCTGCGGTTCGTAGGCACACTGCTCGTCTCGCGCGGGCAGGCGACCGAGCACGAGGTCGCGGCGATGCGTGCGGCCGGCCTCGACGACGGTGCCATCGGCGAAGTCGTCGCCAACGTGGCGCTCAACGTGTTCACCAACTACTTCAACAACGTGACGCACCCCGCGATCGACTTTCCGGTCGTCCGTGCGCGCGCGGCGGCGAAGGCGGCGTAGCGATGGCGGCGAGCGTCGAAGTCGAAGGCCTGTTCACTGCCGCCGTGCGCGAAGCGCAGGCGCGCCGCGGGTCGCGGCGTGCCTACGAGCGCTTCGAGGCGCGCGGCGGCTTTCGCGACACGATCACGCCCGAGCTTGCGAGCTTCATCGCGGCGCGGGACTCGTTCTTTTTCGCGACGGCGAGCGCGCAGGGCCAGCCCTACGTGCAGCACCGAGGCGGTCCGCTAGGGTTCCTGCGGGTGCTGGACGAGCGGACGCTCGCCTTCGCCGACTACCGCGGAAACCGGCAGTACGTCACCGTGGGCAACCTCGCGGAGAACGATCGCGTGTTCGTGTTCCTGGTCGACTACCGGAACCAGGCACGCATCAAACTATGGGGCACCGCGCGCGTGGTCGAGGACGACACGGAGCTGGTCGCACGGCTGACGCCGCCGGACTACGACGCGCGCGCCGAGCGCGCGATCCTGATTACGGTGGCGGGATGGGACGCGAATTGTCCGCAGCACATCCCGCGGCTCTACGACGAGGCGGAAGTCTCCCGCCTCGCGTGCCCGGGTTAGCCCTTCGGCTCGGGGTGGATGTTGTCCACCCAGTGCACTTCCTCGGGGTTGGGCTCGACGTTCGGCAGGTCGAGGTTGACGACCACCGGCTCCTGCCCGCTTCGACACAGGACGCACGACAGCGGCTCGGTGTCGCTCGCATTGATTTCCTGGTGCGGCACGAACGGCGGCACGTAGATGAAGTCGCCGGGGCCTGCTTCCGCCGTGAACTCGAGGTGGTCGCCCCACTTCATGCGCGCGCGTCCGCTGACGACGTAGATGACGCTTTCCAGCGCGCCGTGATGATGGGCGCCGGTCTTGGCCTTCGGATGAATGACGACGGTGCCGGCCCAGAGCTTCTCCGCGCCGGCGCGCGCGTTGGTGATCGCGGCCGCACGGTTCATGCCGGGCGTCTGCGGCGTGTTGGTGTCGAGCTCGGTGCCCTTCACCACGCGCACGCCGTGCAAGCGCCACTTGGGGTCGGTCATGTTGCCTCCAGCCTATTCGCAGCGTCCGCGATCCATTGGACAGGCCCGTCGCGCTTCATCTTCCGCCTCGCTTGTATGTTCAGCCATGATCAGCGCGGTAAAGTTTGGGCGCGGAAGAGGCGGCCAGACCGGCCCGTGCAGCTTGCCCATCGCTTGGGCGTTCGAGCCCGTGAGTGAGTAGAAAGCGCACGGATGCCGCGCTGGTCTTCATCAAGCCCGATCGGTTGCAGGCGCCGAACACGAGCGCGCATGCACAAGCAGGGGACGCGAAGACCATGTCTGAATCGCAAGTGGTGGTGGGCATCGACGTGGCTAAGGCGCACGTCGATTGTGCGGTGCTGGGCGCCGACTTTGGGGCTCGGCAATTTGCCAATGACATCGATGGCCATTCGGCCCTGGCCGCGGCCCTGCAGCCACTTTCGGTCGCCTTGGTGGTGATGGAGGCCACCGGCGGCTACGAAAGTGCGCTGGCCTGCGCGCTGCAGGCGGCGGGCTTGGCGGTGGCGGTGGTCAACCCCAAGCGGGCGCGCGACTTCGCCAAAGGCATCGGCCGCTTGGCCAAGACCGATCGTATCGACGCCGAAGCGTTGGCCGAATTGGCGGCGACCCTCGCCCGCCGGCGCGACCTGGCGCGGTTCATCCGCCCGCTGCCCGATGCCCAGCAACAGGAGCTCGCCGCCTTGGTCACTCGCCGTCGGCAACTGCTCACCATGCTCGGCGCAGAACGGTTGCGCCTGCAGTTGGCTACCGTCAAGGTCCGTCCGAGCATCGACGCGTTGATCGAGGCCATCCGCGCCCAACTCGAGGATATCGACGCCCAGATGCAGGCCCATCTGCAGGAGCATTTCGCTGCACTCGATGATCTCCTGCGCTCTGCCCGTGGCATTGGACCCATCGCCAGCGCAACGCTCATCGCGACGTTGCCGGAACTGGGTCGGCTCAGCCGCCGTGAGATCAGTGCTCTCGTGGGAGTGGCACCCATGGCCAACGATTCGGGTACTTCCCATGGTCGCCGACGCATAACCGGCGGTCGCTTTCAGGTGCGCCGCGTGCTCTACATGGCCACGCTGACCGCGACCATCCACAACCCAACCATCAAGGCACATTACCAACGCCTGCTCGCCGCCGGCAAGCTGCCCAAAGTGGCCTTGGTCGCGTGTATGCGCAAGCTGCTGACCATGCTCAATGCAATGGTGCGCACCCAACGCCGATGGTCCGATGAATTTCACCGCGCTTGACTCCAAACACGGTTACTCATTCGATAGCCAATGCAAGGCCGACCGGCACGAAGATCACCGACATGACGTTGCCGATCAGCACGATCGACGCCACCTTGGCAGGCTCCTGGCGCATCTGCTCGGCGACCATGAAGTTCAGCACGGCCGGCGGCAAGGAACCGAAGAGGATGAGGAGGCCGCGTTGCGTCTCGGAGAGTCCGAGCACCGGCGCGAGGATCAATGCCATCGCGATGCCGGTCACGGGGCAGAGGATGCCGCCGATCACGCCGATGTGCCAGTCGTCCCAGCGCACCTCGAACAGGCGCACGCCGAGCGAGATCAGCATGACGGGAATGAGCGCGTCGCCGACCATCTTGATGCCGAAGTAGGCCCACTCGGGCATCGGCGGGTGCGTGATCGCGAAGGCGAAGCCGAGTGCCGTGGCCCAGACCATCGGGTTGCGCAGGAACTGCCAGAGCTTCGCGTGATGGTCGATGATGCGGATGCCGACCGTGAACTGCAGCAGGTTCGAGATGGTGAACAGCGCCACCATGGCGGAGAAGCCGGCCTGTCCGAACGCGAGCACGGCCAGCGGAAGCCCCATGTTGCCGCAATTGTTGAACATCGCCGTCGGCACCAGCGTGCGGTAGTCGACCTTCATGAAGCGCGACACGGGCCACGCGAGAAGTCCCGATCCCACGACTACGCCGATGCTCCCCGCGATGAGCCAGACGTTAGCGCGGAGATCGAATTCCTTGCTCGCAAGCGCCGAGAAGATGAGCGCCGGACCGAGGATCAGCATCGACAGGTGGTTGACCTGCGACATGTCGGGCCGGAACCGGCGGGCGTAGAAATAGCCCACGAGGATCACGACGAAGACCGGCAGGATGATGCCGAGTATTCGCGCGATCATGCGAGGTCAGAGAATGTACTTGGCGAGATTGTCGTCGCCGGCGATGCCCGCGAGCGTCGCGTCGACGAACGCGGCGTCGATCGCGACGTGCTCGCCGGTGCGGCGGGCTGCGTGAAACGACACGTCGTCGAGCAGCCGCTCCATCACGGTGTACAGGCGGCGCGCGCCGATGTTCTCCTGCTTTTCGTTGACGGCGAACGCGATCTCCGCGAGGCGCCGGATGCCGTCGGCCGCGAAGTCGAGGTGCACCTGCTCGGTGGCGAGCAGTGCCGTGTACTGGCGCGTGAGGCAGGCGTCGGTGGCGGTGAGGATCTTCTCGAAATCCGTCACCGAAAGCGAGTTGAGCTCGACGCGAATCGGAAAGCGCCCTTGCAATTCGGGTATGAGGTCCGACGGCTTCGACAGGTGAAACGCGCCCGACGCTATGAACAGGATGTGGTCGGTCTTGACCATGCCGTACTTGGTCGCGACGGTCGTTCCCTCGACGATGGGCAGGAGATCGCGCTGCACCCCCTGCCGCGACACGTCGGCGCCGTGCGCGTCGGAGCGCGACGCGATCTTGTCCATCTCGTCCAGGAACACGATGCCGTTCTGCTCCGCGGCCGCGAGCGCCTTCGCCTTGACGTCGTCGTCGTTGAGAAGCCGCGCGGCTTCCTCGTCCGTGAGCTGCTTCAGCGCTTCGGCGACCGCCATCTTGCGCAGCTTCTTGCGGCCGCCGCCAATCTGCTGGAACATGCCCTGGATCTGGCTCGTGAGCTCCTCCATGCCCGGCGGCGCCATGATCTCCATCTGCGCCGGCATCACGGACACTTCGATCTCGACCTCGCGGTCGTCGAGCACGCCTTCGCGAAGCATCTTGCGGAATTTCTGGCGCGTCGCGGAATCGGTGTGCTTCAAGTCGTCGAAGTTCACCTCGCGCGCCGGCGGCAGCAGCACGTCGAGCAGGCGCTCCTCCGCGTTGTCGGCGGCGCGGTCGCGCACCTTGCGCGTCTCCGCCTCGCGCGTCTCCTTGACGGCGACCTCGACGAGATCGCGGATGATGGTATCGACGTCGCGCCCGACGTAGCCCACTTCGGTGAACTTGGTCGCCTCGACCTTCACGAAAGGCGCTTCCGCGAGTCGCGCGAGGCGGCGCGCGATCTCGGTCTTTCCCACGCCGGTCGGCCCGATCATGAGGATGTTCTTGGGGGTGATCTCGTGGCGCAGCGGCTCGGGCACCTGTTGCCGGCGCCAGCGGTTGCGCAGCGCAATGGCGACCGCGCGCTTGGCGGCCTCCTGCCCGACGATGTTCTTATCGAGCTCGGAGACGATCTCTTCGGGTGTCAGCTTCGACATAAGGTGCCGTAGAAAAAACGGCCGCCCGATAAGGGGGCGGCCGTCGAATTGTACCCCGCGTGCCCGCGTCAGTCGGGGATCGTCACGGTGTTTCCCGAGAACGTGATGGCATTCGCCGCGGAAGGCGCGTTCGAAATGGGCGGCACGTTGGCGCTGGTGATCGCCGGCGCTGATCCTGGCGTGCCTCCGCGCGGCGTGGTGCGTACGACCTGCGACAACGGCAGCGGTACGCTTGCGGTGAGGTGAGCGTACATGGCGTCCATCGCCTTGATGAAGTAGTAATGGATCGGGATGTAGGCCGAGTCGTAGCCCGCGAACGCCGCATTGTCGATGAAGGCGTCGAAGTGCTGCGCGTTCGTCACCTCGATGTAGGTCAACTTGCTTTGGGCGCCCTCGACCTGCTTGTTGAGGCCGTAGTACGGCCGGGAGTTGAAGTTCACGGGAATCTGGGCGTCGGCGCGGCCATGAACGATGATCGCCGGTTTGCCGCGCAGGTCGCCCGAGCGCAAGGTCTCGCGAACCCCCGCCTGTACGCCCTGCGCCACGGGGTCGGTGCCGGTCCACAGGTTGCGGAAGCACACGCCGGCGTCGAGGCTGTAGTCCTGCACGCCTGTCGATGCCGACACCGCGAGTACATAGCTGATCGGGCCGCCGACGCTGTCGTTGTTGATGAGCGAAAGTCCCGCGGTTGGCACAACGCCGCTGCTGGTGCCGAACGCCTGTGCCAGCGTGGCCGCTGGATAGGGCACAGGTCTGCCCGCGGCATCGGCCGCAGCCATTGAAATGCCGCACAGGTTGTCCTTCACGCTGTAGCGGCCGTACGCGGCGCCGAAGGCTGGCAAGATCCCGAAGTATGTACTCGTGAAGTGCGTCGCGAAGAGCGGAATCGACTCCATCTGGTAGCCCGCAGCGAGCAGCTTGTCGAGCGCCTCGTCAGCCTGTTCCTGCGTCGTGGCTTTTGTCAGGAAGCCCTTCGCCTTGAGGCCCGCGCACATGTTCGTGGCGAACGCAGGAACGGGCCGCACGGCGGCAATGCCGTACGCATTGGAGGCGCGCGGCGATTGCGAAGCGCAGCCCATGTACAGGTTGCCGAAAGAGTAGTAATCGAAGAGCGGACGCGCGACCGGCTGCGCGTTGGTGCCGCGCACGACGGTGAGCCCCGTCGGCGGCACGAGTTCGAGCGTCGGCTCGCCGACGGCGACGCCGTCGATCAGCCCTTGCGTGTCCTGTTCCGCGGCGGCGATCGATGCGCCACCACCGTTGGACACCGACGAGGCGATGACGATTGTGTTCCCCGGCTTGAAGTCCACCTTGGCCGTGCCGTCGCTGTTGCGCGGCGCGCGCTCCTCGTTCAGCACGTAAAAGGCGAACTGGATGGCGTCGAGCGTGTTCTTTCCCCAGTTCCTTTCGGGATTCTGCTGCGAATGCGCGTGCTTGGTGGCCACCCGGTTGGGCCACGCCGCGTTGAACGATGCGAGCTCGGAGGCGGTGAGCGGCGCCGTGAAATTGGAATTCGTGCCTGCTGTCGCCGCACTGCTGCGGACACCGTTCTGCAGGTTCACCGTATCGGTCGCGAGATCATGGAACCCGGTGCCGGTACCCTTGTCGGTATAGGCGACGACGCAGCCCCGCTTCAAGCCCCACTCCCCCGCGGTGCCGATTGCGCCGTACACGCCGCGCGAGCCGGACGAGGCGCCGGCGACGATGCACGCCTTCGAAGCGTCGAAGGAAGTTGGAATCTGAACCAACATCGTTACGTTGAGCTTGCCCGTGCCGTCGTCGGCGTAGGCGAGATACTCGGTGCCGGCGACCTTGCCTTCGCCCAGCGTCGGGTTGCCGTTGACATCGATGTTCGGGCCGAACAGGGTGCCGTAGCCACCGTTGGCGACGATAGGGACGATCGCGCGGTAGTTGTTGTAGATGACGAGCTTGCGTAACTCGGCCGCGGTCGGCGCCGTCGGAACAGCGACCGGAGGCGCGGCGCCCGCGAGGCCTGTCTTCCCTAGGCCGCCTGTGAGCAGGTCGTCGGTCACGCCGTCGTAGGTGTTCTTCGTGATCGTGCCGACGAACGCGGGTTTGAGGTTCTGCTCGGGCGTATACGTGTCGCTGCCCCAGCAGCCGGCCAGCAACAGTGAAACGGCAACGGCGGACGCGA
>Ga0207659_10001995_pt1 | contig 12082 bp, 12 predicted proteins | sample KBSM43metaG_FD_184330 | JGI IMG/M metagenome (GOLD analysis project Ga0207659, IMG submission 184330) | Miscanthus rhizosphere microbial communities from Kellogg Biological Station, Michigan, USA - KBS M4-3 metaG (SPAdes) (version 2) | ecosystem: Host-associated > Plants > Roots > Rhizosphere >...
GCGTCATGCAGCCGTTGATTCGATCGCGGAGATCGCGCGTGCCGGCGTCGGCGTCAATCGAGTGTGCGTGTGGTCATCGCTCTTAAGGAGCGAGATACCGAAGTCCGCGAGCACAGCCTGGCCGTCCGAAACAACACGTTTGTCAGGCTTGAAGTCGCGGACGGGATCGCGAGGATCGTTGCAGACTCCGCAGCGCCTGACCGTCTCAAGCGGGTTCGGATCTTGCACTTTGAACCGCCGAGAGAACGCGCGGCACACGACGCGCTCTGGCGAACGCATCTGGCGCTTGGCAAGGACACACCGATCACGCGCCCGGTCACCACAGTTACGATCGCGTCGCGGATAACTGCCGTCGGCCCCGTACGCCCATCCACATTCCGCGGAACCGCCCCGTTCATTGAACCGCATTGCGCTTGGAATGAATGTCCCGCGGGCGTCGCAATTCCCGTGCGGACTCTGTGGCATGCCTAGAGCTTGATCTGCGGCCGTATCGACTTTTCGATAGCCACAGGTGATAGGGTGAGAGGTGAGAACCCCTCTTCTACTCTGTCCTCTAGAAAATGAAAATTCAGACCTGTTGATTATGTATTTACTGGGGAGAGGACGTTGGGACGGCTCTCACCTTCTCACCGTTCTCACCATCAGTCACCCAACGGTAGTCAGGACAAGTCCAGGTCTGGTGGCGGTTCATGGGGATGAGGAAGCGCGTCGCACCCTCAACGCGACGTTTGAGCGGCGCTTACCGCTTTTTCCAAAATCGAGCCACCGCAACTGATGTGCTGAGATAACCAGCCGGAATGCTGCCAGTCGGTGAAGCGTCGATGGGAGCTAAGGTATTTCGAAGTTATCAATCCGCCGACGCAGCCGTCGTTAAGGACTGTCGCACGATTGTGGCACCGCACGTTCGTGGCGCCGATCAGAGGAGCATCGGCCTATCTGAGACAATCGCCGCCGCCCTGGAAGCGTATGCCGTTAATCTCTCCCTCTCCGTAGAAGTCCAACGTATCGGGGTTAGCCGTGAGTCACTATGCATGTCACTAATTTACCGATCACGTTCATCAGCGGATCGATCAGCAGACTGTTTGCGCCGACGTTCACTGAAACCAGATCGAAAGTGTCGAGTGCAAAACTCGTGAAGGCTACGCGGGTTCGACAGAACTCGACGGCCTCTGGCCCGACAACGCGAACCCTGCGAATCGTTCGAAAGATGTATATCTCCCGGGCACTAGCGTCCGGGGCGTTCTGCTCGCCACTCCCCACGGCTTCCGCTGTCAGGCCCTGTGCGAGATTGAACAGTGGCCGCCGTTCGACCCCGCAGCCTCGACCACATTCAACCGGCGAAAGTGGATTGACACATCCCGATGCCGGGTCCAATCGCAGTCGCCGCCGGTCGATTCGCTTGTCGGTCACGATTATGAAGAGAATCATGCTCGTAACGCTCGGTGTTATCGCCGGATTCCATGGAGCGAATCTGGAGGCCGCCGAGCAAGCAGGCACGAGTTCGGATCAGGTGCCCGCGGCCGATCTGAAAGTGTTCAACGATCCTACGATTCTTACCCGCCGCGTCTGGCTGGAAACGGAGTGGAATAAGTTTACCGATGGAGCGAGCATCGTGGAGGAGACGGCAGGGACCTTGTGGGTCTGGCGTGTCTCGGAGAATCAGGACTGGGCGGTGCGGTTGAAACTACCGGTGAACTTGCGGGTCGGCAGCGATGACCCCAACGTCCCGGACATCGGGGGTCTCGGGGATGTCAAAGTGGCAACAGGCACGGCTTTCCGGTTGAGAAAGACCTTCCGCGTCGGCGCCGGTTTGGACTTGGAAATGCCGACAGGACGTCACGAATTCAGCGACAACGCTTGGCAAATTCAGGGGTTCGGCTCCTTGGGGTGGGACATTACGCGGTGGCTCACCTTCAGCCCGTCCTTCGAATACAACCAGTCGGTCGCCGAAGAGGGCAGTGCGCAGCCATTGAATTCCCTGGAAACATTCTTTCCATTCACCATCATTCTGCCACACAAATGGGCGGTGACTGCGGGTTACGAGAACAAGACGGACTTTGAAAACGACAACTACGTCACTAACAAAGCGAAAATAGCGATTGCGAAAGAACTCGAATCAATCCCACTACGCTTCTACCTACAGACGAAGCGGGATTTCGATTCAGTCGAGAAAGAGTTTCAGGTTAGCTTTGTCGTTACGGGTTACTTTCGTTGAAGTGAATGACGGTGTCCTTATTGATGCGTGACATCGAATCGGCGCGAGTGTTGGCGCAGAGTTGGTTGGCCGCTGTGCGGGCCATTGAGTTAGGGCCATGACCTTTCATTCTGCAACCAACCAATTGAAGGCGACCCGTGGTGGTATGACCCTTTGGCTCACGGGATCAACCGTGGTGCTCCGGCTACCCAGCCCACAGGAGCCGTCTCCCAACGGCCTGATCCAGCAACGCCTGCGTCAGCACCCTTTCACAAGGCGTGCTCAGAAAGGCGAATGGGGCGGAGCGTCGATTCCTGACGGCGTGCTCCTCATTCACCGAACAGCTATGGTTCCTCAGCACCATCCGCGTGGCTGCCGGCGAGCATACCCACTACAACGACGAGGTGCTCGGGATCAAATGGCTTGGTGAGATGGTAGGCAAACCATCTCATCGGATGATTGGGATTTCTTCGTCCCTATAGGCGCGGTTCACGCGGGAATGGAACGCCTGAGAATCACTGTCAGAGATCCTGAGCGCATTGACGCCCTCAACGGAGTGCTTACGTCATCTCTCGGCGATTGAGAAACAAACGCGCCGCGGGCCGTGGCGGGATTGCGAGCAGTTCCTTTTGAAGGCACCTGATAAGGTGCTGCTGTTCGATGCAATCGCCGCTTGGGTGCTCTGGAATGTGTTCCGCGTCAACCCACAGATGCCGAATTTCGGGTCGCGCCCGTTCTCGGTGTTATATTCCGCGAGTTTTCTCGTGACTTGACGAACACTACGGCGTAGCTCCAGTCTGAACCGCCATTTTTGTGCAGGCTTCAATTGGTTTCAACTCCGGCGAGGCCACAGGGCAAACGGTTTTCCACCGTCACGTTTCCAGGCCAGCCCGGCCGCGGTGCGGCACTCCTCTCCAAACCGTTCTCGCTCGACTTGCCCGAGAAATCGAGCGCGGCGCGTTTCTCGAGATCGTAGCCATGCCGGGCAGCGGCCATTCCACCGATGCGGTGCGGGAGCAACTCAAGGTGTTCCAGGACCGGGGGATCGTGATTGTCGTCGTAAGCAACGACGATTTGCACACTGTCGGATCCGGCGCAAACCTGATTCAGCTACTTCGACAGCGTTACGAGCGCGTACGCCTGGACCTCTCGGGTTCGCGGGAGGCTGACTAAGCAGCCGGTGCGCTCTGTAGCCGCTGGCAGGTCGCATTGCGACCGGCCGGTCGTGAGCTAATCTGTCGATGCTCCAGACAAACGCCAGCGCCGTGCGGAGTCTAGATTCCGAGGGCGGCCAGATACTCAATGCATTCTGCTGTCGATCCACCTTGGCAGTGTTCACCCATGTGGCGCGCGACCACCGTGCGCGCCCGCAGTAGATGACGATCCCAGATCATCAAGCGTCAAACCAAGCGCTCGAAGCTCCCGCGCGAAACGATCGCGATCAAGGTCTTCGACCGTCGGCCACTGGCGCCTGTACTCGTCGCATCGCCGTCGTCGCCGGTACACGTTCTTCGCGAGGTCCGCACGGGATAGGTAGACGGCGGACGTCGAGGCGCCGCACCAGGGACAGGCGGGTTTGGGTACGTCGCTCGCGCGACACCTGGGCGCCCTATCGGCTCCCGTTCGAGGGAGGGCCACTGTATGGTTGGTCACTCTCGGAGTCCTCGTCATCGGGGGGAGTCGACCCGCGATACCCTGCGCCAGTGTCACGCCGCGCTCATCACCGGAAGGACTGCTGCGGCTTGCCAATCGCGTAGCCCCATACCATCTGTTCGAGCGCGGGCGGAAGCGTCCCGTTTCGCCACCGCTGCTCGAAGTTGGTGCGGTATTCCGGCTCGGCGACCCGGCCCTGGCAGAACGTGCGGACGTCGTGCTGACAAAATATGTGGGCACCCGGCAGCGGCCGATCGACCCATTTGGCCGGGTGCGCGGCGTCAACCACCTTGCCAACTTGCAGCCAGACTCGCGTTCAGGCGGATTGCACCGCCGAATCTTTCGTCCTGCCTTCAATCCATTCCGCGACATCTTGTTCAACCCACGCAACCACATTCGGCGAGATGCGATGGTGCTTCGGGAACTCACCTCGCCGCTCCAAACGCCAGATGGTCGACCGTGAGAGCCCCGTACGCTCGCGCACTGCCGGGAACCGGAGAAGCTTCGACAATACGCGTATGGTACCCACTCCGCGCTCCGGAATGATCGCGCTCCCACCACTCCGAGTCACGTCAACCCCCAAGGGCTGACGACCGTCCCGTGGCCGCACACTGACGACACCGCTCGTCTTAGTAGGTAGTTCCCTCATCTTCCCCTCCGTGACCTTCGACAACACGGCACGCAACCGCCCTCCCCACATGAGCACGGCCTATGCCACGGCGCTTCAGCGTGAATTCGTACTTTCTCTACCCGCGTCCGCGCGGAGTCTGTCTCTTAAAACGAGTGAGCTCTCTCGAAATGAGTGAGAGAGCGTTTCCGCGAGCCTGACGGCCGTCATTTTGTTCAGGACGCTTCAGTAAAGACCGTCGCGGGCCATGCCTGTCCCACATTGCGCGCGCCAATGCGTGACATTTGTGCACGCCTTCGCGTCACGCAACTTGCACTACGCGCCGACGCATCCTTAGCAACGGTCCTTCACTATGCAACGAACGCAATCGCAGGACACATCCGACACCCACCTCTCCGTCGACACGCTCGAGGTGCTGTCGCGAACGCGGCGCACGGACCGACAGATTGAGTCGTGCGCGTTGTCGTCATGTCATGCGCCGGCACGTGGATCGTCGAGTCTGTGGGGCCTTTGGGTTCGCCGCCTGCGAATCGCGGCAGTCCAAGGCGAGTCACTCGGAACATCGCGTGTTGGCGCACCGCTCGCGAACAACGAGCGGTAAAGGCACTGCGGTTCTGATCTTCGGGAGGTGTCAGATGGTCAGTTCGTTCCGACGTACGTGCTGCATCGTCCCAGTGGCCGTGTCGCTCGCCCTGATCGCGTTCCCGACCGTGCTGCTTGCGCAGCAGAGTCCGTGGGAACGTGCTGCCCTGAACCTCGAGGCGACGTTCACCGGTCCGCTGGCCCGTTCGTTGGCGCTCGTCGCCATCGTCGTAGGTGGACTGATGTTTATGTTCGGTGAGGGAGGCGCCAAGAGGCAGATCTCCGGGATCGTATTCGGGGGCGGGCTCGCTCTCTTTGCGGGCCAGTTCCTGACCTGGTTGTTCTGAGGATCACAGTCATGCTCTCGACAACAACGCGGCCCGTTGCGCGTCCCGTGCACAAGGCGCTCCATCGACCGCTGACGGTGTGCGGCGTCGATCGCCGCCTGTTCTTCCTGTCGCTCCTGATGGGCGGAGCCACCTTCAATCTCTTCTACTCCTTCCTGGCCGGCTTGCTCGTCGCTGTCGGTCTCTACGTCTTCGCCCTTTGGTCCACGAAGCGAGACCCGCAGATGCTTCGCATCCTGCTTTCGTCTTCCCGCTTCCGGTCGCTGTACGACCCGGCCAAACACGACCCGGTGGATATCACGGTGCGGCAATGCTGAGAATCCGCCGCATCCTCCGCGACTATGACGACGCCGGCAGTCTGAACAGTCTGATCGCGCTATGGGGATTCGTCGACGACTACACGTTTCTCACGAAGGCCGGCCATGTGGGGCTCGTGTATCGCCTCGCTGGGGTCGACTTCGAGTGCCTCGACCACGTCCAGCGTCGAGACGTCGTTCATCGTTACGAAGCTGCGCTTCGCTGCCTAGACGAGTCCTGCCGCGTATATCAGTACCTGTCCAAGCGACGCATGGAACCGATCGCATCAAGGCCATGCCGCCAGCCAGTCGTCCACGAAGCCATCCATCGTCGGGCCGCGTATCTCAACGGACGCCGCGACGAGCTTTTTCGGTTCGACCTGCATTTGGTGCTGATCTACGAAGGACTTCGGCCACACCGCTCCGCTGAACGGCCTCTGCGGGAGCTGTTGACGAATCCTCGAGCCATGGTACGCGAGTGGCTGGCGCCCCGCGCCACCCTCGCCCTGGTCGAAGGGGACATCGACCGGGCGATCGCGCAGCTGCACCACAAGGCCGACGGCTTCGAAGTGCAGCTCGCGGACAGCGTTCGGCCCGTGCGCCTTCATAAGGCCGAAGCGTTTCGGTTCTTCCGACGCCTGGTGAACTACACGCCCCGCACGGTCGCAGGTGCGGCGCTCCAGTACGACACTCACCTTGACTACTTCGTCGCGGACAGTGGTCTCGATTGCCATCGCGACCACCTGGAGCTCGACGCCGCGCACGTCAAGGTGCTCACGATGAAGGAGCCGCCCAGTACTACGTTCCCTCAGGTGCTCGAGGACCTGTACACGCTGCCTGGTGAGTTCATCGCCTGCCTCGAATGGTGCCGGATCCCGAACGACCGGATGCGGCGGACGCTGCAACTCCGCCGCCGGCACTTCTTCAACAAGCGCGTGTCAATGGTGAATTACGTCTCGCCCGAAACGCGGCCCGACGAGATGCTCGTCGACGAGAGCGCGACGGCGACCGTCCGCCAGCTCGGGGACGCGCTGACGGAGATCGAGGTGAACGGGCACTTCTTCGGGGATTGCTCGCTGTCGCTCGTCCTCTTCGGCGAGCAGCCGCGCGCCGTTGAACGCTCGGCGGCTGAGGCGATCAAGGTGCTGTCCAGCCACGACGGCGCGTTCATCGAAGAGACGTACAACCTCCTGAACGCCTGGCTGGCCATTGTGCCCGGGAACAGCGCCCACAACCTTCGCCGCCTGCCGCTCCTCGAGACGAATTATGCTGACTTGAGCTTCCTCTTCACTCTGGACACCGGTGAAGCACACAGTCCGCACCTGAACGCCGAAGCCCTCGCGGTCCTCGAGACCGAGCATCAGACGCCCTACCACTTCAATCTGCATGTGGATGATGTGGGCCACGCTCTTGTGCTCGGGGCCACCGGCAGCGGCAAGAGCTTTCTCCTGAATTTCCTGGTGATGCACGCCCAGAAGTACGACCCGCTTACGGTCATCTTCGACCTCGGGCACAGCTATCGCAAGCTCGCAATGCTCCTCGACGGCAGCTACTTGGCGCTCGGCCTGCGTCACCAGGAGATGCGTATCAACCCGTTTGGTCTGGAGCCCACTCCCGAGAACTTGCATTTCCTGCACGCGTTCGTCCGCGTACTGCTGGAGGGCGCCGACAGCTACCGCCTGAGCGACGTCGAGGACCGTGAGTTATACGAGGCGGTCGAGAACCTTTACGTGCTCGACGCGGCGCAACGTCGTCTCTTCACCCTGGCGAACCTGCTTCCACGCGCTCTCGCCGGACGGCTGTCGAAATGGATCGAGGGCGGACGCTACGCGGACCTCTTCGACCACGCAGATGACACGTTCCATGTTCAGCGATTTCAGGTGTTCGACTTCGACTCCATGCGCGCATTTCCCGCGCTGTTGGAGCCCTTACTGTTCTACGTGTTGCACCGTGTCGGCAGCCTGATCGCCAGCGGTGCGCCCGGCACGCTGACGGTGTGCGTCATGGACGAAGCGTGGCGGTTCATTCAGCACGAGACGCTTCGGGCGTACGTGCAGGAAGCGCTCAAGACCTGGCGCAAGCGCCACGCCTGCATGCTCCTAGCAACGCAGACGGCCGACGACTTCGCGTCAGCCGACCTGCTCCGTACCGTCGTCGAGAGTTGCCCGACGAAGTTGCTGCTTGCGAATCCTGCTCTCGATCGGCGGCAGTATGCGGACCTGTTCCAGTTGAACGAGACCGAGTTGGAACTTGTCGCCGGGCTCATGCCCAGGCGCCAGTTGCTGGTCAAGCGTCCCTCGATCGCCAAGGTGCTGAACCTGACTACGGACCCGCGTTCGTACTGGCTCTACACCAACACCCCCGTTGACAACGAGCGCGCGCAAGCGGCGTTCGCCGAACACGGCTTCGCGGCGGGCCTCGACCAGCTCGTCGCCTCTGGATAAGAAAGGGAGACCTGTCATGCGTGCACATCGGCTCGTGCTGGCGTCGGCCATCCTCCTCTTGAGCAGCGGCGGGATGGCGAACGCGCAGACGTCAGGCGTGCGTGAGGTCTCGGCCTCCGAACGGACCCTGATTCCTCTAACAACCAAGCTTTGATACACGACGATGATCCTCCTGCCCGAGCAGGAGGAAATCCTCGACGTGGTCTGCGGTGATCGCGATTTCTGGGTGATCTCGGCCGCGCAGCATATCGCACACGTCAAGCCCGCGAAGGAAGGCGCCGCGACGAACCTGAACCTCGTGACGACGAGCGGCAGGGTCTACTCATTCCTGCTGACAGAGCAGAAAGGTGCCGAACCAGATCTGAAGGTGTATGTAACGGCAGATCCGAGCGTGGCCATCGGGCCAAGAAAGTTCTACTCCGCGGCCGACATGTCGATTCTGCAAGCCGAGGTCACCGCAGCGCGTTCGGCAGCGAACGCGGCCGAGCAACGCGCAGACGAGGCCATCGCCAGCTTTAAGCGCGAGTATCCGTCAAGCCTCCAGTTCGCCTATTCGGTCTGAAGTACGAGCGGCCATTCTTCGTCCGCTCCGTATGGCATGACGGTCAGTTCACCTACATCAAGGCCGACGCCACGGAGCTCCCGGCCCTTTACGAGGTAAAGGACGGATCGCCCTCGCTTGTGAATTTCCAAGTCGAGCACGGTACTTACGTCGTCCCAAAGGTCATCGATCGCGGATATCTCGCGCTCGGGAAAGCTCGCTTCGAGTTCCAGCAGGAACGGTGAGTCATGGCGGAACACACCCCCGGCAGTGCGCCCGTGGTTGATCACCGGAAGCCCCCACGGGGCGTGTTGCCCCGCGGGGCTCAGGCATGGCTCATGGCGGGCCTGGCGCTCGGCCTTCTCGCGATCATCGTCATAACGGGGCGGCCGACACCGGCGGCACGGCCCGCGCCCTTGAGCCAAGGCGAACCGGCAGCACCCAATCCCGATCGCCTGCGCGACTACCAAGATCGTCTTCGCGTCCTCGACGAACGGAGCCGGCAACAGGCACAGGTTGACGCCGTCCCTCCGGCCGCGCCAGTTCTCTATGAGAACGGCGGTACGGCACGTGTCGATCCGCTTCAGCAAGAAAAACGGCGCCGGGAGTACGAGAGCCTCTTTGCCAGCAACGTCGTGATGAGCCGACGCACCGACGGGCAGAAGCCGCTCTTGACCGGCGATCGGACACCGTCTGCGCGCGCTCAAGGAAGTGCCGCCGAGCCGCCGTCTCCGCCGAGCCTCGACGAGGTGGCGGCGGCAGTCGTCCGCGCGACCTCGCGCTCGACGCCAGCGCAGAGCGCGCCTGCCGCGCGCGGGCAGGCGGCAGTCCAAGACAACCAGCCGCAGGGCAACGACTCCCGGTCGCAAGTGGGTCCGACCGCTCCCATCTCCGCGTCGGGCCCGACGCATAGGTTGCTGGAAGGCACCATCATCGACGCGGGGTGACCGGGAGAGAGGGGACGAATCGGCTCGAGGCCCTGGCCTCTATCGCGACCATGCGTTCACGTTGGAGCGATCAGGAGCCCCCTCGCGATTCAACGCTCGTCACTTGATGCGGATTGGACGATCGCGTTGCCTTTTCAGGCGATGGTTGACCAGGTATCAGCACGTCGAGATCAGGGTCCAGCACAAGGGGAGGCGTTCGTGTCGGCCGATTGGCGACGCCCCTTTCTTGTCTTCGATGCGATTCTGTACCGAACGAACTGCACGCGAAGAGCGTGGCCCGGCAGCGGCGGTCAGTGACGATCGTCAGCCGATGGAGCCGGCGTTCGTCCGGTTTCGACGGCCTTCACGCGCTCTCGCACTAGGCCGATGTGCATCTTCAAGTTGTAGAGCAGGGGCGCAAACCTGAGCGGCACGCGCATCCGATCCGCGCGGCGCTCCAGCTGGCCGAGCCGCTCGTCGAGCGCGTGCCCCGGGCCACTGCTTCCCCCGTCGAACTCCATTTCGAGCAGCTTCAGTTCGCCGTAGAGCCGGTAGATGCGGTACTGCATGCCCCAGCCGTAGGCCGCTGGCAGCAACCGGAACAGCGGATATAGGATCCCGACGACTGGAATCAGCAGGAGCAACAGGCGAGAGGCCAACGCCGCCAGCCAGAACGGCAGGTAGCGCTGCAGGAATGGTCGGCCCCCGTGGTAATACTCGCGCGCCGACTCGCTCAGCGGCAGGTCGACGGGTTCAGCCGCCGGAAAGTCACCGGCCCTGTTGAACACGCCGGGGCCGCCGTGAACCTCAGACGCGGCCTCGAGCAGCAGGTAATGGAGCGCGGGATGCAGGTCGGCGCGCACTACGAGGCTGGCCTTGGCCGCGAGTAACCTGACATCCTCGGGCGGCCGATCGCTGGCGAGGTCAGCGACTCCCCGTGGAAGCACGAGCTTGGTGAGATACGGACGCAGTGCCGCGTGGGCGTCGGCGCGGGGCCAATCGCGAAGCTGCACGGAGTGGTCGAGCAGGAGTCTGCGGACAATCGGCGCATCCCACGCCGCGACGATGCTGATCAGATCCAGGTCGCCCTTTAGAAGCTGCTCGCCGGCGTCGGCTGGACCGAGTTCGAGCACCTCAGTCCGGTCGAGGTCGACGCCCATGGCCGCTGCTAGCTCGTGTGCGAGCTTGTTGGTCCCGCTGCGGGCCGGGCCGAACGAAACCCGCATGCCCCCCTTGGTCCTGCCCCCCGGCAGATTCTGTGGCCGCACACGCGAGAAGACCCAGAACGGCTCGTAGAACAGCGTGCCCAACGACACCAGTTCCGGCGCCTCTGCCGCGCTCGTGGTGCCGCCCTGGACAAACGCCACGCTGACGCCGCTCTGCGAGTCGCGCAGCCGCTCGATGTTCTCCACCGACCCGGTGGTGGCCAGCAACTCGAGTCGGAGGTTCTGCCGGCGCAGGATCTCTTTGTACTTCTGTCCCAACGCCGCGTAGGCGCCGCCCTCGGGACCAGTCGCCATCACCACGGTGCGCGGCGGCATCGGCGGGGCGAACACGAAGGCCAACGCCGTGACGAGCAGCGCCACGCCAGCGGCGGTCGACAACCACCACGTCAGGCGCGGGCCCGGCAAATACGGCGACCTTGTTCGCGTCCACACGTCCGGGTGATTCTAAGCGAGAGGCACCGCCGTGACGGATTGATGTTCAAGAGGTCGACGTACCAGGGCGCTTTGACTGGTTCGGTCAGGTGGGTCGGGTGTCGAGAGTATGGAACGTGCGCCACGTCTGCGACGCCGGCCGTCGACCGCGAACCATGTACGTGGCGACCCGCCGCCTGACTGATCACAAGACCGGGTTTGGGCAACTCGCCGTGAATTCGCGGTGCGCACCCAAAGGGTCCGCACGCGAGCACCCTCAGAACATCTGGACGATGGAGAAATGCCAACGCGGGCTCGCGCGATCGGAGCCCGGCACGGGGTAGCCGACGTCGATGCGGCTCGAATCGCACTTTGGCGCGCGGAAGGTTCCGAGGCCGTACAAACGTCGTTCGGTCTCGGCCGCTTCGGACTGTCCGGCAGCCTCACCGGATGTGATCGTGACCGCGCGATCGCCGAGAGAGTCGCTCGTGCTTTGCGCGCCTTCGACGCGAACACCGCGAACGACGTACTGCGGTCCTTCGGTGACGGTGAAGCTCAGATCTACACGTCCGTCGCGCTCCGCCACGCGCGTTTCACGACATGTCGTGATGACGAAGAGCCGTGGCGAATGGCGCAGGTGGCTCCTTCGCGGCGCGTTGACTCTCCCATGGCCGCGTAGATGTCTCGGAGCGATTCGATGTGTAAACGGCCATCGCGGTCATCTCGGGCTGTCGCATGGCGACCTCGCGCCCGTTCTTGCTGCGCGTCATGCAGCCGTTGATTCGATCGCGGAGATCGCGCGTGCCGGCGTCGGCGTCAATCGAGTGTGCGTGT
>Ga0207659_10001996_pt1 | contig 12081 bp, 9 predicted proteins | sample KBSM43metaG_FD_184330 | JGI IMG/M metagenome (GOLD analysis project Ga0207659, IMG submission 184330) | Miscanthus rhizosphere microbial communities from Kellogg Biological Station, Michigan, USA - KBS M4-3 metaG (SPAdes) (version 2) | ecosystem: Host-associated > Plants > Roots > Rhizosphere >...
CCCGGAGGGCCTCCACGGCCGCGGCCACCGCCACCTTCGGCATCACCGCCACCACCGCCACCCCCCGCGGCGCCCGCGCCAGCGGCACGGCCTCCGCCGCCCTGACCACCAGCGCCGCCGCCGCCAGGCGCGGCAGGTGGTGCCGCACCACGAACGGGCACGTTTTCCGATTCCGCTTTGCGGCCGAGCAGCATCACGAGGCGACCCTCGGAGTCAAACTCCATGACGGTGTTCGCCATCTGGTCGACGACCCAGATGTTGTCCTGCGGATCGACTTTGACCTTCTCCGCAAACAGCATTGCGTACGAGGCCTGGCCAATCTCTCCGACGTACTTCCCCGTCTTGTCGAACCGATGAATATAGTCGCTGGCGTAGCCATCGGTGACATAGATGTCGCCGTTCGGCGCGACGTCGAGACCAGTCAGGAGCAGCGCGAGCTGATTGCTGCGCGCATTTCGCACTTTGTATTGATCGGGAATCGAGGCCGATCCGATCGTCATGACGATGTTGCCCTCGAGCGTCATCTTGACGATGGTCTGGCCGCGTAGCGTCGCGCCGTAAATGAACTCACCGCCAGCTTCCTTGTGAATCACGAAGCCGTGGAAGTCGCTCGGCGCGCCGTTGACGTTGCGCAGGAACTTGCCGTCGGGCGCAAACACCTGCAGACCGGCCGCGGGATCCTGCACGCTGACGTACACGTCGCCCGCGGAACTGACCGCGACATCGCCATGCTGGTTTCCGAGCTGCGCCCGGCCATCAGGCAGCTTCAGCCAGTTGCCGGCGACGGTGTAGTCGCCGGCCGCGGACGAGGTGGTGATGAGCGCGAGAGTCGCGAGAAGAATGAAACACGCGTGCTTCATGGTGGCGCGATTATGGCGCGAACGTCGCGACCGCGCCAGCGACGTTGGCGCTACCTCTCCATTCCCTTGTCGCGAATCACCGCGGAATTCGGCGCCGCCATCAGATACGCGACGAACTCCCGCGCCACGCTGCTCCTGGCATTCACGTTCACGCCGGCCGCCATCACGATGTAGGTCTGCACGGCCGACGGAAACACACCACCGAGCTCGGCGCCCTTGACCGGCAGGATCTCGCTGACCGGGAGCACGGCGAATTCCGCGGTGCCGTTGAGGATGTTGGCGTTCACCTGATCGCCGTTCGCCGCGGGTTTGGACTTGGCCTTGATGGCGTCCGCAATCCCCATCTTCTCGACCGTCGCCAGAAACGCGACGCCGCTGGCGCCGGTGGTCACATACGTGATCGACTTGGCGCCGAGCAGCGTCTTGCGAAATGCCTCGCTCGTGCTCACGTCCGGCTTCGGCGCTCCCGCGCGAACCATCAAGCCGAGACCAGTGCGCGCGATCTCGGTGCGGGTTGCCGACGCGATCTTTCCCTTGGAGATCAGCTCGTCGATGAACGCCGGTGTGAGGATGGCGACGTCGAACGGCTCGCCGCCTTCGATGCGCGTCTTCAGCACGCCCGCCAGATCGAACATCGTGGTGACTTTGTGCTTCGTCGCCCGCTCGAACTGTGGTGCGAGCACGTCGACGACAGCCTTGATGCCCACCGAGGAGAGCACTCGGATCTCCTCCGCTTGGGCCACTGCCGCGTTCAGGACGATGATGACGGCGACGAGCCGGGCAGCGGTTGTGAACATCCTTCTCATCGGTTTCGACCTTCTCCGAGTGTGGCGATGCGTTGAATGACGTCTTCGTGAAGCATTCGCATGTATCGGTCGACGTCGCTAATCAGAGCCCGTGTGGCAGAAAACTCATTCCGCACTTCGCTGCGAAGTAGCACGATCTGCGATTCCGCCGCCGATACGCGGTCGGGTAGCTGTTCGAGGATCTCCACGCGGCGACGACGATAGCATGGCCTTGAGGGAGGGAGTAGACTTCCCGGCGCTCGTCGTTCACAAGGTCACGATGATAAAAACGTTCGCGTGTGTGCTGCTTCTGGCGCTTGCCCTCGGCATTCAGTCGCCGCTCATTGCGCGGCAGACAGGCGTGAAGCCGCAGCCGCCGAAGACGTTGCGGCTCTACATCTTCGACTGCGGTCTCATCAACGTGAACCGGGCCGGCACCGAACGCTACAAGGTCACACCGGAGGAGGTGGGCGAGACGCGTTTCTCCGTGCCCTGCTTCCTGGTTGCGCATCCAAAAGGCACGCTGATGTGGGACCTCGGGATCCTCCCCGACGACACGGTGGAGGCGCGCGCCCGGGGCGAACAGGGCAACCCGACGGCGACGTCCGCAGCGGTGACCACCGTGACGCGCACGCTGACCAGTCAGCTTGCGCAACTTGGCTATCGCCCTTCGGACATCACCTACTTTGCGTTCTCCCACGCACACGTGGACCACAACGCCAACGCAAACCTGTTTGCGGGATCGACTTGGCTGGCACGGCCGGCTGAGCGCGCGTTCATGTGGGAAGAAGGCAACACGCGCGTCAACCGCACGTTCTTCGAGAACATCAGGACCAGCAAGTCGATCAGCCTCGATCGCGACGAATACGACGTGTTCGGCGACGGCACGGTCGTCCTCAAAGCGGCTCCCGGTCATTCCCCCGGGCATCAGGTGCTGGTGCTGAATCTGCCGAAGACCGGGCGGGTGATGATCGCCGGCGACCTCTATCACTATCCGCAGGAACGCACGCTGAAGCGGCCGCCACCGGACACCGAGTTCAACGTCGAGCAGTCGGCGGCGTCTCGCGTGATGATCGAGGAGTACCTGCGGAAGACGAAGACCGAGATCTGGATCGAGCACGACTTCGTGCACAACGCGAAGCTGAAGAAGACGCCGCAGTTTTACGATTGACTACATCCCCGCGCCGAGCGTGCGGAGCAGGTCGATCATCGCTGGTCGTGCTTTCCTGGCGACGAGTGCGCCAAGCGGCGTCTGGCCACGGGCGTTGCGGGCATTGAGATTGGCGCCGCGTTCGGCCAGCGCTCGCACGACGGTCTCGTATCCCTGGGCTGACGCGATGTGCAGCGCAGTCTCACCCGACGCATTCACCGCCTCGAGATCGCTGCCCAGCGTCAACGCGGTCGTGACCGTTTCGAGCACCCGGCTCTCTGGTTCGACGATGCCGCCGTCGAGAATCGCGAGCCCGCGGCGGTCGGTGCCACGCTTCTCGTCCTGAGCAGGCGCGACGATGCCCATGCCGGCGGCCGCCATCAGCGGTGTGGCGCCGTCTTTCAATGGCCGACGCGTGTCGGCATTCGCTGACGCGAGTGCACGCATGATCTCGGGCTCGAGGAACTTCGCCGCGAGGGCATACGGCGTAGCGCCTATCAATGTCTTGGGCAGTTCGAAGTCCTGACTGTTGCGCCGGACCGGCGTGCCGTTCGTGATCGCCGCGTTCGGATCCGCGCCACGCGCGAGCAGCGCCTTCACCAGGTCGACGTCGCTCCTCAGCACAGCGGCATGGAGCGCGGTGTGGCCGATACGGTCTGCATTCGGATTGGCGCCCTTCTCCAGCAGCGCCATCGCCACCTGACGATGACCGCTGTACGCGGCGACGATGAGCGCGCTGGTGCCGTCGGGGAGGGCGTCGTTCACATCGGCACCGGCCGCGACCAGCAGCCGCGCCGACTCGGCGTCACCCGATCGCGCCGCGAAGAGCAGCGCCGTCATGCCGCCGCGAGGCACCGTGTAGTTCAACGCTTCGCGTCCGGCTCGCTGGGTGACTTCGCTGGTCACCGTCTGGGCGTACTCGCGCGACCGGGCGCCCACGTCGCTGCCACGCGCCAACAATGCCTGTACGACCTGCGGATGCGATTGACCGGCGGCCCACATCAACGCCGTCTGGTTGTGCGTCGATTCTTTGGCGTTGACGCTGGCACCACGCGACAGGAGCGCGCGCACGGCCATGGCATTGCCGGCCCGTGCGCAGGTCATCAACACGGTCTCGCCGCTGAGGAGCGCCGCATTTGGATTCGCACCGGCAGCCAGCAGTCGGCTGACGGCATCGGCGTTTCGATTCGTGCACGCGAGGTACAACGGCGTCACCCCGGTGTCGTCGGCGACGTCGGCGCGTGCGCCGGCGCGAATCAATGTCTCGACCAGCGCGTCATCGTCGAGGTGCACGGCCCAGTGCAGTGCGGTGGCGCCATCGCCCTGTGTCGCGTTGACGTTGACGCGCTCGGCCAGCAGCGCCCGCACACGTTCGGGGTTACGCGCGCGAACCGCTTCGATCAGACGCAGGTCGTTCGTGGCGGCGAGTCCAATGGTGACGGTGGCCGCGACGAGGCACGCGCTCAGGAGGACGCGATGGCGCATGTGCGTCAGATTCCGGTGAGCGCGCGTTCGTCGAGGTGGCCGGTGCTGTCGCCCATGCGATCGAGGTGGACGCCGAGCTTGTCGAGCAAGGTCAGGTGCAAGTTGGCGAGCGGTGTCTCCTTCGGGTACCGGAGATGGCGTCCGCCTTTCAGCTGCGCCGATCGTCCGCCCGCCAGCACGAGCGGGATGCTGCGCGGGTCGTGCGCGTTGCAGTCGCCCATGCCGGTTCCGTACATCATGATCACGTGATCGAGCAGCGAGCCGTCGCCGTCTGGTGTCGAGCGCAGCTTCTCCAGCAGATAGGCGAAGTGCGTCACGTGATAGTGGTTGATCTTCGTCACCTTGACGATCTTCTCTGGCTCCTGCTGGTGATGGGTGATCGGGTGGTGGGCATCCGGCACGCCGATTTGCGGATAGGTCACGCCGCTGAACTCGCGCCCGAGCATGAACGTGACGACACGCGTCAGGTCGGTCTGATACGCGAGCACCTGCAGATCGCACATCAGCCGGACATGGTCGTCGTAGGTGGCGGGGACGCCGGCTGGGTGATCGACGCGCGGCAATTCCTTGTCGCTCTGCTCCTCGGTCTTCTGGATCCGTCGCTCGACGTCGCGAATCGCCTCGAGATACTCGACGAGCTTGACGCGATCGCCCTGGCCGAGCGCGCCCTGCAGCGTCGCGACTTCGTCGCGGACGGAATCGAGCAGGCTGCGGTCCTGCCGGATGCGGCGCTGCCTCGCACGCGGATCGGTGCTGCCGCTGTCGCCAAACAACCGCTCGAAGATCGTCCGTGGGTTGTTCTCGGTGGGGAGCGGCGTGCTGGGCCCGAGCCACGAGATCGTATTCGTGTAGGCGCACGCGAAGCCGACGTCGCACGCGCCGGCCGTCTCGCCTGATTCCACCGACATTTCCAGCGAGCCGAGCTGCGTGAATGCGCTCATCTGCCTGGCGAGGATCTGGTCCATCGAGATGCCGGCGTCGAGCCAGGTCTCGCTGGTCGGTGGTGAGATGTCGGTCAGAAACCGCGTGCTCGCTTTGGCGTGCGCGCCGCCGGGGCGTCCGGGCGTCGGCACACAGGCGAGATTGCTCAAGACGAGCAGGTCGTCCTTGAACGGCGAGAGCGGCGCCAACGTCGGCGTGAGTTCGAAGCCGACACCTTCCGTCGCCGGCGTCCACTGCTCCATGACCATGCCATTCGGGACGTACATCACACCGAAGCGCGTGATCGGCGTTGCCGCGGTCCTCTGGAGCGCTGTCAGCGCCGGCACCATGGCGTCGAGCAGCGGCAGCGCCAGCGTCGCACCGATGCCTCGAAGAATCGTGCGGCGTGGGATCGCCTTCTTGGTGATCAGCATGGGTGCTCCTACTTGTCCGGCCGTAGCCTGGCGGAGGCGGAGGGTGCAGTGGTAGTGCCAGTGCCGCTCTGCGGCTCCGGCGCCGTGCTCATCGTGAACGGCGTGCTCGTCGCGACGCCGAGAATGACCGACGACCATCGATATCCGTTGCGTGACGCCTCGCGAGCGATGCGGCGCACCGCCGGCAGATCGCGCGCGTCCAGACTCCGCCCGAGCGCGTAGGCCAGCAGCTTCTGCGTGAACGTGCGCGCGAAGTCATCCTGATGACTGGCGATGAGTTGCCGTAGGCCAGCGACGCCCTCGAACTTTGTGCCGTCGGGGAGTGCTCCCGACGCATCCACCGGAATGCCCTCGCTCGTCGTTCGCCATTTGCCGAGTGCATCGAAGTTCTCGAGTGAGAACCCGAGTGGATCCATCCGCACGTGACAGACAGCGCACGAGGGATTCTTCCGATGCGCTTCCATCTGCTGCCGGATCGACATCGTCTTGGTGTCGGTGCCGCCCTCGTTCAGCAGCGGGATGTCGGGTGGTGGCGGCGGAGGCGGTGCACCGAGGACGTTGTCGAGCAGCCAGCGGCCCCGCAGCACCGGCGAGGTGCGGTTTGGATACGACGTCACGGTCAGGATACTGCCCTGACCGAGCAGGCCACCCCGAACGCCGTCGTTGAAGGTGACGCGTCTGAAGTGGCTGCCATACACGTTCGGGATCCGGTAGTGGCGAGCGAGCCGCTCGTTCACGAACGAGTAGTTGGCGGTGACCAGATCCACAACGCTGCGATCCTCGCGCACTTGCGATCCGATGAACAGTCGCGTTTCCTGGCGGAACGCGTCACGGAGGTTCTCGTCGAATTCCGGATACGCATCGACGTCTGGGACGACGCCGGAGAGCTTGCCGATGGTGAGCCACTGGCTCGCGAAGTTGTCGACCAGCGCCTGCGCGCGGCGATCGGCGAGCATTCGGCGCACCTGGCGTTCCAGCGTCGCGCGATCGCTGAGCGTCCCCTTCGCGGCCACGGCGAGGAGTTCCTCGTCGGGAATGCTGCTCCACAGGAAGAAGGACAGCCGCGACGCCAGGTCAATGTCACTGACCCGATACGCCTGATCAGTGCCGCCTTCGCGCTCCGCGCTTCGGCGCCCGAGGGCTTCCGGCTCACGCTCGATGCGGAAGAGAAATCTCGGCGACGCGAGTATGCGGCGCAGCCCCTGCTGGATGCCGGCGTCGAAGCCGGCTTCGGCGCGACCGGAGCGGTAGAACGCGAGCAGCCTGTTGACGTCGCTCTCAGTCACCGGGCCGCGGTACGCACGTCGAGCGATCGTGGACAGAATGCGCCGCGCACAGGTGTCCTCGACGGCGGAACTGGATGGCCGGCAGACGAAGACCGAGCGCCTGGCCGGCGAGTCCGTGGTCGGGCGCACCGTGAGTGGCCCGGCGATCGTGACGTTATCCACCGATGGGTTACCGAAGTACAGCTCGTTCGTGGTGCGCGCAAACCCTCGCTGCGGCGGCTGCAGCACGCCTTCGGGTTCCCAGTGCCGGCGCACGAACGAGACGCCGACGCGATGCGTGCCCGCCGTGACCGGTACACGCACGATCAGGCCGGCGTCGGCCGTGTGCATGTACTCTTCCCACTGCGGTTCGCCCTGCGTGTTGCCGGCGAAGCTCTCGGGAGCCGTCATGCCCTTGCCTTCGCCGCCGATCGTGAATCGTTTGAGCAGCGTGCCATCGAGACGCACGTCGATCTGATGCGGTTCGCCCATCCCGATCAGATAGAGATAGAGCTGTCGCTTGAGGACCACCTTGATGCGGTAGTCGCCGTCGAGCGGGAAGTGATACGGGATCGAGACGCCGCCGCGCGATCCGAACGGCAGGTCCTCGCTGGCACGATCGTCCTGCTCGGTCGCGGTGGGAATGCGAACCGTGTCCTCGACCGGGGTGATCGTCCCGTCGCCGATCGCGAGCCGGCTGATCGTGTTCGCCGCCGTCATGTAGTTCTCGAGGAGTCGCGGCGAGACCGAGAGCACGCCGGCCACGTTGTCGAAGCCCTGTTGATCGGGCTCGTCGGCGGGGAGCAACGCGCGTCCATCGACGTCGAGCGACAACAGATCGCGAATGGCGTTCGTATACTCGGTCCGGTTCAAGCGGTGAATGGCGATACGCCCCGGATGTGGATCGATCGCTGCCGCCTCATCGAGCGCGGTTTCGAGCCTCGAGACGAGCTGTTCGTACGTCGCCTGGTCGGGGCGGGGAATTCCCGAAGGCGGCATCTCGCGCGTGCGGAGTTTGCGCGCGACCTTCTCCCACATCTCCGCGTCGAGGCCGACACGCGATGTGTCCACTTGCTCGAGCGACAGGCCGGCCGTTTTCAGCTTCGCGTTGTGACAGGTGACACAGTAACGATCGAGGGCGGGCTTGACGTCGTAGTGTGCGCCTTTAAGCGGAGCTTCTTGAGGAGCCTTCGCGACCAGCGGATAGGCGTACAAATACCCGGCCACAGCGGCCAGCATCCCGCACGCGAACAGACGCAAGACTCTGCGCATCGTCACGGATACCGCAGGCCTCAAAGTGTGAACGAAAACGAGGCGAAGTCAACGGTTCCGTCCTTCGCCCATTCGTGCGATCCGCTCGACCAGATCCTCGTGGAGCAGCCGCATATGGCGTTGGTTTGCGTCGAAGAGGGACTCCATTCGCTCGGTCAGCATGCGCCGAGTCTCCTCGTCGCCGGTGCGAATGTCCGTGCGTACGGCAGAAAACTCACTCCGCATCTCGTCGCGAAGTAGCACGATCTGCGTCTCGACGGCAGTTACGCGCTCGGGTAGGCGCTCCAGTATTTCAACGCGACGTTCGAGCCTGTCCATACGTTTTTCCAATGATTCTCGCGCCATCGTCTGCTCCTTGACAGCGCGTAGGCGTGACGTTCGCCGCGAGCCGTCACGCTCCGAGGTGCGAGGCGTGTGCCGCAGGCAGACGACGATAGCATCGTCCGACTTGTGTGCGAGCGACCTATTTCGTCCAGTCGCGACTCAGTTGTGAACGATTGACCTCGGTCCCTCTCAGGTACACCCGAGAGATTCGGCGAGTGTTCGTGATGTCGTCGAGCGGGTTGGCGTCGAGGACGATGAAGTCCGCGCTCTTGCCGGCGGCGATCATTCCGAGCTGATCGAGACGCATGACCTCGGCGGACGTGCGCGTGGCCGCGATGATGGTATCGGCCGGCGCCATGCCGGCGCCGACCATATCAGCCAGCTCTGTGTGCGCCGAAAACCCGTACGGCGCGCCGACGCCGGCATCGGTGCCGAACGCGATACGCACACCGGCTGCCGAAAGCTTCTTGAGGCTGCGTGCCTGTACCTCAAACAGTCGCGGCCGTGGCGGCGATGCGACGGCGGTCTTCTTCAACTCGTCAATCGCGCGCGGCGGAAGCGTCTCGCTGAGCCAGGCGAGATCGGCGATCGACGGCGGCGTGTCCGGCAGATTCGGGATCACGAAGACCTGCGGATGCTGCTTGAACAGCGTCATGATCTCCTCGTCCACCTCGAGGTCGCGGATGCCATGCGCGAAGCCGTCGATGCCGGCGCGCAGCAGCTCCTTCGCGTCGGCGAGGTAGAACACGTGCGCGACCACGCGCAGACCTCGCGAATGCGCTTCAGCGATGATCGGCCGATAGAGCGACGGCGGCAGCGGCGTCACCGTCTTGTTGCGGTCGTCCACCCAGATCTTGACGATGTCCACTTTTTTCGCGGCCACCTCGCGCACGGCCGCGCGCGCCTCGGCCTCCGTCGTCACGCCGTAGGCGGCGTCCTTCCAGTAGTCGGCATTTGGTCCCGCGTTCGGCATGGCGATGCCACGTCCGGCGGTGAGAAACAGCGCCGCGCCCGCTGCGGGCGAGGCGCGCAGTTGATAGGGGATCTCGCCGCGATCGAGGCCAAGGCTCAATGTCGCCGCGATGCCGAACCACGCGTAGCGCCGGAGCTGATCGATGAGGTTGTCGCGCGTGTAACTTGCCGCCGACGTGATGCCGGTGCGCACATCGGTGTACCCGAGATGACTATGGGCGTCCACGATCGCCGGCATGATCGTCTTGCCGCGCACGTCGATGACCGTTGCACCTGCCGGCGCTTTGATCGTGCCGCGTGGCCCGACAGCCGTGATTCGCCCATCGTTCACGACGAACGCGCCGTCCTCGATCGGCGGCCGGCGTTCTCCGGTCAACACACGTGCGCCTTCGAACACCAGTGGACCCGTGCGGGTCTGTGCCGCGGCGAGCCACGAAGCGATCGCAACGGCAGCGGCCGTCAACAGCAGTCTGCGCATCGGGCGCCCATTCTAGTCCCAAGCCCTTATAGGCTATCTGTCATGACAAACCTTGGGATGAACGAGCGCGCCTGGGCGCTCGCGGACGGGTGTGCCGTCCGAGCCGAAGAACTGCGAATCGCCGTTCACACACTGGCCTCCGGCGCGCGCGTAATCGACGCCGGTGTCGACACCGCCGGCGGGCTGGGAGCCGGCCGCATCCTGGCGGAACTGTGCATGGGCGGGCTCGGGCACGTCGAGCCGACCTCGATGACGATCGATGGCGAATCGTGGCCGGCCGTCCACGTCTGGACCGATCATCCCGCGGAGGCGTGCATGGCTTCGCAGTACGCCGGCTGGGCGATCAATCCCGAAGGGTTCTTCGCGATGGGGTCGGGGCCGCTACGCGCGAAGGCGCGCGTCGAGAAGGCGCTGTTCGCCAAGCTGGATTATGCCGAGGACGCCACGCGCGGCGTGCTGGTGCTCGAGGGACGAACCCTTCCGAATGACGATGTGGCGAAGTGGATTGCGGGGAAGGCGGGCATCGCACCCAGCGCGTTGACGATGGCCGTGGCACCGACGGCAAGCCTCGCCGGCGGGTTGCAGATCGTCGCGCGGTCGATCGAGACCGGCCTGCACAAAATGGACACGCTCGGGTTCGACGTCAGGAAAGTGGTCAGCGCGATCGGCGTCGCGCCGTTGCCGCCGCTGGCGAAGAGCGACATGCGCGCGATCGGTCGCACAAACGACTCCGTGCTCTACGGCGCACATGCGCGCTACACGGTGCGTGCAGAGGACGACGAGCTTGCGACGCTCGCCGAGCGTCTGCCGTCCTCCTCGTCTGCGGACTACGGTACGCCGTTCTATGACATCTTCAAGCGCTACGACAACGACTTCTACAAGATCGATCCACTGCTCTTCAGCCCGGCTGAGGTGTGGCTGACGAGCGTCTCGAGCGGCCGGACGTTTCATGCCGGCAGCGTCAACCCGGCCGTGCTGCGAGCCTCCTTCGCGTAGAGGATTAAGTGAAGAACTCCACGAGCGGCGGCGCGAGCGCCTTCGGTTTGACCATGTGCGTCTGTCCGTCGAGCGTGCGGTAGGTGGCGTTTGGCAGCACACCGGCCAGCGCCCGCGTCGCGTTTCGCATCCACGCCGGGCTCTTCCCGCCATCCAGCACCAGCGTCGGCATCGTCGCGCTGCTCCATCGGCTGGTGGGCAGCGGTCGGCCTCTCTGGTGCGGACCGACGATGGTCAAGTCGTAGGGAAGTGTATGGGCGATGGCGGTCAGCTTCGGCCACGCCGGCATCACGCGCATCAACATGATGAAGATGCCCGGTACGCCGACGAGCTTCATGAACATTTTTACCGCGTCGGCGCGGCGACCGGCAGCGAGTGCGGCATTCATCTGCAGCATGAACTCGTCGGACAGCGCCGGACGGCTATCGTCCACGATGAACGGCGCTTCGTAGAGCGCGAGCCTGGTGATGGGCACGCCACGGCTGGCGGCTTCGAGGGCGAGTGCCGCACCTGACGACACGCCGAGGACGACCGCCTGACCGCCGGCCTCTTTGATGACGGCATCGAGGTCGTCCACTTCTCGCTGGATGTCGTACGGTCCGCTGTCGCTGCTGTCGCCCCGGCCGCGGCGATCGTACGTGAAGACGGTGAAATGCTCAGCCAGTGCTGCGGCCATTGGCTGACTGGGCCCCGAGGCCCGGTAACACATGGCGCCGTCCACGAATACCAGCGCCGGCCCGCGCCCGGTGCGTTCGACCGCGATGGCAGTGCCGTCCTTCGACAGGATCTTCTTCATACCCAGTATTGCTCCTCTATCCAGACGTCGAACGAGCCGGGCCGAGATCGACATCAGCCGCCTGAACGATAGAATCCCAAGGTGCACGTTGCGATCTTGAGCGCTCGTACAGGCTGGCACACCGACGAATTATGCAGGGCCCTGGCCGAGCATGGGCATGCCGGCGTGGTTCTTCCCTACGAAAAGCTCGTCGGCCGGTTGCCTGGAGGGCTGTCGCGACTGCCCGGTGGGCTGTCGAGCGAGTCCGTGCCAATCCTCGAGGCCGACGCCGTGCTCGCCCGGATCATTCCAGGCGGCTCCCTCGAGCAGATCATCTACCGTGTCGATGCGCTGCACTGGATCG
>Ga0207659_10002000_pt1 | contig 12076 bp, 11 predicted proteins | sample KBSM43metaG_FD_184330 | JGI IMG/M metagenome (GOLD analysis project Ga0207659, IMG submission 184330) | Miscanthus rhizosphere microbial communities from Kellogg Biological Station, Michigan, USA - KBS M4-3 metaG (SPAdes) (version 2) | ecosystem: Host-associated > Plants > Roots > Rhizosphere >...
CGTGGATATCGACCGCATGACGCTTCAGGGCCGGACGCATTTCTTTGCGCTGTCGGCGCGGTTGATGCGCCAGATCCTGGTCGATCATGCCCGCCGGACCAGGGCGGACAAGCGCGGCGGCGGCGCCACGGTGATCACCCTTGACGAGGGGGCACCGGCGACACCCGAGACGCCCCGCGTGGATGTTCTCGCGCTCGACCAGGCGCTCGACGTGCTGTCTTCGTTCGACGCTCGCCAGTGCCGCGTTGTCGAGCTGAGGTTTTTTGCCGGGCTCAACATCCCCGAGGCCGCCGATGCGCTCGGCGTTTCGACGGCCACGGTCGAGCGCGATTGGGCCATGGCGAAGGCCTGGCTGCATCAGCGATTGACGGCCTCGAGGCAGCCCGACGCGACGTAGAATCCACGCACGTGTCCGACCCTCGCCAGACGTGGTCGCGCCTGAAAGACGTGTTCGACGGTGCGAGGGCGCTGGCCGTGGAGGCCCGTCCGGCCTATCTGGCTCGTGCCTGCGATGGCGACGACGCGCTGCGCCACGACGCCGAGGGGTTGCTGGCGTCGTACGAGCAGGCGGCGAGTTTTCTGGAGACGCCGGCCATGCTGTCACCCGACGCCACTCCGGCAAGAAACCTCGAAGGCCACCGCATTGGCCCGTACCAACTGACGTCGCGAATCGGCGCGGGCGGCATGGGTGAGGTCTACCGCGGCCGCGATACGACGCTCAATCGCGAGGTGGCGATCAAGGTGCTGCTCCCACCTGTCGCCGACGATCCGGACCGCCTCGTGCGATTTCGCCGGGAAGCACAGATGCTTGCGTCGCTCAATCATCCGCACGTCGCGCAGATCCACGGGTTCGACGACGCCGGCGAGCTGCACGCGTTGGTGATGGAGCTGGTGGAGGGCCCGACGCTCGCCGATCGGCTCGCGCGCGGACCGCTGGCCATCGACGAGGCGCTCCGGATCGCGATGCAGATTGCCGAGGCGCTCGAAGCGGCGCACGAGCACGGGATCGTTCATCGCGACCTCAAGCCGGCGAACATCAAGGTTCAAGAGGACGGTACGGTGAAGGTCCTCGACTTCGGTCTGGCCAAAGCCCTCGACCCCACGGCTGGCGCGGGTGTGGGTGCGATGACCTCGCCAGGCCCCATGATGCGTGCGACGGAGGCGGGCGTCATCCTCGGGACGGTGGCGTACATGAGTCCCGAGCAGACCCGAGGCCGCGTGGTGGACAAGCGCACGGACATCTGGGCCTTCGGCTGTGTGTTGTACGAGATGCTGACCGGGCGTCTCGCCTTCATCGGTGAGACACCGTCGGACACGATCGTCGCCATTCTCGAGCGCACCCCTGATTGGTCGGCCTTGCCTGCGGCGACCCCAGCACCGGTCCGGCGGCTTCTGCTTCGCTGCCTCGACAAGGATGTGAAGCGCCGTGTCCGTGACATTGGTGATGCGCGAACCGAGATTGAGGACGCGCTGGCTGGCCCGATGGCATCAGCCACCCTCACTGGGGCTACCAGCCGCGGCTCGAGGTTCCCTCATCTCGGGCGGCCTGTCGCGGCGGTCTCTGGCGTCCTCTTCATCGCCCTGGTTGCGGTGGCCGTCGTCGGGTGGCGACGCGATTCGGTCTGGATCAATCCACTGGAGGGTGCGCAATTCAGCCGGCTGACCAATTTCGAAGGTTCGGAGGTCGATGCCAGCGTCTCAGCTGACGGAAAGTTCGTGGTCTTCACCTCAGATCGTGACGGGCCATTCGATGCCTGGGTGACGCAAGTGGGCACGGGTGAGTTCAAGAACCTGACCACGGGCCGTTTTCCGAATTTCCTCAGCCTCGCCACGCGCAACGCCGGGTTCTCCGCCGATGCGTCCAAGGTATGGCTGGCGATCCCCGATGGCCAGGGCGGCTATGACGACTGGCTGGTGCCGACGATCGGCGGAGTGCCCCGACGATTCGTCGCGCGGGGCGTCGAGATGGCATGGTCCCCGGACGGGAGCATGTTGGCCTATCACGAATTCGACGGTGATCCGATCTACATCGCCGATCGCGATGCCGGCAATCCGCGACGCATCTTCGTCGATAAGCCTGGCTACCACTGTCACTATCTGACTTGGTCCCCGGATGGGCGGTATATCTACTTCGTGAAGGGCCAGGCCTTGGCGACCCGGGACATGGATATCTGGCGTGTCGCGGTTTCCGGAGGCCAACCCGAGCGCATCACCCAGCATCAGACCTGGGTGGTCTCTCCCACTCCACTCGACAATCGCACGCTGCTGTACGCGTCTCTTGCGGATGACGGGTCCGGCCCATGGCTGTACGCGGTCGACGTCGAGCAGCGCGTCCCTCATCGCGTTGGCTTGGGCGTCGAGCAGTACACGTCCATTTCGGCGACCGCGGATGGACGCAGGCTCGTCGCGTCCGTAGGGAATCCCACCGGCGACCTGTGGAGCCTTCCGGTCTTGGATCATCCGGCAGCGGAAGCGGACGCCGCACCACTGTCGCTGCCCAACGTCAGCGCCCGTAACCCGAGAAATGGGCCGGACTACCTGCTCTACTTCGCGTCGCAGGGCCGTGGAGAAGGCCTGTGGAAATCTGCCAACGGTGCTGCCCTCGAAATATGGAGAGGCAGCAAAGAGGGCGTCACCAGCGCACCAGATGTCTCGGCCGATGCCCGACGGGTCTCATTCACCGTACGCAGCCAGGCCCAGGGCCGCCTCTACGTGATGAATGCGGACGGCACAGATGTGCGCACCATCGGCGCGCCGCTGAACGTTGCCGGCGTCCCGTCGTGGTCGCCGGACGGCACGTCGATCGTCGTGTCCGCCTATACCGACCAGGGATCCCGCGTGTTCAAAGTGCCCGTGGACGGCGGAACACCCGTGCAGTTGACTGATGGACTTGCGTCAAATCCCCTCTGGTCCCCGGATGGGAGGATGGTGCTGTACGCGGGAGCGAGCGTCGCGGGGCGAGCGCCACTGAAGGCGGTCACTCCGGAAGGCGCAAATGTTCCGCTCCCAGACCTGTGGTTCCGAATCGGCGAAGGCTATCGGTTCATGCCCGATAGCATGGGGCTGGTATTCGTGCGCGGCGACTCGGCGAAGGCGCTGGACTTCTATCTGCTGGACCTTGCCACCGGGCGCGAGCGCCGGCTGTCGAACCTGAAGCCGGGGTTCTCGATGCAGGGCTTCGACCTGTCGCCGGATGGCACGCGCATCGTCTTCGCGCGCGGGCGCGACAATTCCGACATCGTGCTCATCGACCTGAAGGGCCGATGACACCAGGTCCGAAGGGTCCTAGTCGCGCCGCTCCAGATTGTCGGTGAGGCGCGCCTGCAGCGCGGTCATGTCGACGGCATGCACGGGGCCCGAACCCGCGAGATCGAGGGCGTGCGCGGCGGCGGCGCCCATGGCGATGCAGGGGCCGATGACGCGGATCGCCGACAGCGCCTGGAGGTCCGCGTCCACGCAGCGCCCCGCGGCCACGACGTTGTCGGCCTCCTTCGGCACCATGCAGCCCAGCGGAATGAAGTAGACGTGGTCCGGCGCGAATTTTCCCCAATGCACCAGCGCCGGCGCGTCGTGCAGCTCCACCCACCATGCACAGCGGGCCACCGCGTCAGGTGGCCGCTGCGCCGCCTTGATCTCGTCGAGCGTCAGCTGGTGACGGCCCACGATCCACCGCGTCTGCCGGATGCCGGGCATCCCGTAGGCGCGAACCTGGGCGTGCGCGAAGATGGCGGGGAACTCGGCCCGCAGGAACGCCAGCACCCGATCGGCCTGAGCCCGGCCGTCGAGCACCATCTGTCCGGAGGCCATCGGATCGAGCGGCGTCTCGACGTGCGTGACGTTGGCCAGCATCTGGTTCTTGCCGGGGAAGTGCATCAGGAAGCCGTCGTGACGCACCAGGCCGTAGGCGCCGCCTTTCTCGGCCAGCCGCGCGTGTACGTCGGCGATGACCATCGTCGCCGCCGCGTCGGCGTCGTAATTCTCGATCACGAAGTTGAGCGAGCCGAACACCGGTGCGTCGGGCTCGCGCACCTCGAATCCCGCCTCGTAGCTGAGGGTCGCGTCCCCTGACGCGTCCACGTAGCCCTGCGCGGCGACGCGCACTGATCCGAATCGCGTCGCCAGCTCGATGTGCCGCACGCGGCCCTGCTCGACCTCGACGCCCGTCAGCACGGCGCCGACGATCGAACGGATGCCGGCATGCTGCACCTGCCGCTCGACCCAGCGGCCCAGGCGCACCTCGTCGTAGAGAAAGGTGATGGTGCCCGTGGCCGACTGCCGGCGGTACATCGAGCCCTCGGCCGTCAGGTCCGCGATGAGATCGTCGGCGATGCCGTGGGTGATCTGGTACGGGCGCTCGCCGTGCGTGTAGAGCCCGATGATGGTGCCGATGATGGAGCCGACCGCCTGGCCGCCGAGCGCCGGCGCGGCGTCCACGATCACCACCCGCCGTCCGAGGCGGGCCGCCTCCAGCGCCGCCGACACGCCCGACACCCCGGCGCCCACCACGCAGATGTCGGCCTCGACGATCGAAGGGGATCGCCGCGCGGGGCGGCGAATGGTACGGAGCACTTATGAATTATGTGGCAGGTGGGCAGGTGGGCAGGTGGGCAGAGGCGGGTCTTTAGACCCGCCTCAAGGCGGGCGGTCTCAAGACCGCCCGCTACACTCTGCCGAGCGTCAGTGCCTGCGGTCCCGCCGGTCTTCGCGACGGTCCCACCGATCCTCGCGGTGATCGCGACGATCTTCGCGGCGGTCGCGGCGGCCGCCATGGTGCCGCGCGTCGCGGACGTCTTCCCGTGCATCGCGCCGATCTTCACGGCGGTCGCGCACGTCCTCGCGCCGGTCGGCGCGCGTCTGGGCCATGAGCGGCGTGGCCGCCACCAGCGTCAATACCAGTGCCTGTAGAAGCAGTCGTCGTCTCATCGTTTCACTCCTGTGGCTCAGGGCGGCGCCATTGGCTTGGACGGGAGGGGAGCGCCTCGCGTTGCTTCGCTATACTGCACTGACGCCCTGGGCCGCCAAAAGGCGGCCCCTACAGCAGCCGTGGGAGGTTCGATGTCGGATCGTTATCGCCGGGCGGCCACACTCGTGTTCGTGGGCGTCGCCGTGGCCGCGCTGACCGATGAGAACGAGGCAGCGCTGCTCCGCTTCGAGCCGGTTGCCGCGCCGGCGACATGAGCGCCACTCCGTCGACGATGCTCGAGCTCGGCACGGCGCTGCCGCCGTTCCGGCTGCCGCGTCTTGGCGGCGGGGAAGTGTCGTCCGCTGATTTCGATCACGCCCCCGCGTTGCTCGTGGTGTTCATCTGCCCGCACTGCCCGTTCATGAAGCACATCCGCCGCGAGCTGGGACGCTTCTCGGCGGACTACACCGCGCGCGGGCTGGGGATGGTCGGCATCAACTCCAACGACGACACGGCGTATGCCGACGACGGCTGGGACGGGATGAAAGCCGAGGCCGCAGACGGCGGGTATGTGTTCGCCTACCTGCGCGACGAGAGCCAGGCCGTCGCCAAGGCGTATCGGGCGGCCTGCACGCCGGACTTCTTTCTCTTCGACCGCTCGCGCCGTCTCGTCTACCGCGGCCAGTTCGACTCGAGCCGGCCGCGCAACGCCGTACCGGTCACCGGCGCCGATCTGCGCGCCGCGTGCGACGCCGTGCTCGCCGGGCAGACGCCCTCGCCCGACCAGCGCTCGAGCATCGGCTGTAACATCAAGTGGAAGGCGGGCAATGAACCTGACTACTGGAGCAGGTAGGCAGGTGGGCAGGTAAGCAGGTAAGAGCATCGTTCCCCACGAGTGACCCTTTAGCCATGAAACTCGCTGAACGCATGTCCCGGATCGGGACGGAGTCCGCATTCGAAGTCCTCGCGCGCGCCCGCGCACTCGAAGCGCAGGGCAAGAGCATCATCCACCTCGAGATCGGGCAGCCCGATTTCCCGACGCCGCAACACATCAAAGAGGCCGGCAAACGCGCCATCGACGAAGGCTGGACCGGCTACGGACCCACCGGCGGGTTCCCGGAGTTCCGCGACGCGATCGCCGAGTACATCTCGCGCACGCGCGGCATCCGCGTGTCGGGCGCGAACGTCTGCGTCGTGCCGGGCGGCAAGCCGATCATGTACTTCCTGATGACCGCTCTCCTCGAAGCGGGCGACGAGGTCATCTATCCCAATCCGGGATTCCCGATTTACGAGTCGCTGGTCGACTTCCTCGGCGCCACGCGTGTGCCGATGCCGCTCGTCGAGGAGCGCGGCTTCTCGTTCGATCTTGCGACGTTCGAGAAGGCGCTGTCGCCCAAGACGAAGCTCGTCATCCTCAACTCGCCAGGCAATCCGACCGGCGGCGTAATCCCGAAAGACGATCTGAAGCGCATCGCCGATCTGGTGCGCGGCCGCGACCTGATCGTGCTCAGTGACGAGATCTACTCGCGCATCTTCTACGAGGCGGAGCCGGAGTCGATCACGCAGTTCGACGGCATGCTCGAGAAGACGGTCATCCTCGACGGCTTCTCGAAGACCTACTCGATGACCGGCTGGCGTCTGGGCTACGGCGTGTTCCCGTTATGGCTGGCCACCGCGGTCGAGCGGCTGATGGTGAATTCGAACTCGTGCACGGCCAGCTTCACGCAGCGCGCGGGCCTGGCGGCGTTGCAGGGCCCGCAGGACGACGTCGACGTAATGGTCAAAGAGTTCCGCCGCCGCCGCGACGCCATCGTCGCCGGGCTCAACACCATCCCCGGCTTCCGCTGCAGCACGCCCGCCGGGGCGTTCTATGCCTTCCCGAACATCACCGGCACCGGGATGTCGAGCAAGGCGCTCGAGGAGCTACTCATGACCGAGGCCGGCGTGTCGTGCCTGAGCGGCACCGCGTTCGGCGAGTACGGCGACGGCTACCTGCGCTTCAGCTACGCGAATTCCCTGGAGAACATCGAGGAGGCACTGGCGCGCATCAGGCGGGTGTCGGCTCGGTGGACATAGGGGCCGGCTTTAGCCGGCCCATGGGCCGCCTGAAGGCGGCCCCCACGAAAGCGCCCTAGCGCTTGATGAGCGCGAGCAGTTCGTCGACTTCTTTCGGCAGCCCCGGTGTCAGGATCTCGGCGCCGGCCGGGGTCACCAGGATGGTGTCCTCGACGCGGATGTGGAGCTGCTGCTCCGGCAGATCGATGATCGGCTCGATGGCCATCACCATGCCGGCCTCGAACGGCGCGTTCCAGTCGCCGACGTCGTGCACGGACAGCCCCACATAGTGCCCGACGTAGGCGTTGACCGGATCGAACCCGTGGCGTTTGTAGATGTCCTGCGCCAGCTTCGCGACCGTGTCGCGTGTCACGCCCGGCTTGATGGCCGCGATGATCGCCTTCTGCGTCTCGAGCACGCAGTCGTACGCCTTGCGCTGCGCGTCGCTGAACCGTCCCGACACCGGCCAGGTGCGCGTGATGTCGGTGGTCAGCTGGTCGAGCGCGCCGGCATAGTCCATCACCACGAGCTCGCCGGCTTTCATCTGCCGCCCGCTGTCCTCGTAGTGCCACTGGTTGCCCTTCGGGCCCGAGCCGACGATGGCCGGATAGGCGGCCGACTGCATGCCGTGCTTCACGTGCCAGTAGGTGGCTTCGGCCTCGAGCTCGTATTCGAACCTGTCGGCGGCGGTCGCCTGGATGGCGCGCTTCATCGCCTCGGCGCTGATGCGGCCGCTGTAGCGCAGGATCTCGATCTCGCGTGGCGTCTTGATCAGGCGCAGGCGGTCGATGTGGGGCGTGACGTCGCGAAACTCGTAATAGGGAAACTGCAGCCGCAGCGCGGCAATGCGCACGGCGTCCTGGTTGGTGGCGAAGGCGAATGGGTTGACCAGGCGACGTCCCGCCTCGATGGCGGCGTCGATGCGGCCGCCGCCCACGTCGTCACGCTCCGACAGGCGGGTCCAGAACGTCGCCGGGCCGGACACTCCGCGCCGCCGGCCGAGGAACTCGCCAAGCTCGGTGATCGGCTGGATCGAGGTCAACGCGTGCGCTTTCGCGCCGTCGGTCTCGTCGAGCCAGTTGCCTCCCTCGTAGCGGACCTGGACGGCCGTGAGCTTGGGCAGGAACAGGTGGGACGCCCTGGTGGCCGCGTCGATCACCAGCACGCCGTTCAGCGCCTCGTTGCCGGTGAGGTAGAAGAAGTCGTTGTCCTGGCGGAAGCGCAGCCCCGGCGTGCCTTCGGTGGCGCCGAACATCACGATGAGGCCGCTCTGCACGGCCAGCGCCAGCTTCTCGCGGCGCGCGGCGAACTCGGCGGGCGAGTAGCCCATGCGCTCGGCATGCGCGGCCGAAGCGAACAACGCAAGCACGACGACGAGGAGCGGTCGGACCATGGATCCTCCAGGGCGGTCTAAAGATCGCCCTCTACAATCGAATGTAGCGGTCGGTCTTTAGACCGACCGGCGCTTCAACGTGACGCAGACCCAGTCGTCTTCCTGCTCGCGGCGCTCGACGGTGAAGCCCACGAACGCCGCGACGACGTCGCTTTCCTCGGGCACCTGGAACCCGCTCAGGATCAGCCGGCCGTGCGCGCCCGCGAGCCCGCTGATCACCGGCGCGCTCGCCATCAGCAGGCCGCCGGTCAGGTTGCCGAATACGATATCGGCGGGGTCGAACTGCGTTGCGCGCAGGTCGCCGACGAGCAGCGACACGATCGCCGCGGGGTTGAGCGCGAGGTTGTCCCACGCGGCGTGAATCGCGTCCTCGTCGTCGTCGATGCCGCGCACGTTGACGGCGCCCAGCAGGCTGGCGGCAATCGCGAGCACACCGGACCCGGTGCCGACGTCGATGACCGTGCGCTCCTTGACGTCGAGCGCCTGCAGGGCGGCAAGGCACAGGCGCGTGGTGGCGTGGTGCCCGGTGCCGAATCCCATCGACGGCCGGATGGCCACGACGATGGGCGCATCCCACGGCGGTGCCACGATTAGATTGCCGACGCGGACGGCCTTGAGGCTGGCCTGCGAGCGCGCGGCCCAGTCATCATCCGGCACGTCGATCGCACTGAGCGTGAGGTTCGGGAACTCGCGCGCGATGGCCTGCTGGCCGCGGTCGCGCCCGCTGCGCGTGCGGAAGAACACGCGCCAGCCGGCGGGCGCGCTCTCGTCGATGGCTTCCACGTCGAAGTCGGTGAGGGTCGCCTCGAGCAGGTCGCCTTGCACGGCGTCGTGTGCGTCGGGCGCGTCGGCGGGTGGCAGCCCGGCGATGTCCAGCGCGGGCCAGGTGCGGGTGTGCGAGGACATCTAGCGAGGCTCCGCCGCTCAGCCGAAGATGTCTTTGACGCGGTCGAACAGGCCCTTGTCGTCTTCGCCGTGCCCCACGGCCTGCGGCTCGGCGGATTCGGGTGGCAGCGACGTGGCGAGATCTTCGAGCAGCTTCCGCTGGTCTTTCGTGAGCTTCCGCGGGATCGACACCTTCACAGTGGCCTGGAGGTCGCCGCGGCCGCGGCCGCCGACATCGGGCATGCCCTTACCGCGCAGCCGGAACGTGGTGCCCGTTTGCGTGCCTTCCGGGATGCGCAGCGGCTCGGCACCCTCGAGCGTCGGCACGCTGATCTCGCCACCGAGCGCCAGCGTCGGGTAGGAAACCGCGATCTCGCAGAACAGATCGTTCCCCTCGCGCTGGAAGAACGCGTGCTCCTGCACGTGCACGACCACGTACAGATCGCCCGCGGGGCCGCCCGAAGGGCCGGCCTCGCCCTCGCCGGTGAGCCGCAGCCGCTGGCCTGACGCGATGCCTGGCGGAATGCGGACCGTGAGCTTGCGCTCCTTCTGCACGCGGCCCGCCCCCTTGCACGTCTGGCACGGCTTGGCGATGACGGTGCCTGTCCCGCGGCATTGCCCGCAGGTGCGGGCGACGGTGAAGAAGCCCTGCTGGTAGCGCAGCTGACCGCGCCCTTGGCACTGTGGGCAGGTGCTCGGCTTCGAGCCTTCGGCGGCGCCGCTACCGCGGCACGTCTCGCACTGCTCGGCGCGCGGAATCTGCAGCGCCATCTCGGCCCCCTTGGCCGATTCGTCGAACGAGATCTCGAGGTCGTAGCGGAGATCCGAGCCGCGCTGCGGCCCGCGACGCCGGCCGCCACCGCCGAAGATGTCGCCGAGCCCGAAGACGTCGCCCAGGCCGCCGAGGATGTCCTCGAAGCCCGTGAAGACGTTGGGGTCGAAGCCGCCGGTGGCCGCGCCGCCCAACCCCGCGTGGCCGAAGCGGTCGTACATGTGCCGCTTGTCGGTGTCCGCGAGCACCGAGTACGCCTCGGCCGCCTCCTTGAAGAGATCCTCGGCCTGTTTGTCGCCCGGGTTGCGATCGGGGTGGTGCTTGAGCGCCAGCTTGCGGTACGCGCTCTTGATCTCCTGGTCGGTCGCGGTCTTGGCGACGCCCAGGACCTCGTAGTAATCGCGCTTGCTCACGATGTGGCGACCTTCACCATGGCCGGCCGCAGCAGCCGTTCGCCGAGCATGTAGCCGCGCTGCAGTTCTTCCATCACCTCGCCGTCCCGGTGGGCGCCGCTGGCCTCCTGGCTCACGGCCTGGTGGACGCGCGGGTCGAAGTCGGCGCCGAGCGCCTCGATGGGCGTGACGCCCCGCTTGCGCAGCGTCTCCTGGAGCTGCCGAAGAATCAGCTCGACGCCGGCACGATAGCCGGCGGCCTCGGAACCCGACGGCGCCTGCAGAGCCCGCTCGAGGTTGTCCACGACGGGCAGTATCTCGACCAGCAGGCTGGCGGCGGCCGATTCGGACTGCTCGCGCCGTTCCCGATCGATCCGCTTGCGGTAGTTGTCGAACTCGGCGGCGGTCCGCAGCAGGCGATCCTGGAGCGCGGCGCGCTCCGCTTTCAACGCTTCGACGTCCACCACTTCGGCGGCCTCGTCGGCCGTGCCGGGCGGGGCGGCGGCGGCGTCCTGCGGATCCGGATCTTCTTCGAAAGGCTCGTTGTTCATGCTCTGGTAACAGGCTAGCTAGCGCTGCGGAGGACGCGCGACACGGCCTGTGTCGTGCCATCCACGAGCGCAATCGTGCGGGAATAGTCGATGCGCGTCGGGCCGATGACGCCCACGGTGCGGGTGGCTCCGCCGTCCACCGCGGTGGCCGCGATGAGGCTGAAGGACCGCAGCCCGGGGGCCGTGTGCTCGGCGCCGATGATCACGGTCAGGCCGGGACCGTCGATGTACTCGTTCAACAGATGGAGCATCCGCTCCTTCTGGTCCATCATCTCGAGCAGCGCGCGCAAGGTGGCCAGCGAGACACCGTCGGCGCCGGTCTCGATCAGCGCCGACGCGCCTTCCACCGAGAACGCCTGCTGACGCGAGATGTCCTCGAGCGAAGCCTGCGCCAGCCGCAGCGCGCGGCGCAGCAGCTCGTCGTAGAGCGAGCGGTCCATCTCGAGCCGCGCCGCCACGGCGTCGCGCACGTCGAGCAGCGGCATGCCCGCGAATTCCGTGTTCAGGTAGTTGGCGGCGCGGACGAGGTCGTCCGAATGCAGCGCCCCGTCGAATTCGATCGCCTTCTGCGTCACCTTGCCGTCGCTCGCAACCACCACCACGAGGACGCGCTGGGCGCCGAGCAGCACGAACTCGATGCGCTGGAGGATGGCGCCTTCGTTGTCGGAGATGGCGAACGCGACGACGCGCGCGGCGCGTGCGACGTGGTGCGACACGTCAGACAGCAGGTCGCCCATCAGGGGCGAGCGGTCGGCCTGCTGGCGGAGGCGAATCTCGACCGTAGCCGACGGCCTGGCGGGCTTGCGCCCTTCGAGCAGCTGATCGACGAACACGCGGTAGGCCCGGTCCGTGGGCACACGTCCGGCGGAGGTGTGCGGCTGGTAGACGAACCCCATCTCCTCGAGCTGGGCCAGCAGGTTGCGCACCGTAGCCGACGAGACGCCGAGGCTGCTCTCGCGCGCGAGCACCTGCGACGACACGGCTTCGCCGGTCTCGATGTACTCGCGGACCAGCGTGGCCAGCAGTCGGCGCGACCGATCGGGGAGCTCAAACGAACCCATTGTTTTACAGGGGCTTACGGGCCAAGACGCTAGTATATCAGGGTATGGGCGCACCGCTTCCCGA
>Ga0207659_10002001_pt1 | contig 12075 bp, 9 predicted proteins | sample KBSM43metaG_FD_184330 | JGI IMG/M metagenome (GOLD analysis project Ga0207659, IMG submission 184330) | Miscanthus rhizosphere microbial communities from Kellogg Biological Station, Michigan, USA - KBS M4-3 metaG (SPAdes) (version 2) | ecosystem: Host-associated > Plants > Roots > Rhizosphere >...
AGTACGGCATTACTCGCGAGCAGTCCGATTGTTTCGCGCTCGAGAGCCAGAAGAAAGCGGCCGCAGCGATTGCCGGCGGCCATTTCACTCGCGAGATTGCACCGGTGACGATCACCGTCAAGGGCGCTCCGGTCGTGGTCGATCGTGACGAGCACCCCCGCGACACGACCATCGAGTCGCTCAGGAAACTGCCACTCGCCTTTCCAAGGGTCGAAGGCGAGACCGGAATTATCACGCCGGGGACGGCGTCGGGCGTGACCGATGGGGGAGCGGCCCTGGTGCTGACGTCCGCCGAGACGGCGCGGCAACGTGGCTGGCGGCCGCGCGCCAGGATTCTCGGCTGGGCGAGCGCCGGCGTTGATCCGCGGATCATGGGAATCGGCCCGGTGCCGGCGATCGAGAAGCTGCAGCAGCGCATTGGTCTTGGCGCGGACGATTTCGACCTCGTCGAGCTCAATGAGGCATTCGCGCCACAGGTGCTGGCTGTGCTGAAAGACGTCCCGATTTCCGGCGACCGCTTGAACGTCAATGGCGGCGCGATCGCCCTTGGCCATCCAATCGGTTGCAGCGGCGCACGGATTATCGTCACGCTGCTCCACGAACTGGAGCGTCGTCAGGCGAAGCGCGGTCTGGCGACACTGTGCGTCAGCGGCGGAATGGGAATGGCGATCGCCATCGAGATCGCGTAATGCGGATCGCAGTCATTCCCGGCGATGGCATCGGCGTGGAAGTGACCGCTGAAGCCGTGAAGATTGTGCGGCGAGTCGGCGATGTGTTCGGACGACAGTTCGACCTTCATTCGCTGCCGTGGAGCGCGGACCATTTCCTGAAAACCGGCGAAACGATTCCGGCCAACGGCTACGCGATGCTGCGTGACGAATTCGACGCGGTGTTCATCGGCGCGCTCGGCGATCCGCGAGTGCCCGACAATCGTCACGCTCGCGACATTTTGCTCGGCACTCGTTTCGAACTGGACCTCTACGTCAATTATCGTCCGGTGAAACTGCTTCACGAGCGACTGTGTCCGCTCAAGAACCGGCAGCCTGCGGACGTCGACTTCGTGGTGTTTCGCGAAAACACCGAGGGCTTGTACGTCAACATCGGCGGCCGGTTCAAAGCCGGGACCGATGATGAGGTGGCGGTGCAGGAGGAAGTGAACACCTACAAAGGCGTGCATCGCATCGTCAAGCACGCCTTCGAATTTGCCCGCGGCAACGGCCGCCGCCGTGTCTGCATGGCCGACAAAAGCAACGCGATGACCCAGGGCCATGCGTTGTGGCAGCGTGTGTTTCGCGAGCAGTCCGCACAGTATCCGGAGATCGAGGCCCGGCATCTCTACATTGATGCGCTGGCACTGTTGATGGTGCAGGACCCATCGCAGTTCGAGGTGATTGTGACGAACAACCTGTTCGGCGACATCATCACGGACCTTGGCGCCGCGCTGCAGGGCGGACTCGGCCTCGCCGCGTCCGGCAATCTGCACCCAGGCCGCACCTCGATGTTCGAACCAGTTCACGGGTCGGCGCCGCCGCTGGCCGGAAAAAACCTCGCGAACCCGATGGGCGCGATCCTTTCGGCCGCCCTGATGCTGCAGTCGATGGGATTGAAACTGGAAGGCGCTGCGGTCGAGGCCGCCGTTAAGCAGGCAGTCGTCAACGGCCAGGGCACGAAGGAAATCGGCGGATCGCTCGGCACGCGCGAAACGGGTGACTACATCACGAACGCGATCACCACATAGTCTTGGTGGCTTCGTCTTGAAATGTTATCGAACGAGGGAACATGCAGAAACCTGAGGTTTATATCGTCGGTGGCGCACGTACGCCGATGACCGGGTACGTCGGCGCGCTCAAGGATCTTTCGGCGATCGAGCTCGGCGCGATCGCGTCACGCGGTGCCTTCGAGCGCACCGGGGTCAATCCGGAGTCGGTCGAGCACGTGGTGTTCGGCAACGTTCTCCAGACCAGCAGCGATGCCATTTACTGTGCCCGCCACATCGGTCTCAAAAGCGGCGTACCGGTCGACGTGCCGGCGCTGACCGTGAATCGATTGTGCGGATCGGGCATTCAAGCGGCGGTCAGCGGCGCGCAGATGATCCAACTCGGCGAGGCTGGCGTGGTCTTGACCGGCGGCGTCGAGAGCATGAGCCAGGCGCCACACGTCATCCGCGGCTTGCGCACCGGGCTGAAGCTCGGTCAGGGCAAACTCGAAGACTACCTGTGGGAATCGCTGTTTGATCCCTACGCCGGCTGCGCCATGGCGGGTACGGCCGAGAACTGCGCCGCCAAGTACGGCGTCAGCCGTGACGAACAGGACTGCTACGCACTGCGCAGCCAGCAGCTCGCCGCCAAGGCGTGGAACGAAGGACGGCTGGTCGAAGAGATCGTGCCGGTCGAAATCAAAACCAGGAAAGGCGTTCAGGTGATCGATCGCGACGATCATCTGCGTCCGGAAACGACCGCCGAAGTGCTCGCGAAACTGCCGCCGGCATTCAAAAAGGACGGCACCGTCACCGCCGGCAACGCCAGCGGCATCGTTGACGGGGGAGCCGCGTTGATTCTCGCATCGCGCGAAGCGGTCGATCGGCATCAACTCAAGCCAATCGGGCGGCTGGTCGCATGGGGCATCACCGGCGTCGAGCCGACCTTGATGGGAATGGGGCCAGCGCCGGCGACGCGCAAGGCGCTCGCCGCAGCCAACCTGTCGCTCGCCGACGTCGACCTGGTCGAAGTGAACGAAGCGTTCGCAGGCCAGTACCTCGCGGTTGAGAAAGAATTGGGATTGGAACGCGACCGGGTCAACGTCAATGGCGGAGCGATCGCGCTCGGCCATCCGCTGGGTGCGACCGGCACAAGGCTGATGCTGACCTTGTTGCTGGAACTGCGGCGCCGTGGAAAAAAACGCGGCATCGCTACCGCCTGTATCGGCGGCGGCCAGGGAATCGCCGCAATCGTAGAAACGATCTGAATGTGCTCATTTAGATAACCAGATGATCAAATGACCAAATACCTCTGAGGGATTTCGGATGGCGATAAAAACGGTTGGCGTTCTCGGCTGTGGGCTGATGGGCTCCGGTATCGCGCAAGTGTGCGCGGCGGCCGGCTATAAAACGGTGGTTCGCGAAGTGGACGACATCGCGCTCGGTCGCGGCATCGGCCGGATCAAGAAATTTCTCGACGATGGCGTGGCGAAAGGGAAGGTCGAAGCGGCAGCGCGCGAGCAGACGCTCGCCAATCTTTCGGGGACGACCAACTTCGACGGCGTCAAGAACTGCGATCTGATCATCGAAGCGATTATCGAAAACCTCGACGATAAGCGGCAGACCTACGCGTCACTCGAAAAGACTGTCAAGCCTTCGACGATCTTCGTGTCGAACACTTCGTCATTGTGCATAACCGAGCTCGCTGCGACGACCTCGCGGCCGGATCGATTTGGCGGACTGCATTTTTTCAATCCGGTTCCGTTGATGAAGCTGGTGGAGGTGATCCGGGCGCTGACCACCAGCGATGAAACCTACCAGGCGGTCTTCAGCTTCGCGCAATCGCTCGGCAAGGAACCGATCACCGCGCCCGACCGTCCCGGGTTCATCGTCAATCGGCTGCTCGTGCCGTATCTGCTCGATGCGATCCGCGCTTACGAAAACGGGCTTGGCACGTTGGAAGACATCGACAAGGGGATGAAGCTCGGATGCGGCTACCCGATGGGGCCGTTCACGCTGCTCGACTTCGTCGGACTCGACACGACCTACTACATCGCGAACATCATGTTCGAAGAATTTCGCGAACCGGCGTACGCACCGCCACCGCTGCTGAAGCGAATGGTGCTCGCCGGGCGGCACGGCCGGAAGTCGGGGCAGGGCTTCTACAAATACGACAAGGCCTAAGCACGAGAGAGCGCGGTTTTCAGCCGGCCGATCGACAACTTCATCAACGCTTCTCCGGCGGCCGGATCCGGTCCGAGCTGTCCGTCAATGGTGAGCATGGCGACTCCGTGCGATGCCGCCCACACGAAACGCGCGAGCTCCACCGGATCGCCAGGTGTCGCATCGCCGCTCTGTTGCAGCGTGACGAGCGCGCCGACCAGCACCTGGAACGCCGACTCTGCATCCGCCTCAAGCTCCGAGTCACGACCGCACAACTCCTTGAAGCCGCCAAACATGACGCGATAGTGCGCGCGGTTTCGCAGCGCGAACTGCAGGTAGGCGAGGCCCATCGCCTCGAATCCGGCAAACCCGCGACCGCCGTCCGTCCACGCCTGTTCGAGGTTCCCGCGGAACTGCTGGAAGCCCTCCCGCGCGACCGCCGCCAGCAGAGCCGCCTTATCAGTGAAATGGCGGTAGAGCGCGGTGCGCGACACGCCGAGCCGCCCCCCGACCGCCCGCAGGGTCAAGGCATCGACGCCATGGCTCTTGATCGTCCGTGCCGCCTCACGGACCAGAGCCTGGCGGAGGTTGCCGTGGTGATAGGCGCGTTTTTTCGCCATTTTCCGGCGATTGTAGCACATGTTGACATCGTTAACATTCGTAGGCTATGCTCTGCTTCACCATGTTGACGATGACAACATTTCGCCGCTTCGACCGACGCCTACTCACGACCGCTGCCCTGATGCTGGCCGCCCTCGGCGTCGCCATCATCGGATTGGCCGTCGACCCGCGAATCATCACCGGCGCGCCCGCGTGGCTCAAGCCGGCGAAGTTCGCCATCTCTACCGTCATCTATAGCCTCTCGCTGGCGTGGGTCTTCACCTATCTGCCCGAATGGCGGCGCACCCGCGCGTTCGTCGGCTGGACAACGGCGATCGTGTTCGTCTTTGAAATTCTCGTCATCGACGTGCAGGCGTGGCGCGGCACCACCAGCCATTTCAACGTCGCCACGCCGCTCGACGCCGTGCTGTTTGCGTCCATGGGCGCCGCGATCCTGTTCCAGACGATCGGCAGCGTCTCGGTGGCGGTGGCGCTGTTCCGGCAGCGGTTCGACGACGAGGCGCTGGGATGGGCGCTGCGGTTCGGAATGGCCGTCACCATCGCCGGCGCCTTGTCGGGCGGCTTGATGACGCGGCCGACCGGAACGCAACTCGCTGTGGCGCGCGCCACCCATACGATGACCACGGCCGGAGCGCACACCGTTGGAGCACCGGACGGTGGTCCCGGCCTGCCGGGCACTGGCTGGAGCCGGACCCACGGCGATTTGCGCGTCGGCCACTTCATTGGCCTTCACGCGTTGCAAATCCTGCCGCTGCTGACGTTGGCGGCGCGCCGCCGCCGGACGGTGATCGCCGCAGGCGCGAGTTATGCGGCGATGTTCGGATTGCTGATCTGGCAGGCGCTCCGCGGCGAAGCGCTGCTCGATCCAGGCGCGCTGACGTCGGCCGTGGTCGCCATCTGGGCCATTGCGACAATTGCTGCTTTTGGCCTCCCGGCGCGCTGGTTGAGGACACACAATCGGCCTGCGACAAACCAGGGCAGGGAGAACAGGGAGGCACGGGCTCAACACGGAGCAACCGAGCAACGGAGAACAGAATTCAGGGGTGCTTATTCCTCTCCGTTGCTCAGTTCCTCCGTGTTAAATCCGTTTCTCCGTCCCCTCCGTTTGCGTCATAAAATGCGCCCGAAAGGCGGTGTCCAGTGCTGAAGAAATGGCTGACCGTCCTCGGACTGGCGGCGGTGTCGGTATGGGGCGCGTCCGCACAGGACGCAAAGACCGTCGTCGCCAGTGCGTCCAAGGCGATGGGCGTCGACACGCTGAAGTCGGTGCAGTTTTCCGCGACCGGTTACGACTACGCGCTGGGGCAGGCGCCGAACGGCAACTCGCCGTGGCCCCGGTTCATCGAGAAGAGCTATACGCGGTCGATCGACTTCGAAAGGCCGGCGTCGCGCGTCGAGCGCGTACGGCTGCAGGGCGAGAATCCACCGCGCGGCGGTGGTCAGCAGCCGATCGTCGGCGAGCAGCCGGTTACGCAAACGATCATCGTCGCCGCGGACACTCCGTGGCCGCAGCAACTCGAGATCTGGATGATGCCGCACGGATTCCTGCGTGCCGCCACGGCGCGAAACGCAACCGTTGAATCGAAAACGATCAGCGGCCGGAAGTACCAGGTCGTGACCTTCGTCGGCGACAACAAAGCCAAGGTCAACGGCTACATCAACGACCGCAACCTGATCGATCGCGTCGAGACGTGGATCGACAACCCGCTCTACGGCGACATGTTGTTCGAGGCGATTTACTCAGAATACAGGTCGGCTGGCAGCGCACAGTTCCCGACGCACATCGTGCAGAAGCAGGCCGGTTATCCGATTTTCGACCTGACCATCTCCGACGTGAAGGTGAACGCGGCAGTTGACATTCAGCCGCCGCAGGGGCGCGGTGGTGCCGGCGGGGCAGCCCCGGCGGCCGCGACGGCGTCAGAGCGGCTCGGCGACGGCATCTACCTGATTACCGGCGGCTACGCGTCGATCGCGATCGATTTCAAGGATCACATCACGATCGTCGAAATGGGGCAGAGCGAGGCGCGCGGCTTGGCAGTGATCGCCGAGGCGAAGCGATTGATTCCCAACAAGCCGGTCACCGTCGTCGTCAACACGCACAGCCACATCGATCATTCGAGCGGGCTGCGCGCGGCGGTCGCTGAAGGCGCGACCATCCTGACGCATCAGACCAACAAGGCGTACCTCGAGAAGACTCTGGCGCTGCCTCACACCTTAAACCCCGACAAGGCGCAGCAGAACGGGAAGAAACCAGCGGTGGAAGCGGCCGGCGCAAAGCAGGTGTTGACCGACGGCACGCGGGTTGTCGAACTGCATCACCTGCCCAACTTCGGGCATCACGATGGCATGCTGCTCGCGTACTTCCCGAAAGAGAAGGTGCTGCTCGAGGCCGACGCCTACAATCCGCAGGCGGCGAATGCGACGCCGCCGAGCCCACCGAGTCCGTACACCGTCAGCCTGGTCAACCACATCCAGCGGCTGAAACTGGATGTGCAGCGGATCGTGCCGGTTCACTATCCGGCCGACAACCGCGTCGTGACTCTCGCCGAGCTAACGAAGTGGATCGGGCGAGCGCCGACGCATTGATTCGAACCGGCAGCGGCCTGCGGGCTACCGCAGGGCAGCCAGCAGCCGTCGCGCCTTGGCTTTGAATTCCTGATCTTCCGGCGTCCAGGCGGGATCGAGCGGCGCGTCGAGCACCGCCTGCAGCTCGGCGCGCGCTTCGCTCTTGCGCGCTTCGTCTACCAGCACTTCGGCCAGGAAAAAGTGCGTCACGGTGCTGGTCGCGTTGTATTGCAGCGACTTCCGCAGGTGCGCCTCCGCCTGTTTGTTGCTGCCGCCGAACAAGCCCGGCACCTTGAAATACCATCGGCCGAGCGCTCGGTCCGCGGATCCCTGTTGAAACGCCGGGTCTATTCTTAATACGGTTTCGAGCGCATCCTTGATCGGTTTGCGGTACTTGAGGCCCTGGCGCAGCCCGAACGATTCGGCGAGTCCACCCATGTTTGCGGCCAGCCAGAAGTGCCCTTCAGGCCGATCCGGTTTGAGCGCGATCGCCTTTCTGCCGGCTTCAATACCGGTTTCGAAGGTGCGTCGCTGCTCGGCTTCGGGCACGTGTCCACCCAGCCAATAATCCAACCGCGCAAGCTTCCACGCGGCATCGAAGGCTTGCGTATTCCGCGCCAGCTCGTCGCTCCATGCGGCCGCCGCGGCGCGCGCGCTCGCGAGATTCGCGCGGTCGGCGTACAGCGCGTCGGCGGTTTGCGCCAGTACCGGGATATAGAATAGGAAGATGCAGGAACTCATTAAGAATCTGCTGGTCGAACTCGGTGAAGATCCGAATCGCGAGGGCCTGCTCAACACCCCGAAGCGGGTCGCCAAAGCGTACGAGTTTCTGACCAGCGGATATCGCGCGGACATCGATCAGGTGCTGAACAACGCACTGTTCACGGTCGATTATAGCGAGATGGTGATCGTCAAGGACATCGACTTCTACAGTCTCTGCGAGCATCACCTGCTGCCGTTTTTCGGGAAGTGCCACGTCGCCTACATTCCCAGCAACAAGGTGATCGGTCTCAGCAAGATCCCGCGCCTGGTCGATGTGTTCGCGCGCCGGCTGCAGGTGCAGGAACGCCTGACCAATCAGATCGCCGACACGATTCGCGACACCATCAAGCCGCTTGGCGTCGCAGTCGTCATCGAAGCGACGCATTTGTGCATGGCGATGCGCGGGGTGGAAAAGCAGAACTCGTTCGCGGTCACCAGCGCGATGGTCGGGGCGTTCCGCGATCAGGGCCGGACCCGGATGGAATTCCTCGAACTGATCAAACTGCGCAGCATCGTCCCCGGTCTGCAACATCACCAGGCCGGCCTCGCGTGTATTGGGGAAGATTAGCTATGAATGGCTGATGGCTGATGGCTGATGCAGCTGGGTAGGCAGGCGGCCACTCGTCCTACCTACCCAGCCGTTCGAGCCACGCGATCGGTCTACCTACTTAATCTGCAAGGTACCCTTCAGAACTTGAACGCTCCTCGGAAAACGATCGTCCGCGGTCCGAGAATCGCTGCCGGCGAGAGGAACTGCTGCAGCGTGGCACGCTGGCCGGTCGTCGGATCGGTGAACGCCGCGGCTTCCGTGCGGTTGCGGACCTGCCAGACCGTGTCGGAGTTCAACAGGTTGTCGAAGTCGATCGTCCCTTCGAAGCTACGGTTGCCCGAGAGCCTGAACAGCTTGCCGACGCGAACGTCGATCTTGTTCAACGTGTCGATGCGCGAGTTGCCCATCGGCTCGAGGTTGATGATCTGGTTGGTCGCAAAGCCGACGGCGCGGCTGATTTGCCGCGTGTAGGCCGGTCCCTGCTGCGAGCTGAAGTTGCCGCTGAGGATGACGTCGTGCCACGGTAGCAGATACATCCCGGTCAGCTTGAACTGATTCGGCCGATCGGCGTTCGATGCGCCGCAGCCGGCGCAGCGCGTCGATCCGCCGACGCCGGCGTCAGGGCTGATGTTGCCGTTGGCATTGATCAGGAAATTGGGAGAGGTATCGAGCGTCGCGTCGACCAGCTGATTTTTCGAGAACGTGTAACCGGCGAGCATCTGCCAGCGGTTGGTCAAACGCTTGTTGAGAGTGATTTCCAGACCTTTGTAAATCTCTTTGGCGTTCGGATCGTTGGTGATCACCGTCCGATTGGCGGCGGAAGTGCGCGCGTAGAAACCGTAGCTGCCGTCGTCGCCGGTTCCGACCACGCCGTCAATGCCCGGGTCGACTGCCGATGTCAACGCCGTCGCGTAGGGGTTGTCGGGATTGATCGACACCTGCAGGTTAGTGTCCCGGCGGTAAGTAAAAACGACGCCAAGCTTCGTATTCGGCATCACCTCGCGGTCGACGCCGGCGCTGAATTCATCCGTGTATGGGCGGCTGAACTCGGAGTCGATCGACGTCAGAATCGCGCCATTGACAACGACCGCGCTGACCACAGGTACACCGGTTTGCTCGCCGAGATCGAATTTGCGGTTGGCGTTCGCGTCGTTCCACGTGTACTGCTCGCTGTAGTTAGCGTTGTGATTGACCGCGCTAACGCCACCGCCGCCGGTCGACAGCACGTAATAGTAACGTCCGTACGATGCCTTCGCAGCGGTCCGGCCGTCGCCGGTCGCGTCGAATACCGCGCTGATGCGCGGACCGGTCGTATTCCACTTCACGATGTCACGCTGCTCGTCATAGCTGCGCGGCTGAGCCGCGAAGCCGCCGATGTTTGCCGTTGCGAACGGCGAAGGCGGGCTCGATTGCGACGGCAGATAGCCTTCCAGCTGCTCGAATCGGAGAGCGCCGATCAGCGTCAGGCGCTTTATCGAGATACTGTCCTGAGCAAACAGCGCCAGCACGTTGAGCGCGGTGGCGTCGTTTTGCGGGGTGGCGTACAAGGTGACGTTGACCGGCACGAAGGCGCCGGTCGCCGTCGTGTAGGTCGTCTGCACGTTGTCGATGCGATGCGTCTGGTTCTTCGTCACCGCATGTGAGTAGTCGAAGCCGAACTTGATTTCGTGGCGCGCACCGAGTGCCTGGTCGACGTAGTACTGACCGGTGGCGTTTGCCTGGTAGCGGTCGCGATTGCGGATCACTTCGGTGGTGTTGTTCCCGTAGATGATGCCGGTCGCGTTGTCGATCGTCGACTGGTTGTTGCCGCCATTGAAATAGGTCGGGAACAGAATCTTGTTCAGGCCGCCGCGAGCGTCGACGAAGAAGTTCTTGCCGAGCACGGCGTTCCACAGTCCCTGCGCGAGGTCGAACATGTCCTCTTCGTCAACCGTCGATTCGGGTACGGTTATCGATGCGGCATTGAGCAGCCGGTTCGGCTTGCTGTAGCGTTGGCGCGAATAGAAGCCAGTGAATCGATGATTCTGATTGGCCTGGTAGGTGAAGTTGCCGAGACCCGACGTGATGTTGGTCTGGTCGAGGACGGTCTGTGAATTTTGCACCGGCACGTTCTGGTGAACGCGCCAGTCGCGGAACGACCCGAAGAACCGCAGCTTGTTCTTCACCAGTGGACCGCCGGCCGAGACGTTGAAATCTGACACGAAGTCCGAGGTATTGCCATCGGGTCGAAACCCGTACTTCTGGAGATCCGGATTGTGATCGTTACGGCCCTGAACCGGCTCGCCGGTCCACGTGCCGGTCGCCGTTCCATTCCAGCGGTTGCCGCCGGTCTTGGTGATCATGTTCAGAAACACGCCCGAGGTCGGCACGGTGATGTCGTGCGAGCCGGTCGATACCTGGATGTCGTCGAAGGCGTCAAAGTCGTAATAGAAACCGGCCGCGCCGATTGCCGCCGGGTCGCCGACGTTCACGCCGTTCAGGAACGAGGTGTTCTGTGCGCTCGTCGTGCCGCGCGCGCTGAACGTCCCCTGCAGGCCGCCCGACGTGCCGCCGACGTCCGGCCGGCTGATTACCAGGCCCGGCACCTTGGCTTCCACCAACGCCCAGATGTCGCGCCCGCCGGGTGTGCCCTGGATCAATTGCTCGCTGAGGTTGACCGCCACGTTCGCGCTCGTGGTGTCAACGGTCGGTGAGAGGCCGCTCACTGTCACAGTCTCGGCGAGAGTCGCGACTTTCAGCGACACGTCGATCGGCGTGGTTTGTCCGACGATCACGACGATGCCTTCGCGGAGCAGCGTCTGAAATCCCGACAACTCGAGCTTGACGCTATAGGTGCCAGGCACGAGTGACGGGAACCGCAGCACTCCGCCGGTGTCCGTCACACCGGTCATCGAGCCGGCGACGAGCACCGGGCTGGCAATCGTGACGGCCACGCCAGGCATGACGGCATTCTGCTCGTCAGATGCCTTCACCAGAATGCTGCCGGTCTGAACCTGAGCATACGCCCCAGTGGCGGCGGCTAGAACGAGCAGCAGTACAAGACTTCTACTTACCAATCGCATTGCGTTCCTCCTGAGCGGTCAGAACGTTAAAGATCCGATCACGATCTTTAGCAGGTGGGCAGCAGCGAGACAACGAACTCTATAGGACAATTCAGAAAGATTGCGTTAAGGACTGCGCCGGTTACGGAATCTTGAATGTCGGTGGTGTGGTTTGCGACAGCTGGGTCGGAACGATCGAGCGGCTCCGACCAGAACGTCGCTCCCCGAACCGCGGAACGACTCGCTATACTGCGCGCATGAAGAAACTCGCTGTTGCCGGAGCCCTTGCATACGCCGTCATAACGGCCGCGCCGGTGGCGACGCAGTCGTCGTCGCCCGCGACAGGTCTGACGATCGATCAGCTGATCGATATTCGGCATCCCTCAAATCCGATGTGGACTCCCGACGGCAAGTCGGTGGTCTTCGTCTGGGATCGGGCTGGAATTTCGAGCGTGTTCATCGCGCCCGCGGACGGCAAGACGGCGCCGCGCGAACTCCGAGAGGCCGGTGCATCCCTGAACGGCGCGTTCTGGAGCTCCGACGGCAGGGCGTTGTTGGTGACGCGTGCCGGCGACTTGTGGCGCGTGCCGCTCGATGGATCGGTCGGGAGCGCCGTCTGGACGACGCCGCAGAGCGAAACGAATATCACACCATCGCCCGATGGGACGCGCGTTGCG
>Ga0207659_10002006_pt1 | contig 12066 bp, 6 predicted proteins | sample KBSM43metaG_FD_184330 | JGI IMG/M metagenome (GOLD analysis project Ga0207659, IMG submission 184330) | Miscanthus rhizosphere microbial communities from Kellogg Biological Station, Michigan, USA - KBS M4-3 metaG (SPAdes) (version 2) | ecosystem: Host-associated > Plants > Roots > Rhizosphere >...
GAACCGGTCATTGAGGTCGAATGAACCGTCTGACAGACGACTCTAGTGATGTTGTCTGGGGAGGACAACTCTAAACGTCATTCCTTCCGATGGATTGCGAAAGAGCTCGATCGTTCCCCCGTGTGTCTTCAGTGGCCGCCACTCATCGAAACCTGCTGGCTATGATTGAATTGCAGCCCTGAAGAACGCAGGACGTCAATGAACTTGACCAAGCGTCCACAGCAGCGTACAAGGTGAAACAGTGAGTTTCTTCAAAACATGTGCCGCCATTCTTTCTCAGATTCTCCTGCTCCAGACGGGCTGTGATCTGTGGTGCCATCATCCGGAAAGCGCAGAGCCGCGGTTCTTGGCATCGGCGGTTACTCCCCCAGGGGAATGTCATGGCACGCCAATGCAGAAGGACGACAGCGAGTCAAAACCAGCCCGCCATGAGAGATCTGCCCCGGACTGCGGTCATCTGAAAATTGCTGAAGGCAACCCAGAGCCCCAGACGATAGTCAAAGCCCCCCCACAGGTGAGTTCCAGAGACATCCTCTCCATGCAGGTTCGTATTCAGTTTCACCCTTTGCTTTCCGGGGCCCTCAACAGAGAACTCTCAGACGGTTCACCGCCGCCTTCAGTGATTCTGCTGATCTGATCCCACCCCGTTGCCTCTTTGGCTGACGCCGAGTAGCGTCGCCGTTTGTCTTCCAGATTGAAGATCGAGGCCACAGGGAGAGATCCATGAGCAAGAATAAGGGTGGTTTCATTCCGCGATTTGCTTTCGTGAAGCGGGCGGGCGTTCGCCCGCGCAGGGACGAATGGTCAAGCAAGGCATCTCGAACAGGAACACGGATCGGATTTCAAAGCATTCTCGGGTTGGGATCGCTGCTGATCCTTCTGGCGAGTTCCCCAGCGTACTCTCGCGGCCAGGCGGGTTCCGGGGTGCTGGATGGAGACCTGCCACGGCTTTCCGGTCCTCTATCGCTCAAAGATGCCGTCGAGACCGCGTTGCGAGGGAACTTCGATGTCCAGGCCGCGCGGTTCGAGGCGGACGCAGCCCACGAGGAGACCCGCGCCCTGCGCGCGATGACAAGGCCGCAGATATCCGCAAATACCTATGTCTCGTCGGGAGACATGCGCAATATTCTGGGGACGCCACCTGGCTCATCGCCGGCCAATGCGCTCACGGTGCCGACCAAGAGGTTCATCGACCAGAACCTGACCCTGATGGTTCCGCTCTATACTGGCGGCAAGACTGGAAACCTTGTCAAGGCCGCGTCGCAGCGTGAAAGCGCAGTTCGCGCCTCCATTAGTGAGGCCGAGGCGGATGCCGCGCTCATGGTAAGGGAGGCCTACTATCGCGTACTGCTGGCCGCGGAAATGGCAAAAGTTGCCGAAGCCCGGGTCAATGCTTCTACCGCACTGGTCGCGTCCACCCGAGCGCAGTTCGAAGCCGGCAAGGGTATCCAGGCTTCGGTGTCCCGCGCTGATGCCGAACTCGCAGACGCCGGACGCATGCGGGCCAACGCACAAAACGATCGAGCCAAGATGCTCCTGGACCTGAAGCGCGCGATGGGAGTTCAACTGGACTCGGACATCACGCCTTCGGATGTTCTCGCCATTGCTCCACCCCCAGGGGATCTCGGCGCCAGTCTTGTCGAGGCCGCTCGGATCCGTCCGGAGCTCCTGGCGGCTCGCGCTCGTCTGGACTCCGCAAAGGCCCAGGCTGGGGCGGCCAAGGGTGGCTACAAACCGCAGGTCTATGGCGCAGCGATGGGGGACGCCTTCGCGCCGGGAGACATGGGTAAGCGCGTGGGCGGGACGGTCGGGTTGATCGTGAGCATCCCGTTGCTTGACGCTGGTCAGCGGAGCGCAGAGGCCCGCCAGATGGAAGCCATGAGGCGGCGCAGCGAAGCCGAACTGAAGGAGATGGAATTGCGCGTCGCCACGGAAGTGCGCCAAGCCAGGCTCGACATGGAGACGGCGGCCGCAAACTACCGCGCGGCTCAAACTGTTCTGCAGTCCTTCGAGGCGGCGTACGACGTCGTGGTTCTGAGGGTTGAGAACCAGCGGTCCATCCTTCTTGAACAGCTCGACGCTCTCGCGGCGCTCACTCAGGCGCGAGCGAACCTGGCAGAGGCAGTATTTGACCATTCCATCGCAGCGGCGCGGTTGCAGCGCGCCATCGGGAGGCCCTGACATGAACGGCAGAAACGGCGTTTATCGACTGTTCTGCTTTGCAGCACTGGTCGTCTTCCTCAGCGAAGGGTCCTTTACCGCCCTGGCGAGTGTTCCCGGTCAGATCGGACCGTATCGCCTCCAGATTTTCTCAGAGCCCGCAGTCATTCCCGTGGGAAAAGCCCGCCTGAGAATCGACGTCACCGACGCAGCCGGAAAGCCAGTGTATGACGCCGAAATTCGATCTCTCGTGCAAATGCCGGCCATGAGCATGGGAGAGAAGGAGACGCTTGCGCAGCCGCTTCCGGGAAAGCCAGGCAGCTATTCGGTTGAGGCGAGTTTCGCGATGGCAGGCAGATTCGCAGCATCCATTTCGATTCGTGGCCCGCTGGGAGAGGCCAACGGCAAGATCGAGCTGGAAACGGGACAAGATACGGGCAGCCCTGGGGGCGAACCTCCAGCCATCTCCCTTCGCTCTCTTCAGCCGTGGCTTCTGGGGGCACTGCTTGCATTGGCCGTCGCCTTCGTGTTGTTCCGCATGCGGCGAACCGGACAGCGAATCGAGGGGAGGTCGCTGCTTAGTCGTGAGATGGTCGTCGGCGTCCTTTTGATCCTCATCGGATTCGGTGCTTCGCGCTGGGCCGTCAACCGTTGGCGTCGACCCGGCGCCATGACGCCGATCGAGGCGCAAGGCATGGAAATGAACACGCCCCCTCCACCGGGAGTGGCGCTGGTGACGCTGGCGGAGGCCACGCGGGGTCCCATCGAGAGCACGGTCTGGTATCCCGGGCAGGCCGTCGCTTTTAACGAACAGGACATCGTTATCCGGACAGAAGGTTGGCTCAGCTGGATGCCCTTTTATGTCGGTCAGGAGGTTCGGCCAGATGAAGTAGTCGCCCACCTGGACATCAATCAGGTACTTCGCGGAAGGAACGATGCGCTGGAGGGAGCTCAGGCGGAGATTGCGGCCGCTCACGAGGAGCGGGCGGCGTCGGAAGCGGAACTCGCGTCCAAACAGAGCATGATTGCCGAAGCAGAGGCCATGATCGCTGCAATGGAGGCCGACCGCCAATTCTGGCAGCAGCAGAATGCGCGCAACAAGACGCTGCTGGACAAGGGCGCGCTTTCGCCCGAGGAATACCAACGCGAAGCCGCAATGGCGGCTAATGCCAACGCGAAGGTTCAGCAGGCAGCGTCACGGCTCGATCAAGCCAGGGCTGAAGTACGCGCGGCTCAGGCCATGGTGCGCAGGGCCGATGCCATGATCGCGGCGGCAGAAAAGAAGCGGCAGCAGATGACTTCGGAGGTGTTGGCCGGGGAAGCGGCCGTCCGCCCGGCCGAAGCCGGTGCGGGTCCTGGAGAGGCGCACGAGAGTCTTGCCGCGACCAATCTTGGCCGGGTGGAAATCCGGGCGCACCTCGGTGGGGTCGTGACCGAACGCCGGATCGCTCTGGGCCAGCATGTGGGTCCCGGCCAGTCGATCCTGAAGATCGCACAAACGGATCCCATCCGGCTGCAGGCCAACGTGGCTGAGACGGACCTTGCCAGAATCAAGCTCGGCTATCGCGTTGCCATACGCGGCCGGAGCGCGACTGAACCAACCGTATTCGCGAAGGTCACCTCGATTGCTCCGACTGTCGATCCCTCAACGCGCACAGGGATTGTGGAAGCCCTCGCACCCAATCGGAACATGCGATTCTTTCCCGGTCAGTCCGTTGCCCTGGATGTCTCGACCGGCAGGAGCGAAGACGCGCTGCGCGTCCCTCTCCCCGCGGTCCATGTTCGGGCCGAGGCCGGCACGGGGGCGCTGGCCGGCGGCTCGGCGAATTACGTCTGGCTGGCAGAGAAATCGGGCGGAAGCACTCAATACATCGTTACACCAGTCGACGTCACAACTGGTGTATCAAACAGCGTTGACGTCGAGATCTTGTCCGGCCTTCAGCCGGGACAGAAGGTTGTGGCCTCTGGCGCAGACTATCTGAAGCGGGGCGACGCAGTGTCCGTCAGCCAGATCGAGACGGCGCGATGAACGGCGACGTTCCGCCCCCGCCCTCTCGCGCCACTCGCTCTTTGCGGGCTGCATCGGGGATTAACAACATTCCCCGCTGGTCGATTGAACACCCCTACATCGTGATCGCCTTTTACGTCGGCGTGCTGCTGCTCGCGTGGCTCGCCATGACGCGCGCCATGCCCCGCCGCTTCGCTCCTTATGTGCAAAGCCCGATTGTGGGCGTGATCTCTATGATGCCTGGATTGTCCGCACAGGAAATGGAGCTCTATGTCAGCAAGCCGATCGAGGAGCAGCTCGTCAACATCGAAGGTCTGCGCTTCATCCGCTCGACATCTCAAGACGGGCTTTCCATCGTCGCCCTCGAGTTCCCGTACGGACAGGACATAAAGAAAGCGATCTTCGACGTCCAGGCGTTGATGAATGTCGTTCAGTCGAACCTGCCAGCGACAGGCTCCAACCTGAAACCCTCATGGGTAGTTCCCATCGACCCATTGAACCTGCCCGTGCTTTCGTTCAGCCTTCGTGGGGATCCCGCCCAGGGTTGGGATCCCGTGAAGGTCCGCGAGTTCGCCGACAACTCGGTCATTAACCGCTTCAAGACCGTACCCAACGTCTATTCCGTGGTTCCTTTCGGAGGGTATCGACGCCAGCTTCAGGTGGATGTAGATCGGAGCAAACTGGCGGCATACAGAATCTCGATTCTCAACGTCCGCGACGCCATCGACCGCTTCAACGTGAGCCGTCCGGCGGGAAACCTCACGTCCGGCCTGAACGAGGGTATCGTGCGAGTAGACACCCGGGCCACTTCCGCCAGGGACGTCATGAACTATCCCGTGGCGTCGTTCATCGAGGGATCTCCGGCAGGAAATCCTGCCCCCGGCGCAGTTGCCGGGGGAGGCAACCAGACCGGCGCGGGAGGCATGGGTGGAATGGGCGGTAGTGCCGGTCCGGCTGGCCCAGGTGCGGGTGTCCAGGTCACATCCACTCCATCCACTCCGGTGCAGTTCTCCCGCCCCGTCTATGTTCGGGACGTCGCCACGGTCACCGATGCCTACTGGGAGCGCAGAAGCGGGTACCACTACCTGAAACATGACAAGGGCACGGACGGGGAGATCGTTGCGGCCATCGAGGTGTCGGTTATTCAAACTCCCGGCGCCAGTTCCGCAGAGGTTGTCCCTGCCGTGATGAAAGTCGCACGGCAACTCGAGGCGGAGAATCCGGGAATTCGATTCGAGGTGGCCTATGACAACGCCCACTTTGTCAACGTCCTCTTCACGAACATCTGGGAGGAATTGCTAACGGCCATCCTGCTGACCGGAATCGCAGTGCTCCTTTTTCTCGGAGAATGGCGCGGAACGCTGATTGCGATGATCACGTTGCCCACTTCGCTGGCGATGGCAGTGCTTCTGATGATGCCTTTCGGGATGACGTTCAACAGTGGAACTCTGATCGGTCTCCTTCTGTCTATTGGCCGCCTCGTAGACGACTCGGTGATCGACATCCACGCGGTGGAACGTCATTTGCGGTTCGGCAAGTCCCCGAGAGGGGCGACCATCGACGGGATCTCAGAAGTCCGGCTGGCCGTCGTCGCGTCGACCATCATGATGGCTCTGGCGCTCCTTCCGCTGCTCTTTTCCGGTGGCATCACCCAGCAGATGTTCCGGGAGCTGGCCTGGCCGTTTATCTTTGGGCTTCTGTCCTCGATGGTCGTTTCGTTCACACTGACGGCGCTCCTCTGCGCGAAGCTGCTCCGGCACGAGGAAGAACGGGCGGCGGATCGGCAGCACTGGCTGCTGGGCCGGCTTTACATCCTGCTCGATCCCGTCCAGCGATTGCTTGACCGGATGGAGCGAGGCTACGCGAACGTTATCCGCTGGATGCTCAAACACCGGTTCACGAACTTCGCGCGTATCGCCACGACAGTGCTCGTCGGCTTCACGTTCTATTACTTCATCGGTTCGGAGATGATGCCGCTTGCCGACGTAGGTCAAGCCAGCGGTTTGCTGGAGATGCAACCGGGCTCTTCCTACCAGGCAACAGAGGAAGCCGTGCAGCGACTGGAACGGATCATGCTCCAGCACCCTGAACTCGAGAAGGCCAGCATCGAAATCGGTGCGGAATCGATGTTTGAAAGCTGGAGCCCCTATTTCACGGGTTACCAGGCGCCGCAAGTGAACGCTGCCTCGATGATGCTTACTTTCAGCGACAAGGACAATCGCGACCGGACCATCTGGCAGGTGATCGACGGAATACAGAAGGAAGCCATGGCGAGCATACCGGGCATCCGCCGATTGCAGATCAAGGAAATGGGGGCGGATGTCATGGCGACGGCCGCGGCGCCGGTGCACCTGGTGATCCACGGACCCGACCTTCGGACTCTGGACCGGTTGGGCCGCGAAGTGGCGGGCGTCGCTGCCAGGATGCCCGAAATGTTCCAGTCGGGCGCCACCTGGACGTTCGGGCTTCCCGATTACCGTATCCAGGTGAATCCGGCTCGCGCCCAGCAACTGAACCTCTCACCGGAGAGCATTTCCCAACAGGCCTACTATGCGCTCCACGGCGGGCTGACCAACGAGTTTTACCGTCTGCCGAACATTCGCCAGAACACCATCCTCGTGCGCTTCAAAGAGGAGGACCGGCGCGATGCTCAGGATCTGGAATCGCTGCATCTCACCACACCGGACGGTCGGCAGATCCCGCTGAAGGCTGTCGCCTCAGTGACGAAAGATGTCGCGCCGACGGCCATCGAGCATGACGGACTCCGGCGTGTCGTCGGCGTCACCGGGTACTACCGGAATGGCCTGCTTCCGTCGATGGACCTCACCATGGGGCTCGTCGCAAAGGCTTACGGCGGAGACCCGAATCTCGGAATTCAGCCCGTCAACTTTCCGCCCGGTTACGGCATGGAGCTGCGCGGCGATATGACACAGATGACCGACAGTTTTCGCCGGCTGTTGAGTGGCCTGGGTCTGGCCATCATCTTCATGTACCTGGTTCTGGTGATGCAGTTCCGTGGCTTCCTGCAGCCACTGCAGATGATTGCATCGCTGCCGCTCGAGCTGGCCGGAGTCTTCACGGCGCTCTGGATCGCGCACCAGGCGTTCTCGACGGTCTCGATACTCGGCATCATCGTCCTGACCGGGATGGACATCACGACGGCCGTTCTCATGATCGACCTGATCATGAAGTACCGCGACCAGGGAGTTCCCCGCGACGAAGCCGTGATACGGGCCTGCCCCGATCGGCTGCGTCCGATTCTGATGACTTCGATGATCTCGCTTATCGTGCTGCTTCCCGTAGCCATCGCGCCTAAAACCGGCATGGACGCCTATCAACCCCTCGCCACCACAGTGGTGGGCGGGCTCTTGATAGGAACCATTCTCAGTCTCTTTGATATCCCGATCATGCATACGTACCTTGACGATCTAGTCCGATGGCTCTACAAGACGTTCCTCAACCGCGACTGGAATTGGCCCGTCGGGACCGATGAAACAAAGGAAGAGTCTGGTCAATGAACCCGCACACTTGGGATCCACAGTCCTTAAAGCTGAACCCGCCTCAGTCGTAAGGCGTTGCTGATCACGGAAACCGAACTCAGCGTCATGGCGGCGCTGGCGATCATCGGACTAAGCAGAACCCCGAAAATCGGGTACAACAGACCCGCGGCAACCGGGATTCCGAGCACATTGTAGATAAATGCCAGCCACAGGTTTTGACGAATATTCTTCATTGTCGCGCGGCTCAGTGATCTCGCGCGTTGAATGCCGCGCAGGTCGCCCTTGAGCAACGTTATACCGGCGCTCTCCATGGCGACGTCCGTTCCACTCCCCATTGCGATACCCACCTGAGCCTGAGCAAGAGCAGGGGCATCGTTCACACCATCGCCCGCCATGGCCACGATTCTTCCCTGCTTCTGAAGTTCCTTCACGACTTCGCTCTTCTGGTCCGGCAGGACCTCGGCGCGAACTTCATCAAGATTCAGCTTTCTCGCGACCGCTTCGGCTGTTGTGCGGCTGTCTCCTGTAACCATGATGATGCGCACGCCATCTGCGTGCAGCGCCGCAATCGCTTCAGGGGTTGAACTCTTGATCGGGTCCGCAACGGCTACGAGGCCGGCCACGATGTTATCCACCGCGACAAACATCGCCGTTTGCCCGTCCTTCCGAAGTTCCTCGGCACGCTCGCGCGCAGACGTTGGATCGATACCCAGTTCTTCAACCAGTCTCACGTTGCCCAGCGCGACCCTGCGGCCCTCGACGTTCGCGATGACGCCCCGGCCAGTGCGCGATTCAAATTGGTCTGCGGGACTCAATCGCAAAGCCCTGGCCTCGCCGGCCGCTACAATCGCCGCAGCCAGAGGATGCTCACTCCCACGTTCCACACTAGCCGCCAACCGCAGCAATTCGTCTTCAGACATGTCGGCAGCCGGAATGACTGCGCTTACTCTCGGCTTTCCCTCCGTCAACGTTCCCGTTTTGTCCACGAGCAGCGTATCGATCTTCTCCATCACTTCGAGCGCTTCAGCATTCTTGACGAGCACGCCAGCAGATGCACCTCTCCCCACTCCAACCATAATCGACATTGGTGTTGCCAAGCCCAACGCGCAGGGGCAGGCGATTATAAGGACTGCTACCGCGGCGAGCAGGGCATATCCGAACTGTGGCTCAGGCCCGACTGCGGCCCAAACAATAAAGGTCACCACTGCGGTGATGATCACTGCAGGCACAAACCACGCGGACACGGTGTCCGCCAACCGCTGGATGGGCGCGCGGCTTCGCTGAGCCTGTCCCACCATTTCAACAATCTGGGACAGTAACGTCTCGCGGCCAACACGTTCAGCCCGCATGATGAAACTGCCGCTGCCGTTGATAGTCCCTCCGACGACAGTAGCGCCCGGGGCCTTTTCCACAGGAATCGGCTCACCGGAAATCATGGACTCGTCGACCGCACTGGCACCTTCCGAGACGGTGCCGTCTACGGGGACCTTTTCCCCTGGGCGAACCCGGAGCAGATCCCCGAGTTGCACTTCGGCGAGCGGCAAATCCCGTTCGCTACCATCGGCGCCAACAAGCCGCGCGGTCTTTGGAGCGAGACCCAGGAGCGCTTTGATGGCGCTGCTTGTTTGAGAACGAGCTCGAAGTTCAAGAACCTGACCCAGCAATACAAGAGCAGTGATTACCGCGGCCGCTTCGAAATACACAGGGGGCAATCCGTCATGGCCGCCAAATCCCTGAGGGAAGATGCCCCGGGCAACCATCGCCACTGCGCTATACACATAGGCCGTGCCGACACCCATCGCAATGAGCGTGAACATGTTCAGACTTCGATTCACAAGCGATGCCCAACCGCGCACGAGCAACGGCCATCCCGACCAAATCACGACCGGCGTGGCAAGCGCGAACTGCACCCATCTCTGCATTTCGAACATGCCGAGAAGAAGCACCGGGACGCTGAGCGCAGCGGCAATCCAAAACCTCCGCGTCATGTCGATGAGTTCGAGGTTCGGTCCCTCATCGTCCGCCGCCCTCTCAGGCTCAAGCGCCATTCCGCATTTGGGGCAAGATCCTGGTCCCTTTTGACGGACTTCAGGATGCATGGGACATGTGTAGATCACCTCGGACGAGGCCGCATCTGAGGCTCTGCCCTCTGCTCGTTCAGCAACATAGTCCGAAGGATGCGCCTTGAACTTCTCCTCGCACTGCGAGCTGCAAAAATAGTAGGTCTGGCCACCATGCACATGGGAGCCCGCACTTTCGGCCGGTTGCACGGTCATATGGCAAACCGGATCGATGGTCCCAGATGCATGAGAAGTTCTTTTCATTTCGCCTCCCGTAATACCTTCAGTGAGGATGATGGGGAGCCCCAGGGATGTTGCAGGACCTGTAATCATTGTGCTCTTCCGGGATCCATCTCGGTTGCATAACCTGCCCCTCTTAAGGCCGCGCCGACGGCTTCAGCATTAACCAGCGCGGGATCAAAGAACACTGTGACACTGCCCACGCGGACGTCTAAACTCACTACTCCTTTGACGTTATCCAGAATTTCTTCAACCGATCGAACGCAGCCGCCGCAGGTCATCCCCTTCACTCTAAAGGACACGGTGCTTGTGGTTTGCATGTTCATATTGATTCCTCCACAATTGCTGACGCGCAGGGTCAAAAAACCTTACAGCCGCACGGAAGCCTGACGAAGTCAGCTGATACAGTGAGAAAACCATGAGCAGGTCCAAGATCTCTGAAGAAGCCTTGTCCAGACTTGTGGAGAGCCGCGCCAAATTCTTTGGCTTCCTGCGGAAGCGAATCTCATCCGCCGACGCCGCGGAGGACTTACTCCAGAGTGCCTTCATCAAAAGCATCGAAAAGGGCGGCGAGCTGAGAGATTCGGAGAGCATCGTTCCATGGTTCTATCGCGTGCTCAGGAACTCCGTTGTGGATTACTACCGTCAAAGCGGCAGAAACGAGGAGGAACTCAGCGGCATACTGGCAGACTTCGAAGCCTACTCACAGCAGGTTCCCGACCGCGAGAAGGAAATCTGCCAATGCGTGAATCCGTTGCTTGAAAACCTGAAACCCGAGTATCGCGATGCGTTGACCACAATCGACCTCGGCGACGGAAGTCTGGCCGACCTTGCATCCAGAGCGGGAATCACTGAAGGAAATGCCGCCGTTCGCGTACACCGAGCCCGGCAGGCCATGCTCAAACAGGTTCAGATGACTTGTGGCGCCTGCGCTGAACACCACTGTGTCGATTGCCACTGCAAGCACGACCGATCAGGTCCTGCGCCCAAGGTCTAGACCATAGAGAAGCCATCGGCGGGAGAATCGTGGACCAAATCACTGAAGGCAATTGACGCGTTGCCTTCCAGGTACGCTTCGAAGAAATCCAGCGCTCTTCTGTGGATGCCGATCTGGAATCTAAAGGTGGCTCCGGCTCACAATCGCTCCTGAGATGAATCTGTAGGAAACGACATTCGGAATCTGGCGCCGTGACCTGGGGGAGAGTCGATATCCAGGTGACCTCCATGCCTGAGGGTGAAAGCATGGACGATGGAAACGCCCAGGCCCGTTCCTTTCTGGCCTTTCGTTGTAAAGAGCGGCTCGACGATTCTTGATCGAATCTCTTCGGGAATCCCAGGGCCGTTATCCTCGACCTCAATCCACGCGTTGTCGTCAGACATCCCGGTTCGGACCGTGATCGTTCCCTTACCTTCCGTGGCATCGATGGCGTTGAACAGCAAATTCACAATCGCGGTGACGCAGTCCGCAGGTCGAATGAGAACCAGAGCCGGCGCGCCCAGTTCCAGCACGAGAGTGGCGGAAGCCAGCCTGGACTTGCTGATTTCGAGGGCTTCGCGGACCATCAGATTGAGGTCCGTAGACACGGCTTCCGAATCTTCGGGCGAGAGTCGACTGAAATCTCTCAGGCGCTCCACCGTTTCCAGTCCACGATTCAGAACCCTGTCCATTCTCGCCACGGTGTCGATCACTTCCTTGCTGTCGTTGAGCACGTCTCGAATGTGATCCGTGTATAACTGCAAGGGATGCAGGAGATTCTTCAAGTCGTGCGCGATTCCGGCAGACATTTCACCAAGTGCCCGGAGTTTTTCCGTGCGTACGAGAGCATCCTGTGAGGCGCGGAGGTCGTCGAAGGCTTTCTGAAGTCTCTGGTGTTGATACGTCTTGTTCAGGCTGATTGCTGTGAGCTCCGTCAAGGCTTCGATAAACGTCCAGTTTTCGTTGGCTAAGCAGCTGCTCTCAAGATACAGCACCCCGAGAGCCCCAAAGAGCCCGGCGTCACTGATCAGCGGAAGAGGACGAAAATGGTAACCCCTGCCACTGCAAACTTCCATCACCGCGGCGCGTAATTCAACCAGGCTGTCAACGCCCCTTAGATCC
>Ga0207659_10002008_pt1 | contig 12053 bp, 11 predicted proteins | sample KBSM43metaG_FD_184330 | JGI IMG/M metagenome (GOLD analysis project Ga0207659, IMG submission 184330) | Miscanthus rhizosphere microbial communities from Kellogg Biological Station, Michigan, USA - KBS M4-3 metaG (SPAdes) (version 2) | ecosystem: Host-associated > Plants > Roots > Rhizosphere >...
CAGGATGCCGTACGCGCCGGAGCCGTGACCGCTTTCGCGACTCAGTTCCGGATGCGCCATGAAGCCGAACGGACCCAGGCGATACGCGAGGCTGACGAGAATTACGCCCTTCTTCGCGAAGCCAGCGCCGTTATACATGCTGATGCTCGTGGAGCCTCCGGTGAAGCCCCCGCCATGGATCCAGACGATGACCGGAATCTTCGCAGTGGCTGATTCCGCGGGCGTCCACACGTTCAGATAGAGGCAGTCCTCACTGACCGGCGCGGTGTTGCCCTGCGAATTCGGGGGCTGCATACAGGCGTTGGCGAAGGCATCGGCCTTCTTGACGCCGGTCCAGGGCGTGACGGGCGCCGGCTCCTGCCAGCGTCGATCGCCCACCGGCGGCGCGGCGAACGGAATGCCTTTGAAGACCGCGATGCCGTTTTCTATGACGCCGCTGACGACTCCGCCCGTGACCTTGGCCTCGGTGACCTCTGCGTGCGCGGCCCGTGTGGGTATCAGAATCAGAAGCGCCAGAGCAATGCTTCGCATATGAACGCCCTCCGTGGGCAAGGATAAGCGCGATAAGCGGGGCGCCGCAAGTATCGATCCAGTTTTGTATGCGCCGCCAGACTTTGACAGACGAAATCTTCAAAGGTAATCTCCCCCAATTCCAGTGATGCCATGTCCGAAGTAGAAAACATTTCGCGGCGCGCCTTCATCAAATACTCCGCAACGAACGGATGCTTCACGGGGCCGGAAGTGAGCGGAAAGTTCCGAAGGGACCGTTGTACGAACTGCAGAAGTTATATTACGAGGTTGCGCATGCCACTTATCCGGCTCCGATGGCTGCGCTGCGAAGCTTTGTTCCGCCGTCTCAGATCCTGTTCGGCACCGACTACCCGCTCGAACCTATCGAGACGACTCACAATGAAATGCAAAAGCTCTAGCTGCCGGCGGATCTTCAACGCGCGATCGAGAGGGGCAATGCGGAGCGCTTGATCCCGCGTCTCCGGGGCTGATTAAGCGAGACCACTGAGACCGAAACACAAAGGAGCATCGATGCTTGCACGGCCGACTCGAAGGAATTTCTTAGCGACCGCTGCCGCCAGTGCGGCGGGGTTGCTATTACGGGGTCCCGGAGGTTTTGCCCAGACGGAAAGCAACACGCGACGGATCGATATTCACCATCATGTGATATCCCCAGCCTGGAAGAAGCAACTCGCGAAGTGGAATGCAGTCCGTCCGATCCAAGGTCATGAAACGCACCAATCTTACGACGCGGTTAAAGACATCGCTGCCATGGATCGAGACGGGACCGAGATCAGCTTCCTCTCCGTGACCACGCCAGGTATGTGGTTCGGCGATATTGATGAAACCCGCCGGGTTGTGCGTGAGCAAAACGACTATGGCGCGCAACTCGTTCGCGACTACAAGGGCCGGTTCGGCCATTTTGCCACCGTGCCGCTGCCGGATGTTGACGCGGCGCTTCGAGAGATCGCATACGCCTACGACAATTTGAAGGTTGACGGCATCAGCTTCATTTCGAGTTACAGCGACCGATGGCTCGGCGATACAACCTTTGCGCCTATGTGGGACGAACTCAACCGCCGCAAAGCAGTTGTCTATATTCATGCCACGGCGCCGGGATGCTGCTATTACGGAAATTTTGTCGAGTCGGTGGCTGGACCAATCCCGCTCGAATTCAATTCGGACCTGGCGCGCGCAATTGCCAGCATCATTTCAAGCGGCACAGCAGCCAGGACTCCCGATGTGACGTACATATGGTCCCATGGCGGCGGTAGCATCTGGGCCCAGCGTTACATCAACGCGAACGACCTTGCCAATTCCACCGATCCGAAATCGAAGATGTATCACCTGCGGCGGTTCCACTATGACACAGCGGCGGCAAACGATTCTCTCCACCTCGGTATTTTGAAATTGGCGATACCGATGTCCCAGATTTTGTTTGGCACGGACTACCCATGGGGCAGCGCCGCAGCTACGGCCGCCGGTTTGCAAAGAAGCGGCCTGGACGCGACGGAGCTACGTGCGATTGACCGGGAAAACGCTTTGAGGATCTTTCCCAAGCTTCGAACGTGAAGGTTATCGGCACACGAAATTTTTCGCATCATTCGTACTCCCGACGCCTGTGTAGGCTGCGGACTGCGGATAGGGGCAAAGCGGCCGGGTGCGTACGACCGCTCCGTGTTCGACACGCGAGGCAACCACCTCATTGGGCGCCTGCCGGCCTTCGATCCAGCGCCGCATCACCGACAACATGTCGAAGGTATCCGTGCCTGGACCGCCGTTGCATTCGATCATGCCGGGAACCATGTAGAGTCGGACCGCCTGCTGCGTGTCTTCCACGCCGAGTGTATTTTCAACTCGGTTGTAGTAGTCCAGCACGGCTCCGGCCGGCACCAGCGCGTTGTTCCAACCGCCTGAGAGAATCAGCTTGCCTCCGCGCCGTACGTATTCCGAGATATCGGGATTCGATGCGTTGACCCGCGCGAGGTCAGACCGATCGGCAAGCGTCACGTCACGGTCGAAGTTGACAGGGGTCTTCCGGAAGTCCCAGTCGGGATCGCTTTTGATCACCTTCAGCGCGCTCGTGGCTATACCGATCGGGCTTTCTGCCTCGCTAAAGAAGTTCCAATCGAGTTCGCTGCCGCGATAGAGGCCCGGCCAGACCTTCTCGTTAGTCCGAGGATTGATTGGCCCCGAGTAAATTTTGTTCGCCGCTTCGACCTGTTCCGTTGTCAGGCAGTTTGGTCCGTCGCCGGACTTGCACTGGATCTCCTTCGGGTCGAACGTGCAGCGGGTTGGGTTCTCCAGCAAACCATCCTTCACTCCGTCCAGCATGTCGCATTTTTCGAGAACAGCCTGATGGATGACCGACAGTTTAGCGGCGGGCAGAATTGCCGCGCCTTGCGGATGCGCCGATTGCCACAGCCAGAACTGTCCGAACATCTGCCGGGTCAAATGCGCGGCGTGTCCGCCGACGACCACCCCGTCGTAGTCCGCCGGATACTTCTGGACTTCGTGCAACGCTGCGGCCGAGCCGCCGCCGCACTCGATCATGTAGGAGTACTTTGGAGTTGTTCCGTAGTACGCGTTAGTAAGCGCCTTGGCGGCGACAGTCGTCTCGTGCATGGCCCGTCCGGCGAAGTCAGTCACTTTGTCCGGAATCTGCATCCAGGCTGTGCCGCCTCCCTCATGGCCCATGTCGCTTCCCGCAACCGCGAAGCCTTCGGTCAGACCAACGCCCATTGCATTGTAGTTAATCACGCCGCCGAGGCCGTTAGGGCTGGCGCCGCGAAAATGCCCGTTCCAACCCGTAAGAGGCATCCATATTTCCATGTGGATTACAGAGGAAGGAGATGGGGTCAGCGTCGCCGCAACACGGCAGAACGCGGGAAGCGCGTTGAATGGCGGAACGCCGCGTCCGCCGTTATAGCCGAGGCCGAGGCCTGCCGTGTTCGCTGTTACTCTTCCCGGCACGTCGGGCACAGCGCCGAGCGTACCTGCCAGTGCAGAAGAGCCGCCCCCGCCTCGCGTTGCCGGATTATTCGGCGGCGAGAACGCGCCGGCGTTCACGACCTGGGACAGGGTGATCGTCGTGTTCGGCAAAGACCGCGAGGCCAGCCGTTCGCACGCAGCCGGCGTTTGGGCGCTCTGCGCGCCGGCTGCTCCTGGCACAAGCATGATTATCAGCATCTTTATCCACAGCATGGTGATTCAAGCGATCCCAAAGTGTACAACACAGAGCGCGCGTTGGCCGACGTCTCCGGACGACGTGCGTCGCACAACGCGCTGCAATTTATCGTGCCGAGCTGATTTGCGCCGCGGCCCGATTGCTGTGGGCGACAAACCGGCGACATCAACCTGCCGTAATACTCTATAGCCCCCGCGCCCGCCGCAAACGCCAGCGCCTTCCTTCAAACCTCGTTATCGAAAATCCTCGGCAACAACATTCCGCTTTCTCTGCACATGACTCGCCGAGCATTTCCGATGAACGCTTACGGTTACACGGCCACTTGACTCTATACGCCGATAGTTTCCAATCCATAAGTCTTGATTTCGATTGGTTCAGGGGAAAAATACACCCTAGAATCTGCAAATCCAGCCCATTCGCACTCATGGAGGCGTTCATGTCGAAGATCTCTCTGGACGAAGCACTAACCGAGCTTGGTCCGACGTTTCTCCAAGAAGTCCGAAAGCTTCTCGCGCCAGTCAAGGACCGTTTTTTTGCGCTGTCCGCTGGTAGAGATCCTCACGAGCCTCAACGAAAAGACGGGCTCATCACGCCACCGCCCTTCATGACGGAACCTGATCTCCGAAAGGTTGCTATTGAACTTGCTGAGCTGGCTCTGGAGCGAGGCATCGATGTGAATGTAGTCTGCGAGGAGGATGGCAGCACGTTCCTTCACGGATGTGCGTTGTTACGAGATCCCGCGATTGCTGTCTTCGCTGTGGAATGGCTTCTCGCACACCTTGCGGATCCTAATCGTCGACGAGACGACGGCGAAACTCCATTAAGTCTGGCCGTCAGGTTCGGCTGTACCGAGGTCGCAGAAGTAATGCGAGCCCATGGCGGTCGTGATTGATGTCGCGTGTCGCATGGTCGGACATCAGTGGGAGCGCGCCGAGCGAAGTGTGGGGTTCCACATCTGTGGGTAGGCGGTCAGCCGGACACCTAACGCAGAAAGGTTGAATATGACCGATCCGGGAAGAGATCGCGGAGACGAAGCCAAGAGGCGACTGATGATATCTCTCGCCCTGGTCGTCGCCAGCGTTGTCGTGGTCCTCGGCGTCGCTGGCGTCGTGATTCCCGACTTTGTGATCGCCACCGGGCGGCACTTGGCCTCCCCTTCCGGGCTATACGCTGCTGCCGCGTTTCGGGTCGGAGTCGGGCTCGTACTGATCCTCGCCGCACGGGATTTACGGGCACCCGGGATCCTCCGTGCGATCGGAGCTGTAGTGCTCGTGGCGGGAGTGACGACGCCGTTCTTCGGCGTGGAGGCTGCGCGGGCGCGCCTCGATTGGGAGGCAGCGCACGTAGGGTTTCTACGTGTTGAAGCGCTAGCGTTTATTTGCCTCGGCGGCCTCATCATCTCTGTACTTCGACCCGACCGTCTTATCAGAACTCAGCGATAGTCGATGGTCATTCGTTGTGACAATCGCTAGAGGGTGGATCATACGCTGAAGTGCACAATCGTTCCCTCCAGGATCTCATCACTGAGAATCAGAAGACCAGGACTGCGTCACAATTCACGTCACACGAATGAGGTACGAATGCGTCCAGTTTGAAGAATCCGGGGATGTCAACGGTGGCGACTTGAAGAAGCAGAAGACGGGGATGTAGTAGACAGGCAATACCGTAATGACCCGTACACGAGAACTCTGGAGAGTTTAGAAGTCGTGCAGTTTGAAACATCCACTACATTCACTACATCCACTTGCCAAGAGGGAACCAAACGGGCAGCCACTTCTGATGCCGTGATCGCCGAGAAGCGCTTCAGAGTCTACAAGAAGCCATCAAAATCATGGGGAATGCGACTGTGGAATCCCGCTCGCGCGACTTCGACTTCGTCTCAACGCGGCGGCGACCAGTGAAGGATGGCGGAGGCGGGTTGGGCACCGCCTGATTGTACGAGTTCGATACCGAGGAAGCGCTGGCCATCCGCAGTGACTTCGAAGTCGGACCACCTCTTTCCTTCCGGAATGGTGAACAGCTTTTCCGGAAGGCCGAGCTCAAGTTTCGGCGAGGTTTGAATGACGGAGACCCCCATCATTTCCTGCGCCGGAGTGAGGAAAAGGATTTCGCGGCCATCGCGGCGCCAGCGCAGTAGCGTAGCTCCATTTCGGGACAACGGAACCTGCATGTTCGGGTTCGCGAGCGAAGCGACATAGGCCTCCCGCTGCCCCGATTCGTCCGAGGTGTACGCGACGAAGTTGCCATCTCGCGAAAAACGCACGTAATCCTGATCCGAATCCGCCTTGAAAAGCATCTTTGGGCGACGCTCGCCTTCCAGTTGCAGCGTCCACGCGTGGAACCTGCCGTCCTTTCCTCTCTCGATGTACGCCAGTTGCCGTCCGTCGCGTGAGATATCGGTGGACTCCTGAAATCCATCGCTCGGCAAAAGAATTTCCTCCGTGCCAGTCGCGAGACTGCGGCGGATCACTTGCATCCCTCTGCGGCGTACGCCGGAGTAGACGATCCCCGTGCCGTCAGGAAGCCAGCTGGCGCTAATGTCGGCATCCGGACTCGAGACGAGCTTCGTCTCGGCATTGCGTGCGAGATCCAGCAGCCAAAGATCGAAGGCCCCCGACCTCTTAGATGTAGCGATCCTACCCCCATCCGGAGAAAGAGAGAGGCGATAGTAGTCCGAATGCTCACCCGCTTCACCGTCGGGTTGACCGGAGCGGTTTAGCCACAAGAGGCGCCTCGATGTCTCCTTCGATAAATAGAACAGATTGCCTCGCGGCGAGACGGCAAAACCGGCCCAACCGGTGGTGGCAAAGTAGTTGACGGACGGGGCCACGGGGCTGGGGGCGCCCACCAACCGGCCCGCAACAAGATCCACGCGCTGAACAAGTAGAGCGCCATCGCGAACGAAGACCAGCATATCCGGCTCGATGATTTCAAATCGCGACGCGAGAGGAGCCATGACGCGCGGAGATTTCCCAGGCTGTACCCACATCAGGGCTGTTTTCGCCTCGCTGTCTCTTGACAAATAGAGGAACCCGCGCCCCCCCGGCAGGATCCGGGGCCACGACACTCGAACCTCATTGCGCGCCGCATCAAGCTCAAGAATCTTCTCCGCGGTTCCTCCCCTTGCGTCGACCCGGTAGATGGCTTGAGCAGCAATAGGCGCAAAGAGGATCTCGTCTTCCTCGCCCCAGCTGCCACCATATCCGCCCTGGCCAACGTCACAGATGGTGACGGGAGCCCCGCTCGGCAGGTCGAGCCGTTGCAGCTTGCCTGAGCCGAAAAACCCGATCGACTTGCCGTTGGGTGACCAGATGATGGAGGTCGCGCCCTCCGTACCGGCTAGCGGGCGCGATTCGAATTCCGATACCCGGCGAATCCAAATTCGCAAAACGTTCCCGGGGGCAACGGCGACGAAGGCCAGCGTCTCGCCGTCTGGCGAGATCGCGAGAGGTACATTCTCGACATTCTGCGAAAAGAATTCCGTGCCCGGTGGTGGCGCGACATCGAGCCGGACCTCGGTTTGCGGTAGGGTCCCGGTTGGCCGGCGACCCCACCAGGCTGCCGACACGGCCGCCGAAGCGAGAGCAGAAATCGCCGCCACTGCAAATGTCCGCCGATTCTGTGCCTTCGCTTTCGGCCGTTCGGGCCGTTTTTCAAGCAACTGCCAGACATCGCCGATATCGCGCAGGCGCAGCCTGGGATCCTTCTCAAGACATCGGCGAAGCAACTTTTGAGTCTCGGCCGGGACATGGCTGAAATCCGGTTCCTCTTTGAGCACCGCTGCTAAGACATCGGAAACACTCTTCCCCTGAAAGGGCCGCTGTCCCGTCAGCATCTCGTAGAGCACAACGCCGAAGGCCCAGATGTCGGCGCGCTTATCGATGGTGGCGCCGCGAGCCTGCTCCGGCGGCATATAGGGGGCGGTGCCCATGATAATGCCGGTCTCCGTGAGGTTCGTCTCCCGGCTCGGGGAGTCTTCGGCGCGGCGTCCGGGGACCACGCCCGTCTTGGCCAGGCCAAAGTCCAGCACTTTGACATGTCCGTCCGGCGTGATCTTGATATTCGCCGGTTTCAGATCGCGATGAACAATGCCTTTGTCGTGCGCCGCTTCAAGCGCCTCGCCAATCTGGCGCGCAATGCCCAGCGCCTCCGTGAGCGGTATCGGCCCATTTTCAATCCGCTCCCCGAGCGTCGGTCCTTCCACCAACTCCAGAACCAGATAGTTGGGGCCTATGTCGTGCAGTGTGCAAATGTAGGGATGGTTCAGCGCCGCAATCGCCTGCGCCTCCCGCTTAAAGCGTGCGTCGAAGCGCTCGGTGGAAACCTTGACGGCGACGTCGCGGTTCAGTCGCGAGTCGCGTGCCTGATACACCTTGCCCATTCCCCCGGCACCGATCTGGGAGAGAATCTCGTAGGGGCCCATCCGAGAACCAAGCGCGGAGAAAGCGGGAGACGGCGTAAGCGCAGTCTCTATCGTTTCTCTTAACGCGTCCGTCGCTTCGGCCACGGCGGGTGTTTCCAGAAAGCTCCTGTCCTGCTCGAAGGAGTGAAGCAGGGATTCGACTCTCCGCCGCAGTAAGTCGTCTCCTCCACACGCTTGCTCGAGGAATGACGGCCGTGCGTCCGGGTCATGCTCGAGCGCAGCTTCGAATAATTCCTGCAGCTTCTGCCACTTCTCCGGTAGCATAAAATCCTTCATGCTTCGCCAGTCTTCTGACAGAGCCAGGCTTTCGCAGCAGTCCAGTCGCGCTTGACCGTGCGCGACGAAAATCCGAGGGCTTCCGCAGTTTCTTCAACGCTGAGTCCACCGAACGACCTCAGCTCCACGATTTGACCTGCTGCGCGTCGATCGCTGATAGCCGGTTCAGAGCTTGGACGAGGCCAACCAAATCCACATGTCTTGCGCGTGAAGACCACGCATCTTCGAAAGCGATCTTCACATCAAATCCTCCGCGCTTCGAGGCCTTATGCTTGCGCGCATCGTCGATGAGTATTGGACGCAAGAGTCGTGCGGAGATGGCGAAGAAATGGGCCCGATTCAGCCATTCGACGTTCGGCAGATCCATCAAGCGGAGATACGTCTCATGAATATGCGCTATCGGCTCAAGCGTGTGTTGCGAACGGTCTCTTCGCACGTAATGGGCCGCAGGCACCGCAGTTCGTCGTAGACGACAGAAACAAGCTTGTCCAAAGCGTCCTGTCGACGCTTCTCCAGCCTCGCAGCATTCTTGGTCACTTGCCCCGCGGACGTCGATGGGCCGATGGGGCGTGGCGAGGAAGTATTTCGGGCATCTGGCGCATCTGCGGTTGACACACAGGGGAACTATGGGCGCGATATCGAGATGAAGTCAACACAATGCGCCAGTTGAGGCTAGTCGGAATGGTTCGTGATTCTGGTTTCAGCCGGTATCTTCTTACAGAGTTGTTGCGTCAAAGAATAGCAGTACCCTGCACCCAAAACGCAAACAGCAACGCAGCCCAAGACGTCGAAGCGTTCGACCAAGCCGCCGTGGACTACGTGATGAAGCCCTTCAGCGTCGCGCGCCTGACAACGGCTACCAGCAGCGCACGAGGCCACTTTCCCCACACGGCATAAACGGCTGCTGCGACCGCCATCGGAAGAGGCAAAATGATGTAGAAGATGAACACGCGCGGATCTTACAGTATTTCTTGAAATACCTGGGAGACGCTGGTTGGGGCGATCCGCGCCTTTCTCCCTACGGCTTGCAGGGCCGGGCACGGCTTCTGGCGAACAGGCAGAGAGCCGCGTACAGCAGACCGGTAAGCTGGATCGCAAGAAAGACTCTCCCAAGAGGAGGCATCTGAAAGGATCCCTGGTGGTCGAATACTCTCCCACCTAAAAGTCCGCTAGTAATCCATGCCGGTGCCGCGAACAGAAAGCAAACGCCAGCAATGAGGAGCGTAAGGCCTTTGGCGAGTGGGTTCATCCCATTGACAGAAAAATCCGGAATGAAGGACACGCCTATGGTGATCGCCACAGCCGATAGTGCCGCTACGACAAGTCGCTGGTTGCGCGTCAAGGGATGCCTCCGTTTGACGGAACTATATCAACACTATGGCCGTAGCCATGACGTAAGGTCCAAGAACTTAAATGATGTGCGGGGTGGGGGAACCGCTCCGGAGGGCGTTGCTCGCAACGGCTGACTGGAGTGGCGCTCAAATCCTATTTGGGCTGAAGACTTCCACTTCCAGCGGTGGCCTTGCGGCCCGCCTAAGCGACTGACTTTATTAGTGGGCGCGACCGGGATCGAACCGATGACCTCTACCGTGTCAATACTGCCTGCTGACTGTTACGGAGGGTTACCGGATGTGCTGGAATACACGCCCGACATGGGCTTCCAGCGTTCGCCCGCCTGCTGGTATCAGCAGGTACGTTTAAGTCACAACCAGTAATCAAGCCGAGTTACGTCACAATCCACGTCACAAAGCGCTCCGGACGCCATACGGAGTGCTGCGAATTGAGTTTCGGGACACACACGTGCAGCTCCAAACAAGGAAATCGGCTAACTGATTCGTCGGAGCGCCGGCACTTACGCCGTTAGGAGCGCTTCGTACTCTTCCTTGAACTGATGAATCGAACTGTCTACTACCGTCACCGCGCCGTCGATTAGACCGCAGCGTCCGCTGCCCGGAAGGATGCGGCATAGGTTCTGCAGCGCTTCCAGGTCGGTGCGCACACCGCGACCGGTGTCGATTCGATTGAGGATTTGCGTCAATTGGAAGGTTCCGCCTTTGCACGGCGGGCATTGTCCACACGAACCCTGAGCGAAGAAGCTCACGTACTCGGCCACTTTGCGAACGATGCTGGTACCTTCAGACACGACGATCATTGCGCCGGTCCCCAGACGTGAACGCCGTTGGCGGACCGAATCGAAGTCCATTGCGACATCGAGATCGCGCTTCGTCAGCAAGGTGTTGGAAGGACCGCCCGTGAAGACGGCTTTGAACTCCTTACCCTGCAGCATTCCACCACCATGTTCGAAGACGAGCGTCTCAAGGCTGGTGCCCATCGGCAATTCATAGAGTCCAGGCCGCAGGACATCGCCGGAGAGGGAATAGAGCTTGGTGCCCGCAGCGTTGCCGATGCCGAGATTGCGATACCACTGCGCACCGTTGCGAAGAATCCCCGGCACATGGGCCAGGGTTTCGGTGTTGTTTACGATCGTCGGCGCGCCATGCACGCCTTGCTGCGCAGGGAAGGGGGGCTTGCGGCGCGGAAATGGAAATCCACCCTCGACGCTTGCAATCACTGCCGTTTCTTCGCCACCGATATACAACCCCGAGCTGGGGACGACACGTAACGACACCGGGCCGACCCGCTTCTCAACCTCAGCGAGCAGCGAATGTTTTTGCCACTGCGGTATCGCCTGACGAGTGACTGCGAGCGCCTGGAGCTGATGCGGATTCACATACAGCACTACATGATTGGCACGCGTGGCCACCGCCGCGATGAGCGCGCCCTCGATCACCTGATGAGGCGTATGTTCCAGGAGAAAACGATCTTTGAAAGTCCCTGGTTCATCTTCGTTGCCATTGCAGATGATGTACTTGTCGCCCGTGGGTGCGGCCGCGACCGGTTCCCATTTGCGATGCGTCGCAAACCCGGCGCCCCCCATGCCACGCAAATCGGCCTGAGCTATTTCGCCAATGACGGCATCCGGCGCCTCAAGCGCCCTGGCAAGGCCTTCTCCGCCGCCGCGCGCGAGCCAGGCATCGAGGTCTGCGCCAACGCGGATCTCGGCTCGCAATAGCACCTGGTTCAGGTTGCTCATCGCGGCCCTCCGATTACCCGCGCTTGTGAGCGTGAACGCAAGCCGGCGTCGGCCTGCAGGTCGAAATGTGCGTAACTGGGAAAGAGCTGCGGGGCCTTGACGTCAAGGGGGAGGCCGCTTGCCGTCAGTTCGCGCTGCCACGCGTGCACGTGGCCGATACCGGCGCGGCTGGTGATGATGCTGCCTTCCAGGCTTGTTGCCTTGGCCCCAGCGCGTCGCCCCATGCTCAAGATGTCGAGCAGCGCGTTGCCCATGAGCCGGTTGCGGCCGTGAATGCCTCCCGTCACTTCACCGACGCAGTAGAGACCAGGAACGCTCGTGGCGCCGTCTTTGTCAATCTCGACCCCGCCGTTCTGATAGTGAAGCGTGGGATAAACAAGGAAAGGCTCTTTCGCTGCATCGATGCCGCACTTGTGCGCAAGATGGGTCAGAGTCACGAGTTGCCTGGCCAGGATGCCGGGGTTCTCCATCTCCAGCGTCGGTGTGTCGAGGAACACGCCGACCCGACCATTGCGTTCGACGCCACGTCCCTGCGCACACTCGCGCAGGATTGCTGCGGCCAC
>Ga0207659_10002009_pt1 | contig 12049 bp, 10 predicted proteins | sample KBSM43metaG_FD_184330 | JGI IMG/M metagenome (GOLD analysis project Ga0207659, IMG submission 184330) | Miscanthus rhizosphere microbial communities from Kellogg Biological Station, Michigan, USA - KBS M4-3 metaG (SPAdes) (version 2) | ecosystem: Host-associated > Plants > Roots > Rhizosphere >...
CAGTGCGCGGCGCCGCTCCTCGGGAGACATCTGCTCCCAGCGCTCCCTCAAGGCGTCGCGCCGCTCCGGCGGCAAGTCCATGAAGCGCTGGTAGGCCTGGCGCAATGCCTCCTGCTTTTCGGGCGGGAGGTCGCGGAAGCGTTGCCAGCCCTTGCGGAGCCTCTCGCGCTGTTCCGGCGTCATCGAACGCCAGTGCTGCCAGCGCTCGTTGGCCTGCGCGCGGCCGACGCCGTCCATCGCGAGCCAGCGCTTCGCGCCCTCGGCCATCGCGCGCTGTCGCTCGGGCGGCAGCGAATCCCACCGATCCTTCTGCCCCGCGAGCAATGCCTGCGACGGTTCGTCGAGGGTACTCCAGGCGACGCCGGTGGTAGCCTCCTCGGCGAGCGCCGGCGCGGCGCCGAGCACCAGCAGGGCGAGCAGCAGCGTTGCGAGCTTATTCATCGTGGTCTTCCTTCGATTTTTCCTTTTCCGCGTTCTTGAGCGCCCTCTGCGCCTCGCGGGTCGAGACGAACTGGATCAGATCCGGGTTCTCGCCGCCGATTTCGCCGAGGAACTCCAGGAGCTCCGGGTCCGGCGGAGCAATCGGCGCCGGCGGCGGTTCCTCTGCAAGGGCGGGCGCGGCGACAAGCAGCGCGACAAAAAAGAATGGCCGCCGCATCGATCAGCCCACGCCGTCCAGAGCCTGCTCTGCGGCCCAGGCGACGAAGTCGGCGTCCTCGCCCAGCAAGTCGAAGTCCTCACCGCCCGCCACGATGTCGAGGTCCTCGTAGGCCACGGGACCCTGCGTCATGGGCTCGACGGCCTCTTCACGCTGCCACAGGAATGCCGCGACGAGAGCCGCGGCCGCGGCGCCCGCGGGCAGCCAGGGCGTCGCCCGGCCAAGGCCGCGATGGCGCAGCTCCGTGAGCGCCGTCGCACGCGCTCGCGCAAGCCGCGAGCGCGTCGCGGCATCCCCGGCCTCGACGCTCGCATCGAATGCCGCGCGGCTCTTTCGTTCCAGTTCACGCATCTCTTCTTCGTTCATGCCTGCCACTCCCCCAGAGCGCCCTGCAAGGCCTGCATGGCGCGAAAGTAATGCGTCTTGACGCTGCCCTCGGAGCAGCCCATCGCGATCGCCGCCTGCGCGACGTCGAGACCCTCGAAGTTCCTGAACAAGAAGGCCTCACGCTGGCGGCGGCTCAGCGTCGCGAGCACGGCTTCGATACGCGCCAGCAGTTCCTCGCCCTCGATCACCTCGTCCGGGCGACCGCGCGCATCCGCGACATCTTCGATCGGATCCGGTGCCGACTCATCCCGAGCACCGCCGGACCAGAATGCCATCACGGCGCGACGGATTCCGGCGCGGCGCTGCAGGTCGGTGATGCGGTTTCTGAGGATCCGGTAGAAGAGCGGCCGCCACTGATCCTCCGGACGCAGTGCGTAGTGCCCCACCAGGCGGATCATCGCGTCCTGCACCGCGTCCTCGGCTTCGGCGCGATCGCGGAGCGCGAGGCATGCGACCCGATACGCACGGCGCTCGATCCCGGCGAGGAACCTGTCGAGCGCGCGCTCCCGGTCCACCCTCTCCTCCCGCGCTGCGCCCGGCCGGCCGAGCGACAATGGCGCGTCGAGCGTAGCAGAGCGAATCACCGGCTCGTCCTCCATCCCTTCCCGACTCCACCGCCGGCCACGGTGATATAACGTCGCAACCGGGCGGCGGTTTACGCCGGCCCGGTTTGTTTTTCAACCCATTGAAAATGAAGGTTTTTCTGGCCCAGCCGTCGCCCATCCTCCAGGTCGTCTTCGACACGCCGCTGCGGCGCTGCTTCGACTACCTGCCCGCAGCCGGCGAGCGCGTGCCTATGCCCGGCGAGCGCGTGCGCGTGCCGCTCGGAAAGCGCCGCGCGATCGGTCTCGTCGTCGCGCACGCGACGGAGAGCACGCTGCCGCGCGCGCGCCTGAAGTCCGTCGTCGATGTGCTCGACACGATGCCGCTGTGGGACGACGTGACCTTCAACCTGCTGCTGTGGGCCGCCGACTACTACCACCACCCGCTCGGCGACGTGCTGTTCGGCGCGATGCCGAAAATGCTTCGCAAGGGCGCGGCTGCCGTGCGCGACACGATCGTCTGGCGGCTCGCCGACGCGGGGCGCGCGGCGATCACGGCGGGCGCCCGACTCGGCCGGCGGCAGCAAGCGTTCGTTGCGCTCCTCGGCACTGCGGGTGCGAGCGCCGCGGCGATCGCGGACGCCGGGCATCAGGCCGTGGTGCGCGACTTCGCGAAGCGCGGCTGGCTCGAATCCGAGGCGCGGCCCGAGGCGCCGCCGCCGGCCGGCCTCGGCCGGCCCGGGCCGGTGCTGACGGCGGACCAGGGCGCGGCGGTCGCGCGCATCGGAGCCTCGCTCGGAAAATTCGAGGCTTTCCTTCTGCATGGCGTCACCGGCAGCGGCAAGACAGAGGTGTACCTGCGGCTCATCGAGCGCGTGCTCGAGGCGGAACGCGGGGCGCTCGTGCTCGTGCCCGAGATCGCGCTGACGCCGCAGCTCGTCGCACGCTTTCGCGCACGGCTCTCGGCGCCGGTGGTCGCACTGCACTCCTCGCTCGCCGACGGCGCGCGCCTCGAGGCCTGGCGCGCCGCCGCCACCGGCCGCGCGCCGGTCTTGATCGGCACGCGCTCCGCCGTGGCGACTTCGATGCCGGCCCTCGGCCTCGTGGTCGTGGACGAGGAGCACGACGCTTCCTACAAGCAGCAGGAAGGCTTCCGCTACTCCGGGCGCGACCTCGCGATCGTGCGGGCACAGCGCGCGGGCGCGCCGGTCGTGCTGGGCTCGGCAACGCCCTCGCTCGAGACGCTCGCGAATGCGGCCGCCGGCCGCTACGTGAAAGTCTCGCTGCCCGAGCGCACCGGCCGCGCCGGCAAGCCGCGTGTCACGGTCGTGGACCTTCGCGTCAACGCGGCGCGTGACGGGCTCTCCCCGCCCGCGCTTGCGGCGATCGAGCGGCATCTCGACGCGAAGGGCCAGGTGCTCGTGTTCCTCAACCGCCGCGGCTATGCACCCACGATGTTCTGCTCCGCCTGCGGCTGGCTCGCGCCCTGCAAGTCCTGCGACGCCCGGCTCACGGTGCATCTCTCGCGCGCGCTCCTCGCCTGCCATCACTGCGGCGCCGAGGAACCGCTGCCATTTGCCTGCCCGCGCTGCGGAAACGAGCTCGCCCCGGTCGGCGAGGGCACGGAACGCGTCGAGACCACGCTGAAGCAGCTTTTTCCCGCCGCAACGCTGGTGCGCATCGACCGCGACGTGATCCGGCGCCGCGGCGACCTCGAGGAGGCGCTGGCCGCGGTCAACGACGGCCGCGCGCGCATCCTGCTCGGCACGCAGATGCTGACGAAGGGCCACGATTTTCCGGACGTCACGCTCGTCATCGTGCTGGCCGCCGACCAGGGGCTGTTCGGTGCGGACTTCCGCGCGAGCGAGCGCCTCGCACAGCAGATCGTGCAGGTCGCTGGCCGCGCCGGCCGCGGCGACCGGCCCGGTGAGGTCCTGATCCAGACGTCCTATCCCGAGCATCCCCTCCTCAAGTGCCTCATCAGGGAGGGCTATGAGGGATTTGCATCCCTGGCACTCGAGGAGCGGCGCGCCGCGCGCTGGCCGCCCTACTCGCACCTCGCGCTGCTGCGCGCCGATTCGCCGGCGCGCACCGAGACCTTCGAATTCCTGCACGCGGCCGAAGCCGCGGCGCCCGACTCGCGCGGCGGACGGATCCGCCTCCTCGGCCCTGCGCCGGCTGCCATGGCGCGGCGCGCGGGCCGGCACCGCGCGCAGCTCCTCGTCGAGTCGCCGGTTCGCGGGGCATTGCAGGCCTTTCTCGCCGAATGGGTCGTCGAGCTCGCGAAACTCAACGCGCCGCGCTCGCTGCGATGGTCGCTCGACGTCGATCCGGCCGAAGTCGATTGAGCGGGAACCTCTGAATCACCCGCGCATGGTGCGCTTTGCGCGCGAGCCTTGGCGGGACAAGGCGCGAGCCGATGCCCCATCGTTCGCGCCATGGGCGAGGCGAGCAACGACGTCCTGCCAAGGCTCGCGCGCAACCCGCAGGGACCGGGCGATTTTCGTCCCAGGCGGCGTTGCTCGTCGCTCACGTATCAACTGATACACTTCGCTCCTCGCGCCTTGCCTGGGACGAAAATCGCACACGGTCGCGCCCATGCGCGGGTGATTCAGAGGTTCCTGGAATTGCGCGCTTGAAAAATCGCATCGAAAATCTCGTCCTGGGCGCGCTCGCGGCGCTGCCGGCCGGCACGCTCGGCGACGCGCTGCCGCCCGATCCCGCGATCGAGCGCAGCCGCGACGTCGCCCACGGCGACTTCGCGACCGGCGTCGCGATGCGCCTTGCCAAGGCCGCGCGCACGAACCCGCGCAAGCTTGCAGAGGCGATCGTCGCGGCGATGCCCGCCAACGAGCTGATCGCGAAGACCGAGATCGCGGGCCCGGGCTTCATCAATTTCTTCATGACGCCAGCCGCCTGGCAGGCCGAGATGACGCGCGTGCTCAAGGAAGGCGCAGGTTACGGGCGCGGCAACGACGGCGGCGGCAGGCGCACGATCGTCGAGTTCGTCTCGGCCAATCCGACCGGGCCCCTGCATGTCGGCCACGGCCGGCACGCGGCCTTCGGCGCCAGCGTCGCGAACCTGCTAGAGGCGGACGGCTGGCGGGTGCATCGCGAATATTACGTGAACGACGCCGGCCGCCAGATGGACATCCTCGCGGCGAGCGTGTGGCTGCGCTATCTCGAACTCTGCGGGGAAACCCTGCCGTTCCCGGCGAACGGCTATCGCGGCGACTACGTGCGCCCCGTGGCCGAGCGGCTGCGCGCGACGCATGGCGATACGCTGCGGCGCCCGGCCTCGGTCGTGCGGCACGGGCTGCCGAAGGACGAACCGGAGGGTGGCGACAAGGACTTGTACATCGACGCCGTGATCGCGCGCGCGAAGGAGCTCCTCGGCGACGCGTTCCGGGCCGTGTTCGATGCCGGGCTCACCGACATCCTCGCGGACATCCAGGGCGACCTGGCCGAGTTCGGCGTGCGCTTCGACCGCTGGTACTCGGAGCAGGACCTCGGCGACGGCAAGGACGGCGGCCCGATCGATCGGGCCCTGCAGCGCCTGCGCAAGCACGGCCACGTCTTCGAGCAGGAAGGCGCAACCTGGTTTCGCGCGACGGAGTTCGGCGATGAGAAGGACCGCGTCGTCGTCCGCGCCAACGGCCAGAAGACCTACTTCGCTTCCGACATCGCCTATCACCTCGACAAGCGCGAGCGCGGCTTCTCCATGCTCGTCACGATCCTCGGCGCCGATCACCACGGCTACGTCGCGCGGGTGCGCGCGGGGCTTGCGGCGATGGGAGAGCCGCCCGAGTCGCTGCAGGTGCCGATGGTCCAGTTCGTCACGCTCTTCAAGGGCGGCGAGAAGGTGCCGATGGGCAAGCGCGAGGCGCAGTTCGTGACGCTCCGGGACCTGCGCACCGAGGTCGGCAACGACGCGGCGCGCTTCACCTACGTGATGCGCTCGAACGACCAGCCACTCGACTTCGACCTCGAGCTCGCCAAGAAGCAGAGCATCGACAATCCGGTCTTTTACGTCCAGTACGCGCACGCGCGCATCGCAAGCGTGCTGAAGCAGGCCTCCGAGCGCGGGCTGCCGTTTGACCAGGCCGCGGGCCTTGAGGCCCTCGCCTCTCTCGGCGAGCCGGCGGAGCTCGCGCTGATGCGGGAGATCTCACGCTGGCCCGAGGTGGTGCGCCTCGGCGCCGAGCAGCGCGCGCCGCACCTCGTGGTCCATTACCTGCGCGAACTCGCGCAGGCCTTCCACGCCTGCTATGCCGCGCTGCAATTCATCGTGGACGATGCGAAAGTCCGGAACGGCCGGCTCGCACTGATCGCCGCCGCGCGCCGGGTGTTGCAGAACGCTCTCGCGATCCTCGGCGTCTCCGCGCCCGAGACGATGTGATGGTGGCGCGAGACTACAAGCGCAGCCGCGGCCGGCGGGAGGGGTTCTCCGGCTGGACCGGCCTCTTCATCGGCCTGGTCGCGGGCCTTGCGGTCGGTTTCGGGTTCTATCTGTTCGACCCGCGCGTGCCGCGGGAACCGGAGCCCGGGCAGAAAGCGGATGCCGGCGCCGTGCCCGCCTCGGCCAGCGCCTCAGCCGCCGAGGAGCCGCCGGAGCGATACGACTTCTACCAGATGCTGCCGAACTTCGAGGTGGTCGTCCCCGAGAAGGAAGTCGTCATGCCGCGCGATGCGCCCGAGGCCGCGGAGCCGAAAGGCGCCTACGTGCTGCAGGCCGGCTCATACAAGAAGTTCGAGGATGCCGACCGCGTCCGGGCGCAGCTTGCCCTGCAGGGCATCGAGTCGAACGTGCAGCGAGTCGCGATCGACAACGACACCTGGCACCGCGTGCGGATCGGGCCGATCAGCGATCCGGCGGAGTTGAATCGCGTGCGCGAGCGGCTCAAGGAAGCTGAAGTCGACTTCCTCGTCGTGAAAGTCGGGGACTGACCGGAGGAAAAGGGGACGCTCCCCGATTTCCCGAAGGATCGAAGGAAATCGGGGAGCGTCCCCTTTTCCTCCGGCCTTTCGCCGAATCAGTTGCCGGGACTTCAGGTGCCTTTCACGCGAAGGTTGTTCTTCACGGACTTCACGCCCGCGACCGACTGCGCCACCTTGCCCGCGGCGTCTTTCTGCGCCTGGCTATCCACGAAGCCGGAGAGCTGTACGACGCCGCTCTCGGTCTGGACTTTGATGTCGCCGGCCTTGGTCTGCTCGCTCTTGACCAGCGCCGTGTTGACCTTCGAGGTGATGCCCGAGTCGTCGATCGACTGGCCCGTTGATGCGCTCGCCGTCTTGACGATGAGGTTGTTTTCGACCTGCTTCACGCCCTCGACGCCTTTCGCGACCGTCCCGGCCTGGGCTTTTTCCTTGGCGGTATCGACGAAGCCGTTCAGCTGAACGATGCCCTTGTTGACCTCGACGTTGATTTCGCCGGCCTCGGTCGTCTTGTCGCTGCCGAGCGCCGACTTCACCTTGCCGAGCAGCATGGTGTCGTCCGTGTATTCCCCGAATGTCCGCTTGGTGTCCTCGGCGGCATGGGCGACGGCACCGATCAGGCCCGTCGCGGCAACGGCCGCCACCAGCATTTTTCTCGTAAACATGGCCTTTGTCTCCGTAAGTTGAACGATCAATCTTCGCTGATTTGCCGGAAGTCTACGCCCAGCGAGCGCAGCTTGCGGTACAGATGCGTGCGCTCCATGCCGACGCGCTTCGCGAGCAGGCCGACCTTTCCGTTGCAGAGCATGAGCTGCTGCAGGAGATAGGCCCGCTCGAACTGCTCCCGCGCTTCCCGCAGCGGCAACGCGAGCAGGTCCTGCTTCACGAGCGGCTCGTCGGGAGTTTGCTGAGCGACGAGGTGCTGCTCGATTTCGTCGAGGCCGATTTCCTCGGGTCCGCCGATGATCAGCACGCGCTGGACCAGGTTCCGCAGCTCCCGCACGTTGCCGGGCCAAGGGTAGTTGCGGAGCCGGTTCTGCGCCGCGACCGAGAAGCGCCGGAATGTCATGGCCTCTTCGTCCACCAGGCGGTCCACGTAGTGGCGCAGCAGGTCCGGAACGTCCTCGGCGTATTCCCGCAGCGGCGGAATGCGGATCGAGATGACCTCGAGATGGGCCATCAGGTCGCGCCGGAGGCCGCTCGCGGGACCGTCGTGCCCGGGCTGCGCCCCCGTGATGAAACGCGCGTCAAAGGGAATGATCTCGGTCGAACCCGGGCGTTGCCAGCCGTGCTGCCCGAGATCCGCGAGGAGCAGGCGCTGGGCGTTCGGCGTCAGGTCCTCGACGCCGCCCAGGAACAGCGTGCCGCCGTGCGCCTGCTCGAACAGCCCGGGTTCGGGCTTGGCACTGGAGGCGACGCCGCGCAGCTTGTCCGCCGCGTTCGTGTCGTCGAGGCTCGCGCAGCTCACGACGACGAAGGGCCCGGCGGCGCGCGGCCCGAGCGAATGCATGTAACGCGCAAAGGCCTCGCGGCCGGTGCCCGGCTCGCCGACCAGCATCACGGGAGCGTCATGCGCCGCGACCTGCTGCACCTGTTCGCGCAATTTCTGCATGAGGCGGCTCTTGCCGACCGGCGCGACCAGTGGCGGTATCAGCGTGCGATTCGCCTGGCGCCGGCGCTTGCCGGCCTCGAGTGCGCGCTCCGCAGTGCGCAGCAGCTTCGCGATCGAGAGCGGCTTCTCCACGAAGTCGAAGGCGCCGAGCCGGGTCGCCTCGACCGCCGTCTCGACCGTGCCGTGGCCCGAGAGCATGACGACTGGGCAGTGCAGCGTGTTCTTCTCGTTCCACTCGCGCAGCAGCGTGATGCCGTCCATGTCGGGCATCCAGATGTCGAGCAGCACGAGATCGGGTTCCTGGCGCGCGGCAGCGCGGCGCGCGGATGCCGCGTCGGCCGCGACCTCGATCTCGTAACCCTCCTCCGCGAGGATCTCCGAGAGCAGTCCCCGGATGTCGGCCTCGTCATCGACGACCAGAATTCTCTGCGGACTCATGCTTTCTCTCTCCTCGCCTCGGCCCGCCGCGCCTCACGCGCGACTGCCGGCAGTGTCATGCGTACCCTCGCGCCGCCCTGCGGCGCATTGTCGACCTCGACCTGTCCCCCGTGCTCTTCGACGATCCGGCGCACGATGGCGAGCCCCAGCCCCGTGCCCTTTGGCTTCGAGGTGACATACGGATCGAAGGCCTGCTCGAGCAGGCCACCCTGGAAGCCCGGCCCGTTGTCGACGACGGTCAGCGCGATCTGGTCGCCCACGCGCTGCGTCTCGATCATGATGACAGGATTCTCCCGCCCGTCGAGCGCCTCGAGCGAGTTAGTCAGCAGGTTGTTCAGGAGCTGGCGGATGCGCCCCGGGTCGGCCTCGAGCGGGGCCGCTTTCGGGTCGAGCGAGAGGCCGAAAGCGACGCGCGGGTCCTGCGCGTGATACAGGTCCGAGACCTGCCGGATCAGCGCGCCAAGGTCGAATTCGGACATGTGCATCTCGGGCGCTTTTGCGTACTCGGAGAATGCCGCCACCATCTGCTTCATCGCCTCGACCTGCTGCACGATGGTGTGCGTCGACCGCTCGAGGAGCTCCGCTTCGGGGGCGCCGAGCCCGCGCATGAGCTTGCGGCGCATGCGCTCGGCGGAGAGCTGGATCGGCGTCAGCGGGTTCCTGATCTCGTGCGCGAGCCGGCGCGCGACCTCGCCCCAGGCGGCCTGGCGTTGGGCCTGCAGGAGCTGGGTCACCTCGTCGAACACAAGCACGAGCCCCTGCGCGCCGGCATCGCCGGGAAGCGCGGTGCAGGCGCAGACGAACTCGCGCCTGCCGGTCTCGGTCCGCAGCGTGACCTGCTCGCGCCACTCGGTCTCGCGCGCCTCGACGTGCCGCTGCAGCACCTCATGCAGCTCGGCGAGGAGCGGCTGGCCGGCCGCGATCTCCGCCAGCGGCCTGCCCGCCGCGTCCGTGAAATCGACGCCGAGGATGGTGCCCGCCGCCTGGTTCGCCACACGCACGCGAAGGTCCGGCTCGAGCGAGATGACGCCGCTCGTGAGCCGGGCGAGGATCACGGCGAGCGCCGCGCGCTCGGCCTCGACCGCGGCCTGGCTTCGCTCGGTCTCTTCGCGAGCGCGCGCGAGCTTCTTCGTCATGTCATTGAACGAGGTGACGAGGTAGCCGATCTCGTCGTGCGAGGGGCGCAGCAGGCGCGTGTCGAAGTCGCCTTTCGCGACTGCGCGCGTGCCCGCGATGAGGTCCTGGACCGGGCGCACCAGTCGCTCGGAGAAATACAGGGCGCCGTACATCGCCGCGAGCAGCGCCATGAGGAGCACGAGCGAAAGGGTCAGCACGAACGTCGCCTTGAGCGGCTCGCGCAGGAACGACAGCTGGCCGTATTGCTGATAGGCCTGCTGCACGGTGCCGGCGAGATCCGAGAGCCGCTGCGGCACGGGATAGGTCGCGACGAGCAGGTAACCCTGCGCGCCCGGCCCCGAACGGATCGGGGTCGCGGCCAGCACCTCGTATCCGCCGCCCTGCGCCGGCTGCAGGCTCACGTGCGGCCGCCCCTGGCGCAGCTGCAACAGTAATTCTTCCGGCGGCACCGCAGGCAGCGCATGCAGCATGCCCGCGCGGCTGTAGGCGATGGACTGGCCGCCCGCACTCGTGACGATGAGCTCCTCGGCGCCCGAGGAGCGCAGTTCCTCGTCGAGCGCGAGGTAAAGCGAGCTGCCCTCGAGCCCGTCGAGCCGGGCCGCCATCCGCGAGGTGCGGTCGAGGTACTCGCGCATGCGCAGGTCCAACGCCGCGCGCGAGAGACCGAGCGCGTCGGTAAGCCCCTGGCGCACCTCGGCGTGGAACCAGCTGTCGATGCCCCGCGTCAGGAACGTCACGGAAAACGCGAACACGAGCAGGAGCGGCGCGATCGCGAGGCCGCCGAACATGAGCAGCGTGCGGCCGCGCAGGCGCGAGCCCGGCACGTGCCGGCGCCAGTCGCGGACGAAGTCCGCAAGCCGGCCGCCGATCAGCACGAGCAGCGCGATGACACCCGTGACGTTGACGAGCAGGATCCCGAGGTACAGCTCGCCGAAACGCTGCGGGCCCTCGGCCGTCATGGCGAGCATGACGAGCGCCGCCAGCCAGACGACAATGCCGATGCCGACCACGAATGGCAGCCAGCGACGGATCATGGCCGCACCTTCCAGGCATACCACTCGGTCGTGCGCGACCAGCTCTTCCAGAACAGGAGCATGCGCACGGCCGCCGGCAGGTCGCCGATCTCGACCGTCGCGCGCACGCGCATGTCGAAGCGCTGTCCCTCCGGCAGGCTCGCCGTGTCCGCGATCGTGATCCCGCTGATGCGCGACAGCGCCTCGAGCGCTTCGGCCAGCGTCGCATGGCTCACGTGCGCGCCGGTCGCGCGGTCGGTGACGACGAAGCGCTCGGCGATCGCGTCGTAGGCGAGCTGCCACTCGCGCGTCATCGAAACGACGTCCTCGTCGAGCAGCAACCGGCGCTCGACTGTCGCCTCGACCTCGAGGCTGAGGGTGAGCGGGACTCCTTCCTGGAAGGCCTGCTGCGCGGCTTGCGCAAGCGCGAGGTCGAGGCGCACGTCGAGCTGCCACGAGCCGTTGACGAGCTCCACGTAGGCGTTCCGGATCTCGAAGCGTCCCGCGTCCTGCGCGCGCGCGGCAAAGGCCGCAGCCGCGCAGGAAAGCGCGACGAGCAGAATGAGCCAGCGACGTCCCCGCATCGAATGCACGCCGGTCCTCAGGCCCGCTTCTCGAGGCAGGCGTAGTAGAAGCCGTCGGCGTCGGCCGCGCCGCTCGCGAGCGCGCAGCCAGGCCGCGCAACTTGCCACGGCAGTGCGCCGGGCAACAAAAGCCTAGCAGATTCGGTCACATCAACCGCCCCGGGCGCCGCCTCGAGGAAAGCACCGACAACACCGGCATTTTCGGCCGCAAAGATCGAGCAGCTGGCGTACGCCAGCCGGCCTCCAGGGGCGAGCAGGCCCCAGGCGGCGTGCAGCAGCGCGGATTGCTGGGACGCAAAGCGCGCAATGTCGGCGGCGCGGCGCAGGAGCTTGATGTCCGGGTGGCGCCGGATCACCCCGGTGCCGGAACAGGGCACGTCGAGCAGGATGCGCTCGAACGGACGTCCGTCCCACCACTCCGCGGGATTTGCCGCGTTTCCGACCACGACGCGCGCCGTGAGGCGAAGCCGCGCGAGGTTCGCTTCGATGCGCGCCGCCCGGGTCGCGTCCACATCGAGCGCGACCAATTCGGCGATCCCGGGCTCGCGCTCGAGCAGGTGGCAGGCCTTCCCGCCCGGAGCCGCGCAGGCGTCGAGCACGCGCATGCCGGGCGCAACCGCGAGGAATGCGGGGGCAAGCTGCGCCGCGACGTCCTGTACCGACACGTCGCCATCCGCAAAGCCGGGCAACAAGTGAACGTCCATCGGCTCGGCGAGCCTGAGCGCCTCGGGCGCAAATGGCGC
>Ga0207659_10002011_pt1 | contig 12046 bp, 8 predicted proteins | sample KBSM43metaG_FD_184330 | JGI IMG/M metagenome (GOLD analysis project Ga0207659, IMG submission 184330) | Miscanthus rhizosphere microbial communities from Kellogg Biological Station, Michigan, USA - KBS M4-3 metaG (SPAdes) (version 2) | ecosystem: Host-associated > Plants > Roots > Rhizosphere >...
GCAGCCCCGGATTGGGCATTCCCGGTGATCGGCCCCCGCGCCGTGCGCGGCAGGGAGCGAATGTACCCCGCGAGCTGGCGGAGCTCGTTGTCGGTGAACCGCCGCACGCGTGGCATGCCCCGCGCGGGAATCCCCTCCTTGATGACCATCTGCAGCGCCGCATCGTCTGGCGCGGACTGCAGGGTCGGCCGGTTGAGCGGAGGAGCCATCGCGCCGCCGCCGTCGATGCCGTGGCACACGACGCACGCACCGCCAAAGATGGCTTTCCCTTGTTCGATGTCGGTGGCGGACGCGTCCTGTCCGCCGTGCGCCGCCGCGGGGGCGGTGACCAGGAGCACCACGAGGCTGGTGCGGATCCACTCGTGGCGCATCATGCCGCCGGATCTAAACACCGCGGACAGGCGCCGTCAAGACGCTTCTGTCCGCTTCCACCGTCTTTTTTACTTATTGGCGTTGCGCACACGCGCCGCGAACTGATCCACGTACTCGAGTACGTTCTTCACCACCGAGTCCGCATGTGCCGCAGGACTCCCGCCGGCCAGGCCCCCTTTATGGAGCAGCTCGACTTGCAGTTCGACTGGCGACGCCGTATGCGCCAACGGCGCAGCGGCGTGTGAATACAGCGTCACGTCGTAGCGCGACACGCACAGCCCGGCCGAGGCGGTGACGGTGTTGATGTTCACGTAGAGATAGGTCTCGTCGTCCGTGTTCCGCAGCACGCGGAAGCCCGCGTCGGTGAGGTGTTTGGTGATGGTCGCTTGGAGCACGTCCCCCTTCAATCCGCACTTGGCGGCATCCGCGCCGATCCCTTCGAGCACGACGCCGAGGCGAGTGAGCCCCTTGAGCGAGGCGTCCGGGCGTTGGTCCACTGTGGCGGGTGCCGGCGTAGACGATACCGGGCGGCTCCCCGGACTGGCGGCGCCAGGTGGCAGCATCAGCGGGGCTCTTCCAGGGAGCGGTTCAGCCGCGGAGCTCGATGGTCCGGTGCCCGGATCGCCCGCTGCCGCCGGCTCGTAGATGCGTCTCACCCTGTCGCCACCAGTGCCGCGTTCCACGAATTCCACGTCCACCGCCAGTTGCCGCGGGTTCTGACTGACGGTGTATGTGTAGCGCAGCAACCGGCCGGTGTCGGCGGTATAGACGATCGTCCAATGGTCCGCATCCCACGTCGTGTTGGCGACGACAGTGACCGGCCCGAGGGCCACCGCTTCGTCGCGCCGCCCCTGTCTCACGGTACGCGCCGCACCCGGGTCGGGCGTGATGGTCAGCGTGGCCGGTGTCACCGCGATGGTGAGTCGATCGGGAGGCAGCCGCACTTCGTCGGACAGGAAGCGGATGCGCCGCGCATCCTCCTCGGTATAGGCTGGCAGACACGGCCGCTCGGCGTTGCCACCACACCCGCTCCCGCCAGGACGTCCATTGCGACCAGCGCCGGTCGTCCCCGGGGCCAGGCCTGGGATGCTGGCGCTGAAGCCGACCTCCTGCGGAAACTGACTGAGTTGGCGGTTGAGCGTCCAGGTGCCGGCAAGGTCGGTCGGGCTCTGCGCTGAGAGAGGCGCTCCGCCGAGCACGCCGAGCGTCAGGAGTGCGCCAGCCATCGACGCTCGAGAAGAGGTCATGATCGATTCTACGTGTCGAGCCGGGCCTTCCGATCTGCCTGCTCGGCCATAGGACTGGCGGCGGCATCCCGTGGGTCGATACACTGGACCATCAATGCCGAGCCCTGAGTGACGAAGAAGATCTCTTTCACAGTGGTCGTCAATTACCGGCGCGACGGGAGTCGAGGGCTCCTCGTCGGCCTGCGGCGGCTGCCGTGACTCGTCTCCGCGTCGAGGAGTCCCAGGGTCGCGGCAGCGAGTGGTCGCACACGTTTCCGCCGGAGATGATGGCGGAGGCGGCACAGCGCCTCGGCTGGCTCGGGCTGATCTACTCCGCCACCGGGCTGGTCGGCCACTTTGGCCGGCGTCTGGCTACAGCCTGGTCCAGCGGCGTGCCCTTCGAGCCAGTCTTCCAGGACGCCGTCGGCGTCATCGGCGTGGCGATGGGCATCGCGGTCTACGCGATTGTCCGAAGCGGCGGGTTATCGAACCGCGGCCTTGTCAACCTGGCGATGACGTTCCTGGTGGCGGGTTCCTTCGGCCTGGCTATCCGCGAATTCTGGGACGGCGTGCCGGCGGGGGTCGATTCGACGTTTCCCCTGATTCCCATCGAGTGCGTCTGGATCATCGGCTTTCCGCTGGTCGTGCCGCTCCCGCCGAGGAACGTGCTCGTGTCGTCGCTGCTGGCCGCGTCCACGGGGCCGATCGCGCTCGGCATCTCCTCGATTGCCACGAATGTACCGATCGAGAGTCCGGTCCTGGTCACCGGCTTCTTTCTCACCTCCAGCTATCTGTGCGCGATCGTGGCCTACATCGTCGCCGGGATCGTGCACCGCGTGAACGTGCGTCTCAAGCACGCGCGCGAGATCGGCAGCTACGAACTGTTGGAGCGCATCGGCCAGGGCGGGATGGGGGAGGTGTGGCGCGCGAAGCACCGGCTGCTGGCGCGGCCGGCGGCGATCAAGCTCATTCGCGCCGACGTGCTCGGCTCGAACCTGCAGACACGTGAGGCGCTGGTGCAGCGCTTCGAGCGCGAAGCCAAGGCGACCGCCACGCTGGGGTCCACGCACACGATCGACGTCTACGATTTCGGCATCACCGAAGAGGGCGACTTCTACTACGTGATGGAGCTCTTGAACGGGTTCAGTTTCGAGCGCTATGTGCAGGAATTCGGGGCCATGGAGCCGGCGCGGGTGGTGCACCTGCTTCGCCAGGTGTGTCATTCCCTCGGCGAAGCGCATTCCAGGGGCTTGATTCATCGCGACATCAAGCCCGCCAATCTGTTCATGTGCCGCCTGGGCCCCGACGACGACTTCGTCAAGGTGCTGGACTTCGGTCTGGTGAAGCACGCCGAGGCCTCCGGGCGGTCGATGCTGACCCTCGAAGGGGTCACGGCGGGCACTCCCGGTTTCATGGCGCCGGAAATCGCCCTCGGGAACCCGGGCGTCGACGGCCGATCCGACCTCTATTCGCTCGGCTGCGTGGCCTACTACCTGCTCACGGGGCAGCACGTGTTCTCGGGTGAGACGCCGGTGGCCACCGTGCTGGCCCACGTGCAGACGCCGCCGCAGCCGCCGAGTGCCCGCGCCGAGTTCCCGATTCCGCCGGCGCTCGACCGCGTCATTCTCGAGTGCCTGGCCAAAGAGCCATCGGGCCGTCCCGCCTCGGCGTCCGTGCTCGATCGCCGGCTTGCCGAGTGCGTGCCCTCCGACGCCTGGACCGCGGATTCCGCGCGCGTGTGGTGGGACCTTCGGCGCGTCGTGGTGAATCCCACGGAGCGGGCTGCCACTGGAACTCCTTTAGGCGATGAGCCGGCGCCCGCAGGGGCGAGGCGCTGCTGGCCGAGGCTCGCGGCGAAGCTTGGTCGCGCGTCGCAGAGCTAGGTTTCGACCGTCCCCCTATGAAACCGAGCTCCGCCCCGCGGACCCTCGCCAGCCATCCGGAGCCGCAGCCGCACTCATCGCTGTTCTTCCTCCAGATTCCCGGGCAGCGCCCGAAGAACGCGCTCGAACGGGCGCTCTCGATCTTTGCAGACGTCCGGGCCGGAGAGGGCGTCGGCACGCTGCTGCTCGCGCTGAACATCTTTCTGCTGCTGGCGGGCTACTCGCTGATGAAGCCGGCGCGCGACGGGCTGATCCTCACCGAAGGCGGGGCGGAGGTGGCCTCGTACTCGGCCGCGGCGCAGGCCGTCCTGCTGATGGGGGCCGTGCCGCTCTACGGCTGGCTGGGCACGCGCGTCGTGCGCATCAAGCTGATCGCGATCGTGATGACGTTCTTCTCCGCGACGCTGCTGGCGTTCTATGCCGGCGGCATCGCCGGACTGCGCGAAGGCGTGGCGTTCTACATCTGGATCGGGCTGATCAACGTCTTCATCGTCTCGCAGTTCTGGCAGTTCGCGAACGACCTCTACACCGAAGGGCAGGGCCGGCGCCTCTTTCCGTTGATCGGCGTCGGCCAGTCGCTGGGCGCCTGGGTCGGCGCGGCGACGGTGGCTCCCCTCGTCGAGGGGCTCGACTATACGCCCTACACGCTGATGTTCATGGGGGCGTGCGTGCTGATGCTGGCGCTCGGCACCACGCTTGCCGTCAACGCGATCGAAGTCAAGCGCGAGCACCCCGAGGTGCGCGCCGCGGCCAGCGAGACGCTGGGGCCGCAGGGTGGCTTCGAGCTGATCCTGCAGGACCGCTACCTGCTCTGGATCGCGGTGCTCATCGTGCTGCTGAACGTCGTCAACACGACGGGCGGCTACGTGCTGAACCGGTTGATCGTGTCCGAGGCGGTTGCGCGGTTCGGTACCGGCGCGGCCGCGGTGGCCGAGAGCCGTCAGTTCGTGACCGCGTTCTCCGGGTCGATCACCGCGATGGTCAACCTGATCGGACTGGTGTTGCAGCTGCTGGCGACCTCCCGCGTGATCCGGCTGATGGGCGTGCGCGGCGCGCTCTTCGTGCTGCCGGCGATCGCGCTGACCAACTATGCAATCATCGTCGTGGCGCCGCTGCTTGCGGTGGTGCGAGTCGGGAAGATCCTCGAGAACAGCGTCGACTATTCCATCCAGAACACGCTGCGTCAGGCGCTGTTCCTGCCCACCAGCCGCGAGGCGAAGTACAAGGCCAAGGCTGCCATCGACACGTTCTTCACCCGCACAGGGGACGTCGTCTCGGCCGGCGCGGTGTATGTCGGTCAGGTCGTCGGGTTGACCACGGCCGCGTTTGCCGGCATCAACGTGGTGCTGACGGTGGTGTGGTTGTGGGTGGCGAGCCGGATCGCGAGGGAGCACCGGAAGCGGACGGTGTAGCCGCCATCAGGTCGCGCAGCCGTTCCAGGACGGCCGCCGGCAGGACCTGATCGAGATACTCGATCGCCAGGCCTCTGACCCCCGGGTTCTCCGAACGGATGCCGTGCACCGCGGCGTCGAGCGCCTCGCGGGCGACGATCGTCGAGAGCAGCGCGAAGATGTGTTCGAGGCTCCTCGACGTCGCTCCCGCTGCTTCCTGTTCGTCTCCGCCGCCATCGATATCCGGACGGTCGAGCAGCCGATAGCCGTGCCACACCTGCGGTGGCACCGAGAGCTCGCGCTCGATGACCGCGATGATGCGCGCGTGATCGACGCGCAGAGCCGGGGCACGCGTCAGCATGCGATCGATGGCGCGGCTGCAGTGATAGCGCACCTCGAAGCGGGTATCGTCGAGGCCCCTGACGACGCCGTCGAGCGTGCGGGGCGCGGGGCAGGTGGCCAGGATGCGCGGCAGGCGCCGGCGGATGGCGAAGTCCGTCGACGGTTCGAGCAAGGCATCGATCAGCATGCCGCTGTGGGCGGCCGCCGACCGTTCGAGCGCCGTGCGTGCGGCCGCGAGCACCTCGTCCCACGCCAGCAGGTCGATGATCTGCGCCACGTGAATGCGGTCGAACGTCTGCATGCGCGCCAGCGTGGCCGACACGCGGATGGCGTCGCCCGACCGCAGGTCCGCCAGCAGCTCCAGCTTGCCGTCGGCCCGTGCCGCCGGCCCTGAGCCGGCTGCAGGTGCTGGCGGCGGCGCGGGGGGCGCGGCGGGCTGACGTCCCGCCGCAGGCGTTGGAAACCGCAGAATCGACCAGCCCGCCTCGGAGACCATGTTGACGGGCGGCGGGTCGCGATGCCGCAGGAGTTGTGCTTCGACGACGCCGAGATACAGCGGATCGAGCCGACGGCCGAGCCAGAACGCGGTGAGCTCGACCACGAGCACGAGCGCGAGCAGACTCGCGGTGAGCGAGGTCAGCCCGGTGAACAACAGCAACTGCACGACGCCGGCGCCGGCCGCCTCGCCGGCGCGGTCGCAGGTGACGTCGAGGATGGTCTTGACCCGGCGGCGCTCGGTCGGGTCCATTGGCACGAACAGCAGCTCGTAGGCGCTGCGGAACAGCGAGCCGCGCAGCACCGCTTCGGTGGCGCGCAGCATGGCGATGAACGGCCAGTTCTGGAAGACGAGCGCCAGCATGCCCGCGGCGCCGACCCCGGCCGGCAGCGTGCGGATCGAGCCGCCGATGCCGAGCCGCTTGAGTGCGTCGCCAGAGCCGGCCTGCGCGAAGAACGACAGCACCTGGACCGTGCCGTAGTACGCGGCGAAGAAGCGCAGGAGTCCCGGCCCTGTGCCGAGCGACGCGGTGGCGTGCGACTTCAGCAGGTAGTCGAGCATCGCCGAGCCCGTGGTCGTCAGGATCACGAGCGACGCCATCGTGCGCACGTACGGCGTGTGCAGCAGTTCGCGGGTCGTCGAGGGATGGCCGCCGTTCTCGGCCTGGCGGGGCAGCAGCACCGGGGCCTGACGCATGGCGACGAGCCCGAAGGCGCACATGACGTGCAGCCCCGCCAGCATCAGCAGGACCGAGTCGAGGCTGGCCATGGTGGCTACGCGGTCCGCGGCGATGCTGCCGACGACGCCGCCGAACGTGCCGGCCGCGGCGATGCGGCCGTAACCTGCGCGTGCCGCGGCGGGGTCGAAACGCTCGGCGATGAGCGACCAGAAGCCGGACAGCAGCAGGGCGCTGACGCCGGCCAGGTGCAGGTAGATCACGACCGCCATCCAGCGTCCCGACCCGAAGGCGACCCATTCGAGCACGTGCCCCGCGGCGCTGAGCCCGAATCCAAGGGTGACGATGGCGAGCGGAGAGAAGCGGGCGAGGAGGCGTGAAAAGAGGGGCACCAGCGCCAGCACCAGCGCCGCCGTGCCGAGCGTCATCCCGGGCAGGGCCGTGGCCGGCCAGGCGCTGAGAAAGGCGGCGTCGCGAAACGCCTTCGAGGCGACCTGGTGCGCGAGCATGATGCCCGCGGTGCCCATCGCGATGGTCGTGAGCGCGATGGGGCTCACGCCGCCTGCTCCTTCGACACCAACTCCTCCCGGCGGCGCTCAGCTCGAACGCAGCGCAGGCGCCACCAGATCCCAGAACTCGCCGCGATCGTTCGAGCGGGGAAACGGCTCCGCCGGCGCGGGTACGCCGAGGAACTCGCACAACGGCCCCCAGCCATCCTTGACCTGATAGACCAGGAGCTGCTCGGCGGGAATCGCCGCCTTCACCGCCTCGCCGTGCGCCACAAACGCCCGCTGGAGCGCCGGCGAGTCGAGCCCGGCAGGAAATCCCGTGTGCGCCACCACGCGCGCTGCCATATCAATCCAGGGCAACATCTCGTCGCGGACGCGATCGCGTTCAGTCAGGAGCGGGTAGATCGTCTGCGAGAAGCTGTCGGCCCAGCTCTGAGGGCTGCGCACCGTCAGGATGAATCTGGCCGACGGATACGTGGCAGCGAGCTCGCGACAGAATCCCGCGGTGGGCCAGTCCACCGCGCTTCCGTAGCCGCCATAGATCGCGTTCCAGTCCGGACGTCCGTCCAGCGCCGCGGTCCACAGTGGCAGCTGCGTGGGCTGGTTCTGCAGCACCGCTTCCATGTGGTGGCAGGGGCCGAACCCGAGCTGGTCGATCGCCATCTTCAGCGAATAGGTACCAGTCCGTCCAACGCCCACTCCGATGATTTGCATGCGCTCATTAGTAGCACGCCGGCGTGAGGATGGACAGTATCAGCGCGGGCCCAGGTTCACTCAACGCCGATTCAATGCGTCAGCGCATACAGCACGATGTCCGTCGCGAGCGCATAGCCCTGGGGTGAGTACTCGGCGAAGTATTGAGGATCGTCGCCCTCTCGCTCCATCGAGTCGCCGATGTCGGTGTTGTGGGTCATCGCCACCATGATGCGCCCTTGCGAATCGGCGATGGCGCGAAAATCGGCGTGGGGGCTGTCGGTCCCCCGTTCTCGCGGGTCGCTGCCCGGTCCGCCCCACGAGAAGATGCTTGGCACCTGCTTGACTTCGGTGATGCTGAACAGTGCCCGCCGGATCGGGTTGTCCGGCGCCACGTCGAAGATCGGGAAATCGGGGAGTGCACGCGCGATCTGGCTGGCCCAGTGTTCCCACGCGCGCGTGCCCCAGAAGTCATCCACCCAGAGGAACCCGCCCTTGAGCAGGTATTGGCGCAAGCGCTGCACCTCCACGTTCGAAAGCCCGGCAGTCCCGACATCCGAACCGATCAGGATCGGACACTCGAACAGCTGATCGTCGGTGAGCCGTACGACCCAGTAGTTGACGTTGCGGGCGCCGTCGCGGCTGACGCGGATCTTGGTGACCTCCGACAGGCGGGTGAGCAGGTTGATTTCGCCAAACGGGTAGTCGGTGCTCCACCCGATCCCTCCGGGTTCCGACCGCTCGCTGCGGAACATCCACTTGCAGACGGTGAATCCACCGTCGTTGAAGTCCGCGGGTGGCACCCGGATGCCGGCTCCCGCGCCTTCGATGACACCAAACCGCTGCGCCACCGACACCGCGCCGGTGACAGTGATGAGCGCGAGGAGAATGGCGATGCCAGCATGCGGGCGCGGCATGGATGGGTTGTAGTGTAAGCCCGGTCGTCATTGACGATAATCGTGAGGTGACCCGCCGCACCGTTCGCACCATGTGCCCGATGAACTGCCATCCCACGCTGTGCGGGATGCTGGCCGAGGTCGAGGATGGCACGCTGCTTTCCGTCGCCGGCGATCCGGACAACCCGGACAGCCGCGGGTTCCTCTGCGTACGGGGGCAGGCGTCGCGCGAGATCCTCGGCAACCCGGCGCGGCTGATGCGGCCGATGATCAGGACGACGCGCGGCGACGCGGACGGGTGGCGTGCGGCGAGCTGGGACGACGCGCTCGACCTCATCGCCACACGCATGCGCGCGGCCGGGCCGCAGGGAGTCGGATTCTGGTCCGGGCACGGCTCCCTCTCGACCAACTACGGCACGCGGATCAACGGGCACCTGATGCGCCGCTTCGCCAACCTCTGGGGCTGCCAGTGGTGGAATCCGACCATGATCTGCTGGGGGCTTGGCGCGATGGGCGCGGCGATCACCGGCGCGCTCGAGACCAACACCAAGGAGGACATGGGCGAGCACTCGCATCTCATCCTCCTGTGGGGCGCCAATCTCGCGAGCCAGCCAAACACGGCGCCGCACCTCAAGGCGGCGAAGGCGCGGGGCGCCTACGTCGTGACGATCGACGTGCGGCGCACCGAGGCCGCCGCGCAGTCCGACGAAGTGATCCTCCTTCGCCCGGGCAGCGACGCCGCACTTGCCCTTGCGATGATGCACGTCATCGTCGCCGAGTCGCTGTACGACCGTGAGTTCGTGGCACTCCACACGGTGGGCTTCGACGCGCTCGCGGCGCACGTCGCGCCCCTGTCGCCCGGCTGGGCGGCGCCCATCACCGGCGTTCCGGCCGAGCGCATCGCGGCGCTGGCGCGCCGTTACGCCACGACGCATCCGGCCATGATCGTCCTCGGCGGCAGCTCCATGCACAAGGGCTCGAACGGCTGGCTGGGGGCGCGGGCGGTTACCTGTTTGCCTGCGCTGACGGGTGAGCTCGGTGTGGCTGGCGGCGGCCTCGGCCCGCGGCACGCCAGCCGCAGCCACGGGCAGGGGCTGAACGACATCACGTTGCCGGAACGCCGTCCGCCGGGCGATTACATTCCGTCGCAGATGCCGCGCGTCACCGAAGCGCTGGCAGACGGCCGGCTGAAGGTGATGCTGCTGTTCGGCACCGACATGCTGTCCTCGTATGCGGACGCCAGCGCGGTGGCGAAGGGGCTGGCGCGCACCGACCTCGTGGTCTCACACGAGCTTTTCATGAACGACACCGCGCGGCGCTTCGCCGACGTGGTGCTGCCCTCGACCTGCTGGCTGGAAGAACTCGGCGCGAAGAGCACCAACACCCATCTGTATCTCATGGAGCGCGCGCTCGATGCGGCGGGGGAGACGCGGCCGGTGTCTTTCGTGCTGCGCGAGCTCGCCAGCCGTCTCGGCATCGCCGACTTCCACCCATGGGCGGACGACGAGGCGCTGATTGACGCGCTGATCGACCATCCGTCCACCGGCCACGCCACGGTCGCCGCGCTGCGCGCCGAGGGCGGCCTGCGCGCGCTGCGCATCTCGCACGTGGCCCATCCCGATCGCCGCTTCCCGACCCCGTCCGGGAAGATCGAGTTCGCCTCCGGGCATGCGGCGAGCCTCGGGTTGCCTGCGCTTCCGGTGCACGAAGCGATTCCAGCGGAGAGCGCTTATCCGCTCGCGTTCCGGCAAGGGCGTACGCTCACCCAGTTCCACGGCTTCTACGACCAGGGAAGGGCGCTTCCCATGCTGGCGCGGCTCGATCCCGAGCCGAAGCTGTGGATTTCGCCGCCGGATGCCGCGGCACGCGGCGTGTCGGACGGCGCGGCGATCCGCATCTACAACCAGCGCGGCGAGATGCGCTGCCGCGCCCAGGTCACCGATCGCGTGCCGGCCGGAACGGTCTGGATGCGCGATGGCTGGACGGGACTGAACAACCTGACCTCCGGCGCGGCCGTGCTGCCCGACGCGGCGGTCGAAACGTTCGGGTTTTCCGCCGGCCAGGCGGCCTTCGACGCCGCTGTCGAAGTGGCACCGGCCTGACCTACTGCTTGCCGCTATTTCCCCGCGGGTGACATCCCTTTGAACGTCAGCTTCTGCAAGCCGTTGGTTGTCTGCGCGAGATAGAGATTCCCCTTCGAGTCGGTTGCGATCTGATGCCCCGCGTTCTTGAGCCCCGCGGGTTTGATCGATCCGATGAGGGTCAGCGTCTTCCGATCGACGACCGCGATGTCGTCGCCGTTGCCGACGTAGAGGAACTGCTGCTCCCGGTCCGGTGATAGCGCCACGTTTCTCGCGAACGGCGTATCGGCCTTCACGAGTTGTTTCAGGAACTTGCCGTCCGCGGTGAACGACTGGATGCGACGGTTCTCGCGATCCGCAACGTAGACCGTTCCATCATGCGCCACGCGCAGCGCGTGCACGATGCTGAAGTTGCGCGGGCCGGGATCCTCGACCGTCTTCGGCGTGACGACCTCGCAGTGGTCGTCATCCATCGGGCGCTCGCCGAACGCTCCCCACATTCGCTTGAACGCGCCAGTGGTCGCATCCAGGACGATGACCCGGTGATTGCCGTATCCGTCGGCGACGAACACCTCGTTAGTGGGCGCGTGCACCCACGCGTCTGCGGGGCGATGGAGGTTCTGTGTGTCGGCGTTCCCCTTGCTCTGGTTGCTGTGTCCGATCTGCATGACCAGCTTGCCGTCGGGCATGAACTTCAACAACTGATCGTCAGCGACCGGTTTGAGACCGCGAATGCCGTTGGTCGGGCAATTGTTTCCGCCGAGCCAGACGAAGCCCTTCGCATCGATGTGAATGCCGTGCTCGCGCTCCGGCCACTCGTATCCATTGCCGGCACCGCCCCACGCCTTGATGAATCTGCCAGACGAGTCGAACACCATCACGGGCGGCGCCGCCATCGAGGCCTGCTCGGGCGGGAGCGTGCGCGGACGATGGAGAAGCCACACGTTGTCCTGCGCGTCGATCGCAAAGCTCGAGGGATCGCCGAGCTTCCACTTCTCAGGAATGCTTGGCCAGGCTGAATCGACTTCGAAGATCGGCAGGCTCCGCGATTGAGCGCTCTGTGCGACCAGAGGCGATCCGATGAGCCAGTGGAGTGCTGCGGCGGCGACAATCGCCGCGAATCCGCTCTTTGACCTTGACATCGTGCACTCCTCAGACTGGTGGAGGATACTCCCGAAGACGGATCACGGCTTCGATAGAGCGAAGGCAACCAGCGTCGTACCGGGTTTGGACAGCGGTGTGTCGATGCCGCCGGCTGCGATCGCGATCATCTCGCGGCCGCTCGGGGTGATGAACACGAGAGGTGTCGCCCGCGCGCTCGTGGGTAGTTGGGCTTGCCACACCTGTCGCCCGCTTCGTGTGTCGAATGCCCGGAGGAACGGATCAATCGTCGCGCCGATAAAGACGAGACCGGTGCTGGTGACGACCGGGCCACCGAGGTTGAGAGCCCCGGTCGGCGGCACAGACGTGAGTCCGAAGGA
>Ga0207659_10002014_pt1 | contig 12040 bp, 15 predicted proteins | sample KBSM43metaG_FD_184330 | JGI IMG/M metagenome (GOLD analysis project Ga0207659, IMG submission 184330) | Miscanthus rhizosphere microbial communities from Kellogg Biological Station, Michigan, USA - KBS M4-3 metaG (SPAdes) (version 2) | ecosystem: Host-associated > Plants > Roots > Rhizosphere >...
GACGGGCACGGAGCGGAGGGCGACGCGGCGCGCCTGCTCGGGGACGCCGTCGGTCCGGTGGAGCACGAGTGCGTCGACGCGCCCAGCCGGAGACCGGCGCACGCGCACCGCGATCTGCACCGGCTCTGGCCTGGCGATCTCGGGGCCGGCGGCGAACGAGTCCGCGGCGACCGGGAAGAGCATCCGGAGCTGGTCGCTCGCCACGTCGGCGAGGAGGAGCCGCATGGAGCCGCCGGTGCCGAGCGGCGAGATCGCGATGAACCCTCGCGCCCCCTCGTACAGCCCGACCAGCTCAGCGGCGCGGATGCGCGCACTGTCCATGGCGGCACTGGCCGCCTGCTGGCCCGACACTGATCCGATGGGTACCGCCATCAACAGCAATGAGAGCGGTGCCAACCGCGATCGCGCGCGTCTGCCCAAGATCCGCATGGCCATACCATGAGCACAATCCACCATCGCCGGCCAGCGCACAAGTCCGCGGAGGCGAGGTCTGAAAGCTCGGTTGCTTTCGGTCTTTGTTCGGCTTAATCTTGCTCCCCCGGCGCTTCGGTCGGGATACCGGGCAGGAGGAACGCGATGACGAAGACAGGGTTCGGAGAGCACGACCTCTCGGCGTACGCGCTCGTGGCCGACCGCATCACGCTGTTCTACGAGCGGTACCCGGCGGGACGCATCGTCACCGAGCTGGTCTCGCGCGTCGATCGCGAGATCACCTTCCGCGCCCTCGTGTTCCGCGGGCCGGAGGACGTTCAGCCCGCGGCGACCGGCTGGGCATCGGAGCGCGAGGGCGACGGGCAGATCAACCAGGTGGCCTGCCTCGAGAACACCGAGACCTCCGCGGTGGGACGCGCTCTCGCGAACCTCGGCTTCACCGCGTCGAGCCGGCGGCCCAGCCGCGAGGAGATGGAGAAGGCGGCGCGGCAGCGCGCGCGAATCGTTCCGCGCCCCGCTCCCGTCGTCGAGCCGCTCGCGGTGCGGCACGTGCCGCTCGACGCCGATCCGCTCCAGCGCCGCGCCAACGCCGTGTACGACGTGCTCGGCCTGATCGAGCGCGCCGAGGCGATCGGCTTCCCGGAGCGTCGCGGAGCGACGCTGCGCGCGGCGGTCGGGCGCACCGACCTGACGCCACGGACGGTGATGCGGCTCGAGCGCCGCATCCGTGCCTGGATGGCGCGCCATCGGCCGCACGGCCGGTAGGACACGGCGGGGCATGTCACAGCCCGGTGCCTTTGTCGAACAGCCCGGGCAGCCGACGACCAGCGACGCCGACGGTCGCGCGCCGAGGGCGACCAGCGAAGGGACGTCGTCGATGCGCAAGGCGGGCGATGCGGTGAAGGACTACGACATCGTCGTCGCCATGCGGCGCGGCGAGGCGGTGGCGTTCGAGCACTACATCGAGCGCTTCCACCGCATCCTGCTCGACTACGCGCGCCGCGCTGGCGTGGCCGCGTCGGAGCGCGACGAGATGGTGAGCGAGCTGCTCGACGACGTGGCGATCCAGCTCATCACGCGCAGCGCACCGCTGCCGCAGAACCCGCGCATGTATCTGCTCGCCGCGCTCCGCCACAAGCTGCTCAACCGCAAGCGCGGCAGCGAGCGGCGGCGGCGCGTCGTGTCGGAGGCGGCGCGTGCCGCGTACGCCGACCGCGATCCATCGGCCGGCGAATCCGCCGCCGGCTGCTCCGAGGAGATGCTGCGCGCGAGCCATGGGCCCGAGTGGGAAGGCGCGCAGCTGCCGCGCGTGCTGGAGCGGCTCGCCGGCCGGTTGAGCGAGTCACTGCGCGAGGACGAGCGACAGCTCCTCGTCGCCGTGGCCGAGAACATCCCGCAGCGCGAGATCGCCGAGTGGCTCGGCGTGTCGTACGCGGTGGCGCGCAAGCGACTGGAGCGGCTGCGCGCGCGGCTCACCGACGTCGCCATGCAGTACGCCAACACGCTCGAGCCGGACGACGCGCGCGAGCTGCAGCGCTTCTTCCACCGATGCCGTGCGCGGATCGGCGCACGCGCGATCGCGCTCGCCGAGGGCGACGCGATCATCCGCGAGGCAGTCCGCTCCGACACACCGAGGATGAGATCATGAGACGCTCTCCACCGACCGACGATCACGCCACACCACAGCCCGAGCCGCGCGACGAGCGCATGGCGACGCTCCGCGGCCAGCAGCTCCTGGCCGAGCTCGCGGCGCGCGCCGAGATGGAGCGCAGCGACTCGCCGTACTACGCCGACGAGCGCGTCGTCGGCTGGCTCGCGCGCGAGGTGAGCTCGCCGCACCGCTCGAGCGACGGCTGGAGCGCGGCACGCATCCGCTCCGCGGCGACGCGGCTGCGCGCACGCGCCGAGGCGGCGCGGCTCAAGGTGCGACTCGTCGCCGGCTCGCCGCCGGTGGAGCGCGCCGCCGCGTCGGGGATGATCGCCGACGTGCTCGACGTCGCCCGCGCCATGCGCGCCGCACCGCGGCTCGACCTCGGCGCCGCCGCCGGCGTGGGCCGCGATCTGTGGGACGAGCCGTGCGAGCAGTGGGTGCGCGTCCCCGACGATGCTCCCGTCGGCAGCTACGTGTCGCTGCGCGTCGTGGGCGAGAGCATGGACCCGCTGCTGCACACGGGCGACTCCGTGCTCGTGCAGGTGGGGAGCACGGTGGCGCGCGACACGGTGGTGCTCGCGCGCGTCCCCGACGCGGGCTACGTGGTGAAGAAGGTGGGGAAGGTGACGCGCGCGCAGCTCGAGCTGCAATCGCTCAACGAGGCATTCCCGCCGATCGTCGTGCCGCGCGACGAGCGGACGATCGTCGGCACGGTAGTGCTGCGCTGGTGCCCGCACGGAGGCACGCGCGCGAAGGCGTGACGGGGGGTCACACGCCGGTGCTCTTCTCATGCGATCGCCGAGTGGCGAGACATGGACCGAGAGGAGCGAAGGAGTGCAGCGATGCGGAAGTCGCAGAAGCGGGTGGTGCCGGAGGGGGAGGGGGAAGCGGAGCGGTACGCGGGAGCGTTCGCGCGGGTGCGACTGGTACGTGCATGGATCGCGGCGGCCACGGCCATGGTCGCGATGCTGTATGGGTACGTGGCGTTGCTGGAGCGGGTCGTGAGGTAGCGGTGGGGCGGGGGTCCGGCGTTCGTCGGACCCCCGCCCCAACTACCTTCCTCTCATGCCACTCATCGACCTTCTCCGCCGCCGCCGCTCGATCAAGAAGTTCACCGAGCGCCCAGTGACGCGCGCCGAGATCGAGACACTGCTCGAAGCCGCCGTCCTCGCCCCCAACCATCGCCTCACCGAGCCGTGGCGCTTCTACGTGCTCGGTCCCGACGCGCGCGAGGCGTACGGGCGCGCGCTCGGCGTCCGCAAGGCGCGCAAGATCGAGGACCCCGACGCGTCGCGCACGATGCGCGACCGCGTCGCCGCGGAGCATCGTGCGCTGCCGTGCATGATCGCGCTCGCGCTCGTGAAGAGCGACAACCCGGAGATCGCCGAGGAGGACTACGCCGCCGCGATGATGGGCGTGGAGAACATCATGCTCGCTGCGGTGGAGCTCGGACTCGGCACGGCGATCCGCACCGGGGGCGTGATGGGCGACGACGCCGCGCGCGCCGCGGCGGGAGTCGCCGAGAACGAGCGGATCGTCGCGATCGTGAACGTGGGAGAGCCGGCCGAGACGCCGGGGGGGCCGAAGAAGAGGCCGGCGAGCGAGCTGACGAGGTGGGTTGGATAGGGGAGGCACTGCTGTACTACTTCGTACCTCGTACGCCGCCGTACCGGGACTGGCAGAGCGGCCCCACGAATGATTGGACGCAACTGGCTTCAAGGGGTCAGAGTCTTCGACTCTGACCCCTTGAACCGGAACAGCTACGTCGTGGTACGGAGCACGAAGTAGTACGGCTGTGCCTTGCCAGCTCAGGCTCTGGTCTCCCCCGCCGGCCGCCGGATGATGATCTCGTCCCGCCCGTCCTCGCCGCGCTTGAGCACGACGGCGTCCTCGCGCTCGACCGGCACGCGGATCTCGCTCTCGCGCGCATCCCGTTCGACCACGCGCTCGGTCGCGTCGCGACTCACTTCCGCCTCGCGCCGCACTTCGGCCTCGCGCCGGACTTCCGCTTCGCGTCGCACCTCAGCTTCGCGGCTGATCTGCGCATCGCGTTCCGCGTCCACCCGGGCGGCGTCGGCGCGCTCGGCGTCGACGCGGCGCGCCGCGGCCTCTTCGTCCGCGCGCGTCGGCCGGCGCTTGCCGAAGAAGCGGCGATCGTCGTAGCCCTCGTCGTCGTAGAAGTCGCGTGCCGCCGTCGTCGCGGCCACGCCCGCCGCCGCGGCGGCCGCCGCTTCGCCAAGCGAGAAGTGGCGTCGCACCTCCAGCTCGTGCGTGCGGCTGAGCTCCCGGTAATCGTACATCGGCAGCAGCCCGAACCGTTCCGCGGTGAGAGGCGCGCGCACCACCTTCTTCCCCTCGACCACCTCTGCCGTGCCGATCGGGACGAGCACGTCGCGATCGCCCGGCGACGAGGCCAGCTGCTTCGTGAGGCGGACGTCGAGGTAGCGCGTGCGCATGTGGTCGACGTCGATCAGCAGGTCGTGCACCTTGCCGACCTCCTGGCCGTCGGCCGAGACGACGGTCCAGCCACGGATGTCGGGATAGCCCTCCGCGACCTCGAAGTCGTTCAGCGCGCTCAGCGGCGCGATGCGGGTGCCATCTTCGGCCTGGTAGATTCTGTCTTTCGCCATCGGACGCTCCGAGTAGGGCGATCTCGAGCGATCGCGTGATGACGCGAGGGAGAGCAATGCGCGTTCCATGGTGCGCCGGCGCGGCCGTGGTCGCGCTCGGACGGCACTGTGGTGAGATTGACGTGCTGCACGCAGCGCTCGCGCACGCCGAACGGCGTTCACTCACGTGAGGGCACATCCATGTCGTTCACCACCAGCAGACTGCACGCCGCCCTGATCGCCTGCTTCGCCACCGCAGCCTCCGTCGCCACATCGCGCGCCGGCGCGCAGACGCCGCTCGCCGGCGTCGCCGAAGCGCTCGGCCGCGCCGGGACCGACCAGCCGGGCGGCGTCGTCCGGTTCGGCTTTCCACGGGGCGATCTCACCGTCGTCGCGAATGGCGTGACGCTCAAGCCCGCGCTGGCGCTCGGCTCGTGGGTGGCGTTCGAGCCGGTGGGACCGCACGACGCGATGGCCATGGGCGACCTCGTGCTGCTCGAGAGCGAGGTGGCCGACGTGATGCGCGCGCTGCAGGCTGGCGGTGTGGAGCAGACGGCGCTGCACAATCACGTGCTCGGCGAGTCGCCGCGCGTGATGTACATGCACGTCTCGGCGCACGGCGACCCGGTGAAGATCGCGCTGACGATCCGCACCGCGCTCGCCACGACGAAGACGCCGCTCGGCGCGCCCGCGGCAGCCGCGGCGCCGTCCGCCGCGGAGCTCGACACGGCGGGGGTCGCCGCGGCGCTGGGCGTCGGGGGAAAGCTCAATGGCGTCGTCTATCAGGTGAGCGTGCCGCGCCGCGAGCACATCATGGAACGCGGCCACGAAGTGCCGCCGTCGATGGGCGTCGCCACGGCGATCAACTTCCAGCCGACCGGCGGCGGCAAGGCGGCGATCACCGGCGACTTCGTGATGCGCGCCGAGGAGGTGAACGCCGTGATCCGCGCACTACAGGCGCACGGCATCAGCCCGACCGCGCTGCACAGCCACATGCTCGACGAGACACCCCGCCTGTTCTTCATGCACTTCTGGGCGAACGACGACGCGGTCGCGCTCGCAAAGGGACTGCGCGCGGCGCTGGATCGCACCGCATCGAAGATCGGGCGGTGAGATGCGGCGATGCGCGGTGCGCGATGCGCACCGCCATCCGGTTACGATGAAAACTCAGATCGTCCTCAGTTGGAGCGGTGGCAAGGACAGCTCGATCGCGCTTCAACACCTCCGTGCGAGCGACGAGTGCGAAGTCGTCGCGCTGCTGACGAGCGTCACGCGCGGCTACGACCGCGTGAGCATCCACGGCGTGCGCCGCACGCTGCTCGAGGCACAGGCAGCCGCGCTCGGCCTGCCGCTCATCGAGGTCTGGCTCGAGCCGAAGTCGTCCGACGCGGCGTATCAGCGCGCATTCCTCGACGCGCTCGAGGTAGTTGCGGAGCGGCACCCCGCAGTGAAGCACATCGCCTTCGGCGACCTCTACCTGCGTGATGTGCGCGACTACCGCGACCGCCTGCTCGCCGACACGCCGTACCGCGGACTCTACCCACTGTGGGAGCGGCCGACGCGCGCGCTCGCCGAATCGTTCGTCGCCGACGGCTTCGAGGCGACGCTCGTGTGCGTGGACGAGACGCAGATTCACGCGCGGTTCGCCGGCCGCCGGTTCGACCACGCGCTGCTCGCCGAGCTGCCGACTTCCGCCGATCCGTGCGGCGAGAACGGCGAGTTCCACACCTTTGTACACGGCGGGCCCATCTTCTCACGCCCCATCGCCGTCGTGCCGGGCGAGGTCGTGCGACGCGAAAACCGGTTCAGCTACTGCGATCTCTTGCCATCGTAGGATCGAACAGCTCACGAGCGCGGCCTGCAGGCGTTTGTAGTCTCGGCGCCGAGGTCAAGAACGGAGGGACTAAGCGGATGCAGCGGATTGGGCGGATGCTAGGGCAACTGCTCACTGCTCCTGCTCCTGCTCACTGCTCACTGCTCACTGCTCACTGCTCACTGCTCACTGCTCACTCGACTGATTGGCGCGGAGTGACGCGGAGGTCTTGGGGAGAGCGCGGAGAACTGCTCTAGGCTGTGACTTTCTCGCAGCTCACCGCTCTTCTCCAGGCGCAACTCCAAATGTCTTTCTTGAATTGGCATCGACGCCGCCTCGCGCCCAGGTAGTCCTCCGCGTCCTCGCCCGCTCTCCGCGCCACTCCGCGTCAATCTGTTCAAGCACGAGGGGAAGGGCGGTCGGGATTGGCTTGGCAAGTGTTATTGCTGTTGCTCTAGCATCCGCTCAATCCGCCGCATCCGCCTGGCCCCTCCGTTCTTGATCTCAGCGCCGAGACTGCCAACGCCCTAGAGCCCCCCTTTTCAGGCCCGCTCAATTGCTCGGAACGCTTAATGCCAATCGGCAAGGCATGCATGCGTTCGCCACCCGCGCCGGAGCGTTGCTCGCGCTCGGATTGACCGCCGTCGGCTGCGGCTCGCCGCCCCCGCTGGACAAGCAGCTCGAGACGCTCTCGTCGTGGACCGCGACGATGCAGCTCGCCCGCGAAGAGCACGGGGCCGGCGCGATCACGACGACCTACGCCACGCAGCTGCGCGACGGTGCGCTGTCTACGCTGGAAGAGACGAAGCAGACGATCGGACAGGCCGCGCACTCGAAGGTCGATTCGTCGTACGCCGCCGCCGCGCTCGACTCGCTTCGCACTGCCATCCGCCAGCTCGACGCCGAGACCGGATCGTGAAGAAGTGGAGCGAGGTCGCGCTTGGCGTCGTCACGAGCATCGGTGGGTTCCTCGAAGTCGGCTCGATCGCCACGTCGACCCAGGGCGGCGCCGAGTTCGGCTATCGGCTCGCGTGGGTCCTGCTGCTCGGCATACTGAGTCTCGCCTTCCTGATGGAGATGACCGGGCGGCTCGCCGCGGTGAGCAAGCGGACGTATGCCGATCTCCTGCGCGAGCGGTTCGGGTATCGGTTCTTCCTGCTGCCGCTCGTCGCGGTGTTCGTCGTGAGCTTCCTCGTGCTCGCGTCGGAGATCGGCGGCGTGTCGATCGCGCTCCAGATGGCGACGGGCATCAGCTTCTCGTGGTGGGCCATCCCGGTCGCACTGCTGGGCTGGGCGCTCCTATGGCGCGGCACGTTCGGCATCGTCGAGAAGGGCACGGCACTGCTCGGACTCGTCGCCATCGTCTTCGCGGTCGGCGCGCTCAAGCTCCATCCGGCGTGGCCCGCGGTGGGGCGCGGCCTGCTCCCATGGGCACCGTCGGAGAACCGCGCGCGCTACTGGTATCTGGCCGTCAGCATCCTCGGCGCGTCGATCAGCCCATACCTCTACCTCTTCTATTCGGCCGGCGCGGTCGAGGACGAGTGGACGATCGAGCACCTCGGCGTGAACCGGGTCACAGCGGGGCTCGGGAATCTGTTCGGCGGCGTGCTCGCGGTGGCTGCCCTCATCGCGGCCGCGCTCGTGCTCGCGCCGCGCGGGATCCAGGTGGACCGCTACGAGCAGATCGCCATGGTGCTCGCCTCGCCGCTCGGCCGTGCCGGCTTCGTGCTCTTCCTCGCCACCCTGTGCATCACCTGCTTCGGCTCGACGCTCGAGATCGTGCTCGCCATCGCCTACATGCTGGCGCAGGGTTTCGGGTGGGCCTGGAGCGAGAACCTGAAGCCGGGCAAGGATGCGCGCTTCGCCATGTCGTACACCGTGGTGATCCTGCTCGCGGCAGTGCCGATCGCGATCGGCATGAATCCGCTGGCGCTCACCAACGTGTCGATGGTCGCGACCGCGGCGAGCCTGCCGGTGACGGTCATCCCGCTCCTCGTCCTGATGAACGACGGCGACATCCTGCTGAACCACACGAACGGCTGGCCGAGCAACATCGCGCTCGTGATCATCGCGCTGCTCTCGGTGGTGCTGCTGCTAGCGGCGCTTCCCCTCCAACTGCTCGGCGGAGGCTGACATGGGTGCGGTGCATCTCGCGCACGACGTGCTCGACGCGCAGCTCGTCGACCGCGCGCAGGAAAAGATCGGGCGGGTCGATGCACTGCTGCTCGAGATCGAGGCGGGGCGGCCGCCGCGCGTGGCGACGATCGTGATCGGCGGCGCCGCGCGTGCCGAGCGCGTCGGCCGATGGTTCGTGGCGATCCGTCGCGCGTGGCGCGCGATGTTCGGCCAGCGCGAGGAGCACGTGAGCCGCATCCCGTTCGACAAGGTACGCCGCATCGGCGACACGATCGAGCTCGACGTCGAGGAGCGCTCGCTGGACTCGGAGCACCTCGAGCGCTGGCTGAAGGAGCACGTCGTCTGCCGGATTCCCGGCGCGGGGGGCGAACGCAAATGAGCGCGCGCACCGTATCACTGAACGATCTCGTCGGCCGCGTCGTGCACGACGTCGAGGGCCGGCGGATCGGGCGCATCGAGGAGCTCGAGGCCGAGATCGAGCTCGAGGGCGACGGCAACGAATACGTCGTGACGCGATTCGGCGTGGGGCGCTGGGGTCCGTTCGACGCGATCGCCAGTGGGCTTTTCGTGCCGCAGCTCGTTCGTCGCATCGCGCGCGCGACGAGCTACGTGCGCTACGCCATTCCATGGGACTGCATGGACCTCACGGATCCTGAACATCCGCGGGTGACGTGCGCCGAGCGGGATTTGCCGAGGAGCAGTGATGGGTAGTGAGTGGTGAGTCATGAGCGACTGCGTCTGCAGTCACCCACCACCCACCACCCACCACTCACCACCCACCACGTGCCCTTCAGGCCGTCTGCCGAAGCGGAAGCCAGAGGGTGAAGCGTGCCCCGCCACTCCGGCCGCCGCTCACGGTGATGTCACCGCCGAGCAGCCGCGCGACGCGGCGCGCGATCGAGAGCCCGAGCCCCGCGCCGGGCTTGTCGGTCGAGTCGAGTCGGGTGAACTCGCCGAACACCTCCTCGTACTTGTCCGCCGGGATGCCGGGTCCGTCGTCGCTCACGTGGATGGCGAGCCGCGCGCCATCGTGCCCGTCGCGGCGCGCCAGCATGTCGGTCACCACCTCGACGCGTCCTCCCGCCGGCGTGTACTTGATCGCGTTGGACAGCAGGTTGCCGAGCACCTGTGTGACGCGTGCCGGATCGGTGACGAGGATCGTCTCCGACTTGTCGTCGGCGTGCACCAGCGTGAGCCCCGCCGCCTCGGCCGCCGCGCGATGCTCCTCCACCGCCTCGCGCACGACGTCGCGCAGGACCACGCGGTCGAGCTTCACGGTGAGCTGACCCGCCTCGGCGCGCGCCAGCTCGAGCAGATCCTCGATCAGCGCCATGAGTGCGCGCGCGGATCGGCGGATGCGCGCGATGCTGTCCTGCTGCTCGGGAGTGAGCGGGCCACGCAGCCCTTCCTCGAGCAGCTGGGCGTGACCGTCGATCGCGTGGATGGGATTCTTGAGATCGTGGCTCACGCCGCGCATGAAGCGCGCGCGCGACGCGACCGCTTCGGCCAGGGCCGCGCGACGTTCCTCGGCGGCACGCGCATAGGCGTGCGTGCGCCGTGACAGCCACCACGTCACCGCGGCGGCGGCGAGCGCGAGAAAGCCCAGCAGCACGCTCGTACGCTGGTCGCGCCGCTCGCGCACGGCGATCCGGTCGCGCTCGCTCCGCGCGGAATGCGCGATCGCGTCGTCGAGCTCCGCGGCGGCGACGAGCATGCTGTCGTAGACCGCTTCCGACGTCGGGTCGTGACGCAGGATCGGTGGCGGCTGTGCCGCGAACAACTCGGTCTCGACCGCTGCGTGCCACCGGCGCTCGAGATCGAGCAGGTGGGCCAGGCGGTTGCGGGACGCAGTGTCGATTGACGCGACGAGCGGCGAGAGCTTCGCGTACGCGTTCCGCTTGCTCGCTTCCGCGATGCGGAAGCGAGCAAGCGTGGCCGCGTTCCGGTCGTCCACGTAGTCGTCGACCGCCGTGCCTTCCTGCGCCATGTAGAGGTGAATCTTCGAAACGAGGCTGCGTCCGGAGTCGGCAACGTCATTCGCCGTCTGTCGGACCGGTTGCAGCTGCTGATCGCCGTACCACGGGATGAGGATGAGCGCCGCGAGGCTCAGCAGGACGAACGCGAAGAGCAGTCGTGTCGCCCACACGGGAGCAAGGTGGGTGGCGTGCGACGGTTCGTCGGTCATGCTGATCTGGTGGCGAGGAAATGCGCGGCGAGACGAACGTGAGTACCGAACGCCATCATGTGTACGCAAGCGGCCTCGGGGACGTTCCTCTCGAGCTCGACGATGCCGAGCGATGCGACCGGCGCCGCGCCGGTGAATCGGGTCCGCTCCTTGCTCGTCCAGGCGACGCGCAACAACGCGCGATCTCCGAACGCAAGTCGCGAAGAGGTACGACGATGAGCATCCTGGGCTCTCTGATGGGAAAGATTCTCGGGCACAGTGCGCGAGAGTCGGAGGCGAAGGTCAACGCAGCGCGGCCGGCCGCACCGGCACCTGCGGCGGCAACTCCCGCACCCGCCGCCACCGCCGCACCACCGGTCGTGGACGTCGAGACAGTGCTCGAGACGATGGCCGCCGGCACGAAGCAGACGCTCGACTGGCGGAACTCGATCGTCGATCTGATGAAGCTCGTGGGAATCGACAGCAGCCTCGCCAACCGGAAGGCGCTCGCGCAGGAGCTTGGCTACACGGGCGACATGAACGACAGCGCGACGATGAACGTGTGGCTGCACAAGCAGGTGCTACGCAAATTGTCGGAGAATGGCGGGCAGGTGCCCGCCAACCTGCTCGACTGAAGCACGACCAGCGCGCGCGGCGGGCTCTTCCGCCGCGCGCGCCCTGTCCTTGCATCCATCGCGAGCATGACCGTTCGGCTCGCCGACACGCTCGAGCGCTGCGTCCCCGCCATTCTCGATGAGTGGGGACGCTCCGCGGCTGCCGGCGAGCTGCGGATGCTGTGCGCCGAGGAGCGGGTGGGCGATCTCGCCTCCGTCCTCCACGCCATGTCCGGTGCGCTACGGCCGCATCCCGTGGCCGGCGCGGTCGACCAGTTCATCGAGATCGCCGCGGCACACGGCGCCCGCCGGCGTGCCCAGGGCGTGCACGAGGCCTGTCTGTTCGAGGAGTACGATCATCTCGGCACGGCCGTGCCGAACGGCCTGCGCGCCTGCGAATCGACGCCCCTCGCCCCCGAGGACGTCATGGCGCTGGAGGGAGCAATCACCACGGCAATCCTGGCCGGACTGCGTGGCTTCCACCGCGGCGAGTTCGAACGGCGAGGGACCTGGGCCGACGTGCTGGCCCGGACGGCGGACGACGTGGAGGACGCGACGTCCTACCGCCGCGCCGCGGATCGCGCGACGTCGAGCGGCATGGAGGAACAGTCAGCCTGACGC
>Ga0207659_10002015_pt1 | contig 12037 bp, 8 predicted proteins | sample KBSM43metaG_FD_184330 | JGI IMG/M metagenome (GOLD analysis project Ga0207659, IMG submission 184330) | Miscanthus rhizosphere microbial communities from Kellogg Biological Station, Michigan, USA - KBS M4-3 metaG (SPAdes) (version 2) | ecosystem: Host-associated > Plants > Roots > Rhizosphere >...
AGCGCGCAAGATGTGACCTACGGAGATTCCGGAAGGCCTAATGCCTTTTTTCACTGCTCGCCGGCAGGAAGAAGTTATCGGCGACATAGCTGCCGATCTTCCTGCCCATCTGCCGGCCAAGGGCAGCATCGAAGCTCCAATGGATGCCCGCGTAGATCCGGCTCATCGCCGCTTCGTGTGCCGCTGCACTGAACTTCTGGAACGAGCGTTCTACCCCAGCCCACGTCGCTGTGAATGGAACATGATCGGTACCGAAAAAGGCCGCCAACGCTTCGCCGGCACCCTGGCTCTGCGCAGCATGGAGGGACACGTACGACGGGTGGTTCACCGTTACGATCAGCGGCGTCCACGTTGGATCGTTGACGGTGTCCTCGTTCCCGTCGGTATTGGCTGCCCGAATCGCCGTGACTGGCCGCCAGAACCCGTGTCCGTCATTGAACGTATATTTCGCGTCGAACCCGGCAATGTACGAATCGGCAATCGTGACGTTCATGAGCGCGAAAAGGCGCGCATTCTCGATTAGCGTCAAATTGTGTTCGGCCGCCACTGTTTCGGCAATCTGATTCCAGATCGCGACCGCCGCGTTCGTGACGCCGACGCCGGCCCAGAAGAGAGCGATCTCAGTCTGCTCCGGAGTGCGCGTACTCGGAGTCGTCGTACCGTTGCCGCCCAGGGCTTGCACCTCCTGGAACGCCTCGGTGTAGTCCGCGCTGGTCAGCGCCGGGGGTGCGCCGGGACGAAACTGTGAACCGCTGGTGAGTGCGAATGGCTTGACGTGGCCCCACTGCGGTGTTGCGGGAGTCGGTGCGAAGTTAGGCGGCGTGGGCTGCCAGTCGCCCGGGTGGGTCCCAGTTGAGTACGGCACGACGGCAGTCGAACCATCCCCGGCCCGCCACAAGAGCATCTGAGTGGCGACATATTGTCCGAGCACGATGCCATGGTTCCTGGCGGGGCCATCAGGGATCGGGCACAAATGCCTGGCGAGAGTGGAATCGAACAGAGCGATTTCTGCCGGCCGGTTGTACAAACCGGCGGCAACGTCGTGCGCGGCCTGCGCCGCAGCCGCTTCCGCCGAATCGTCTGGATATGCGAAATACCGGGCATCCGTGAGGTAGACGGAGTGCCCCTTATCGATCGCGTTGACGGAGTCATATATCGCCGCCTCCATCATTGCCAGGTTGCGCGACACGACCTGGTTGCCCTGGTTGCGCGCTGCGGTCGTCGAAGTCCCCGGACCAGAGACCGCCAGGAGCAAGTTGGTCCACTCGAACACGATGTTGCCCGGCGGCGGGTTGGGGCACGCCTGCGCCTGGGCGGTCGGAACCGTCAGAACGAGCGCAGAGCCGGCAATTATCAGGGTCCGGGCTATCGAGGTGATCCGAGATGAAGTTCTGATGAATTTCCATGTTGTCTTTGAAAAGAGCGAAGTTCGGGGTTTTAGCATGGGTTGAATTCCTTTTCTGAAGACCCTGTCGAGAGGGCCTCCACCAGGTAATGCGGCGAACTGCGGTACGGTGAATCACGTGTGTGATAACCTCCGTCAGCTTTTTATGGCTCTGACGCCCAATTCTGACCTGACCGCGCTTCTTCAGGCGTGGAGTGCGGGAGACGGTGACGCCCGGGACAAACTCTGGCAGGTCGTTTTCCCGGAGCTTGAACGCCTGGCCGGCGCTTACATCCGGAACGAACGACCCGGACACACCCTGGAACCTCATGCATTGATCAATGAGCTTTACATGCGCCTGATTGACTGGGATAACGCGCAGTGGTCCAACCGATCCCATTTTTTCGGCATGTCTGCGCGCATGATGCGTCAGATCCTGGTGGACTATGCGCGGACCCGTGCACGGCAGCGGCGCGGCGGCGACGTGGAACGCATCGTCCTCGACGAAGCCGTCGTGGTTTCTGAGTCAAGATGCGAACACCTGCTCGCGCTTGATGAAGCGATGAACCGCCTGGCGTCTCAGTATCCCCGCAAAGCTCAAGTTGTAGAGCTCCGTTATTTCGGCGGATTGTCCGAGGAAGAGACCGCCGGCATTTTGGGCGTGTCCCGGCCGACAGTAGTCCGCGACTGGACCTTCGCTCGAGCATGGCTGATGTCCGATCTCCGGTATGGCGCCGATGAGTCGTGAGAAATGGGAAAATCTGGAGGAACTCTTCCATGCGGCTCGCGGTATTGAAGCTGAAAAGCGCAGCGCGTTCCTGGACGAGGCATGCGCCGGCGATACCGCCCTTCGTCTTCGCGTCGAGAGACTACTGGCGGAGAATCCGGATGCGGACAGTCTCCTTGGCAAACCGGCAATAGATTTCGTTTCGGACATGTTATCCAACGCGCCACAGACCATACCCGCCGGAACGCTGCTCCAACACTATCGGATTCTGGGTACTCTTGGCGCCGGCAGCATGGGCACGGTTTATCGCGCGCGCGACCTCAAGCTCGATCGGGATGTCGCGATTAAGGTCTTGCCGCCGGCATTCACCGCGGATACGGAGCGTTTGGCCCGTTTCAGGCGGGAAGCGCGCGTTCTTGCGTCGTTGAATCATCCTAACCTTGGCGCCATCTATGGCCTGGAGGAGAGCGAAGGCACCCGCGCGCTGATTCTGGAGCTTATCGAGGGCCCGACCCTGGCGGATCGCTTTCAGAGCGGGCCGATCCCGGCCCGTGAAGCGTTGGCGATTGCACGACAAGTCGCGGAAGCTCTTGATGCCGCTCATAGCAGCGGCGTCGTTCATCGGGACTTGAAGCCGGCCAACATCAAGGTCCGGTCTGACGGAACCGTGAAGGTCGTGGATTTCGGCATCGCCAAAGCGGGCATTCATGATCCATCCGCCGGTGATCTGACAACTCTGCCCACGGTTGAATCCACACAAGAGGGAATGGTTCTGGGGACGCCCGCGTACATGAGCCCGGAGCAGGCGCGTGGTCAAAGTGTAGATAAACGCGCCGACATCTGGGCTTTCGGCTGCGTGCTCTATGAAATGTTCACAGGGCAACGCGCGTTCGCCGGAGCGACTGTCACCGAAGTCTTCGCGGCAATTCTGGAGCGCGAACCGGACTGGCAGTTGTGGCCGGCAGCGACACCCCCGAACGTCACGCGACTGGCTCGACGTTGTTTGGAGAAGGATCCGAGGCACCGCCTGCGCGACATCGCCGACGCTCGATTCGAATTGAGCGACCAGCCGGAGGGCGGCATTTCATCCACGGTTTTACGGCCGGCACGATCCCGGTGGCGAACGGTCCTCCTTGCGGCGGCCGCAGCGGCGATTTCAGTAATCGCTACCTGGATTCTGTCCTCTGCCCCTCCCCCTGCCCTTCCTCCGCGACCTGTGGGAAAGTTTCTTATTAGCATCGCTCCAGCCACGAATTTCGGCCGTCCCGTCACCACGGACCTCACCTGGTCGCCAGACGGACGACGGCTTGTGTTCAGTGCTTCGTCCCAACGTTTGGATGGGTCAGGCACTGAGAGAAAGCTGTACTTACGTCGAATCGATAGCCTCGTTGCAGAACCGATAGAAGGAACCGAAGGCGGCTCAAACCCTGTGTTTTGGCCATATGGGGATGCTGTTGCCTTCAGGACCGCAGGCAAGTTGAAGAGCGTTGGCTTCGATGGCAAGCCGCCCGTAGAGTTAGCGTCCGTGTCACCGTCCTATTTATCGGTAGGTCTGTCGTGGTTTTCGAACGGCGATGTTCTGTTTGCGGATTATGGCCGTGGCCTGTCGCGCACACAACCCAATCGCAAAGAGCCAATCCCGGTGACGAAGCCAAAGAATGGCGAACGGCATCTCTTTCCGGTTGTGTTGCCCGGGGACGAGACCATTCTGTTCACTATTGTCCCGCCCAGCGGATGGGCTGAAGCAAGGATAGTCGTTCAGTCCCTGGCCGATGAACATCAGGAAACCCTCATCGATGGCGGGGCCGATGCGCGGTACGTTTCACCAGGCTATCTCATCTACCTGAAATCGAAAACGCTGATGGCGGCGCGGTTCGATCCGAAGACTCTAAAAGCGGAACAAGGAGTCCCGATGCTGGAAGGTGTGAGAGTCGCGCTCAATCCCGAGACCCCGGGCGGGAATACTTCGGCTGCCAGTTCGCAGTGTCGAATTCAGGCGACCTGGTTTACGTCGATGGTGGCGCCCCGCCCGACTCCATATCCACAATGGTATGGGTCAATCGCAACGGGGAGGCTCAGCCCATCGACGCTCCTCCACGCTTGTACCAGTCTCCTCGTCTTTCTCCCGACGATAAGCGCGTTGCCTACACCACGCTGATAAAAGGCGAGAGAGACATTTGGGTTCACGATCTTATTCAAGGAACTCCGTCGAGACAAACCTACCAATATGAGAACACCTCACCGGTGTGGTCGCCGGATGGTATGCGTCTTCTTTTCTCATCAACGGAGAACTCTTACAGAAACATTTTCCGGACATTGGTCGAGGGACGCCCTCGGCCGGAGAGGCTAACAACGAGCGTGGGCGGCGCTGCACAGGATCCGATGTCCTGGTATGGAAACTACATCCTCTTCACTGAACGCTACGAACGCCGGGAAAGCGGCACGGGTAGAAGATCCATCATGCTACTGACGGTTGGTGCAAACCGGCCGCCGACGCCCTGGCTGGAACCGAAAGGAAACTACGCACTCCGCCAAGCCGAGTTTTCACCGGATGGACGTTACGTGGCGTACAGTTCAAACGAGAACGGCAAGTGGGAAGTCTACATCCGGCCCTTTCAGGGCGACGGACCGCAAATCCCCGTCTCCAATAACGGTGGCACCGAGCCTGTATGGTCCTCCAATCACGAACTTTTCTACAGGGATGGCGATAGAGTCATTGCCGTTGAAATCCTGACAACGCCTGCCCTGAAAGTCGGAAAACGCACCCCGCTCTTCAAGGATATCTATGAAAGAGCCGCTGACCGCCCCAGTCCCAACTACGATGTTACTTCTAACGGCACGCGGTTCCTTATGGTGAAGGCGAACCCCGAAGCCCCCGAACCACCCACGGGATACATCACAATAGTCACGAACTGGATTGAAGAGTTGAAGTTCAGACTAGGCCCCACTAATTGATCTGCGTGCCCGTGATGTCCAGGTCAGTCATGGGCAGTTATAGCGCTCCATGCCAGCGCAACGACTCCCGTTGAAGCCCCGGCCGCCCCATCTATTGATGATGCACCCCGCCCCCAACCAAGGCGGGAAGTTCGGGCGTTCCGTCCAAGCAGTGAATGGAAGTTCGGGGTTCGAGTAGTCTGACCCGATCCCCTCGCTTGCACCCTCTTCAAGAACGGTGTTACAAGTGTGTTCCTCACCGCTGTGGGGGAGGAGCCTTGAATGAAATTTTTCACTGCAATCTTGCAGGCGACGACGCTCGTCGCCCTCTGTGCCCTGATATCAGCCTGCGCGCAGCCGGAAGCGACGGGCGGTCCGCCGGCGGCCGTTTCGCCGACGCGAACCCGCGAACAAAACCAGGAAATTGGACGCCAGCACAAAACTGCGGAGGACCTCTACAAGTTCTTCAAGGATGAAGCGAAGGGCGGGAAGAAGCTGGAGTGGAACCGGCTTCCCGACTGGAGCGGCGTCTACTCGCGGCCCCTGGACCGGGGCTTCAACTTCGATATCGATCAACCCAAGGAGGTCGCGACCTCCGCGAAGCTGACGCCGGAATTCCAGGCAAAGCTGACGAAGCGGCTTGATGACCTCAAGAAAGGAATCGAGTGGGATCCCATTTCCACGTGCGCACCGCCGGGTGTTCCCCGCTGGTTGACCGAGCCGTTCCTGCGCGAGTTCATCGTGACGCCGAATCAAACGTGGCTCATCAATGAGATGGTGAATGACATCCGCCGTGTCTACACCGACGGGCGTGAGCACATCCCCGTCGAAGACCGGCTGCCGATTCCCAACGGCGACACGATCGGCTTCTGGGATGGGCCGCGGCTGGTCATGTACACGAATCAGCTGAAGGCCGGGATCTATCAGCGCGGGAATCCCGACTACACCGATCAGGTGGAGACCGTCGAGATCTGGCAGAAGACGGATGACCGGACGGTCGGCGTCGATGTGTGGGTCTATGACCCGCCGGCGCTGCTCGAAGCGTGGTACGCGCATCATGTTTACATCAAGCTGTTGGATCCGCCGGATCAGCGGATTCGATACTGGGATTGCGGGGAGAATCCGAACAATGCGGTGGTCCAGACGAAGGACGGCACCACGGCGTTCAGGAATCTGAAGTTCTCCGACGAGAAGGAGAAAGGCAAATAATGAAAAGCACGGTTGTCATGGCATTCATCGTTACCGTCGCCCTGTTCGGGGCGGCAGCGCCGGGGATGGCGCATCATTCTTCTGCGATGTTCGATCAGTCGAAGACCGTCACGCTCGAAGGCGTGGTGAAGAAGTGGGAGCTGACGAATCCGCACTCGTGGCTGTGGGTGGATGTGAAGGGCAAGGACGGAAAGGTCGTTACCTGGGGATTCGAGGCGGAGGGACCGAGCACGCTGCAGCGGGCCGGAATCAAGCCGAGTGACTTCAAGGAAGGGACGAAGATCACGATTACGGGAAATCCGATGAGGAATGGCGAACCGGCGGCGATCTGGGTGGACGCAGTGAGGGCGTCGGATGGAAAGAAGTTCAATCCGAGGGCCGGGTTTGCCGTGAAGTAGGAAATTCCTACGTACAGATCCGTCACCGCCTCGGCACCGTCGAAAGAAATTGGAGATAGGACGAGTTGGAGATCTTAAAGATCTCCAACTCGTCCTATCTTCCAATTTCCCTCCCTCCCAAGCACCTTTCCCTTTCCCCGAAACCTACGTGTTGCCTACGGTGTCTACACTAGTGCAAACTCGGTCAGACGCGAGCGCTCTCTATGACAGATCTGCCAGCTTCGGTTCGCCCCACCTTGCGACGGCTTGCTCGACGTGTCGCTGCCGGACTGTTCCTCGAAATCTGGCCACGATGGGCCATCGGAAGCTTTCTTCTTGCCGGCACTGCCGCACTCGTCTGCCGGATCTTCTTCAGTAGCGCGGCCCCGTTCTTACCCTGGCTGTGGCTGGCGCCCGCGCTCTCGATTGTTCCGGTCATCATTCTTTGTATACGGCGCGCCTATCGGCCCATCGAAATCGCAGCGCTGGCGGATTCTCTCAGCGGCGGACAGGGCACCTTGCTGACGGTGCTGGAAACTAACGATCCGGCGTGGGCGAGCACCGCGGCGCTGGAAAGCCTCAAGCAGCTTCCAATGCCGAGACTGAAACTCTGGAGCCGGGTTGCGCCGATTCTCGCATCTGCCGTTTTCCTCATCACCGCTCTGTTGCTGCCGCAGCGCATGATCAGCGGACCGCGCACGACGATTCTCGCCAACGACATTGTTGCGGATCTGAAAACCACTATCGAAGAGCTCAAGAAGCAGGATCTGCTCACTCCTGAAGAGGAAAAAACTTTCGAAGAAGAGATCGAGCGCATCCGCAAGGACGCTCTCGATCGCGTCGATGCATCGTCGTGGGAGGCTGCCGACGCGATGCGCGAGAAGGTCAGCGCGAGTCTGAGTCAGAAGGAAGATGCGCTCAACTGGGCGCAGGAAAATCTCGCACGCTTCGCGGCTGCCGCGCAGGCCGGCACCCCGCCGTCCGCCAATGACGCCAGGGAACTCGCGGACGCCATCAAGAACCTCGCGCAGACCGGCATGCTGGATGACGCTCCTGCCGATCTTCAAAAACTTCTCGGTTCAGCGGAGGCGCTGGCCGGAGGCAACTTCAAGCTTCCGAGTGATCCCAAGGCGCTCCGCAAGCTTTCCCAACAACTGGCACAGCATTTGGACGGCCGCGCCACTCGTTTCGGAGAAATCCGCAGGGCCGGCCGTGACCGCGGACGCTTCGACCCTTCCGAATTTGGCGAGTTCAATTTCGAAGAAGGTCCTGACGGCGATGGCGATCCGGGAGCCGGAGGCATCAACCGCGGCCGCGGCGACGCCGACCTGACATGGGGTGATGAATCCCTGCCCTTCGATCGCTTCAAGTCTGTTTCCCTGCCCCCCGGCGCCGTGCGCAGCCCGGACGACTGGGCACCCGTAGCCGCACTTCCCGGCGCCCCCAAAGAAGCCGCTGAACGGACTTTCTCGTCCACCGGCGTGCAGTTCTCCGGAACAGCCGGACAGAGCGCGTGGCGGAGGACGCTGGCGCCGCGTCACTACAGCGCCGTGAAACGATATTTCGAGAATGCCGAGTCACGCTGACACCCAACGTTGAAAGGATCCCCGCATGACGCCAGAGCCTAAGCCTCTTCTTACTCCGGAAGCCGTTGCCGCGGCGCAAACCAGCATCACGAAACTGACCCACGAATTGCGGCGCGTGATTCTCGGCAAGGAAGACATGATCGACGAGGTCGTTGCCGCGCTGCTCGCGCGCGGACACGTTCTTCTTGAAGGTCTGCCCGGACTCGGCAAAACCGAACTGGTGAAGGCGCTGTCTCGACTGCTGTCGCTCGAGTTCCGACGCATTCAGTTCACACCGGATCTGCTGCCCACAGACATCACGGGAAGTCACATCCTGCAGGAACGTGACGGGAGAAAAGAGTTCACATTTCATCCCGGCCCCGTCTTCACCAACCTTCTGCTCGCCGATGAAATCAACCGCGCATCGCCGAAAACGCAGGCCGCCCTGCTCGAGGCCATGCAGGAGCGGCGCGTCACGACCTTCGGCGAAACGCGGACACTTCCCGATCCTTTCTTTGTGCTCGCGACGCAGAATCCGATTGAGCTCGAGGGCACATACCCGCTGCCGGAAGCGCAACTGGATCGCTTCATGGTGAAGGTAGAGATCGTGGGAGTCGAGCAGTCGGTGCTCGAGCAGATCCTCGTGACACGCGTTCACGGAGAGGCACCGCCACTGGAGCCGGTATTGAATCTCGCTGACGTGCAGCAGTTGTTCAGCGCCGTCGATGCGGTTCATCTGCCGCGCGCGGTGGCGAATTACATTTCGAGAATTGTGGCGGCGTCGCATCCGAAAGCGGCGGGCGCGCCGGAGGCGGTGAGGAGTTTTGTCCGGTACGGGAGTTCCCCGCGAGGAGCCATCGCGATCGGAGCAATTGCCCGGGGATTGGCGCTGCTGCGCGGGAAGCCCAACGTGGGGTTTGATGAAGTGCGGCGAGTTGCGGTGCCGGCATTGGCGCATCGGCTGGTGCTGGATTACGCGGCGAAGCTGGAAGGCTGGGATGGGCGACGCGTGATCGGAGCGATTCTCGAGGGAGTGCCGGAGGTGGAGCGGGGGTTGCCGCAAACGCTGGAGGCGGTGAAGTGATGAAGGGATCTTCAGGGCCTGAAAATCCCTCATCCGGCCCTTCGGGCCACCTTCTCCCGAAGGGAGAAGGACACACATTGGCTTCCTGGCATCACTGTTGGTTAATCGCTGCGATGCTGTGTCTCCTTCTCCCCGTCTCCGCCTTTGCCGAATACCGCACCTACGACCTCGAGTCCCTGCACATCACGATCGACACAGACTGGCCGCCGCAGGGCGCTGCGGGTTATTTTCCAATTCGTCTCGACATCACCAACCTCGGCGAGGCGAGAGAAATCGAACTCTCCGCCATCTCCAACCATTTTTTTGATCCTTATCGTCGGGGTCTCCGTGGCCCCTCCATGTTCGGAGCCTTCGATACCGGACGAATCGACCTTCGCCAACGCGTTCGCCTGAAGCGCGGTGATCACGTCAAGCTGACGCTGCCCATTCCCGTCTTCGCAGACAGCGAGAGAGTGCAACTCCAGATTCGCGAAAAGGGAAAGGCTCTGAATACTCCAAACTTTTTTTCCTTCCAGAGCGGTCGTCCACTCACGGAGTCCGGAGCCGTGGTTGTCTCGAGTTCATCCTCGAATCTCTCGACGACAATCGGGCTCAGGCCGATGGTCTATTCCTCTTCTCCTTATTTCCGTGGGGCCATGCCTCCTCCAGCCACAACCGGATCCAGCGGCCCCAGAATGGACGTGAGCCTCGAGCCTTCGCGTCTCCCAACCAACTGGCTCGGCTATACCACGCTGCGCGCCGTCATCCTTGGACCCGCGGAGTTGAAGGAACTCTCACCCGCGCAGTATGACGCGTTGTTAATGTGGACTGCCAGCGGCGGAGATTTGGTTTTCGTTGACGGCGCTCTCGATACGCTGCTCCCTGCCGGCCAGGCTCCAGTTGGATTGCCGGGCAGCCAGGCCGTCTCGTATTACCTGGGCAACATCCATCTCCTCAATTCAACGGAGATTCAGGAGAAGGGTCTTGCTTCCACGGTTCTTCAACTCGACACCCTGATTTCAACGCCAGACCTCGCATTACCTGCCGTTCGCGCCACGGATTGGGATTCCGTCGCAGAACGTGGATTCCGAGTGCCGATCGACGGTAGCGGCAACATCCCTACTCGAGCGTATCTTTCGATACTCACGGTATTCGTCGCATTGATCGGCCCGATCAACTACATCTATCTCTGGCGCCGGCGCCAGCAGATATTGCTGGTCCTCACGGTTCCCCTGATCTCCGCGGCTTTCATTGTGCTGCTGACAGGCTACGGAATCGTCAGCGAGGGCTTCGACGTTCGGGCTCGCGCAGTCACCTTTACCATGCTCGATCAGAATTCGAAGAAGGCCGCGACGCGCGCGACGGTCTCGCTTTACCCTGGCGGCGTCGCACGCAGCCGTGCCGTCAGCTTCGAACCCGATGCCGCCATTTTTCCCCGCGGCAGCGACGGGCTTGGCGTGCGCAGTGAGATGGATGTTGACCTGACAGACGAGCAACGCTTCCAATCCGGACTACTTCTGCCGCGTACGCCCAACAATTTCGACCAGATCAGATTTCAACCCGCTCGCCAGCGCTTGAATTTCGAGCGCAATGGAAACACGCTGACCGTCGTGAACGGACTCGGCGCCAACATCCAACAACTTTACTATCGCGAAGGCGGTCAGGTTTACGGGCTCGAAACAGCACTCGCGGCCGGAGAACGTGGGACCCTGAAGGCCGCAGCGATCAAGGGCCCGGAGGTTTACGGGCAAGGCCTCAGGGAGACTCCGATCTCGCCCGCGAAGTTCCAGCGGGTGATCAACAGCCAACCGGATGATTCCTATGTCGCTGTACTTGAAACGTCTCCATTCTGGGATCCCGGGGTAGACCGGTTGAAAGAAGAGAGAAGCTTCCACTTTGTGTTCGGATACGCCGGAGGCCAGCCGTGAGTGACGTCATGCTCGAAATCGATGGGCTGGTCCGGCACTTCGACAAGCTGCGCGCCGTGGACAATATTTCGTTCAGCGTGAAGCGCGGGCAGGTCTTCGGCTTCATTGGTCCGAATGGAGCCGGCAAGACGACGACAATGCGGATTCTTGCCACTCTCGACCTGCCTCAGGAGGGAGATGTGCGCGTCGCCGGTGTCTCCGTCATCGAAGAACCGGAGATGGCGCGCAAGCTCACCGGCTTCATGCCCGACTATGCCGGCGTTTATTCGACAACAACCGTCGAGGAGTATCTCGACTTCTTCGCGCGGAGTAACGGGTTGCGGGGCGACGCGAGGCGCAGCGCCGTGGAAGGCGTCATCGAGTTCATGGGTATCGGCGAACTGCGCGAACGGCACGTCGAACGTCTCTCCAAAGGGCTCAAGCAGCGCGTTGCACTCGGCCGCGCGATTATTCACGACCCGCAACTGCTGGTGCTCGACGAGCCCGCAGCCAACCTCGATCCTCGGGCGCGTATTGAATTCCGGACCCTTATTCGAGAGCTTGCCGCTGACGGTAAAACGGTTCTGCTCAGCTCTCACATCCTCACTGAACTGTCGGAAATATGCGATGCAGTGGCAGTGATCGAAAAGGGCAAGATTCTCGCAACCGGAACCATCGAGGAAATCATGACAGGACTGCGCGAGCATCGCGTTCTCTCCGTGCGGCTGCGCGGCGACAGGGAAACCGCCATGAAATTCCTTCTCGAACAGCCTGGCGTCGCTCGAGTCATCGATGCCAACGATCGTCTTCAACTGGAGTTCACTGGAGACGACACGGCACAAGTGGCTTTGCTGGGGAAACTTGTCGGCGC
>Ga0207659_10002021_pt1 | contig 12019 bp, 11 predicted proteins | sample KBSM43metaG_FD_184330 | JGI IMG/M metagenome (GOLD analysis project Ga0207659, IMG submission 184330) | Miscanthus rhizosphere microbial communities from Kellogg Biological Station, Michigan, USA - KBS M4-3 metaG (SPAdes) (version 2) | ecosystem: Host-associated > Plants > Roots > Rhizosphere >...
CGTCGGAAGCTGGCTAGAGGGTTCGAGCGGTCATCAAATCGATCCGTGCGCTTCTGATCCCGCCACCGGTTTCATCGCATGCCGAAATACCGCGAGCGTCAACGCAGCGCCCAGCGCGAGTCCCGTCGCCATCCACAGCGCCGCCTGGCCGCCCGACGAGTCGTACAGCGCGCCGGCGAGCGTCGGCAGCACCGCGCAGCCGCCGTAGTAGATCGTGTAGAAGATGCCCATCCCGGTACTCCGGCTCTCCGGCCGCAGGAACTCGCCGGGCAGCGAGACGAGTGCTGCGGCCGGAATGCCGCCGAGCACGCCGCCGATGATCAGCCAGGGCAGCGGCGCGCTTCCGGCGGCGATCAGCAGCAGGGTCGCGCACCACACCACGATCATCGCGTGACAGAGCCGATCGGCGTGCGCGGTGCGCTTCAGCAGAAATCCGCCAGCCTGCACCCCGACCACGAACATCATCGCGTTCAACGCCATCAGGCTGCCGGCGCGGACGATCCCCAGTCCGCTTTCAGCCAGGAACGACGGCATGAACGAGAGGACGATCTGGAACGCGGCGTTGTAGAGCAGCCAAGGCAGCGATCCGATCATCAACAGGTGCCATTCGCGGCACGTCACCACGCCGAGGCCGATGCCGCCCGGCGCCGGCACCGACCCACCGGCGACGGGCGCTCGATAGACTGCCGCGACGAGCGCGAGGCCGAACAGCGCGAACGCCGCGGACGACGCGACGCCCCAGAGCCAGCCGGCCACCTCGGCGAGCGGTCCGATCACGAGCAGCGCGATGCCGATGCCGATCGGCCAGGCGTTGATCAGCACCGACATCGCGAGCAGCCGCTCGCGGCCGTCGAACAGGTCGGTCACCATCTTCGTCATCAAGACGTTGAGGATCACCGCGCCGATGCCGCTGACGAAGCGGGCGGCGTTGGCGGCGACGAACGAGTCGGCGAGCGCGAGGCCCGCGCCGCCGATCGCCATCAGCGAGGCCGACGAGCACCAGCCGCTTGTCGCCGAATCGTTGCCCGAACAGGCCGCCGGGCAGCGCAAACGCGACGCCGGGCAGCAGGTACAGCCCGATCAGCCAGCCGAGCTGCGTCTTGTCGGTGCCGAGCGCCGGCGCCAGCAGCGGTGCGACCGCGGCGACGGCCTGGAACTGGAAGCCCATCGCGGCACGCGCCAGCGTGAGCGCGACCAGGCATTGCCAACGTGGGTCATGGCTCCTCTCGGGGCCGGCGGATGAATGGGCGACGTGCGAACATCCTGCCATGGTCTCGCTACCGGTCTTTGCCATGCCCCGACGCCCCCTGCTCACCGCTGCCCTTGCGCTGCTGTCCACGTCCTTCTTTGCCGCTTTCGCGCTCGCGCAGGACGCCTGGCCGCAACCCGGCAAGACGATCCAGCTGATCGTGCCGGCGCCGGGCGGCAGCGGCACCGGCGACACGATCGCGCGGGTGCTCGCCGAGGAGATGCAGACACGGCTGAAGACGACCTTCGTGATCGACAACAAGGCCGGCGCCAACGGCAACATCGGCGCGACCGCGGCGGCGACGACGCCGGGCGACGGCTACCACTTCCTGTTCAGCTGGGCCGGCACCCTGGCGGTCAACAAGGCGCTCTACAAGAACCTCGCGTTCGATGCGCAGAAGGACTTCGTGCCGATCCTGCTGATCGCCGACGTGCCGAACATCCTGGTCGTCAACAACGACATCCCGGTGAAGGACCTCGCGGAGTTCGAGAAGTACGCGAAGGCGAATCCGGGCAAGCTCAACTTCGGCTCGACCGGCATCGGCAGTTCGATGCACCTGGCCGGCGAGCTCTACATGCGCGAGACCGGCGCGCAGATGGTTCACGTGCCGTACAACGCGCCGGGCACCGCGACCACCAACCTGATCGCCGGCGACATCCAGCTGATGTTCCAGCTGATCCCCGGCATCGCTGGACAGATCAAGAGCGGCAAGGTGCGCGCGATCGCGGTGATGGCGCCGCAGCGTTCGCCGGCGCTACCCGACGTGCCGACCACCGCCGAGCTCGGCCAGCCGAAGCTGCTGTCATCGACGTGGTTCGCGCTGCTCGCGCCGAAGGGCACGCCGCCGGCGGTTGTCGCCCGCATGAACAGCGTCGCCAACGAGGTGATCGCCGACCCCGCGGTGAAGAAGCGGCTCGCCGAGATGGGCGCCTCGACGCTTGGGGGCACGTCGCAGCAATTGGCCCAGCACTTGGCCGAAGAGACCGAGAAGTGGGGGCGGCTGGTGCGCGACGCGAAGATCGCGGCGCAATGACTTCGGTGTGCGATTGGACGGCCGGCGCTCGAGCGGCGTGCGCGCGGCGGTTGGCACCTCATGCGCGCCGGATGACGGGATGACCGCAACATCGTGATGACTGCCGGACTCGCAGCCCTCGAGGCGCGCCTCGCCGACGAGCTCGCGTTCCTGCAGCTGCCCGCGCCGCGCTGGACCCCGGTGCGCGAGCACGCCGGCCAGCCGGTGCTCGACGTCGCGATCATCGGCGCCGGGATGACCGGCCTGGCCTGCGCCGCGGCGCTCGTTCATCGCGGCATGTCGGTCGTCGCGTTGGACGAAGCGCCGGCCGGCCTCGAAGGCCCATGGGCGACGACCGCGCGGATGGAAACGTTGCGCAGTCCGAAGCAGCTCGCCGGCCCCGCGCTCGGCATCCCGTCGCTCACCTTTCGCGCCTGGTTCGAGGCGCAGTTCGGGCGCGCCGAGTGGGACGCGCTCGACAAGATCCCGCGCCTGCAGTGGATGGAGTACCTGCGCTGGTACCGCCGCGTGCTCGCACTGCCGGTGTTGAACGGCCATCGCGTGATCGATCTCGTGCCGCATGGCGATGCCGAGAGCGGCGAGGACCGCGAAGGCAGCGGCGGCACGTCCGGCCTCGTCGAGCTGCGCGTTGAGGCAGAGGGTCGCGAGTCGATCGCCTGGGCGCGCCGCGTCGTGCTGGCGACCGGCCGCGCCGGCCTCGGCGGGCCGTCGGTGCCAGCCTTCGCCGAAGCGCTGCCGCGCACGCGCTGGGCCCATTCGTCCGACGACAACGACTATGCCGCGCTGCGCGGACTGCGCGTCGGCGTGGTGGGCGCCGGCGCGTCGGCGATGGACAGCGCAGCGACCGCGCTCGAAGCCGGCGCGAAAAGCGTGCACCTGCTGGTGCGGCGCCCCGACCTGCCGCGCATCAACAAGGGCAAGGGCGCCGGCAACCCGGGCTTCGTCGCCGGCTACGCGCGCCTGCCCGACGAATGGAAATGGCGCATCCGCCACTACATCAACGTCCAGCAGGTGCCGCCGCCGCGCAACAGCACGCAGCGCGTCTCGCGCCATCCGAACGCGCACTTCCACCTCGGTGTCGCGATCGAGGGCGCGGTCGAGCGCAACGGCGCGCTGGCCGTGCAGACCTCCGCCGGCCCGATCACGCTCGACTTCCTGATCTTCGCGACCGGCTTCAAGGTCGACTGGCGCCAGCGGCCGATGCTGCGCCGGATCGCGCCGTGCATCCGCATCTGGAAGGACCGCTACACGCCGCCCGCCGGACAGGAAGACGACGAGCTGGCCGAGTCGCCCGACCTCGGCCCTGCGTTCGAGTTCCAGCCGCGCGATGGCGCGCACTGTCCCGGCCTCGATCGCGTGCACTGCCTCTCGTACCCGGCGACGCTGTCGCTCGGTGTGATCACCGGCGACATCCCGGCGGTCAGCGACGGTGCCGAGCAACTCGCCGGCACCCTGGCCGGCTTGCTGTACGCCGAGGACATCGCGCACCACTACGCGCGGATGGAGGTGTATGCGGAGCCCGAGATCTTCGGCGACGAGTGGGTAACGAAGCCGCTGCCGCCCTTCGAAAAGTAGCGCCCAGACGGCCTAGCGTCGATTACCGCAGCCCGCTCAAAGCCTCGCCGGTTCCGGCCCGCCCGCTGGCCCGAACCAAGCCCGCGCATACGAGCGCTTCGCCGCCGCCTCGCCGTTGCGGTCGCCCTTCTTCTTGTAGACCTCGGCAAGCCCGGCGATCGCCCAGCCGTTGTTGGGCACCCGGGCCAGTGAGTCGCGGAATGCACGCTCCGCGTCGTCGAGCCGGTTCTGGCGCAGCCGCACGCTGCCGAGCGACTGGCGCACCGGGTAGTACCAGTACGGCGGCTCGGTGTAGCTGAGGCTGTCCTCGATCGCGATCGCGTCCTCGTACGCCTTGGCCGCGCCGTCGAGGTCGCCGGCCGCGTCGGCGATGCGGCCGGTGGCGACCAGGCGCGCGGTCTGCACGATCGCCTTGGCCGGCACGCCCCAGGCGTCGTACGGCTTGAAGTCGGCCTTCGCTTCGAGCGCCGCGATCGCATCGGTCTCGGCGCGCGCGGCGGCCGCATCCCTCTTGCGCGCCAGTGCCACCGCGCGGGCGTAGTGGTACATCGTCCGCACCAGCACGAGCGCATCGTCGGGCTTGGCCAGCGCGAGCACCGCGTCGGGCTCGGCAAACTGAAGGTGCGTCGTGAACGGCGCTGCCTTCACCGGCTCCATGATCTGGAACTGCTTCGCCAGCTCGGCCGGCACCGCCGCATCGAGCTTCTTCGCCGCATCGATCGCGGTCGCGCCGTCGCCGCCCATCTGCGCCGACACCATCACGAAGTGAATGTTGTGCGGGTAGTAGGCGCTCCGGTACATCGGGTCGGACGGCGAGCGCTCGAAGTACCGCTCGTCGACCTTCACCGCCAGCTTGTTGGTGTCGAGCGAGCGACGGTACTGGCCGACGCGGTAGTAGATGTGCGCCGGCATGTGCACCACGTGGCCGGCTGCCGGCATCAGCGCGCCGAGCCGCTCGGCCGGCGCCAGCCCGCGCTCCGGCGTGTTCGACGCCTCGACCGCATGGATGTAGAGGTGGATCGCGCCGGCGTGCTTCGGGTTGCGCTTGAGGACCGTCTCGAGGTTCGAGACGATCTCGGCGCCGCGGCCCTTCGGCTTGGCGCCGCCGGGCTCCCAGTAGTCCCACGGCTGCGTGTCCATCGCGGCTTCGGCGTACAGCGTGCGGATCGTGTCGTCGGCCGGATAGCGCGCGACGACCTTCTGCATCGCATCGGCATACGCCGCGTCGAGCGCCGGCCGCTCGGCCTTCGGATCGGCCGAGTAGCGCTGCTGCAGCGCTTCGATCAACGCCCGCTCTTTCGGCCCGGCGCGATCCTTCAGCGCGACCGCCTTCTCGAGCGCGGCGACCGCCGGCGCATTGGCCTCCGGCATCATCGGCACGTTGATGTTCGGGCCGAGGATCAGCGCCTCGCCCCAGAAGCACGCGGCGCAGTTCGGATCAGCCTTCTGCGCGACGTGAAACGCGCGCTGCGCCTCGGCGTGGTTGAACGCGAACGAGAGCCGCATCCCCTGGTTGAAATAGGCCTGCGCCTGAGCGTTGCGCGTCGTGATCGGAAAGGCGAGCGAGCCGAGGCCGGTGTACAGCGGCACGTCGCCGCCGGCGGCCTTCATCGGCTGCGGCTGAAACGGTGCGGTCTCGGTCTTCGTCACGGTCGCGACGGCGTGGAGCCATGCGGCCGGCACCTTCAATGCCGCACCGCCGATCGGCCCGCAGACCGACGCGGCAGCGCCATCGAGCAGCGGATCGAAAGTCGGATCGGCGATCGAAACCGCGGTGCCGCCGACGCCTCGGCGATCGACGAACGTGAGGCCGGCGAGCAGCAAGCCGGCAGCCGCCAGGGCGAGCGCCAGGCGGCGCGGATGCGAACGGTGGATGCGATGGAGCAGCGACATGGCGATCACTCCTGAATCGAGAGGCAACGGCCTACTCCCACTTGTCGGGCAGGACCGGGGCCGTCGCCGAGTCCTGCGCCAGGGCTTCCCGCATAGTCGCGCGGTGCGGACTTATCCTGACACCGGTGCACCGACGGCGCAAGCTGAAGACGTGCGGCACCTTTCGACCTCGACACCCACACTTCAACCCTGACGCCAACGCCATGCCCACCGCCCTCGACACCATCGACGTCATCGACCATGCCGCCGGCCTGCTACCCGGCGATGCGCTGCACGGCGCGCGACGGGTGCGCGCCAAGGTCGTCGAGGCGAGCCAGGCCAGCCACGACGCGCTGCTGCTGCAGCCGGTCGACGGCCTCTCGCCGGCCGACCGCCTGCGCGTTGCCGCACACGTGTGCACGCTCGCCGGCGCCCCCAGCCTCGAACAGCACTACGCCGACAGACTTGCCGACGCGCCCGACTGCGCCGAGCCATCGTCGCCGGCGCTGCCCGCGATGCTGGCGTTCGCGGCGAAGCTCACCACCGACCCGCGCCTCGGCGACCGCGCCGCGATCGATGCGCTCAAGCGCGCCGGGCTCGGCGATGCCGCGATCGTCGCGCTCGCGCAGCTCGTCGCGTTCCTGTCGTATCAGCTGCGCGTGGTCGCCGGTCTGAAGGCGATGCGCGCTGGCCAGGAGGGCACGCGATGATCCGCCGCAACGGCTTCACCGACGAGACGCTCGAATGGCAGTCGTGGCTCGAGCCGGTGAAGCCGGCCGAGGCGAGTCCGCTGCAGCTCGAGGTGCTCGACGAGAGCCATCCGCAGTCGCGCACGTCGCCGTACTACCTGACGCTCGCGCACCAGCCGCTGATGCTGCGGCACCGATCGGCCGCCTACAACGCGATCATGTACGCGCCCGGCGGCCTGCCGCGCGCTGAACGCGAGCTCGGCGCGATGGTGGTCTCGGTGACGAACGGCTGTGTGTACTGCACGTCGGTGCATGCGCAGCGCTTCGAGCAGCTTGCGAAGCGCAGCGACACCGTCGAGCAGGTGTTCGACGACCCGCGCACGGCGGGCACGACCGAGCGCGAGAAGGCGATCGCGCAGTTCGCGATCGCGGTGACGGAGCGGCCCGATCGCCTGAGCGCCCAGGACATCGCGCCGCTGCGTGCCGTCGGGATGAGCGACGAGGAGATCATCGACCTGCTGCACGCGGTCGCGATCTTCGGTTGGGCGAATCGCTTGATGCAGAACCTGGGCGAGCCGGCCGAAGGCAGCGCCGCCTAGTCTAGTCTAGTCGATCATCCGATCGGCGCGAACCATCAGCTGCTGCGGCACGACGAGGCCCATCGCGCCGGCCGAGCGCCGGTTGATCACGAGCTCGAACACCGTCGGCAGCTCGATCGGCATCTTCGACGGATGGGCGCCCTTGATGATGCGGTCGACGAAATGGGCGGTCCGTCGCCACACGGCGAGCCGTTCGGGGCCGTACGACATCACGTGGCCGCTGTCTGGAAACGCCGAGTAACCGGCACTGCTCGGGATCTTGTGGCTCAAGAAGAACGCGGCAAGCGCGTCGCGCTGTCCCAGCATCAGCGCGTCGGAGAACACCAGCGCCGCATCGGGCTTGCCTTCGGTCACGCGGGGCAGCGCGGCGGTGAGCTCGGCGGGTGTCCGTGCCTCGTAATAGACGACCTCACAGCCCACCTGCGCCGCGGCAGCGCGCGATGCGGCCAGTTCGCGCTGCTGGCCGGCATGCTCGGGGCTGGCCATGAACGCAATGCGCTGCATGCCGGGCCGGATCTGCTTCAGAAACTCCATCCGCTTGACGATCAGGTCGAGCGCCATCAGCGAGAGACCGGTGGCGTTCCGGCCGGGCCGCGGCAGGCTGTCGGCGAAGCCGGCATCGACGGGATTGCCGCTGTGGACGAACACCACGGGCAATGCGGGCGAGAGGCGCACGGCCGGCTCGATGCCCCCGCCGCTGGTCACGATCACCGCGGGCTTTCGCTTGGCGATCTCGAGCGCGAGCCGCTCTGCGTTGGCCGCTGAGTAGTCGGCGAACTGGGCGTCGATCTCGAGCGTGCGTCCGTCCTCATAGCCCAGCAGGCGCAACTCGCCGAGCAGCGCGTTGACGAAGTTGGCCGAATCCGCCTGCCTGCCGCCGAACAGCAGCGCCACGCGAGGTCTCGACTTCGATTGAGCGAGCACCCCAGGGGCGGCGATCCATGCCGCGGTGGCTGTGAGAACCTGCCTGCGTCGGAACGGGGCCATGTACACACCCTCCGCGAGACCTGCTCGCCAGGCAGTCTATCTTCACGGGCGGCGAATTGGACGATCGAAGCGGATGGGAGCTCGCGCCGAAGGTTCAGCAGGTTTGACGAAAGCGACTGGTTGATGACACTCCAGTCGGCAGATGACTTGAGATGCTTCACGCCGGGGCGACGCTGCACCAAAAAGCAAATGGCCCACGGGCGCAAGCGCCGGAGGGCCAAGGTTTCGCCGCGTGCAGCGGAGGCAGGTCGATGACCCGGTATGGCTGCACCGCGAACTGTCGGGGTTTGGCGCGAGGTTCAGGCGCGCCGGGCACTCGCCGACCCATCCCCGGTCATCACGGTGACCGTCCGCGTTACTCTTACTTGGCCTGCTTGCGACGGCGTGCGACGAAGCCCATCGCGCCGAGGCCGGCCATCATCAGGGCGTACGTTTCCGGTTCCGGAATCGGCGCCATCGGGATGGTCTGCGACAGCAGGTCACCGGTCTTTTGCACGTCATTCAATCCAGTCAGGAACTGGACCTTGAGGTGGGGCGCGCTGAAGTCGAGGTTCGTCCCGGTGAAGTCGATCGTGTAGGTCATGTTGTTGGTCAGCGTCGCGGCCGGTGAGCTCGTGAAGCAGGCGCCGTTGGTGCCGCCGGTGGTGCAACCGAAGGCGGCCAGACCGTTGTCGACCGTGCTGGACCAGCCCGCGAGCGTGGCGCCGGTCACGTTGCCGATGTCCTTGAGCTCGAAAGCCTTCAGGTAGTTGATGCCAGTCCAGTCGCCGGTGGCGTTGGTCGCATTGAGGATCGTCAGCTTGAGCGTGTCGGCGTCCAACGCCATCGTCTCGAACGTGACACCTTGCCAGGTCAGCGTATTGGCGCTGGCCGGAACGGCCGCGAACAGCGATGTCGCGATCGAAGCGGCGAGAAGGGTGCGGGAAAGCTTCATTGAAATACTCCTGGTGGATCAAAGTTTGTGAGCAACTCGGTGTGTTGGATCGAGTTGGCTGAGAGGGAGTCTGCGTGTCCAGTGCAGAACGCGAATCCCTTAATCCAAGGGCGTCCACTTAAACCGGGGGGCGCTCGATCAGATCCACGCCGAATCGATCACACAAACGTCTCAATCACGCATGCAGCTCGTCGCACGGTGTCGACTCGAAACAACTGTCGCCGATCACCGCGTTGCAACCGACCGGCAGATCGTCAGTCGGAGAGCGCTTAGCCTCAAAGCGCCTGCTTGTCTAAGAAGCGCACCAGACCGAAGGCCCGCTTCACGCTTCTTTGCGAACGCGACACCTCCCGAAGGTCGTCGTTCACTCGATCCACACCGTTGGATGGATGCGAGCCGACATGGCCGCGCCCATCGACGGAGAACAACATGGACATCGCCCTCAAGACCCTCATCGCCGCAGCCGCCACCGTGGCTTCGATCGCGGCATCGGCGCAGTCCTTCGCGCGCGTCGACACGTCTGCCATCGACGCGCGGCAGGCGCGCCAGGAACAGCGCATCCAGGCCGGGGTGGCACGCGGCGAGCTGACGCGCCGCGAGGCGCGCACGCTCGAGCAGGGGCAGCGCGACATCTCACGGGCCGAGGCGCGCGCCAAGGCCGACGGACGCGTGAGCCCGAGCGAGATCCGCCAGCTGGTTGCCCTGCTCGACCGCGCCGAGGCACAGATCCGCGCGCTGCGCCACGAGTCGGAGCGTCACGCCCACTGATCGAGCGATCGATCGATCGACCCGGCCGCTGCCGCACCTCGTGTGACGACGGCGGCCGGCGCCGCGCGCTTCATCACGCACGCGGCGCCGCTTCAGCGGCGGGCTCCTATCATCGGTGGTCCCCACCCCTTGGAGCTCGCGCCATGTCCGCCGACGTCACCCGCCGCACCGTGCTCGCCCTCGCCGCAGGCGCCTATGCGTCCGCCGCCTGGTCGCAGTCCGCGGACAGCAACACGCTCGCCCAGATCAAGCAGCGCGGGTCGCTGCGCGTCGGGGTCACACAAGCGCCGCCCTGGTACTCGAAGGACCCGAAGTCGGGCGACTGGACGACCGGTGTCGGCGTCTCGGTCGGCAAGGCGATGGCGACTTCGCTCGGCGTCAAGTTCGAGCCGGTCGAGGTGACCTGGGGCACCGCGATCGCGGCGCTGCAGGGCAACAAGATCGACATGATGTCGATGATGGATGCGACGCCTGAACGCGCGCAGGCGGTCGACTTTCCGAAGACGCCGTTGCTGTTCTACTCGCTCGCGGTGCTGGCGCGCGACGACCTCGCGGTCAAGGCCTGGGCCGATCTCGACCAGCCTTCGGTGCGCATCGCGGTGCCGCAGGCGAGCAGCATGGACAAGTTCCTGACCGAGAACGTCGCCAAGGCGTCGATCTCGCGCTTCCCCGGCAACGCCGAGGCGATCGCGGCGTTCCAGGCCGGCCGCGCCGACGCGGTCTGCCTCTTCCACCCGCCGCTGCTGGCAGCGCGCCAGAAGCTCGGTGCCGGCAAGATCGTCGTGCCGACGCCGGCGCAGTCGCAGGCCTCGAGCGTCGCGGTGCGCAAGGAGAACGACAAGTCCTTCGTCGAATGGGTCGACAAGGAAATCGGCAAGTTCTATGCAAGCGGCCAGACGCAGAAGTGGTACGAGGAGTTCCTGGTCGGTTTCGGCCTCGACCCGAGGGCCTCGCCGCCGGTCATGAAGGAAATGCTCGGCAAGTCGTAACTTTGTGCGTTGTGTGCCGGCACGCGACGCTTGCTGTTGCCGCAAGGGTTTGTCACAGCCTTCGCAGGATCGCTTTTTGCCACCGTGGCTCTCGGCGGGAATATTTCCCAGCCTAGATCTAAAACCACAGGAGACAAGAGCATGGGTGCAATCGATTCAACGTCGGGAATTGCGGCAACAAGTTTTGAAAGGATGCGCGATCGATCGCGCGGGACAGCACGGTACGGGGTACTCGCCGCCGCCATCGCACTGGCATTCAGCGCCGCGCCGGCGGCCGCGAAGACGATCCTCTTCATCGGCAACAGCTTCACCTACGGGGACCTCACGCCCGCGGTGCAGAACTACAAGCCCAGCACGGTGACCGACCTCGTCGGCACCAACATCGGCGGCGTGCCGGCGCTGTTCGAGCAGATGACAACGGACCGCGGGCTCGACTACCAGGTCTTCCTCGAAACGCAGGGCGGCAGCGGCCTCGACTTCCACTACAACAACCGGCTCGCGCTGATCAACAAGCCGTGGGACGTGGTCTCGATGCACGGCCAGAGCAACCTCGACTTCGCCAACCCCGGCAACCCGGCGCTGCTCAGCCAGTACACCGGCCTCCTCGGTCAGGTGTTTACAGCCCAGAACCCGAACGTCGACATTCGGCTGACAGCAACCTGGTCGCGCGCGAACCTGACCTATCAGCCCGCGTGCAACAGCGCGAACCCGCCGAGCCCGTGGTGCGGGGCCTCGATCCTGACGATGGCGAACGACGTGATGAAGGGCTACCAGGCCGCGATGTCGGCCAACTCGTCATTCGTCGACGGCATCAACCCGGTCGGGCTGGCCTGGAACAACGCGATCCTGGCCGGCTTCGCCGATGCGAACCCGTACGACGGCATCACGCCGGGCATGGTCAACCTGTGGGCCTCGGACAGCTACCACGCGAGCGCGTTCGGCTACTACCTGCACGCGCTGGTCGTGTTCGGCGAGGTCACCGGCCAGGATCCGACGGTGCTCGGCTGGGACACCGTGTCTCGCGATCTCGGGTTCACGGCGGCCCAGTCGGCCGCGATGCAGGGCTTCGCCTCGCAGGCGATCACGCAGGCGATCCCGGAGCCCGAGACGTATCCACTGATGGCGATGGGAATGGGCGTCGTCGGCTGGATGGCACGGCGCCGTCGGAAGGCCGACGCGACGGTCTGAAGAGGCTCGTCACGCCCGCCACCGCAGGCGTGACGACCGATCGCATCAACCAGACCGCCGCCTCGGCAATCGCTTCGGCGCGCAGTTGCGCCGCGTGTTGCCGGGCGGCGTCGTGCAGCGCGGCGAGCTCGGCGGG
>Ga0207659_10002026_pt1 | contig 12012 bp, 5 predicted proteins | sample KBSM43metaG_FD_184330 | JGI IMG/M metagenome (GOLD analysis project Ga0207659, IMG submission 184330) | Miscanthus rhizosphere microbial communities from Kellogg Biological Station, Michigan, USA - KBS M4-3 metaG (SPAdes) (version 2) | ecosystem: Host-associated > Plants > Roots > Rhizosphere >...
TTTCTCGATCTCAACGACGACCAGAAGCTGGCGGCGCCGTCCTTCGAGCAGATGGTGGCCGGCGTCAGCGTCGGGTTGCAGGGGGTGCAGTTCACCAGCCACGACGAGGACATCCTGGAAGACGAGTCGATCACCTACGAAACGATCCTCGTGGACGATGACCAGCATCGAGACGCGCCGGCGTCTCCCGTAGATGCCGCCTTTGTGAACCGCTATCTCCCGCTTGGTGCCGCCGCAGCGAGCGCGCTCAGGCGTGTGGGGCAGGCGAAGTACCCGGTCGAGAAAGGCAAGAACACGCAGCTGACGTCCGGATGGACGATCGTCTCGCGCGAAGACGGCTCGCCGCAGGCGATCGAAGGGGTCGAGGCTGGCACGGCCGCTTCCTATGCCGTGTCGTTCCAGGCGTTGACCGCGCTCGCGCGAACGAACCCCGCCAGGGCGAGCACGTTGATGCTCGCGCGCGCGACCGCGACGGCGGGCTCAGCGCGCGTGGGAGGCGATCCGAGATGAGCGCGGCCAACCACATTTTCCTGCCTTGGGTACAGCCCAACACGAGCGCGAGCGTGCCGGACGCGTTCGTCGAGCGTCTGTCCGCGGATCAACCAGCTTCGGTCACCGTTGGCGTCAATCTGGTCGTCAACAGCGGCACGGTTCAGAAGAACGTTCGTTTGTACGGACCTGGCGACGTCACGGGCATCGACCCATTGCAGGTAGTGCGTCTCGAGCCGAAGCCTGCTACTCGCGACTTCGAGCCGAACTACTTTCCGTTCGTCGAGTTCGATCGTCCGGAGTTCCCGTGGCTGTTCAGTCCGGCCAAAGCCGATGCGCAGGGCCGCCTGCGACCGTGGCTCGTCCTCGTTGTCCTGCGCAAACAACCAGGCGTCGAGCTGCGACCCGCAAGCGATACGCCGTTGCCGGTGCTTCAGATCAAGGCGCCCGCGCGACCGGCAGACGAGTTGCCGGATCTCGCCGAATCGCACTTCTGGGCGCACGCGCAGACCACCGGTGCCGCCAAAAACGAGATCGCTGCGGTACTCGCGAACGATCCGGCGAGAACGATCGCTCGCCTGATATGCGCGCGGCGCTTGAAGCCGGCGACCGACTACCTCGCGTGCGTCGTTCCCGCGTATGAGGGGGGACGCTTGGCCGGGCTCAATCAGACCGTTACCGGCAACACGCTCCAGCCCGCGTGGCAGTCCGGCGACCACGCGCCGTCCGATATCACGCTGCCGGTCTACTGCTCGTGGGAGTTCCGCACGTCCGACGGGGGCGACTTCGAGGAACTCGTGCGGCGATTGCAGCCGCACGAGCTGCCCGCTGATGTCGGCAAGCGCCCAATGGACATCAGCCACCCGGGATTCGCGCTCAACCCGCAGCCGGAGGCGGGCGCGCCCGGCACGACGCTCGGCGTGGAGGGTGCGCTGCGCGTCATCGGCTCGACGCCAGACAGCTGGCCCGACGCAACGCGCGGCCCATTTCAGTCGGCGCTTGCGGAGATCGTGAACACGCCGTGGCGGCTGACCAAGGGCAGCGCGAGCGATGCCGACCCGATCGTCGCGCCGCCGATTTACGGCGCGTGGTATGCGGCCGAGCACCAGGTTCAGCCGGGCGGATCGACCGCTACGCCATGGCTCGAGGAACTGAACCTCGATCCACGACACCGTATCGTCGCTGCGATCGGTACACAGGTCGTGCAGGCCGATCAGGAAGTGCTGATGGCGTCGGCGTGGCAGCAGCTTGGCGAGATCGAAACGATCAACCAGCAACTGCGGCAAGCGCAGCTCAGTCGCGCCGTCAACGGGCGCTATCACGCACGGGCGTTCGCGCGCTTCTCAGCCGACGCGTTCGTGAGGGTGGTCGCACCCGCGCGCTCGAGCGTCCTCGTCACCGACAGTCGACCGAACCAGCCACCGGTGTTTTTCTCTCAGCGCCTGGCGCGTTCGTTCGTGCCCGAAACGACGGTATCGCCAAGCGTGCGCAAGCTGACTCGCCCGCGCGGGGCATTCAATCGCCAGTACGCCCAAGCCGGAATCGTTGGTGCGCAGTCGCTGTTCACCTGGTTCAACCAGCCGCCCGCGACCATCACTCCTGGTGCGCAGTCGCTGTTCGCCTCGTTCAACCAGCCGCCCGCGACCGTCACTCCTGGCATCCGCGGCCAGGTGGACGCCAGGTTCGTCGCCAACAGCACGCTGCTCTGGGTGGACACGGTTCAAGGGTTGCTGTGGGTGCTCGATCCGGTGCCGCACTGGGAGCGGCTGCCGGTCGGTTTCATGCAGATGATCGAGACGTGCCGCAACGAGCATCTCCTGCCGAGCACCATGGGGCCAGGGAATCCGGCACGCGTTCCCGCCGACTTTCCTGAAACGGCACGAGCGTACCACGGCTACCTCAACCAACTCTTCACGGAAAACATCGCCCGCGACGATCGCAGCGCGATCGACGCAGAGGTGAACGCAGCCGCCCTCGCGAGCCTAAGCCCGCACGTGACGGTGAGCCATTCGGTGCACAGTCGATTGAATCTGCAGAGCGCCCCGTCAGCGACAGGCGACGACCTCGAGCCGATCATGGACGCGCCGACGTTCTCGCGGCCCATGTACGAAGCGCTCCGCGATCTGTCGCCTGACTATCTCTTTCCTGGGCTCGAGCACGTGCCGCCGGAGACGGTGCAGGTGCTCCAGACGAACGCCAGGTTCGTCGAGTCGTTCATGGTCGGACTCAACACCGAGATGGGGCGTGAGCTCCTCTGGCGCGGGTATCCGACGGATCAGCGGGGGACCTACTTTCAGCAGTTCTGGGCCGCGCCGCCGTCGGCTTCGGATCCGTCCGACATTCCGGCCATTCATCGATGGGGCAGCGGCGCGCTCGGGAGCCACGTATCGTCGGCGGGCTCCGTCAAGCCCGACGACAAGCTCGTGCTCCTGATTCGCGGCGAGTTGCTGCGACGGTATCCGGGCGTGGTGATCTACGCGGTCAAGGCTGTGATGCACGGCGGCCGGCGCGAGCTCGCGACCGATTTTCCCGACAACGTGCCGCAGCCGATCGAAAGCCATCCGCTGTTTCGCGGCAGCCTCGGCGCGGACGTGACGTTCGTCGGCTTCGATCTCACCCGCGACCAGATGCTGACCGGTGACGGGTGGTTCTTCGTCCTTCAGCAACAGCCCACCGAACCGCGGTTCGGTCTCGACGACGATCCATTCGGTGAAGGCGAGTCGGGCGTCATCCCCACACTCGAGACCTGGAACGATCTGAACTGGGCGCATGTAGCCGGCAGCGCCGATGCGTTGAACCGCCTGTCGCATCTGTCCGTGACTGGCACGAGCCTCACGCCGACAAATCCGGTGAAAGGTGTCTGGGCGCGCAACGCCTCGCACATGGCTTTCATCACCAAACAGCTTCCCGTACGCGTCGCGATTCACGCGACCGAGCTGCTTCGCTGACGCTGTACGAGCATTCGAGAACGATCACATGGCTCTCTTCAATCCCGTCCCTGCCATTCCGGTCATCCCGTCAGATCCCGATTTGGCGCTGCCGCTCGCGTCCAGCCCAGCGCAACCGCTAGTCCTGTTCCCAGTTCGACTCGAGACGCGCTTTTCGCCGCTCGGCGACGGCGGCGCCGATCTGCGGATCCGCATCTACCCGGATACGATTCACGTCGACACGCACGAGCCTCAGCTCACCGAGGCGGAGGTCACGTGGGGACAGCACTTCTGGGATCAGACGTGGCGCGCGGCGAGCGATGCTGCGGCGGCCGAACGCGCGTGGCGTCAACTCGTCGAGCGCTTCGATCGCCCCCGCGCCGCGTGGATCGCGCGCGCGCTGACGCCGCTCAATCCCAAGGCTCAGCCCTCGAAACCGATTCCCGACGGCAAGCCACTGCCGATCAAGTTCCCGCCCGTGAAGACGAAGGCCGACGCATGGACGCGAGCGGCGTACACGCGCATGCTGCCGAGCCGCTGGTGGGTGATGGGGTACGCCGGCGGCAAGCTGACCGTGAGGGGCGCAGGCAACCCGATCGTGGATCAACTCGCCGTCGGCCCCGATCCGTCCGCAGCCCCCGCGAATGCAGACGAAGGCATGCTGCCGATCGACGATGGGATCAAGTGGATGACGGATTACGCGGAAGCCGAGCGCGTCGGCATGGCGCTTCGGCTGCGGCTGAATCGCGATCAGGCGCAGGGCTTTGACTTTCTCCTCGTGTTCGGGACGAAAGCCGGGGTCAACATGCCGGATCGCACGCCGGACCTCGCCGCGCTGCTCGACGCGCACCACTTCACCAACGGCCTGAGCTTCGTCCTGCAGGGAACGCCGTCGAACAACACCGCAGACGCATCGTCAGGCTTCGACACTTCCGATCAGGACGAGGAGGCGAGTTATCGAGAGGAGCGTGCCGATCCGGCGTTCACGACCGGCGATCGATCGAATGCGGACGTCGTGTCTGATGCATTGGGTTTGCGCGATAAGCAGGCATCGGCGCTCGCGCATCTGCACCATGCGAACGCACGCGAGCCGCTGGATGCGCAGCATATGAACCGCGCGCTCTGGCCCGCGACTTGGGGGTATTTCTTCGAGGAGATGATCGGACCACCGCTGACGCAGGCGGACAAGGCTTGGGCACGCACGCACTTCACCGAGTACGTGCGCGCGGGCGGACCGCTGCCGGCTATCCGTGTAGGGAAGCAGCCATACGGGATCCTGCCGGTCACGTCCCTCAATCTCTGGAAGTCGACCACGGCACGCGACGAGGACCGCACCCGTGAGGTGGCGTTGAAGGACTTCCTGCTGAAGATGTGGCCGATCTGGTACCGCACGCTCGGACAGGCACCGCGCATCGGCCGCACCAGCAATCCCGACGAGGATTTTGCCGACATCTTCGGCCTCGATGCGATCTCGTCGAGCTACGCGATCCAGCACCTGATGGGCGAGCTGTACCTGCGTCAGTTGTGGATGTATCTCGTAACCACCGGGCCCGAAAGCAACCTGGAGTTCTGGTGGAAGAAGCACAAGGAGTTGGCGAAAGCCGGACTCGATGCGGCCGGCGTGCCGTGGGAACCAGTTCTGTTGTACGCGACCTACTCGGGCTTGAGCCGCATGCTTCGCGGGCCGATCGCGCAGGCAGATGTGTCCTCCGAAGATGCGCCGCTCGATCCCAACTACATCGACCTCCTGCTCGAGACGGCGGAGCTGGAACCGCTGCGCCAGGAGAGTTTCGGCAGTGTGCAGCCACGCGGATTGCTGTACTCGTTGCTGAGGCATGCATTGCTGCTCACCTACTGGAAAGCGGCGGGGCGGCTTCGATTCGACAGGACGCGGTCGGGTGTGCTGCCGTGGGAGACCGAGATGTTCGAGCCCGAGACCGCGACTACGGCGTGGAGCCTGTTGAACAGTGCGGCGCCGGGCATCACCGATCAGCCGCTCTGGCAGTACCTTCGCGCGCTGAACGCGCCTCCCGCCGACGCCGATATCGCCGCGTGTGTGGCGCCGTTGCTGGAGCTACGCGAGAGCCTCCGGTACCTGAAAACGGTAAGCGCCGCGCGGCTCTCACGGCTCTGCTCCGCGACGCTCGACCTCTCCTCGCATCGGCTCGACGCCTGGGCCACATCGTTTGCGACAAAGCGGCTCGCCGAAATGCGTGCGCAGCGACCGACCGGCATCGTCATCGGCGGATACGGGTGGGTCGTGAACCTGAAACCCGGGCCGCCCCCGACGACCGAGCCACTTCCCGGCGACCAGGGAGTGCTGCTGCGCCCGAACGCCAATCCCGGCTACACGCACACTCCATCGCTGGCGCAAGCCGCGACCGCCGCGGTCCTGCGGAGCGGGCATCTGACCCATGCGGCGGACGGCAACGCCAACGTCCTCTCGATCGATCTCTCATCGAATCGCGTCCGCCTCGCGACCTGGCTGCTCGACGGTGTGCGGCAAGGCCAGCCGCTCGGTGCGTTGCTCGGCTATCGCTTCGAGCGCCGGTTGCAGGACGCGCGGCTCGCGCAGTTCATCCCGTTCTTTCGCGCGGTCGCGCCGCTCGTCGCGAACAAGATTCATCGCTGGGGCGATGGCGGCCAACCAACCGAGGCGATCGCCGCCAACAACGTCGTCGACGGCCTCGTGCTGCAACGCAAGTGGAAAGCCGCAGGTGCCGTTGCGGGCTTGTTCACCGATGCCGTCACGAAGCCCGACCCGGCGCAGCTGGCGCAAGCGCAGCCTGTGCTCGAGATAGCGTTGAACGCGCTCGACGATGCCGTCGATGCCGTGAGCGATGCGCTCATCGCCGAAAGCGTTCATCACGCGGTGCAAGGCAATCCGACGCGTACCGCCAGCACCCTGGATGCGATCGCTGCAGGCGACGCACCGCCGCCCGAACTCGAGGTCGTCAAGACGCCTCGCACCGGCACCGCGCTCACGCATCGACTCGTGACACTGCTCGACGGATCGTCGACACCGCCTGCCGGCTGGGCATCGCCGCAGGTGGCCCATCGCGCGAACGCCGAGCCGCGTCTCAACGCCTGGGTGGGCACGCTGCTGCCGAATCCGGCGAGAGTGCGTTGCATCATCGAGCGCACCGATCGAGCCACGGCGGCGATCGCGGAGACGAAAGAGCTGCGCCTGAGCGAGCTTCGCCTCGCGCCGCTCGATGCGGTGTATGCCTCGGTCGGCGGTCGATCCGCTCCCTCCGAGATCGAGCAGCGCATTATCAATGCGGCCGCGGGTCTCTTCACCAACGTCACGGCGGACGCGGTCTTGCGGATCAAGCCGCACCGAGAGGCCAATTGGTCGGGCGAGGATGTCAGCTACGGCGAGTTTGCGGAAATGGTACGGGCGGCGCGTGCGGTCGTCACCGGCACCCGCGGCATCGACGCGAGCGATCTGAATCTTCCCGAAGCGAATCAGCCAGGCGGAATCGACCTGGCGGATCTGCAGGCGCGGGCGAATCAGGCGGGCGCAGCGTTGCGCAAGACTGGCAAGGATCTGAACGCGTGGCTCTCGCAGTCGAGTCTGGCAGGCCTCGAGACGGTTCGCGATCTCCTCCTGCAGTGCGCACATTTCGGCGTCGCCGGGGCGGTGCCGATATCGCCAGCCGGCGACTCAGGTGCGGATCGAGCGGCGCTTTCCGTGCAGGGGAGCGCGATCGGAAAGCAGGTTGCCTCGCGCATCGAGCGGCTTGACGCATTGGAGCGCGACTTCAAGGCCGCTTCCGCGACCGCGACAGACGACGATGCGCGTGATTATCATGTCGCGCGACTGCGGGCGGTGTTCGGCGAATCGTTCGTCGTGCTGCCGCTCTTCAGGCCCGCCAACGCGAACGAAATCAAGAACGCGCTGGCGCGCAGCCCCGACGTACAGGATGGTGATCCGCTGGCCGTCGTCACGTGGTTCACGCGTGCGAGCCGCGTCCGCGACGGTGTCGAGCGGCTCGAAGCGTCGATTCGCTACGCGGACGCCGTGGCCGCGGGCGAACAGCTCAACCTGCGCGTGGCGCAGTTGCCGTATCGCGACGGCGATCGGTGGGTCGGCCTGCCACTCGCGGCAGATCGACCGCTGTCACCATCGCGCTTCTCGCTCATCGTCCAATCGGTTGCGGCACTCGACGCCGCGGGTCCGTTGGCTGGCCTGCTCATCGACGAGTGGGTCGAGGTCGTGCCGAACGCGACGGAAACGACCGGTATGGTGTTCCAGTTCGATCGGCCGAACGCTGCGCCGCCGCAAAGCATCCTCCTGGCCGTGCCGCCCGATCTCGATACCGGCTGGACGCTGTGGACGTTGCAGCAGGTGCTCCTCGAGACGCTCGATCTGGCGCGCCTCCGCACGATGGATCCGCAAACGGTGGACCTGGTCGGTCATTACCTGCCGGCCGCGTATTTCGCCGTCAACGCGACGCGCGAGACCGTATCGACCGATTTCGCGTCTCTGGCATGACGATCACTTCATAGGAACGCGACATGACTTCCATCACGACTTGGCTGAGGCTCGAACCGCGATGCCGCACCGCCGATATGAACGGCGGCCTGCAGGCCCGCATCTACGATCCGTTGTGGCTGCTGGCGCGGCAGTGGCAGCTGGGTGAGTTTCAAGGCGAGGACAACGGCTCGCCCGCGTCAGCAGAATGGCGCGGCGAGGTCGCGCGCTTCACGCGGTACGCACCTGGCCCGCTCGCCCCTCGCGCGACCGTTGAAGGGCAGCCGTTCGATGGCCGGGCCGTTCCGCTCGAGACCCTCGTCGAAGGTGAGCCCATCACGCCGAAGATGACGACGCTCGAGCGGCTGCGCTTCGCCGCCGACGCCGGACGACATTTTCTGCGCCTGGTCGAGCAGCAAAAGGTGTCGAGAAGCTATCGCGCGGACATCCTCGCGCTGTTTCCGTTGGCTCCGCTGACCGACGATGTGCGCACGGCGCTCGATTCCGAGAGCGTCGCGTTCGTTGCGCTGATGGGATCCCGCGTGCCAGACGGCCGCACGCTGTACGGCGCGCTCAGCGCATCGCTGCGTCCGTCGCCGCCGCGTCGGCCGGCGTTGCCACCTGGGTTGAACATCGCAGAATCCGACGTGTCGGAAGTGCTCGCGGCGGGAGACCAGTGGCTGCGATGGGTCGATGGGCTCTTCACACAGCCTGCGGCCGCGCAGTCCGCCTGGGCTGCGGATCGCATGGAATACGGCTTCTCGCTGGCGGCGCGCACGAGCGCGGACGAGGTCGTCGTCACGGCCAGCGAGTACTCCAGCGGGCGGCTCGACTGGCACGATTTCGAGATCAACGGCGGCGCCTCGCTGCACGCCATCGACGAGGCGTCGCACTCGACCGTCGTCCGGACGACGATTCCCGCACCGGTGACCTATCGCGGGATGCCGGCCGCACGGTTTTGGGAGTTCGAGGACGCGCGCGTCGACTTCGGCGCAGTGGACGCCGAGCCGCAGGATCTTGCCCGCATGCTGCTCATCGAGTTCGCCATCACCTACGGCAACGACTGGTTCGTGATCCCGCTCGACCTCGAGGTCGGCTCGCTGTGCAGGACGCAGTCGCTGATCGTCACGAATACGTTCGGCGAGCGCTTCCTGATTCGATCGTCGAACGATGCCGGCGCTCCGTACAACGCCTGGCGCATGTTCCAGTTGTCGTCGCAGCCCAGGGTCGGCAGGGAAGGCAGCGTTGCCCCGGCGATTCCATTCATGCTGCCGCACACGCTGATGACCACGATGGAGAGCCGGCCGCTCGAGGACGTCCTGTTCCTGCGGGATGAGATGGCGAACATGGCCTGGGCGGTCGAGCGCATCGTCGAGAGCGCGACCGAACGTCCGCTCAACCGCTTCGAGGAACCATCCGCCCACGAAAACGATTCGACGAAACCCACCGACGCCATCGGTCTGTACACCCTCGCTTCGAGAACACCAGACAACTGGGTCCCGCTGCTGCCGGTGCAGACCCCCGGCGGGCTCCGTCTGCAGCGCGGCAAGGTGTTGAGGGCCGATGGATCGCGTCAGTTGGTCGAAGCGCGTGGTCGAGTGCTCAACCCCGAGGGCTCCGCCGCGACTGGCCTGGCGCTGTACGAAGAGGAGATCCCGCGCGAAGGCGTGCGCGTGACGCGCACCTGTCAGCTCGCGCGGTGGCAGGATGGCGGCACGCATCTCTGGATCGGCCGTCGGAAGGGGATCGGACGAGGTGAGGGCTCGAGCGGGCTGGCGTTCGACCGCGTGCGCACATGAATCAGGCGTTCTTGAATGCGTGAACTGGCGGATGAGGAACTAGATCTCCGTGTGATTATCGCCAACGCGGTTGCAGATGCATCGAAATCGTTCAAAAAGGATGTCCGATGTTGGGCTTTCCGTCCCGGTCGAGGGGCCGATCCAGCGGTTGCAGGACAGCATTACGCGGTGGGAGCTTCCGGTACCCGTCTATGTCGACCCTTCTATAAGAGGCAACTGCGTGGAGGAGGCGCTCACGTACTGGCAATCGGTGACCGGTTTGTCCTTCACGTTCGTCGCCGCCGGCGCGGAGCCGCGCCTCACGGTTCGGGCTGCCGGCTCGGACGAACTGAACATCGCCTCCGGCCTCGGTTTGGTGTATCGCACCTATCCGAACAATCGCGCGCAGCTGGGCGTCGTGAAGATCCTCACGATCGACGCCACGTGCACGGCGCCCTCGGTCCTGTTTCGCCACGAGCTTGGCCACACGCTCGGCATCTTCGGCCACCCGGCGGGCGGCCTCATGAGCTCACCGACGGTTGGCGCCACGGCCAGCCAGCGCGAGATCAACATGCTTGTGCAGCTTTACCGGCTTCCGCATGGCGCCCGGATCGCCTCCGACGGAACGTGGCGAGTCGTTCATTGAACGCCCTCCGACAGAAACTTCTCGGCCTTTCCGTCATCATCCTTGAGTTCGTGCACCTGTGATCTCGTCAGCGGTTAACGCCCATCTGGTTCAAGAGCGCCACGAAGCGCGGCTCGGAGCGAATGGCATCGAAGATCGTATCCCGCCCGATCCACGGCATCATCTGCGAATCGGCCGCGAGGGCCCGTTCGAGGTTGTCGAGCGAGCGGGCGCGGTCGCCAAGACCGAGATACACAAGCGCCAGGTTGAACGGGAGGATGTTGGCATTCCGTGAAATCTTCTCGAGCTTCGCGAGCTCGCGCATCGCGGCCTGCCGATCGCCTGCGGCGCCAAAGGTGAGAAACGCGGTCACGAACGGTGGCGATTCCATCGCCTTGGCTTTCTTCAAGGCCGGGATCGCCTCACGGAACTTTCCCACCTCGAGGTCGGTCCACCCCTCAAGCATCACGGGGAAGAAGTACATCGGATCGAGCTCGGCTGCCTTCCGTGCAAGCTCCTTGGCCGGCGCGGGGTTCCGTTGGAACAAGAACGGCATGGCAGCATCGATCAGGACCTGGGGAGACAGCGGGTCCAGTTCGATTGCGCGCTTGCCCTCGGCGATCGCTTCGTCGAACCCGCCCCAGAAGGCCAGCGCCATGCCGAACTGATCGTGCGCAAACGCGTAATTCGGGTTGAGCATGAGAGCCCGCCGGAATTCGCGGTCGCACCCCGCCAGGTCATATTCGTAAAACAGTTTGAAGACGGCGAGGGAGGTGTGCGCTTCGGCGGAATTGTCGTCCAATTCGACGGCCCTCTTAGCTGTCGCCTCAGCCTTGGGCCTTGCTTCGGTGGCGGTGAGAAAGCCTTCGTTGTACCCGGCCCAGAGGTACGCGTCTGACAATCCAGAAAACGCTGGCGCAAACTCTGGACTCAATTTGATGGCCGCCTCGAACTGCACGATCGCCTTCTGCAGGTTCTCGTCGCTTGGGCGATTGAAGAAATATCGGCCCTTGAGATACGCATCGTGCGCCTCGGGATTGACGCTCTGTGCCGCGGTCAGCCGTAACTGCTCGTTCGAGGTGAGTCGTACGTTGACTTCTCGGGCGATTGCCGACGCAAGTTCCGCCTGGAGCGCCAGCACGTCGCGCGAGCTGCGTTCGAAGGTGTTGGCCCAGAGATGCTTGTCGGCCCGGTCAGATCCTCGACCCGCTTGGCAAGGCCGAAATCCATCACCTTCACGTGGCCCTGCTCGGTCAGCATGATGTTCGCCGGCTTCAGATCGCGGTGCAGAAACCGGCGGGTGTGGGCTTCCTGGAGCGCTTCGGCGATCTCTCCCGCCACTCGCAGGGCATCGGACAGCGGCAAGGCGCCATCCTGGAGCCGGCGGTGTAACGTTTGGCCCTCGATGTATTCCATCGCGAGGAACAGCGCATCGCCGTCTTCGCCAATTTCGAAAATCTTGCAGACGTATGGATGATCGAGCGCCGCGACGGCCATTGCCTCGCGCCGCAGACGCTCGCGCGCGCGCGGGTCGGCCGCCAACGCGCCTGGCAGCAGCTTGATGGCCACCTGACGATTGAGCCGCGGGGGCGCGGGCGCGATAGACCTCGCCCATTCCGCCTTCGCCGATCATGGCGATGACCTCGTAGGGCCCGAGTCGCGAGCCGGGCGTAAGAGTCAGGCGTGCCAATCAGCGCGGATTCTGGCGCGAATGGG
>Ga0207659_10002027_pt1 | contig 12010 bp, 11 predicted proteins | sample KBSM43metaG_FD_184330 | JGI IMG/M metagenome (GOLD analysis project Ga0207659, IMG submission 184330) | Miscanthus rhizosphere microbial communities from Kellogg Biological Station, Michigan, USA - KBS M4-3 metaG (SPAdes) (version 2) | ecosystem: Host-associated > Plants > Roots > Rhizosphere >...
TGCCGCTTTGATTCCGTCGAGAACACCCCAGCGAGAGAGTTGAAGAACACCGGCTCGCATTAGGGCGTGAGTCGAGACCGTATCGCTCCCGTAGTGACCGCGGTCGATCGCGAGCACCCGAAGGCCCCGTCTCGCGAGAAGCATAGCGGTGGCCGCACCGGCGCAACGGGCCCCGGCAATGACGACGTCGAAATCGACGGATGGGGCAGCGATGGGGCTAACATTAGCACGACGTCAGAGGGTGGCAAGTCGAGGCCAATTGGGAAACATGAGCAGCAATATCGATCAAGTCTGGCCTGGTGGGATCCCGCGCGTCGGGCAAGTCGCGGAGCGCTCGCGCACGGTGCACGCGAAAGACATCGAACGGTTCACCGATATCAGCGGAGACAGGAATCCACTTCATTACGATGAGGCCGTTGCGAAGGCGAGCCGGTTCGGCGAGATTGTCGTACAGGGTGGTGTGACGAGCGCAATCCTCAACGCTGTCGTTGCCGAGGACCTCCCGGGGCCAGGTACCGTATTCCTTCAGGTGAACTGGAGTTTCAAAGCGCCGGTTCGGCCCGGTGACACGATTACTGGCCGTGCCGAGGTATTAGAAGTGCGAACCGATAAGCCCATTACGAAGCTCAAGACCAGCGTCGTCAGAGACGACGGTACGCTCGTCCTCGACGGTGATGCTATGTGCTATACGATGCCCATCGCGAGGCGCGAGAATCCGTAAGTCAGACCGATGTGAAGATCCGCGTCACAGCTACGACGTGGCGGAATAGGCCGGCGTCCCCTCGCGCTCACTGCGCGACGAGGCCGGCGCGCGCAGGTTGACACTGATATCGTGAAAGCTGTTGGCGAGTTCAGCGAATACCATCGACAGCGCCAGGCACGCCCAGATCGCCGCCATCGTCGCGTTCACGTTGCTGTCGAGACCAAGCAGCCCTCCCAGCAGACGACCTTCGAAAAACACCAGCGCCACCGCGTAGCTTCGCGTCATCCATTGACGGTGCTGTGTGATGCGCCGCCGGATCGCAAAGAGGTACGCCACGAGAGTCGTTGTCATCAGCATCGCCGCATCCACGACGGCCAGCGTCGTGAACTCGCGCGGGGCGCCACTGCCCTCGGCGAAGTACTGGCCGAAGGCGCCAAGCGGCGCCAGCACCAGTGCACCGACGACGTAGACGCGTCCGACGACGTGGTGCGTCGTGGTGTAACGCTTGCGCAGCCGTTCGGAGAACTGCAGCGGCGCGAGTAACAGTGCACAGGTGCCGGCCACGGCGTGAGGCACCAGCCAGAATGCGATTTCGGCGTAGTGCCGCCAGATCGGGTTCTTCGGCTCGATGAGGAACCGTTCGTTGTGGTACAGGACGTAGAGCGTCATCGCCCCGACAGCGATGAAAACCGCATGTTTAGGACGCAGCCACAACGATCGCTGACCCGAGAGCCGTTCAGACATGGGGATCTCCTGGTTGGTGGTCCCCAACATTCTGTCTCAGATACTGTCGAGCTAGGAGGATTTGTTGTTCGGACCGCCTTCGACGTTCGGGTCGCAGGTTGGCCAGCCGGCTCAGTGGCTCATGACCCAGAGCGCTACGTTCACACCCAGCGCATAGCCCTTCGCCGAAAAAGTCTCGAAGTAGTCCCGGTTGTCGCCTTCCCGCTCCCAGCTGTCTGAAACATCCGAGTTCATGCTGACAAGCACCAGCAGTCCGTCGTGGTCGTCGAACACACCGTAGTAGTGCACTGTTGACGGCCCGATCTCGGAATCCTGACGGTTACGCTGCCACGAGCCAAGCGACGGGATCTGCGGCAGCGGGTCGACGTGGTAGAGAATCGAGAACATCGGGTGCTCGACCGGCAGGTCGACGATCTGTGCGCCGGGCAGGATTCGCATGAGATTCGGACGGATGTACTCGAAGTCCGGATCCCAGTTGTCGTCGATCCAGAGAAAGCCGCCCTTCACCAGGTAGTCGTGCATGCGGGCGGTTTCCTCAGGTGTGAAGTCGTAGTTGGCGGCATTCTGCATCCGCAGGTACGGACACCGGAAGAGATTTGGATCCATGGCGGTGACGTTCGCAAAGCCGGGGTCGCCATTGTTCCAGCGGCTGATCGGCGCTCTGGTCAATTCGGCGAGACGCACCATGAAGTTGTAGTCCGCTTGCGGATAGTCGTCGCCCCAGCCGGACTTTCTCGCCCTGCGGATGTTCTGATACCGCAGGCGGCAGAACGTGAAGCCGAGCGGCTTGTCGGGGAGCCCGTGGTTGATCGGTATCTGGAGGTTCCGTCCGTTTGTCAGGATGGTGTCCCGCTGCGCCGCGGCGCTCATGATGGCCACTCCCAGCGCCAGCGCAAAGGCCAGTGCGAACCGCATCCATCGAGCCGATGCCCGCGTCCGCCGCATGTGAGGATCGTATAACGACTTCGTGTAAAGGAGTCGGACGGCGCGGGTGCGCGCGTCCTGACCGCCGTAGAATGAACCGGTCAGGGAGGAACACGCATGGACGTCACCCGTCGCGACTTTCTCGGCGTGACCGCAGGTGCGGCGGTCGCCGCGGCGCAGCGCCCCGCGACCGCAGTCGAGGACGACCCGCTCGGCGTCCGAACGGACTTTCCGGGCCTGCGTGAGACCACGTTCCTCAACACTGCGTACGCCGGCTTGATCTCCCAGGCGGTCGTGGACGCCGCGCGCGATTGGACCGAGACGCGCGCCCGCGGCGGGTACACCGTCCAGCAAATGTTTGCGAAGGCCGACGAGGCACGGACGCTCTTCGCGGGCCTGGTCGGCGCAGGCGAAGACGAAATCGGATTCGTCTCGTCCACGACCGACGGCGAAAACCTCGTCGTGAACTCGCTCGAGTTCAAGGCCGGCGACAACGTAGTGTTCGACGACCTCGTATATCCGAGCACGCCGATCATCTACCAGCGGCTCGCGGACACGCAGGGCGTCGAGGTCCGCGTCGTCAAAAGTCGCAACGGCGCCGCGCGGGTCGAGGACTACGAGAAGCTAGTGAATGACCGCACCCGGCTGGTGTCGGTGGCGTGGGTTTCCAACAACAGCGGCTATCGCCACGATCTGAAGGCGCTGGCCCGTCTGGCCCATGCGCACGGAGCCTACCTCTATTCCGACGCAGTGCAGTTCATGGGGACCGGGCCAGTCGACGTACACTTCGAAGACGTGGACTTCTTCACGACCGGCACGTACAAGTGGCTGATGGCGGGGTTCGGCGTGGCGGCGTTCTATGTGCGGCGCGAATTGCTGAACCGGATTCAGCCGTCGAACGTCGGCTGGCACTCGGCCAGGCGACTGGACAACAACCGCTACCAGCACGAGCAGACTGCCAGAAAATTCGAATACGCGACGCCGGCCTTCGGCGAGCTGTACGAGCTGGCCGCGTCACTCACGTACCTGCGACGGATCGGGCTCGACCGGATCGAAGCGCAGTCTCAGGCGCTGGTGCAGCGTTTCCGGAATGGTCTGGCCGAGCGGAAGATCTCCGTCGCGACGCCCGAGAACAACCGCTCGTCGATCGTCAGCTTCTACACCCGCAAGTCGGCGGCGGAGGCCACGAGGATCCTGGACGCGGAACGCGTGAAAGTCAGTCCGCAGGCTCTCGAGCGGCCGGACGCGGCCGCCGCCTCGGGATTCCCGACGCGTGTGCGTGTAGCGTTTGCGTTCTTCAACACGGCGGCCGACGTGGATCGCATGCTTCGGGTGGCGGAGAAGCTGTAGGCGCTCGCTTCGCACAATAGCAGTTCCGCGATTCGACGATGCTTGCGCGAGATGTGCGACTGAACGGCGCCACATCGCGTCCAAGTACACAAGTACAGAGGTGTCTTACGAAAACTGATGAGGCTGGACCGAACGCCTGGGATGAAGCCCTCCACCATCCGAGTGATGAGCCGCTGGTCGAGCGGCGCTCACTACCGAGTTCGAGCGGCTCGCGGATCGTAGCTGGTCTATTTCTCGCGGCCGCAGCGGTTGCCGTTTCCGTCGTGTTCTACACGCGTCGTGCTCCGGTGCAACGGATCCCACCTTCGGTGCCGGTTCAGGCGAACGCTGCTGCTCAGCCGCTTGGCGGTGAGGCCGCGTCGATCGTCGTCCCGCCGCTGGACCAAAGCGACGGAGTCGTGGCGGACCTGGTCCGCCAACTGTCGTCGCACCCTCAGGTAGCGGCGTGGCTGACGACGAAGGGACTCATCCGCAATTTTGCGGCGGTGGTGCTGCGCATCAATGACGGGAAGACACCCGCGAACCTGTTGCAGCCCGTTCGACCATCTGCTGCCTTTCGTGTCACTGAACAGGACGGTGGGATCTACATCGACAGTCGAAGTTACGAGCGATACACTCCGCTGGCGCAGGCCGTAGCATCGATCGATGCAAAGGGCAGCGCTTCGCTGTACGCCACGGTCAAGCCACGCATCGAAGAAGCCTATCGTGAGCTTGGACATCCAGACCCTTCGTTCGATGATGCGCTCGAACGTGCGATCGTGTCGCTGCTCGAGACTCCGATGCGAAGCGGCCCGACGCGTCTGCGGCTGCAGGGAATCGGCTACGCCTTTGCGGATCCGCGCGACGAGGCGTTGACCGGGGCGCAGAAGCAGCTGCTCCGCATGGGATCGGAAAACGGGCTCGCCGTTCAGGCGAAGCTGCGCGAGATCGCCGTCGCGCTCGGAATCTCGCCGCAGCGTTTGCCGCGATAGGCGAGCGTTGGCACCGAATCGTCCAGCCCGTCGACAACGGCTATTCGGGACCGCGCTGTTGCGCCGCCGCCGCCGCCAAATGCCGCAGCTTGTCCGGATTGCGCACCACGTACAGCGCTCGAATCACGTCGCCGTCGATCTCGAACGCCGCAGACTGTACCGGCCCCTCGGGTGCGTCCACGATGATACCGGGCAGGCCGTTGATCGTCGCAAAGCGCGTCGTGAAGTCCTCGCGCCACCACGCGCCTGGACGTTTGCGCGCGGCGTCGACCAGGAATCGCGCCGCGCGATCGGCGCCGTCGATTACGTTCAACGCCGACCTCACCTTGCCGCCGCCGTCCGTCACGACGCGCACGTCGCTCGCGAGCAGCTGCGTTAGTGCACTGAGATCGCCCGACTGAACGGCCGCCCCGAATGCAGACATGAGCCGCGCGTGTTTCGCATCGATCTTGCCCGAACGCGCCAGCGGCGAGGTCGCGCCGCGTGGTCTCGCGGCGCGCACATGCGCGCGCGCGCGGGAGGCAAGCTGCCGACACGCGGCCGCGCTCCGCTCCAGGGCCGTGGCCACTTCGCTGAACGAGAAATCGAACACGTCGTGGAGGAGGAAAGCAGCCCTCTCGAGCGGCGACAGCCGGTCGAGCGTCAAGAGGAGCGCGACGGACAGATCCTCGGCCAGCTCCGTGCGACTGTCGGGCGCGAGCGCGGCCGTGTCGATAACCGGCTCCGGCAGCCATGGACCGACGTACTCCTCACGACGTGCGCGCGCCGAGGTCAGCATGTCGAGACAGATTCGCGTCGTCGTGGTCATGAGAAACGCTCTCGGGTCCGCCACTTTGTTGCGGTCGGCTCCATGCCAGCGCAAGTACGTCTCCTGCACCGCGTCTTCGGCGTCAGCCATCGACCCAAGCATGCGGTATGCGAGACCGAGCAGGCGCCGGCGGTACGGCTCGAAGGAAGTGGCCGGATTCGACATCGCGCTTGCGGAGTTCACGCTGTGCGCACCGCTGTCAGGCAGTGCGGCGCGAGCGGACCAGAGCCACCCCGCCGAGCGCCATGCCGATCAGCCCCGCTACCATGGCCCCAGCGCCACCGACTACTCCGTTGCCGGTGCCGGGGCCACCGTTGGCGACGGCCAAAACCAGACCGCCGTTGACCACGGCGATTAGCCCTGCCACCAGGCCCACCATGGCTCCGAGTTCCCCCGAGGCAGTGCCAAAACGACTGGCAGGGCGGGCCAGAGCCAGCCCACCGATGACCACGCCGACCGCCGCCAGCATAGCGACCGTGGTGGCCCACAGTCGCCGGGGGGTCAGGCCGTAAACCGTGGTGGCGGCTGGCTCGGAAACGTGCGCGGCCACCAGCACCACATGCACAAGCCCCGCGAACAGCGCGGCTGCAGCCAGGGCCGCGAGAATAAGAGCGAAGGTTCGTTTCATAGGCGCTCCTCGTGCCTCCAAGCGTTAGACGGGACAGATCTTCCGAATGTGACATGGCCGCCCCGGCTGGCTGAGGTGGCAGAGCCAAATCTTCAGTCACAGTCATAGCTCGAAGTTGAAGCCGGCCCTGGCGAGCCGCCGATATTTCCGCTCGTCGAACCGATAGAGCCGCGCGGCACGGTGTGCGACGTCCTGCTGGACCTCGTCGGTCTCGATCAGGAGATCCATCGCGAGCACGCGCTTGCGGAAATTGCGTTTGTCGAGTTTTCGTTCGAGCACCAGCTCGTAGAGGTGCTGGAGCTGCGACAACGTGAACTTCCGGGGAAGCAGCTCGAACCCGATCGGCTGATACCGCAGCTTTCCACGAAGCCGCTCGAGCGCCAACTGCAGGATGCCGGCATGATCGAACGCGAGGCTCGGTACGTCATGGACGCCGAACCAGGCAGCGTCGCGGGCATCGGTCGCTGCCTGGACGTTGTGATCGCTCAACGTCACGAGCGCGTAATACGCGACTGAAACCACCCGTTCCCGCGGGTCACGATCGACCGCGCCGAATGTGTACAGCTGTTCCAGAAACACCTTGCTCAGGCCGGTTTCCTCTTCGAGCTCGCGTCGTGCCGCGTCCTCGAGCGTTTCGCTGAGGCGGACGAAGCCGCCGGGCAGCGCCCACTTGCCCTCGAAGGGAGGAAGCGCGCGCTGGATCAACAGCACCTTCAAATCCTCTTCGTCCAGGCCGAACACGACACAGTCGACGGTGAGGGCGCCGCGCGGGTATTCGTAGGTGTACGGCATGCCGTCAAGCGTTACGGTGTGATGAGGGCTCGCCCGGGCGAGTTGCTCTCCTGCATCCATCGCATGGCTGCGGGAACTTCGCCGAGCGAGAACGTCCTGGCGACGACCGGGGTGAGCTTTCCCGATTCGAGCAACTCTCTGAAGATCGCCATCGCTTCCGGCTTCTTCAGCATTTTGAAGTTCTTGCGTTTCTGCGGATCGAGCAGCATACGCAGGAGCAGCCCGACGAAATATGGCATGTCTCCCAGAACGCGGCGTCTGCTGTTGTTGTAATGCGCATGGCCGATGGGTGTGTAGGTTCCGGTGGTCGACAGCGCGTGTCGGTATTCGCGGGGAGCGCGGACCGACACCACATCCATGATGAAGTCGTAGCGTTCGCCGTTTCGCAGGTAGTCCTCTTTTCTATAGTCGATGACATGGTCCGCGCCCAGGGACCGGAGCATCGGCAGCTTTTCCGCACAGTCGACGGCGGTCACGTGCGCGCCGTCGGCTTTTGCGATTTGCACCGCGATCGGCCCCATGCATCCGCCGGCGCCATTGATCAGGACGTTTCGTCTCGCCGGCCTGTTCACGCCGCCGAGATTCGCGAGGGCGATGGTGCCTGCCGTCGGCACCGCTGCCGCCTGCTCGAAGGTAACGTTCTTCGGTTTGAGTGCCAGGGAATCCTGTGAAACAGCGGCGAACTCGGCATACGCTCCGCCGTTCAGCCAACCGAACTTCGCGGACTCTCCGAAGACTTCGTCGCCGGCCTTGAATCGCGTGACATTCCTGCCCACCGAATTCGACAGCCCCAGAGAGGTCCGTTCCCGGAATACGGCGCGCGGGTTTGCTGACACCGTTCCCCATGAGTCGCAAGATCAACGGATATCCGACGATCACATGCCACACATCCGGATGCATCGACGCCGCTCGCACCCGAACGAGGACCTCGTCATCCTTGGGCATAGGCTTGTTCACGGTCTGGACCGAGAGCACGGCTTCGGGCGCCCCGTACGCATGATGGATGACCGCGCGCATCGACGTTAGTGTCATATTAACACTATCTGCGTGTTCACTGAACACGAAGTTCCGTCGACGGGCGGCGCGGGTCAGCCTGGCTTATGCCGTCGATCAGCGGCGCGAGGATTGGGCCCGCCGTTCGTCGGCGCGCGCGCCCCGCAGAAAGTTCTCGATCGCGTAGTTGCCCTCGTGGCACTCGACGCTGAACAGCGCGACGTTCACCGCCCTGAACGGCCACTCGGCTGTCCACGGCTTTGCCCAGGTGTCCGGATCTTCGACGGTTACGCGATACGAGAGCGTTTGTGGATCGATGCGCGTGAAGCGCTCGACGACGTGGAGCCGTTCGCCGGAGTCGAGGTTATGCGTCTCGCGGCGGAAGTTCGTCGTGTCCACGACCAGCGTCTGCCCCTCATAGTGTCCGATCGAATCGCCGAGCCAACTGCGGATGGTGGACGGAAGATGCGTGCCGTTCAGCCGGACAATGCGGGCATCGTGTACCCACTCCGTGAAGATCAGCACGTGCGTGTCGCTCTGCACGATTCGGTAGAACGACGGGATGGCCGCGGACGGCACCATCGGCGGTGACGCCAGCGAACCACCGCTGGCACCGAAATTTCCCAGGAGGCACCGTTCGGCGAGGCCGAAAGTTTCAGGATCGTCGAACGACCGTTTGGGCCGGTCGGCAATTCGCGCCTTCGCCGCAGGCAGGAGCGGCGGCAACAGGCCGTCGGCGGGATCGACGATCAGCGACGTGCGCAGGCCGTCGAGCGGCATGTTCTCCACTTCGACGGAATCGGCATCGATATCGATCTGCATCTGGCGGTCGACGTCCGTCGGGAGTCGGCCGCGAATACGATCTGAGAATGATCGAAGGTACTCGGCGGCTTCTTCGGGCGTGAAAGCGGACCGGTCCCTGAACGGCTGCGGCCGTTGAAGCGGCGTCAGAGTGGAGCCGTTCCAGACGCCGTGCAAGTCAGGAGGGGACCCCGAATGGTGCGCGAAGACCGCGCGGCCTGCCGCCAGCAACACGGCAATCGAGAATGCCAAAACCAGACGCGCACGCATGAGCGATGACCCTCCGCACCGGGTCCAGCCGCTTCATGCGGCGGGGCCCTATTAGGGAGATCGGAAAACAGAGGGTCGGCCCGACATTGGTCGCCCGCGGCGTCAAGCGGCCGTCGGCGTAGGGAGACTTCGGAAGTCAGATATAGAGCTAAGCTCACATGCGATGCGCGGGTTTCCATCCGATATCCGGTACGCGCTTCGGACGGTCAGACATGGCGGCATGGCAACCGTCGTCGCCGTGGTAAGCCTCGCCGTTGGCATTGGGGTAAATGCGGCGATCTTCAGCGTCGGTTATGTGATGCTGGTCCGTCCGCTGCCATACACCCGCGCCGATCGACTGGTCATACTTCGTCCAATGAATCCGTCGCACGGTGTGCTCTGGACCACCGTTGCGCCCGCGAACCTGCTCGATTGGCAAGCGCAAGCGAAATCATTCGAGGCCATCGCGGGATACCGATGGCGGACGGTCGATCTGATCGAAGGCGACCGAAGCGAGCGATTGCGCGGGCTTCACATCACGCCGGAGTTCTTCAAGGTTCTCGACGTCCCGTTGATGGGTGACACGTTCAGTCCAAACGATCGACGACCGTCGTCGCCTGACTGGAGCGGTGGAAGGTCCGAGATCATCATCGGCCGCGGCCTGTGGCAGCGGCGCTTCGGATCGGACACCAATCTCGTCGGGAGAGTTCTGAACATCAACATCATCAATCTGACCCGCGTTGGGGCAACGCCGTCTTTCGTCGTCGGCATCGCTTTGTCGCAGGTGCATTTCCCGCCCTTCAGCGCCGATTTCAATCTGGGTGTCGCGGGGATCGGCGATTCCGTGGATTTCTGGGTACCGGAAATTCTCGATCCGCGAAGACGTGACACCGGCGATCTCGACGCGATCGCTCGACTGCGTCCTGGAGTCTCGCTCGAGCAGGCTCAGGCGGAGATGGATACGATTTCCCGCACTCTTGCCGAGACACATCGCGAAACGAACGACGGTCTCAGCGTTCGCGTCGTTCCATTACGCGCTCATGTGTTGGGAGCGTCACGCCGGGTGCTGTTGTTGTTGTTCGCCGCCACCACTTTGGTGCTGTTCGTCGCCTGCGGAAACGTCGCGAACGTTCTGCTGGCTCGCGCCACAACGCGGCAGAAAGAAGTCGCGATCCGCGCGGCACTCGGTGCCGCACGGCTTCGAATCGTGCGCCAGTTCCTGGCCGAATCGGCTTTGATCGCGCTCGCGGCGGGTGCGATCGGCTTCGCCCTTGCGTACGGCATCCTGCTTCTGCTGCGGCCTTTGATTCCCGCGGGCGTTCCGCTCGCGCAGGAGGCTACCGTCGATCGCACCGTTCTCCTGTTCACGTTGGTCGTTGCTTCAGCGACTGTGTTGATTACCGGCATCATCCCGGCATTTCGAGTTTCGGCCGCCAACCCGGGCGAGGTCATGAAGCTCGAAGGGCGAAATTCCACCGGCGGGCACGGGCGGCAACGTCTGGTCGCCGCTCTCGTCGCCTCGGAAGTGGCGATGACGCTGATGCTTTTGATCGCCACCGGCCTGATGGTCAAGAGTGCGAATCAGCTGTGGCGAATCGATCCGGGCTTCGATACACGAAACCTGTTAACGATGACGATCTCGCTTCCCAATAACAAATTCGAATGGCGACACAACGTCGTGTTTTCACGACAAGTGATCCGTTCGATCGAGGCGATGCCGGAGGTCCGTAGTGCCGCGGTTATCCAGGGCGTGCCGATGCGCCCGGGAAGCTTCTACACCGCGTTTAGCATTGAAGGAAGGCCGGACACGCCGGTGGACCGGCCGGCCGGGCGGCTTCGAGTTGTCAGTCCCGGTTACTTTGGCGCGATGAACATCCCAGTCCTGTCAGGCCGCGATTATGACGAACACGACGAGGTTGGCGAGGTGGGAAGTCTTCCATCCGTCATCGTGAATCGCGCACTGGCAGAGCGTTATTGGCCGGGTCAGGATGCCCTTGGCAAGCGAGTGCAGATGTCATGGAAGCGCAGTCCCTCGACGATCATCGGTGTCGTTGGCGACGTGCGATACACCGGACTCGATGCCGATCCTGGAAACGAACTCTACCTGCCTGAAGGCTTATATCCACAATCCGCGATCACGCTGGTCGTGCGAGCCACTCGCGATCCTTTGCCGTTGTCTTCAGAAATGCGCAGAAGAATCCTGGACATCGATAAGGACGCGTTCGTTTTTGACGTGAAACCGATGACGCAGCTGATCAGCGAATTATTGGCGCCACGGCGGTTTTCGACGATATTGTTGTCGACATTCGCAGCCGTCGCCCTGCTGCTGTCGCTTGCGGGCATTTACGCGGTCATCGCCCACTCGGTGGCACAACGCACGATGGAAATCGGCATTCGCATCGCGATGGGCGCGTCACCGGGTCACGTTACCGGCTTGATGCTTCGATACGGACTCTTGCCGGCGATTGGCGGAATGGCTGTCGGGTGGTCGGGTGCGTTCGCGTTCGCTCGATTGTTTTCGGCCATGCTGTTCGGTGTGAAGCCGCTCGACCTTCCTACGTGGATCCTCGTCTCCGGTTCGATGCTCGCTATGGCGGGTATCGCCAGCTACCTGCCCGCGCGTCGCGCCTGCAGCGTCGACCCGGCGGTCGCGCTCCGGGCAGAATAGGATTGGCTTCTGCTTGTTGGAGGTGCGCGTGCTGATCAACAGGGCCAGTCTTTCGCAGACCGTCGATGCCATCAATGCCGCACAGTTTTACGGCCGCACCCTGACGACGGCCGAACGCGGCCAGGCGGCGCGATGGATTGCCGGACGCCAGGGACTGCCCGGGTCCTACGCAGACACATTCGCCGGGTTTCCCGCCGAACGTTCGCAGGGCATCGTGCTGTTTACCGGTGAGCGCATCGCGTCGGCATCGGCACGCCACATCCTCGGCGAGGAAGCTTCACGCGCACTGAGGCAGCTCCGAGTACCGGATTCCACCGCGACGCGTGCTCTGGAAAGGGCCGACGCCGGCTTGATGCGATCCCTCGAGCGCGCGGCCGAA
>Ga0207659_10002030_pt1 | contig 12007 bp, 16 predicted proteins | sample KBSM43metaG_FD_184330 | JGI IMG/M metagenome (GOLD analysis project Ga0207659, IMG submission 184330) | Miscanthus rhizosphere microbial communities from Kellogg Biological Station, Michigan, USA - KBS M4-3 metaG (SPAdes) (version 2) | ecosystem: Host-associated > Plants > Roots > Rhizosphere >...
AAAAGCCTGGAATCGCCTTCACGTACCGGAATGCTGTTGCTGACATTGCCTGTCGCTCCTTTGTTGGCGAGCTTAGATCAACACGCGGATGCGATGCGCTTCGCTGTCGCCGACGTAGACCGCGCCTCGTGCGTCGGCGAATACACCATGCGGCCGCGCCAGCGCACACCGCAGCGGGTCTCCGTCGGGGCCATCGCCGCGCTGCCCGATGCCAAGGACTGTAGTGATGATGCCGCGCATGAGATCAATCCGGCGAATGACGTGATTCTCGGTATCGGCGACGAACAGCCGATCCTGTGACCACGCCAGGCCCTTCGGACCATTCACTCTCGCGGTTCGCGCCGGTCCATCGTCGCCGGCGTAACCCTGTTCGCCGGTTCCGGCGACGTGGTGAATCGTCTGCTGCTTGACGTCAATCCGATAAATCGCATTGCCTTCGCGAAGCGCAAGATACAAGTTGCCCTGCGGATCGACGGCAATCGTCCGAGGACCGTTCAACGCCGTACCCTTCAACGCCGCGCCATCCGGAGTCGGCTGCCGTTCGCCGGTTCCCGCGAACGTCGTGATGACGCCGCTAATCAGGTCGAGTTCTCGAATGCGGTGGTTGCCGATGTCGCAAATCAGCAATCGCTTCCCCGACCGGTCGACCGCGATGCTATGCGGCTGGCGCAACTGCGCCCGCAGCGCCGGTCCGCCGTCACCGGCAAAGCCTGCGACGCCTGTACCGGCAACCGTCGAGATTACGCCACTTTGCGCGTCGACGCGGCGAATCACGTGATTATCGCGCTCGGCGATGTAGAAATGTCCCGACGCATCGAACTGGATCTCGTGCGGCATGTTCAATCGTGCATCCGTCGCCGCAGATCCATCACCGCTGTAGCCCTTCTCGCCGTTACCAGCGATCGTGCGTATGTCGTGACTCTGCAAATCGATTCGCCGAATCCGCTGATTGTCGAGATCGCAGAAATACAACCCTCGGTCGGGGCCGATCGCCAAGCCGTATGGATTGTTCACCTGCTGTGGCGAGTAGCCCGCAGAACCGTTGCCGATTACTGTCGACACGACCGGCGCTGCCGTTGCAGTCCGAGCCGCCGATACTGCCATCAGCGCTTTCACAAAATCGCGTCTGCCAACGACACGACTCAACATTCGGTTCGGCTCCTTCGCTATTTGATCAAATTTCGACCGCGAAGCCAGGTGGCGAGCAACGCCGACCAGGGTGAGAGCGCCGGATTATCCAGCGCCAATCCAACGCCGTGTGCGCCTTTCTCAAAGACATGCATTTCAGCCGGCACGCCGGCACGGCGCAGCGCGAGAAAATAGTGCAGGCTGTTTTCAGCGGGAACGACGGTGTCTTCGTTGGTTTGAAAGATGAAGGTCTGCGGTGTGTCTTTGGTCACAGCCAGCTCGCCCGACAGCTGTTTCGCCAGCGCCGGATCGGGCTGCTCGCCGAGCAAATTCGTCCTCGATCCGGCATGCGTCCAGGGCGCAGTCATCGAAATGACCGGATAGCCGAGGACCGCAAAGTCTGGCCGGCTTGCGACGCGATCGATCGGATCGGCGGCGTTTGGATCACCTTGCTCAAAGAGCGTGCTTGCAGACATGGCGAGATGGCCGCCGGCCGAGAACCCCATGATGCCGATCCGCGCCGGATCGAGCCGCCATTCGGTGGCGCGGGAGCGGAGCGTTCGAATGGCGCGCCGGGCGTCACCCAGTTCGATCGGATGATGATAACGAGGGCCGAGCCGATAACGCAGCACGAATGCCGCGACGCCGAGGGAATTGAGGTAATTGGCCACCTGGCGGCCCTCATGGTTCGACGCCAGTGCGCGGTACGAACCGCCCGGACATACGACAACAGCGGGTGTGGCTGCGGCCATCGTTCGTGGCAAATAGACCGTCACCGTCGGAACGTCGACGTCGTCAGTGCCGAGCGCACCCGGCGCGGCGCCATCCCACAATCGAATCACCTGGCCGTCAGTGAGCGGCAGCGGTGGCTGAGCCTGCCCCAACAGCAATGCGGCGACCAGCAGTGTGAAAGCAGCAATCATGGGGGCGGTCCGACTACCTGGCGCGGGGAAGGAAATCATTCAACGCCTCACGAACCTCGCTCGCGCACTCGAGATAGGCGAAGTGCCCGCAATCCTTGAACGTCACCAACTTGGCGTTGGGTAGCGCCTGAGCGACATGTTCGGCGATTTCAAGCGGAATGAAGTCGTGATCGCCGCCGATGACCAGCGTGGGAACACGCAGCGCCCGGAGCCTGGGCAGCAGATCGTAGCCGGCCGCCTCCCATGTATCGCGCATCAGCCGATCTTCAACCGCTCGAGCCTTCAAGATACCGTCCTTCCCCTGGCTGATGAATCCTGCCTTCATCGTCGTCATCAGTTTCTCGTAGTCATCTGAGCGTGCCAGCGCCGGCTTGAAATGGATTCGATAGCGAGCCGCGACCGCCTCGGGATCCCCTTCCTTGTAAGCGGCGCTGGCCAGCATCTCGCGCTGCCGATCCATATCGGCGCCCAGCTTTTCCAGATAGGCCTTGCGCAGAACTGCGTAATCGCTTGCCGAGGCTGGGGCGGGATTCATGAGGATGAGATGAGACACCCGTGTCGGATAGCGAAGGGCGTACTCAAGGGCGAGCACCGTGCCCCAGGAATGTCCGAGGAGCACTGACGTCTTGAGCTGAAAAAACTTCCTCACCCGGTCGATGTCCTCTACGTCGGAGGTCAGTGTGACGTCGTCCGGTCGCACATGATCCGCGGACTTTCCGCGTCCCCGCTGGTCGTAGTAAATGAGGCGATACGCATCCGCCAATCGATCAAGGTCGGGCAGCAGATAGCCGGAATCGAAATCAGGACCGCCGTGCAGAACGATGATCGGCTGGCCCGAGCCTATCGTTCGGGCAAACAATGACGCGCGGCCAACCGGAATACGCCGCTCGCTCGGACCGCTCGAGCGGCCACCCTGTCGCGCGCTCGTCGACTGCGAGGCCGACGCTATTACCAACACCGCGGTCAGCATGGCACAACGACGAATCACCGAAGTCGCTTCGTCCAACGTATATGAATTCATCTGCCACGCTTGAAGAACTGAACCGCGCGTTCGTGCTTCATCGCCGCCGCACGCGACGAAAACGTGCCGAGGTTTCTACGCTTGCCGGTTTTCGGATTCTTCTTCCTCGAATACAGCCGGTAACGCCCCGCAGCAATTTTGCGGATCATATTCGTTTCTCTACGTTCTTGAACGCGAACGTCGAGGTCAGAAAGTGCTGTCAGAGGCTACTGTCGCACGTTTCCGCGCTGCGATGGAAGGACCAGCGCGTCGCGCCAAATCAGCGCCTCGGCAACCAGAAGATTCGGTACCCAACAGAACCAGGCAACGGATCGATAAACGTCATGAAACGGAAGCCCGGCGGCAGCGGCGATCGGGAGATAGATTCGCAGCGTAACCGCGGCGGTTAACGAAAAGCTGCGGATCATCCACCGCCGGTGGGCATCGACATCGCCGGCACGGATGCGGCGGAAAGCCAGCGTGGTGCTCACCAGCCAGAAAACAGCAAGGAAGCCGAACCCGAGGTGAGCGATGATGCCTTCCTGCGACATCGGCGATTGCGAGGACGGCGCTCACTTCGCAGTGCTTGGCACCTTCCACTGAATCACGTGGTAGGTGGCGGGCGTGGTTCCGGCGTTGCGAATGTTGTGCAGATCGTTCGAGGAATGGAAGATGATCGACCCGGGCCCGAGACGGCTCGACCGGCCATTCTGCAGCGTCTCGACGATGCCTTCCTTCACGATCAGCAGCTCTTCTTCCGGATGCTGGTGCGGCGGGTGCGAGACCTGGTTCACGTCGAGCGTCGTGATGTGGATTTCGAGCTCTTCGAGCGTCGGCGTTGGCGCGCGGAGCACGTCGCGTCTGCTGCCGGTCGGCGTCGGCTTCGCCTCGAGGGCGGCCCATTCGAAGACGGTCGACTTCTGGATCTGCTTCTGCGCCGCGAGCGTCGCCAACGAGCCGAGCACCGCGGCGGTCGTCGCAATGACGCACACCTGGATCGTCCGCATCGGTATCCTTTCACCTGTTGTGGCGCTGTCAGCCGCTGATTCCTGAGCCCGGCATCAGCGAGCGCGGAGCATAACATGGCAGGTTGACGAATAGAATGCTGTTGGGAATTGCGATGGACACCAACGAATCGCACGTCGCGCTCGGCCGCGTCTTTTCCGAACTGATCGACGGCGCTGCCGGCAACGACGGCGCGTTGGTTCTCAATACCGGCGATGTCGGGCTGCTGCAATCGCTGGAACGGATGCCGGCCGCTGAAGCATCGCGCGCGGTGAATGGTGGCGCGACGATCGCCGCGCACGCACAGCACCTGGCCTACGGCCTGACGCTGATGAATCGATGGGCCGCCGAAGGGGGCGATCCCTTTGCAGATGCCACGTGGGACGCGGCGTGGAGGACGTCGGCGGTCGGCGACTCCGAGTGGCGAGAAATCCGTCAGCGACTGCGCGACGAATCGAGGCGCTGGCTGGCGGCACTGCGATCGCCTCGCGAGGTCAGCGAGCTCGAACTAGCGGGCCTGATCGCGAGCATCGCCCACCTTGCCTACCACCTCGGCGCGATACGCCAGATCAGCAGGGATGCCCGCGGACCGCGCGAGGGAACGTTTTCATGAGGTCAGGAATTGGCAGGCGGTGTCGGAGTGGGCGGCCGCTTCGCGCGTCCACGGACGCTCGTACTGATTCCGGCTCCCAATCCTACGATTGCGCCGATCGCCGCGGCAATCGCCTGCCAGCGAATCAGCTTGTCGGTGGCATAACGGATCACTTCCGGGATTTCAACTACCGCCTGAATCTGCGCACCTTTGGGCAGGCCGCCGGGTGCCGAGTACCAGGCCAGCGAAGGCGGCACGATCAGCGCCGCCAGCAACACACCGACTAGCGCGCCTGTCAGCATCAGAATGATCGTGGTTTTCATGGGGACACGAGGTTCGATCGAGACGCCCGACCTCCGAGATGGGTCTCCAAGAACTTCCGGACGCCCTCCAAGGTTGCCGTGCGCGGCACCGATTGAGGAAACCGCTGTACGACATCCATGTCCGGTGAATAGACAATCGCCGGCTTCTTGTATTCGTTCGCCAGAATCAGCTCGCTTGCAGTGCCTAGCCCACCAGGCAACGCCACGATCGCATCGCTGGAGAGCACGTTGATGTGATTCCGGGAGAGATCCTCGGTGCCGTGTTCGCCGCTGTACGGCAGATGGGTATAGATGGCCAATTCGACAAACTCATTGGGGTATCCGTCCTTTGGCTTCCCGCGCTCGCGCTCGCTGAAGCATGGCACCACACCAATGCAGATGCCGCGTCGACGCTCCGCTTGCGTGAACGCCCGGCTGACCGATCGCATCACGCCGTTCCCCGCGCCGGTCAGCAGGTTCACTCCAAGACGCGCCAGCAATGCGCCGACGCCGCTTGCCAGTTCCTCATACTCCTCGGTTCCCGAGCCCATGACTCCGACGGTCGCTCCGGCAAGGACGGCGTTCTCACCGGCCCTCACCCGCGGCTCGTCCCGATGGTCCGAACCCCTTCGGCTCGCTCCATCGCCACGACCAGATCCTTCGCTCCTGAGCCCCATCGGGAGACAGTCTTGAGGGCGTCAGTGAACGGGACGTCAAGTGGATGAACTCGGCTTCGGGTGACCACGTAAACGGCGCCGGCAAGGGGAGTCGGGATTGATGGCACAAACACCGTGTAACGCCCGTCGTCAAACTCCTCGATGATAAACGCCAGGAGAATCCCGTCGTCGCTATCGAGCAGCGCCGGCCTCCAGATATTCTCGCGGCTCTTCCCCGCCATCTGCTGGGTGAGGCCTCGGAGCAGCGCGTAGCCTGGAATTCTCTCGAAGAAGGTTCTTTCGATCCGGTTGCGTGCCGCCTGCCCAGCCCGAGTGAGAACCGCAGCGCCGATGAAGAAGCAGATGACGAGTACAAGAACAAGAGACAACGCCGTCTCTGCGGGAATCCAGTCTGGCAACAGCAGCGCGAACGGACGCACAAGGCCTGCAACCGATTTCATTCCTTTGAGCAGTAGTAAGACGGCAAGGTAGAGAGGAACCAGGATCAGCAGCCCGGATAAAACCGCTCGCGTCGTGAACGCTAATGCTTGCTTCATAACGACCACCTTATTCCGTCGTGGCTTCACCTTCCAGACCAGAATACGCGGCCACTACCGGCGGCCAGGCAGGATTACGGTTGGTAGCTCGACAGTCGTTGCCGGTCAAACGCCATGTTTAGGTCCCGACTCCCCAAGATTGACCGGCTGCGCCCGCACTCTAGCCGGTGCGTCCGGTTTCACGTGGGAATTCGATCGCAGGCTGTTGACAACCAGTCGCGACGGCCCAAGTATTGAGGCGTTCGGGAGGTGGTTGTGAAGGCTCGTCTCCTTGGGTCTGCGCTGGTCGCCATGGCACTGGCCGTAGGTGTCCGAGCCCAGGCGCCGTGGACGCCACTTCGCACTCCGGACGGACACCCGGATCTGCAAGGCTACTGGTACTTCGGCTCGGCAACGCCGCTCGAACGGCCGAAGGAGTTCGAAGGCAAGACGTTCCTCACCGCCGAGGAGGCGGCCGCCTTCGAGGAGCGGACGGACGAACACCGCGGCGACGTGCTCGCGGTCCACGCGCCCGAGTGGCTCGACTACGGGAAGCGGATGGGCACCGATCGGCGGACCTCACTGATCATCGATCCGCCCGATGGACGCGTGCCGCCGCTGACGCCGGCCGCGCGCGCCAGGGTGACTGCGCGACGGGCACGGACGCAGGGTGGCCCAGCCGACAATCCCGAGGATCGCCCGGTGCAGGAGCGGTGCCTCGTATTCGGCGCGGGCCCGCCGCTGCTGCCGGGCCCCTACAACAACAACATGCAGATCGTGCAGACGCCGGGCGCGCTGGTCGTGCTCAGCGAGATGATCCATGACGCGCGGATCGTGGCACTCGACGGACGTCCCGCACCGCCGCCTTCGATCCGGTCCTGGTTGGGATCGTCGCGCGGACACTGGGACGGCGACACGCTCAGCGTCGAAACCACGAACTTCCCGGAGGCCGTCAGCTTCCGCGGATCTGACGAGCACCTGCGTGTCGTCGAACGTTTCACGCTGGTTGGGCCCGACGCGTTGCGGTACGAGTTCACGATCGACGACCCGACGGCCTTCACGCAGCGGTGGACCGGAGCGTTCACCATGTCGCGCACTCGGGACAGGATCTACGAGTTCGCATGCCACGAGGGCAATTACGGGTTGATGAATATCCTGCGCGCCGCTCGCGCGGAGGAGCAGCAAGCCGTTAAGAAATAGACTTAACGCCGACGCTTCCGCGCCGCCAGGTCGGCGACATGGCCAGCGAGCATCTGGACGCGTCCGCCGGGCCTGTCCCCGAGCCTGTCCCCGGCCACTCAGCGACTTCGAGTGTAGCGCTCGGCCGTCAGTTCATATACGACCCGCTCCTGCCCGAGGGCATCGGTCGTCACGCCCGCACGCACGCCGCCGATCTTCTCCACCGCCCGCTGCGATCGGCGGTTCTCGGGACCAATGACGAAGATCACGCGCTCGACCCACTGAAATGCGTGTTCCAGCATCAGGCGCTTCATCTCACTGTTGTAACGGCCTCCCCAGTACTCGCGCGCGAGGAAGGACCAGCCAATTTCGATCACGCTGCCATCCGGATCGTAGCCGTGGAAGCGCGACGATCCGATGATTCGGCCGGTGGCGCGATCGATTGCGACCAGCGCGCCGCCCGAACCGAGGGCGTCCTCGAAGAACGCGCGAAATGTCGGTTCTTCATAGCGATGGCGCTCGGGATGCTGCTCCCAGATGAGCGGATCGGACGCGACGTGGTACAGCGCGATGAAATCGTCAGCCGCCAGCGGGCGCAGCTCCAGCAGTTCTCCGACGAGAGTTGGCTGCCGGTCGATGGGTGGCATCCGCGGTTCTGTAATCCGCAGTCTAACGGTTCAACCTGGAACGCGACCGGTGATCGCGTTCGCGCGGGCAGTATAAGTGATACGGCCAGCGGCATCCGAGGACAGGCGCTTGCGCATCCGGGCATTGAGCAGCACGATCTGCTCCGGCATCATGGTAGCGAGCGCTGTACGAACGCTCGGTCCACCCAAGATAGTCGTCCAGTAGTCGTCGAAATCAGCGAACGTCCGCGCCACGGTGATCTCCCGCGTGTCGACGTCAATCACTCCGGCGCTAGTCCACAGGCCCTGCAGGGCGTCGATGCGAGAGGCGTCCGGGTTCGGCGGCAGGGGAACGGTACCGCCGAGCGCGCGTATTTCTTCTTGAAGGCCATAGTAAGGAAACCCACCGCCGGGTAAATCCCACGCGTAGGCAGTGACGAGGCCGCGCGGACGGACCACTCGCACCATTTCGGCAACGCCGCTGGGCGGGTCGGGTACAAAGAAAATCACCAGCGGCATGACTGCGGCATCGAAGGTGTCATCGGTGAAAGGCAATGCCATCGCGTCGCCCTGACGAAACTGCGCAACGCGCGATGCGGGTCGCGTCCGTGCGTAAGCGAGCTGTCCCTCGGACGGGTCTATCCCCTGAACCGATGAGGGGGCACACCGATCGACGAGCATTTCGGTGAAGGCTCCGTTGCCGCAACCGACGTCCAGCCACTGCAAGCCAGATGGCGGCTTCAACCAGTCAAGGAATGCTTCGCCTGCGAGCTGGCTCCACATCCCCATGTAACGTTCATACGCCGCGCCATCGTCGAAGCGGATTTGGCTCATGACAACCTGATGGCGGAGCGCATTCGCAAAACCAGGCCCGAACAGGAACGCCGAGGCCGCAAAGGTCGCCGAGTGTGAATGTCTGGTTCACTCATTTCGCAGGGCTTGGTACGTGCTGATCAATCAGGATCGGATTTCCGTCGGGATCCATCACCATCAAGCTTGCTGGCCCCGAGGTCGACTCGTTCGCCTCGGGCGCGGGCGTGAGGCCGCGACTCTTGAGCGTTCGCTGAATGGCCCGAACGTCGTCGAAGTCCTTCAACGTTTCGGCCTTGCTACCCCAGCCTGGATTGAACGTCAGAGTGTTCTTGCTGAACATCCCCTGGAAGAGACCGATTGTGGTGGTCTCGTTCTGGAGAATCAACCAGTTCTTTGCCTGATCGCCCATGACCACTCGAAAGCCGAGTTTCTCGTAGAACGCGCGCGACGCACCGATGTCCTTGACCGCAAGACTCACCGAGAAGTTTCCGAGGCGCATTGGTTTGTCTCCTGATGCCTGATTGATGGACCCCGTCATTGACTCCTTCTGTGCATTTGGATGTTAGGCTGCGTGACTCGTTCGGGGCCTTGCACGGCGCCGTCAGGTGCGTTCAGGTACGTGCAGCTGACCCGCGATTCCGTCGACCCATCGAAGCAGATTCGCAGGCTCGACGGGGACGAGCCCGAAGCTTGCCTGCACGGCACTCAGGCCCGCGGCCTCAATCAGTTGTTTCTCGTTGCAGGCCCAGCGCCCCCGCTCGCACATGACCGCATGCGCCTCCTCCATCACGGCTTTGGCTGCCTGCGCGGTCGCCCCCACGACGTTGCCGCGACGCGCGTGCCTTCGGGCGTAGTCCAGGCCGAACGACCGACAGAATCGCCACTTCGCCGGCGCGGCCGCTCTTAGCTTCTCGGGAAACGATGCCGCCGGAACTTCACCGCGGAGCGATCGGCACGAGGCAAGTTCGGCGCTGAGCAAGTAGGTCGGAACCCCCGCAACATACCCGAGCAGCGCGTCAATCTCGAACTCCCCCTGCTCGGTGCGGCGGGCCCAATGCTCGACGGCGTCGAGGTCACGCAGCAGGACGTCGACCTTCGTGCCGTCGCAGCGGAGCCAGGCGCCTCCGTTCATCAAACGTCCCCACGAGCCTGGGGGGTAGACAGGCCCGCGCGCCGCGAGCCTGCTCAGGTCGATCGCGCCGCGGTAGTAGACGCCAAGGTCCCAGTCACTCTCATCGTCGCCAGTTCCGAGCGCACGCGAGCCGCCGAGCACAACGGCGACGGCACCCGACATCGCCATCAGTTCGTCGACGAGTTCGTTGACGATATCCGGCATGGCGCTCATCGGATCGATGGCCCTTTCAGGTTTCTCCAACGCGCGCTAGCCTAGCTCATAGTTCAGCGTTAGAGGATGCTCAATCCCGTGTCCAACAGCGGACGTGCCCTCGCCACGCAGGTCCCGAAGGTCTCCCGTGCCGGAGCCGGGGATGACGAAATAGGATTCCTTCGCCGTACCGTTCTCGAATACTCCAGTGCGGTGGAGCACGAAGCTGCCGGCTTTCCCTGCCACCTGCCCGACGACCCGCTCGAGGCCGACGAACGTGGCCGAGCCGTCACTGCGGTACATCATCAAATACTCGACATGCCCGTCGCCCGTGATATCGCCGGCGAACGTCTTGGCGACCGCGGCTCGGGTCAACTTTGGTAGATCCTCGCCTTCACTGTATGGCTTCTCGTCCCAGCTTTTGATGGTGAATCGGGCGTTTGCGACGTTCTTCATGTTTCTCCTTGCTGCGCGAAATTGGCGCACGTCAGACCGACATGAACTGTCCAAAAAACCAGGTAACGGAGGGGCCAGAGAAACGGGTTCAACACGGAGCAACGGCGCAACGGAGTAATCCTTTAGTTTTTTCTCTGTTATTCCGTTGCTCCGTGCTGATCCCGTACATCCGTCTTCTCTGTTTCAGGCGATGTTCAACGAGCATCACCAATCGCCCGCATGAATCGATACGCGAACTCCAGCTCTTCGGCAAATGCTGCGACGCTGATCCGTTCGTCGCGCCCGTGTGCGCGGGCGTCGTCGAGATCGTCGAATGTGCCGTCGATGCCGTAGCTCGGAATGCCGAGCGAGCGTGGATAGACGCTGTCGGTCGCTCCAGCGCTCATTTCGGGCAGAACGATTACCTCCGGCCACAACGACCGAGATATGTCCTTTACCATCCCAAGGATGTCGGTGGTGGGCGGCGAATCCGGGGCGACGATCGCCGGCGTGACGACGCTTAATGTGATCCGCGGATCCGCAATCACCGTCCGAATCGCGTCAGCAACCGATTCGGGAGACTCGCCGGGAACAACCCGGCACTGCACGGTCGCTCTGGCCCGTTGCGGCAGGGCATTTTCGGCGTGTCCGCCGTCGATCATTGTTGTCGTGCACGTCGTTCGCAGCTGAATGTTCGTTTCTACCGCAGCCGACAGACGCTCGGCCGCCGCCGGATCTGGCGTGGCGCGCAGCATCGCGCGCATGTCTGCCTGAATCGCACCGCTCTCCAAATCCGCGCGCGCTGCAAAATAAAGTTTCGTCGTCTCTGTCAGATGGACGGGAAAACGCAGCTTCTCCAGCCGTTCCAGGCCCGCCGCAAGGCGATAAATAGGATTCTCGGCCGTGGGGCGAGAGCTGTGCCCACCCTTGTCCGTCGATTCGAGCCGAAATGTGGTGAATATTTTCTCGCTCGTCTGCACTGCGACATATAACTTCCTGCCCGACTTCAGGCCCGCCTCGCCACCGTCAGGATTGATCACCAGCGCGGCGTCGACTAGAGGGCGATGCTCCTTGAAAAGCCACGCGACACCGTATTCGCCACGGGTCTCCTCGTCGGGTGTAAACGCCACGATGATGTCTCGCCCTGGCACGTAGCCCTCTTGCTTCATTCGCAGCAGGCTGGTGAGAACGGCGGTGAGCGGGCCCTTCATATCGATCGTGCCGCGGCCGTACAACCAACCATCGCGCTCAACAAGCTGGAAGGGGTCCGAGGTCCAATCTTCGCGCCGCGCATCGACGACATCGAGGTGCGTGATGTACAGGACGGGACGTGCGCTGGTCCGGCCGCGCAGCCGAATCACAACACTGGCTTTGTCGGAACGGCCACTCGGGGTGACGACGACGACGTCGCGCTCAGGGAATCCGGCGGTACGGGCTCGTGCCGCGACGGCCTGCGCCGCAGCAGTCGAACCATGTTCGGCGGTGGTG
>Ga0207659_10002032_pt1 | contig 12001 bp, 7 predicted proteins | sample KBSM43metaG_FD_184330 | JGI IMG/M metagenome (GOLD analysis project Ga0207659, IMG submission 184330) | Miscanthus rhizosphere microbial communities from Kellogg Biological Station, Michigan, USA - KBS M4-3 metaG (SPAdes) (version 2) | ecosystem: Host-associated > Plants > Roots > Rhizosphere >...
AAAAAATACGCCGCGAGGACCGCATGATCTCCCGCCGCGAATTCCTGCAGACGACCGGCGGCGCGTTGCTGGTGTCAATCGGCAGCGGTCCGCTTGGCGCCGCCCTCGACCAGGGACCGTTCGACACGCGCCGCTCGCACATCGACCCGGCGCAGCTGGATTCATGGCTGGCGATCGCCGCCGACGGCAGCGTCACCGCCTTCACCGGCAAGTGCGAATTCGGTCAGGGCATCCTGACGGCGCAAACGCAGCTCATCGCGGAAGAACTTGACGTCCCGGTTACGCGTGTGAAATTGATCCAGTGCGACACCGCGGTCTGTCCTGATCAGGGAACGACCTCGGGAAGCCAGTCGACGCCGACGAACTTCAACGAGCGCAACCTGGCGCAGGCGGGCGCGACCGCGCGACAGGTATTGCTCGGCCTCGCGGCAACGCGGCTTGGCGTGCCCGCCGGCCAATTGCAGGTGACCGACGGCATCGTGTTCGCGATGACCGATCGCAACAAACGAGTTTCATACGGCGATCTCGTCGCCGGCAAGAAGTTCAACATGCCAATGGACCGCCATGCCACGCGCAAGGCGGTTGCGGACTGGAAGGTTCTCGGCACATCGGTCCGGCGTGTCGATATGGCGGCGATGGCCACCGGAACGTTTGAGTACGTTCACAACATCCGCGTGCCGGGAATGCTGCACGGCGCGGTTGTTCGTCCACCGGTGATTCACGCGCAGTTGGTGTCCGTCGACGAGACGTCGATCAAGGCACTTCCCGGCGTCGTCAAGGTAGTGGTCAAAAAGAACTTCATCGGCGTCGTCTGCGCGAAACCGTTTCAGGCGCTGCAGGCGGCGCGACAGCTGAAAGTGAACTGGAACCTCGGATCGCCGCTACCCGACCAGCGGATGTTCTATGACACGCTGCGGAAGTCGCCGTCCCGTGATGCCTACGTGGTAAAGGCCGCGGATGTCGACGGCCGGCTCGCATCGTCTGCCACGGTCATCAAGGCGACCTATCTGCAACCCTATCAGATGCACGGATCGATGGGGGCTTCGTGTGCGGTCGCCGATGTGCAAGGCGCCAAGGCCACGGTCTGGTCGCCAACGCAGTCGGCCTATCCGACCCGGAACGGCGTCGCGACGCTACTCGGCATTCCCGCGGAGAGCGTGCGCGTGATTTTCGCCCGCGGATCGGGGTGTTACGGGATCAACGCCGCCGATACCGTCTCGTACGACGCGGCATTGCTTTCACAAGCGGTTGGCAAACCAGTCCGCGTGCAGCTGTCGCGCAAGGACGAAATGCTTTCCGAGAACTACGGCTTCGCATACGTGATTGAGCAGCGTGCCGGCCTCGACGCATCTGGGACGATCGTGGCGTGGGATCACGAATCGTGGAACGCATCGAAAGGCGGACGGCCCGGCTACGATCGCCCCGGCAACGTGATCACTGGCATGTTGGCCGGCTACGAACCGCAGCCGTTCACGCCACGCGGTGCCGCCGAACCGGCCGGCGAATTTCGGAACGGCAGCAACGCCGCGCCGTCGTACGTCATTGGCCGCGTTGGCGCCAAGGCCGGCGGGGCCGGAACGATCGCCAGCGAACGCGTGCTGACGCACACCATCGACTCGCCGTTCTTCACCGGCCCGCTGCGTTCGCCGGCGCGCCTGCAGAACACCTTCGCGCACGAGAGCTTCATCGACGAGATCGCCGCGCAGCTCAAAGTCGATCCGGTCGCCTACCGGCTGCGCCATCTCGCCGATCCGCGATTGAAAGAGGTTGTAGCGGCCGCCGCGAAGGCTGCCAACTGGGTTGCTCGACCGTCGCCGGCATCAGGTTCGTCGAGCGGCGCGGCAGCGAGAGCGGGCTTGCGCGCCGAAGCCTCGGCGAAGGCGGGCCGCGGCTTTTCCTGCGTTCTCTACGAGGGTGATAACGGCTATGTCGCGATGGTCGCGGAGATCGAGGTGGATGTCTCCACCGGCCGCCTGACCGCCAAGCGCTTCGTCGTCGCGCAGGATTGCGGCCCGATTTCCAATCCCGACGGCATGCGCAATCAGCTGGAAGGCGGGCTGCTCCAGGGCTACAGCCGCGCCATCGGCGAGCAGGTGACGTGGAATGCGACTGGCCTCACGTCGGTCGATTGGCGGACGTACCAGAGCCTGCCGCTTGGCTTCGCCGTGCCGACGATCGAGAGCGTGTTGATCAACCGCACTGAAGGCGAGGCGATGGGTGCGGGAGAGACGGCGATCACGATCGTCGCCGCCGCCGTCGCCAACGCGATCTTCGACGCTACCGGCGCCCGCATCCGCGAAGTCCCGTTCACCCCCGAGCGCGTCAAAGCCGCAATCGCCGACCGGCGGTAACGGAGATTACGGAGACACAGGATCAACACGGAGCCACAGAGTAACGGAGAAGAACAAATATGTTGTTCTTTTCCCGTTTACTCCGTTGCTCCGTGTTGAGTCCGTGTCTCCGTCCTTTCCCTTATCGCTTACGCCGAGGTCAAATCTTCGTCTTCTCCGCGCACGACTCCGAGAGCGAACGCAGCGTACCGACCTGCATCTCGCGGTTCACCAGCGTTCCGGTCACGCTCACCCGCTGCCCGAGGTGATCCTGCAGGCGCGAATGACGGTTCGAGTCGACGACGGTGATCGCCGAAGCGTTCGACTTCTTCAAGAAGCCTGATTTCCAACTGCGCGTCTTCGGCACGCCCATGCCGGCCGCGTTGGTCAGGCGGAACTCGTCGCCGTCGCGATCGAGGCATCCGGTGATGGTCAGCGGCGCCGGCCACTGCTCGCCGCTCGCGGTGGTGCCGTCATTGCCCGCGCGGTTTGCCGACGCGGTGGAGCGTGTCTCGGCCGTGGACGCGTTCGCACTGCTTTCCTCAGCGATCGCGATCGGTGCCGCGGCGGCCGCCGACTGCGCCGGTTTGTACGCCGTCACGAGAATGCCGGCCGCGACGATTGCCGCCCCGGCAATGCCGAGCGACAGGCCGTCGATACTGGTCACCCAGGTTTTCTTGTTGCTCAGCGGCGCCGCGATCTTCTTCGTGACGCGCGCTTTCGGTTTCTTCGTTCCGGTCGATCGTTTCGTTCGCATCGATCCTCCCAGGGAAACGTCAGGAGCGCCGATGTGAGGGGCAAGTGGCGTACCGCGGCGCCTCAGAAACGTAAGTGCCTGAGAACGCCGTCAGTTGGACAGATGGCAATCTCGATGCCGAACGGCGGTGAAACCCCGATCGGCGATTTTTGTGATCGGATTTCGTAATGTCAGGACGGACGGGTCGCTGAGTCTCAGAGAGACAGAGAACTCAGATAGCCAACGCTAAGTTCGCAAAGGTCGCCAAAAAGGTATGACGACCAGCGATCTATTTCTGCTCGAATCGCTTGAAGAAACTGTCGCTGTTCCATGCCGGCTTGGTCGGCCGGTTGGCGATCGCCTCGAGCAGCGCACCGTACACCTTATTAAAGTCTTCGGCGCATTGCCGGTCGATCGGCTGCGCCAGGTCGTCTGACGGCGCGTGGTAGCGCTCGCTGCGCCAGCGCTTCACCATTTCGTGCTCCGGCGAGTCCTTGACGAAGCCGACCTTCAACGAAATCGAGGGCACCCCGTTGCGGATGAAGCTGTATTGATCGCTCCGAACGAACGCATTCCGTTCCGGCTCCGGATCCGAATACACCTCGATGCCCATTGGCCGCGCGGTCTTTCGTAAGTCGCCTGCAAGGTCCGATTCCTCCAGGCCCTGGACGATCAGGCTCTTCAATGGGAACAAGGGCAGGAACATGTCTGTGTTGATGTCGGCGACAATCGACTTCGCCGCCACCGTGGGCTTGCTGGCGTAGTAACGCGAGCCGAGCAACCCTTTTTCTTCGGCCGTGACCGCGAGAAAGATCAGCGATCGCTTGTTCGATTTCTTCGACGCCGCAGCCGCCGCTGTTTCGATCAAGGTCGCGATCCCCGACGCGTTGTCCATCGCGCCGTTGTAGATCGCGTCGCCGCTCTGCGTGCCGACGCCAACGTGGTCGATATGCGCGGAGATGACGACGTACTCGTTTTTCAGCTGCGGGTCGATGCCGGGGAGAATGCCGACCACATTGTCGGACGACAGCGTTTCCGCTGCGATCGTCACCGTCGCGCGGACGGACAACGGGATCGTGAAATGCGGCAGCGCCTGGCCGGCGTTTGACAGCTCCAACAACTCCGCCATCGTGTGCCCGGAGCCATCGAGAAACTTGTCCGCTCGAGCCGCGTTCACCGTCACCGCCAGTTGCTGTCCGAGCGTGTCGTCGAGCGACGAATCGGCCAGCGCCATCGACGGCAAGAACCGCGACAGCTTCGAACGGTCCCACGGAATATCCTGGCCCTTCGGGTTCTGAATCGACACGACGCCGATCGCGCCGGCCGCCTTGAGATACGACCATCGGGTGTTGGTGTAGTGCGCCAGCAGCGGACCGGGAATGGTCGAAGGCCCACCGGTCATCAACAACGCAACTTTGCCTTTGAGATCCATGCCCGCCAGATCGTCATGTTTCGCTTCAGGCACCTGCAGGCCGTAGCCGACGAACACCATTGGCGCTTCGACGTGCGGCGCCGGCTCGATCCGCATGCTGAACGTCGCTTCGTCACCCAGAATCACGCTCGTCGTCTTGCCGTCGCGGAGCAAGTCGAGACTCGACTTCGGTTCGACGATCTTCCGCGACCGGAACTTCACCGGCTGGAAAAAGCCGTCGGTGCCGCCAGGCTTCAGCCCGGCGTCTTTGAAATGTTTCGCGATGTATTCCGCCGCTTCACGATGCTCGGGACTTCCCGTCTCTCGCCCCTTCATCCGGTCGGACGCGAGGTAGTTGATGTGGTCCCACCATTTCGCGGCGGGCGCCTGCGCATGCAGCGTGGCAGTTGCGAGCAGAACCAGGAAGAGAGCGGTCATGCGTGTCATGCGCCGGAGTGTATCGCAACACGCAGGGAACTGCCTCGTCACGACACAGACGGCCGCCTGACGACTGCCGACTGCTCTGTTGCGTGACACGGCAGGCTCGTTTTCCGGACACGAATCCGCAAGTCGCGAACCGAAAATCGGCGGTTTTCGGCAGTTTCGATCGGGACTGTGATTTGCACGGCCAAGGCGCAGGATGAAAACTGCAACCCGATTTCAGTTTTGGTCGATGTCAAACGCCGCACGCACGATTCTGGTCATTGTCGCGGCGATGATGCTGCTCGTCGTCACCGCGTCGATGTTCGAACGTCCGCTGGCCGAGCCGAAGTCCTCGCAACAGAATGAGCGCAAGCACGATCCGGGAGTCCCGAACCGGCACCACCGGTGGGACGTACTGGTTTGAGGAGAATTGCGGATCTTTGGATTTGAGGATCTGGGATCGGAGGATCTAGGGATCTGAGGATTTATCTTAGGATCGCCGCGGCCATCGTTCGGCAGACATTTCTCTTCCAGTGCAGATTTTACTCACGCTCCCCCTAGATTCTTATACGGCTTCTTCCTTCGCGCGCGGGTGCCTCTGGAGTTCATAGAGGTCGTGGTAAACGCCCCGGAGCGCCACCAATTCATCGTGCGTGCCGCGTTCCACGACCGAGGTGTCTTTGACCACGAAGATGATGTCCGCCCGTCGAATGGTGTCGAGATGATGCGCCACGACGATGCAGGTGCGTCCTTTCATCAGGCGCTCGAGCGCTTCGGTGACGGTGAACTCAGAGGCGGCATCGAGACCGGTGGTGGGTTCGTCGAGGATCAGGATTGGCGTGTTGCGGACGATGGCGCGCGCGATCGCGATGCGTCGGCGCTGCCCGCCCGATAACGTCGTGCCACGCTCGGCGACCATCGTGCCGTAACCCTGCGGCAGCGCCATGATGAAGTCGTGCGCGTTGGCCATCTGCGCCGCTTCGATCGTCGCCATCGGATCGGCGTCCGGCTTCCCGTAACAGAGGTTTTCCCAGATCGTGCCCCGGAACAGCAGCGAGTCCTGCAGCACAAAGCTGATTTGATCGCGGATCGACTTCAGCGTGAACTCGCGGATGTCGTGCCCGTCGATTTTCACCGCCCCCTCACTCGGATCAAAAAATCGCGGCAGCAGGCTGGCGATGGTGCTCTTGCCCATTCCAGACGGGCCGACAATCGCCGCTACCTGTCCCGGCTCGATTCGCAGCGACACGTTTTTCAGGATGTCGCGGTCTTTCTCGTACCCGAACGTGATGTTGTCGAACTCCACCAGGCCGTTGAATGCCGGCGCCGCTACCGCGGTCGGCGAATCGTGGATCCCGCTCTCGACGCCAATCACTTCCTGGACGCGATCGAAGCTGACCGACGCCTTCGACAGCGTGTTGGCCATCTTTGACAGATCTTTCAGCGGCTTGTAAGTCTTCTTCAGATACATCAGGAAGACGATCAGCACGCCGGTGGTCAAGTCGCCGCGTCGCACCAGCACCACACCGTAGCCAAGGACGAGACAAGTGCCGACCGCAACGAACACGTCCACCAGCGGCGACAGCTTCGCCTTGATGCTCCTCGCTTCGAGTCCCGCTTCGACGTTCTGCCGGCTCTCCGAACTGAATCGGCGGTCCTCGTAGTCTTCGCGCGCAAACGCCTGGACGACCTGGATCGAGGTCAGCACTTCAGCGACGCCAGACATCAGCTCGCTTTCCTTCTTCTTGACCGCGCGCGACGCTTCCTTGATTCGCCGAGAGTAGAAATAGACGAACAGACCAAGCGGCGGCGCCACCGACAACCCGATCAACGTGAATCGCCAACTCACGTACAACATGATGCCGACCATTCCGACCAGCGTCGCGATGTTGACGACGATGCCGAGCAGCGCGGTGTCGATGAAGTCCTGAATGGCGTCGATGTCTTTCGTGACGCGGGTGATCAGATCGCCCGCGCGCGACTTGCCGTGTTCGGCGAGCGAGAGCCGCTGGATCCGCTGATACAGCAGCAGCCGCATGTCATGGGCGACCCATTGGCTGACACTGGTCGTCAGGTACTTTTCGACGTAGGCGCTGATGCCGCCCACAATGGCGATCACCAACACCGAGGCGAGAGCGAATTCCAGGATCGCGGTGGTATTCGTCCCGAACACCGTGCTGATAAAGCCCGACAGCGCGGCCGGCGCCTTCTTGCCCCCCAGAACGCTGTCGACAACGATCGTGACCGGCCACGGCTCGAGAAGGTCCGCAGCGGTCTCGCCGAGCACGGCAAGGAACGCGAAAACCAGCGGCTTCCAGTGAGGACGCAAAATGCGTCCCAACCGCAATCTCTGGAGCGCTTTCAGCGCGGAGGGAGCCTTTTCGCTTTTTTTAGCCACTCAGCTGTTGGGGTTGGGGAAGTATAAGGCCTTCGGGCCTTTCCCGACCCTCCGGCCGCTCAAGCCCCTCCTGCCCTGCCGGCCCCGTATTACAGTTGTACTCCGTGCGCCGGTTGCTCGCCTTGTTCTTCGTGTTCGCTTTTGCAGCGGTGGCCTTCGGCCAGTACGGCGGCCCGCGCGGCCCGTTCCGTGAGTATCCCAACATCAAATATGACGGCCGTTTCACCTTCGTCCGGGTGAAATACACCACCGCGCCGGGCGGCTACTGGTACGGCGGTTGGCCTGGTTGGGGGCATGGCTATCCACTGTCCGAGCAAAACCTCATGAACATCATGAGCGAGCTCAGTTACCTGAACCCGCACGTCGACGACATCAATACGCTCACCTTCGACGACCCCGAAATCTTCAAGTACCCGATCGCCTACGTAATCGAGCCGGACTGGTGGGCGCTGTCGGAAAGCGAAGCCGAAGCGATGCGGACCTACATGCAGAAAGGCGGCTTCGTCATCGTCGACGACTTCAAGCCGATGCGGCGACGATTTGGCGGCTACGACCTCTCGAACGGCATCGCGTGGGGCACCGGCTGGCCAGTGTTCGAGACGCAGATGAAGCGAGTGTTTCCCGATGCGAAGTTCTTCGACCTCGACGCCACCCATCCGATCTTCCACACCTTCTTCGAAGTCAACGATCTCGGCGTGGTCCCGCAGCCGTACGGCATCGGCGGCCGACCGGAGTTTCACGGCCTCTACGAGGACAACGATCCGACGAAGCGATTGCTGATGGTGATCGACTACAACACCGATGTGTCGCAGTTCTGGGAGTGGTCGGGGTACGGGCTGCGGCCAATCAGCGAAACCAACGAGGCGTACAAGATTGGCGTGAATTACATCATTTACGGATTAACGCACTGAAGTTTGAAGTCTGAAGTCTGCCGCGCTTCGACGCTCGGAACACACTTCCGACTTCAGACTTTCCACTTCAGACTTCGCTATCGTGCCTGCGTCAGCTGCGCGAGGACCTTCGCGGCCTGATCGACTTGCACCGCCAGTGCGTTGACCGCGGCGGAGACCGTGCGCACGCCGCCGTTGGCCTCGTCGAACCGGCCCTCTTCCAGCCCTTCGCGAATCTGCGGCATCGTCTTGACGCCGTAGCCGGTGTAAAAACCCGGCGCGTAGATTTGATGTTTGAACCATTCGCGGCGCGGCAGCCCGTCCTTGTTGCCGAGCGCGCGTTCGCTGCGCAGCAGCGTCTGGTTCAAATCGCGGAGCTCGCGCCGTCCGACCAGCGACGCGGAACTCGCGCCGCCGAGTCCGGAATATGCCTGCTCGTAGGCGGCGCCAGCCCGCTTCAACGTATCGACCGCCGCGCGCACCGGGGCGAGATCAACCTTCGCGTCTTTCTTGCTGGCAGCGAGCTTTTCGAGTTCGCCGAGATAGCGGGCGAGCGTGTCGGCAGTGTCGCTGAACTGGAACGGCAGCACCGGTGCGTCCGCTAACCGGATTGCGAGCGTGCCGGTGAGCTGCGACAAGGTACGGCCGTACGAAAAATCGGTATCCGAAAAGTGCGTGTACCAATAGACGCTGTCGTACACCGAATGGTAGATGCCGCCATTGCTCTCGCCGCCGAAGCCAACGTTCAACGCCGACAATGTCAGGTGCTGCAGAAATGGTGTGTAATCGGAGCCTGACCCGAGTGGTTGAATGCGATACGCCGGATCCTGCTCGGCGGCATCGCGCGCATCCGCTGCTTCACCCTGGATCGCGTGTTTACGCGCTTCCTCGAACACCGGCTTGCCGGTGCGCGGATCGGGAATATCGCGCGCGATGTCATTCATGAACGCCTGGAGGCCGTGCGAGCCGCCGGCGGTCAGCCAACCTTTCCCGCTGCTGTCCGTGTTGATGTAAACCGCGCCCTTGGTCGCCAGTTCGTCGGCGTGCTTCTCGGCCCACTCGGTCGACCCGAGCAGGCCCCACTCTTCTCCGTCCCAGAGCGCCAGAATGATCGTCCGCTTCGGACGCCATCCAGCCTTGAGCAGCTCGCTCAACCCGCGCGCCGTTTCCATCAGCGCCACCGCACCGCTGATCGGATCGTCCGCGCCGTTCACCCACGCATCGTGATGATTGCCGAAGATGATCCACTCGTCCGGGAAGGTCGAACCGTCGATGCGAACGATGACGTCGTGCAGCGGACGGTTCTTCCACTCGAACGCCAGCTTCAGGTGCAGTTCGCTCGGTCCCGGACCGACGTGATACGTGGTCGGCAGCGAGCCGCGCCATGCCTCCGGCGCAACCGGTCCTTTCATCGCGCGCAGTATCGGCAAGGCGTCGCCATACGAAATCGGCAGCACCGGAATCTTCAGAATCGTGACCGCGTCGGCCTGCGCCAGCTTGCGCCCGCCCGGCTCGCTCCCCCATCCCGGCGTCAACGGATCGCCCGGATACACCGGCATGTCCATCACGCTGCCGCGCTGCACACCCTGCTCGGGACGAAACGCACCGTCCGGAAACACGTCGCCCGCGAAATAGCCATCGTCTTTGGGATCGGAATAGATCAAACAGCCAACCGCGCCGTGCTCGTAGGCGACTTTCGGCTTGATGCCGCGCCAACCGCCGCCATAGCGCGCCAGCACGATGCGTCCGCGAACATTGACGCCGAGCTTTTCCAATTGTTCGTAATCCGCCGGCATGCCGAAGTTGACATAAACCACTTGCCCGACCACGTCGCCATCACCTGAATACGCGTTGAAGGTCGGAGTCTGGTTCGCATCGCTCGAATCCGGATCCTGTGTGACCACCGGTTCCTTCAACGCCATCGTGTACTTCGACGGCGCCGTCAGCTCTACCAGGCGCTCGGTTGGCCACGGCATCATGGCCTCGAAGGTTTCGATCTGCGCGCTCAGCCCCCAACTCTTGAATTTCTCGAGTGCGTACTCGGCGACGCGGCGAGACGATGGCTGGCCGGCGACGTGAGGTTCTGCCGCCATCACGCTCATGTATTCCTTCAAGCGCGCGCTATCTGGAATGGCACGGAACTGAGACTCGCGGGCCCGCTCCTGCGCGACCGCGTCGTCGGGAAAGCCGCGAAGTTGCGGCGACTGGCCGCCGAGTGTCGAAGTGGTGAGGAGCGAGGCAGTGGCCAGGATTGAGGCAAAACGTTTACGCATGGCTGATCAGACATTCTACGGCAGGCGGAATTAGCGGGCCGCCAATTCAGCAACTCGGAAATACAGGCAAGGAGCACGAAACCGCGTAGCGGCTTGGTTGGACGAAATCTCGTTGTGTATGCGTTCGATTTACCTATACTAGCGGGCGCGTCCGACGATCATGAATCACATCATCGTCTCGGCGTCGATTTTCGCCAGCCTGGCACTGGCGGCCACGGCACACGCTCAGAGCGCAGCCTCTACACAAGCCCCCGACTGGATCGCCGAAACAAATACATCAGAATGCTTCGGCAACAACACCAACGGCGTGCGTATCGCTCCCTGCGCGGGCTGGGTGAAAACCAAACAGAACCAGCTCCAGGATTTCGTGTTCGAGTTCGATTGGCGAGCTGTGGCAGCCAACACGAATGTGGTGCTGGCGCTGTTCGGCAGCGACGGTCGAGGACGCAACCGCTGGGCGAGCGCCTACGGGCTGTCGCTGTTCGGCCAGCCACTGCAATCTGCCGTCGCAGGAAAGGTGCGGATGATGCCGATCGCGATCGATTCGGCGAAAGTCGGCGAGGCACTCAAGGGCGCTGACCGCTGGGAGTGGTACAGCGTATCGCGCACCGACGACCGGCTGCGTGTGACCCTTAACGGCACAACCGTCGCGACGATGTCGACGGCTGCGGCTCTCGACGGATGGATTGCGTTTCGAGTCGCCGCCGGAGTGATCGAGATTCGCGGCATGCGCCTCGCCAGCCGGCCGCCATCGCCGCAGCCGCGAATGCTGACGCGCGGTGGATTTCTCGCCAGGAGCGGTAATGGCGTCGTCGCGCCAAAGGTGCGCTACGACGAGCGCCCCGAGTACACCGGCGCGGCGTTAAGCGCCAAAATCGAGGGCGTGGTCGTGGTGGAAGTTGTCGTCGACGAAACCGGCCAGGCCACTAACCCGGTCGTGGTGCGTTCGCTCGACGATCAGTTCGGCCTCGATGCCGCAGCCATCGAGGCGGCGAAGAAGTGGCGGTTCCAGCCCGGCACGTATCAGGGAAAACCGGTGCCGGTGGTTGTGACCCTCGAGATGGCCTTCACGATGCGGTGACAGCCGTTAATCAGCGGCGTGGTAACGAGCGAACGGCGTCGACGACTGCTGTTCGTGGTTGCCGCACTCGAAGCAGAACCAGAGTTGCTTGCCGCTGTCATGCGCAGGAATCAGCGACTGCATGCCACAGCGAGCGCATTCGCGCGCACCGGCTCGGACCAGGAGTTCCGTCGCGTCGTTCACGTTAGCTTTGGAATCTGGGTTCATACCACGTCTGATGGCAAAGCGGCTGCCTGCGCACTGGTCGGCGCGACTGCACACTCTTTCCCGCGGAAGTGTCTCTATCCGAGATGGCGGTGTGTTCCGTTTTTAGCCGCGCCACCTGAGGTGCGCTGAGCCGCCGAGGAACTCGGCCAGCTTCTCGGCTTCATCACCTGCCGCGCGCTTCACCCACGTCGGTTGCCGGACGAACGGCTCGATCACGACGCGCACCTTACTTCTGACGAACTCGTGACGCCA
>Ga0207659_10002033_pt1 | contig 11999 bp, 8 predicted proteins | sample KBSM43metaG_FD_184330 | JGI IMG/M metagenome (GOLD analysis project Ga0207659, IMG submission 184330) | Miscanthus rhizosphere microbial communities from Kellogg Biological Station, Michigan, USA - KBS M4-3 metaG (SPAdes) (version 2) | ecosystem: Host-associated > Plants > Roots > Rhizosphere >...
CAATTACGAGCTCACCGCGCGTGCGCGCGACGGCAAGATGACCGTCGTGTCCTACAACGCGACGACGTTCTACGACCGCGATCGCACCTTGCAGGGCGTGTTCGCCGCTGCCCGCGATATCACCGAGCGCAAGCACATCGAGCAAATGCTGCAGGAGAAAAACCTCGAACTCGAATCCGCTAAATCGGTCGCCGAGCAGACCGTCGAACGCCTCGAGGAAGTGGAACAGCTCACGAAGGGGTTTCTGTCAACCGTCAGCCACGAGTTGCGCACGCCGTTGACCTCGATTCGCGGATCGCTCGGCCTGCTCGCGTCCGGCGCCGCGGGCCCGTTGTCGGACCACGTGGTCGAGGTCGTCGCGCTCGCTGAGCGCAATGCCATCCGTCTGATGGCGTTGATTGAAGACATTCTCGATCTGGAGCGGCTCGAGACCGGCAAGATCGAACTGCAAATCGCCCACGTCCCGATTGCCTCGATTCTGCGCCGCGCGATGGAGTCGCTCGCCGCCATCGGCACTCAGGGCGTCAGGGTCGAGGCCCCGACCGTGTCGTCGTCCATCGATGGCGACGCCGATCGGATCGTGCAAGTGCTCGTCAATCTTCTGTCGAACGCCGTCAAGTTTTCTCCGCCCGGTGGCGTGGTCACGATTGCCGTGACCGCAGACGATAAGTGGACAGAGTTCCGCGTCATCGATCATGGCCGCGGTGTACCCGCGGTCCACCGGCGCGCGATCTTCGAGCGCTTTCGCCAGGTCGATCCGTCCGACGCGCGCGAGAAGGGCGGCGCCGGACTCGGACTCGCGATCTGCAAGTCGATTGTCGAGCAGCACGGCGGCAGCATCGGCGTGGACAGCGAGGAAGGTGCCGGCAGCGCGTTCTGGTTTCGCCTGGCGACGCACGCGCCCGATGACGAGACGCCATCGTGAAGGTGCTGATCATCGACGATGACGCCGATATCCGCTTCGTTGCGGCGATGAGTCTCCGCGCCGGCGGCGCCATCGACGTCGTTGAGGCCAGCGGCGGCCTCGACGGCGTCTGCAAGGCACGCGAGGAACAGCCCGACGTCATCCTTCTTGACATGATGATGCCAATGATGGATGGGTCGCAGACGATCGCCGCTCTGCGGATGCAGAAGGAAACCGCGACGACGCCGGTCATCTTCCTCACCGCGAAGACGGTCGTCGCCGAGATTCAGGGCATGAAAGACCTTGGCGCCGCCGGAGTCCTGATCAAGCCGTTCGACCCGCGGACGTTGGCGGCCGATCTCCTCGCCCTGCTCACGTAGCCGTCAGCCTCCGAGTCGAACGCGAATGCGCAGGATCAGCTCGCGCATGTCAATCGGTTTGCTCAAGACCTCGTCGGCCCGGAGCGTGAGCCCGGCGAGCCGGTGGCGCACATTCGCACCGGTCGTCATCAGAATGACTGGGATGGCGCTCAGCTCAGGATCGGATTTGAGCAGCCGGCACACCGAATAGCCGTCGAGCGCCGGCATAGCGATATCGAGCAGAATCAACGCCGGTCGCTCGGCGCGCGCTCTGTCGACCACGCCCTCGCCCGAGCGGAGGCCGATCGGGAGGAACCCGGCGTGCGCGAGCGAGACGCCGAGAATGTTCCGCTCGTCGGCATGATCTTCAGCGAACAGGATTTTGATACCGGTAGCGGGCGCGTGTTGCGGCGCCGACATCGCTTGCGCGTCCGCAAGATCATGAGTGAAGGCGCGCCGCATCTTCTCCAGTGCCACCCGTACCAGCGGCGCATCAACCACCTCGGCGGCAAGCAGGCTCTCGAGGTCGGTCGCGCGACGGCTGATGGTGGGAAATCCGATTGTCCCAGGCAGCCCAATGAGCCGATGCACGCGGGCGGTCAACTCCATCGACGGATCACTGGCGGGATGGGCCAGGGCTTCTTCGAGGAGCGCGGCGATGCCGTCACAATCTGTGACGAAAGTGGCGACGAAACGAGCACGGGTCTCGCCCAAGACGCGTCCCAGCTCGTCCGGCGGCGGTGACGACGGCATAGAAGGCGGCGAAGGCAGCCCGGCGGTCATTGGTCGCGTCTCTTGGTGAGTACCCATAGTGCGATACGTTACGGCAGGGCGGCCGCGATGGCTGTTCCAAAACGTACAGGCGAGCGCCGGTCGCGAAAGTCGCGAAGGACATGACGGTGCGTAATGTTCGTCCGAATGGTCAGTGACAACCACAGTCTGAGCACCATCAGCGCGCCGCCTCGGGCGACGGCAGGCAATCGAGCGCGGCGGGCTGCGGGTTGGCGTGGGCGCGGTTCATCTCGAAGTGCCACTTCCAGATTTCGTAGATCGCCGGGTAGACGACGAGCTCGAGAATGAACGACGTGAAAATGCCGCCGGCCATCGGCGCAGCGATCCGCTTCCACACGTCCGAGCCGGTGCCGGTGGCCCACATGATCGGGACGAGGCCGACGAACATCGTGGCCACCGTCATGAATTTCGGGCGCAGGCGCTTCGCAGCGCCTTCCACGATCGTCCCCTGAAGATCGGCGAGTGTTCGCAGACGTCCTTCGCGCGACGCCTTCGCGTACGCGAGGTCCAGGTAGAGCAGCATGAAGACTCCTGTCTCCGCGTCGACGCCGAGCAGCGCGATCAGTCCCACCCAGACGGCGATGCTCGTGTTGTAGCCGAGGAAGTACAAATACCAGATGGCGCCGACCGCCGAGAAGGGCACCGCCAGCAACACGATCGCCGTTTTCACCAGCGACCGCGTGTTCAGGTAGAGCAGAACGAACACGATGAATAGCGTCGCCGGAATAATGTAAGCGAGCCGCGCGCGCACGCGCGCCATCGCTTCGTACTGGCCGCTCCAGAGCACTGCGTAGCCTGCCGGCAACTTGACCTGCTCGCGTACTACGCGGCTCGCCTCCTCGACGTAGCTGCTGATGTCGCGGTCGGCGACGTCCACGAACACGTATCCGGTGAGCAGCCCGTCCTCGTTACGGATCATCGCCGGCCCGGTCGCGACCTTCACGCGCGCCAGCTCCCCGAGCGGAATCTGCCGCTGTCCTTCCGACGCCGGCACGAGCACGTGCGCGAGCGCGTCGATGTCCGATCGGAAATCGCGCATGTAGCGGACGTTCACCGGATAGCGCTCGCGCCCTTCGATCGTAGTAGTCACGTTCTCGCCGCCGATTGCGCTCTGCACCACGCTCTGCGCCGCCTCGACGCTCAACCCGTAGCGGCCGAGCGCCTCGCGGTCCCATTCGATGTCGAGAAAAAACCCGCTTCCAGTGCGCTCCGCGAACACGTTGCGCGTGCCGCGCACTGCCGGAAGCACCGCCTCGACCGCCGTGCCGATCTTCTCGATCTCCGCGAAATCGTTGCCGGAGATCTTCAGCCCAACCGGTGTGCGGATCCCGGTCGTCAGCATGTCGACCCGCGCCTTGATCGGCATCGTCCAGGCGTTCGAAACGCCAGGATAAGAGAGCGCCGCGTTCATTTCCTCGATCAGCTGCTCCTGCGAGATGTGATCGGGCGTGACGTGCCGGAGCACGCGCTTCATCCACTCCGGCGCCCATCCGGAGTACCACGTGTCGGCATGACGCCACTCGGATGTCGGCTTGAGGGTAATCACGGTCTCGAGCATCGACAGCGGCGCTGGGTCGGTGCTCGTGTCCGCGCGTCCCGCCTTACCGAGCACGCGATCCACCTCGGGGAACTGCTTGATCGCCCGGTCGCTCGCCTGCAGCAGCGTTTCCGCCGCGCTGATCGAAATGCCGGGCATCGTCGTCGGCATGTAGACGAGCGAGCCTTCGGCGAGCGGCGGCATGAATTCCGATCCGAGGTGCGTGAACACCGGTACCGTCACCACGACGAGCGCCACGGCCCCGCCGATCACCCACCATTTCCACTGCAAAGACCAGCGCACGACCGGTTCGTAGAGCCGCATCAGGAAACGGCTGAGAAAATGGGACTCCTCGGATCGGATCCGGCCGATGATCACCGCGTTGGTCACGCGGCAAAGCCACGCCGGCCGGAACTCGAAGCGCCGCACACGCGTGAAGAGCACGCGCAGCGCGGGGTCGAGCGTAATCACCAGCACCGCTGCCACGAGCATCGTGAGCGTCTTGGTATAGGCGAGCGGCGTGAACATCCGCCCTTCCTGCGACTCGAGCGTCAGCACCGGCAGGAACGAGACCGCGATCACGAGCAGCGCGAAGAAGCTCGCCGGCGCCACCTCCTTGACCGCTTCGAGGATGATCGCCTGATGGTCACGGGTCGATCCGGCGCGCTGCGCCTCCTCGAGCTTCTTGTGCGTCTGCTCCACGACGACGATTGCGGCGTCCACCAGTTCACCCATCGCGATCGCGATGCCGCCGAGCGACATGACGTTGGCCGTGATGCCCATCGCCTTGAACGGGATGAAGGCCACCAGCACTGCAACCGGAATGGTGATCAGCGGGATCAGCGCGCTTGGCAAATGCGAGAGGAAGAGCAGCACGACCACGACGACGGTGAGCACCACCTCAACAAGCGTGTGGCTCACGTTGTCGATGGCGCGGCGGATCAGCGCCGACCGGTCGTAAATGGGGACGATTTCCATTCCGGGCGGCATGCCCGGCGCGACTTGGCGGATGCGCTCCTTGACCCGATCGATCACGTCGATCGCGTTCTCGCCCTGGCGCATCACGACGATGCCCGACACGACTTCGCCGTTGCCGTCCAGATCCGCAATGCCCCGGCGCAGATCGGGCCCGACGGTCACGTCGCCGACGTCACGGATCCGGATCGGCGTGCCGCTCTCGCTCGCGGAGACGACGATATTTTCGAAGTCGGCGATCGACTTCGCGTAGCCGCGGCCGCGCACCATGTACTCGGTGCCGCCGAACTCGATCAGCCGTCCGCCAGTCTCGACGTTGCCGCCGCGCACTGCTTCGACGACGCGCTGGATCGACAGGCCGTAATTGCGCAGCCGGTTCGGGTCGACATTCACCTGGTACTGCCGGCCGAAGCCGCCGAGCGAGGCGACCTCCGACACGCCAGGCACAGCTTTGAGGTAGGAGCGCAGATAAAAGTCCTGGTACGAGCGCAAATCGGCGAGGCTGTGCTTGCCGGATCGGTCCACGAGCGCGTACTGGAACACCCAGCCGAGCCCGCTCGCGTCGGGGCCGAGCTCAGTCCGATTATCCGGCGGCAGCCGCGACATGACGCCCGAGAGGTACTCCATGGTTCGCGTGCGCGCCCAATAGATGTCGGTGCCTTCTTCGAAGATGACGTAGACGTACGAGTAGCCAAAGTCGGAGACGCCGCGGACGGCTCGCACGCGTGGCGCGCCGAGCATCGCCGTGACGATTGGATAGGTAACCTGCGCCTCCATGATGTCGGGGCTGCGATCCCACCGCGAGTAGACGATCACCTGCGTGTCGCCGAGGTCGGGCAGCGCATCGAGCGGCACGTTCCGTAGCGCGTGCGCGCCGGCGAGTGCGGCCGCGCCAACGAGCAGCAGGACGAGAAACTTGTTACGGACGGAGAAGTCGATGATGCGGTTGATCATGGCTTTGCTTTCATGCGGCTTTCGGAATCGATGAAGAACGTGCCAGAGATCACAATCCGCTCGTCAGCCGCCAGCCCTTTCGTCACCTCGACGTCGTCGCCGAGGCGCCGGCCGGTCTCGACCAGCCGCGGCTCGAACTGCCCGTTGCCACGGTCGACGAACACCGTCTTCCGGAGCCCGGAGTCCACGATCGCATCCGCCGGCACGACGAGCGCCGGCGACGAAGCGGACGGAAACTCCACGTCCACGAACATGCCCGGCTTGAGCGCCCGCTGCGCGTTGGCCGCCTCGAGCCGGACCTTCAGCGTCAGCGTTGCTTCATCGAAGATCGGCTCCGACGGGCTGACGGTCGCCGGCAGCGCATGGCTCTCCTCGGATGTGGTGATCCGCGCGGACGCGCCGCGGCGGATGAACGGCAGCTGGTCGCGGTACACGTCGGCGACAATCCACACGCGGTTGAGATCCGCGATGCGGTAGAACTCGAAGCCGCGATCGAACCGGAGGCCGGCCGTGGCGCCGCGCTTCAGGACGACGCCGTCCACAGGCGACTCGACGCGGATGTCGTGCACCACGTCGCGGCGCTTGGCCATCTCCCTGATCTGCGAGTTGGAAACCCCCAGATTTCGCAGCCCGTCGGCGACCCGCTCGAGCAACTCGAGCGCGCGTCCCGATTCGTGCGACTGCTGTTGCGTGCCCGCCTCGCGATACAGCATCTCGAGGCCGGTGTAGTACGACTGCTGCGCCATCTCGAACTGGGCATCAGGCGCGAAGAACGACGCAAGCACCTGGTCCTTCTTCACGACGTCGCCGGTCGCGACGCTCTGCACGTTGCGGATCCAGCCGCTGACCGCGGCGACGATCGGATACGTCCGGTTCTCGTCGGCCACCACGCGTCCGGTCGTTCGCAGCAGCCGGGTGCCGGCCGATCGGCTGACCACGCCGACCCGGATGCCGATCGCCTGCTGCCGCTCGCGACTCACCTGCACGGCGCCGGCCGGCAGCGCACGGGCGGCTGCGTCGCCGCCCGTTGCCCCTCGCGCACGATCCTCCTCGAGCTTCATCCCGCAGATCGGGCAGCTACCGGGATGGTCGCTGTGGTAGTCCGGGTGCATCGGACAGGTGTAGGCAGTTGCGGCGTGCGCGCTTGTGGGCGCCCCGCCCAACCGGTTCGTCCACCGCGCGCTCGCGGCAAACGTTCCCCCGGCCAGAGCCACGGCGACGACGGTGACGGCGATGATGCGTCTCATGTCACGCACCCATCGTCCGGTACGACTGCGCCATCAGCAGGAGCAGCGTGACCGCGCTCAAAGCGACGTGCGACCGTCCTTCGCGGTGCCGGATCAGCGTGGCAAGCGCGCCGATCATCACCAGGCCAAGCGCCGCCGCACCGACGAGCTCCAGGCCTGGGGCCCAGAACAGAACCAGTGCGACGAGCTCTGCGATGCCGGTCGCGTACATGAACGTCCGCGAATAACCCCAGCGATCCCAATTCGGTGCCACCTTGCCGGTGAATTTCTGCACGGCGGCGCCGGCGAAGATCAGGCTGATCAAAAGTTTCAGGATCATGGCTGTTTCCGATCGGAACCGCTCGATGCGTGCGGACCACCGGGCGAACCCCCAAGCGCTTTTTCGTGCAGCTTGTGGTAGACGCGATCTCTCTCGGCGGCCTCGTCGGTGGAGAGAGTCACAGGCTTCGGCGGTTTCTCATAGCTGTCGTATTCGTAGCCGAGCGGCGCGGTACGGTCGGCCGCGCTTACCGGCAGATCCACGCGCTTGCCGCTTCTGTCTCCGTACGAGAACTCGCGATTCAGGTAGGCGGGATCGGTCGGATTCGTGTTGCCGAGGCGATTCCAGCTTTCCCACAGCCGATCGATGTTGGCGTGATGGAGATAGAAGATCGGGTCGCCGCCGACGGTCGAGAATTCGGCCATGTCGCCGCCGAGCGCGAAGTGCGTGAAGAAGTGCGGGTTCTGATCGAGCCGGGGATTGAACCCATATTTGCCAGTCGGCGAGTCGATGTAGAACTTCTCGTTGAGGGCGTCCAGATTGATCCAGTCCCTGTAGAGGGTGTCGATCCGCTCGCCGCCGTTGACCCAGAACCAGCGCGTGCCGTTGTACAGCGGGCTGCCCGGCTTACGGAACACCGCAGGGACGACGAGATCGTCGGGATTTCCGGTCACCGGGTTCCAGTACGGCAGCGTGAAATCCTCGTCGTGCAGCACCTCACGAACGACGCCCTCGAACTGCGCAAGCATCAGTCGGTGCCACGGGAGGAAATACCACTGCTGGTACTGCTCGGGGTTCGAGGGGTTGTAAGGGTGCGCCTGGCAACCGTTCCACACCGCCTCGGCGTCGGCTCGATATTGGGGTGGAAGTGACGCGACCACTTCCGCTTTCTTCTTCTCGGACAAATCCCACAACGCCGCCGGGTAGCCTTTCACCCAATGGGTATTCCACCACCACGTCCAGGAATGCTGGTCGTAGTCTGGCAAGGTCCTCATGATCTCGACGGCCCGCGCGTATTTCGCGAGCATGACCTGGCCTTCCGGGCTGTTGACGTTGTAACGCGTATAGCCTTTCCCGGCGCCCGTGCTTGTTTCGGAAGACGCCGATGCCGAACTCCTCGTAGCAGTGGCCGGAGGTGTCGGAAGGGACGGCAGTTCCAGGATGTCGTGCGCCACCGTATGGGTTGCGAGCGTGGGATCGAGGAAGACCAGCGCCCCGGCGGACTGGATCATCCCGCTCACCAGGTACAGGCGATTGCCGATCACCGCACCGGCGGCGCCGTGACGCGGCATCGGCATCGAGGGCAGCGTGCTCCACGAATCGGTCAGCGGGTCGTACGCCTCGATCGCTCGAAACGCGCCGACGAGCTCCTGCGTGGTGACTTCACCACCGGCCACGTAGATTCTGCGGCCGTCGGTGCCCGAGACGCCTCCGCTGCGAGCGGTGGGCATCCGCTCCTTGGGAGCATTCCACGAGTCCGAGAGGGGGTCGTACTCCTCGACCACATCCGTGTTCGTGGCGGTGAGGATGAAGCCCTGGCCGGTGCGGCCGCCGATGACGTAAATCTTGCCGTTGACCGCACCGCCGAACGCGTGATTGCGCGGCACCGACATCGGCTGGCGGGTCTCCCACTTGTTCGTAGTGGGGTCGTACACTTCGTTGACGCTGAGAACCCGGGCGGCTCCGAAGGCGGTGAAGAACGGGTCCTTTGATTCGAGACGGCCGCGCGAGTCATCGGTTACTCGCCCTTCCATCGTTGTCGCGCCACCGATCGTGTAGATCTTGCCACCGGCTTCGACCGCCACCGCGGAGCCACGCTTCGTGGGCACCGGCGGCAGCGACTTCCAGGAATCCGTGGCCGGATCGTATTGCCATGCGTTGTCGATCGGCTGCCATGCGGCGCCGAGCGGGAGCGCCGTGTCGGACGGCGCCACGAAGCCACCCATCACGTAAATCTTGCCGTTCGAAGCGGCCAGCGCCGCATGGTGCGCCGGCCTCGGCATCGGCTGTTTCTTCGTCCACTTGTCGGTGGCGGGGTCGTACTCGTAGTTGACGCCCCCAGCCTTGCCGTCGTCCCAGCCGCCAATGACGTACAGCTTGCCGTTTGCGGCAACGCCGTAGAGCTCCTCATCCGGCACGGGGAACGGTGCGCCCTTCTTCCAGGGCGACGTTGGCATCTGCGCCGACGCGGTCGCGACGACAACCAGGCTCGCCATCATCACGGCAAGCATTGCGGTTGTTCGTTGTAAGACTTTCGACATGAACTTCTCCTTCCGAGTAATTGACAATTGACGACGACCTTCACCGGTTCTGTGAAGGTGGCAGTGCCGCGCTCTTCGTAGCCGTCGGAGGAACAGCACCGAACTGCAACTCGAGGATGTCGTGCATCGCGGTGTGGGTGGAGAGCGTCGGGTCGAGGAACGTCATCGCCCCCGCCGACTGGATCATCCCGCTCACCAGGTGGAAGCGATTCCCGATCACCGCCCCGGCGACGCCGTGACGCGGCATCGGCATGGAGGGCAGCGAGGTCCACGAATTCGTCGCCGGGTCGTACGCCTCGACGGCTCGATACGCGCCCACGAGTGCGGTGGTGGTCACCTCGCCACCAGCGACATAAATTCTGCGGCCGTCGGTACCGGAGGCCCCACCGCTGCGCGCAGTCGGCATCCGCTCCTTCGGGATACTCCACATGTTGGATACGGGGTCGTACTCTTCGACCACATTCGTGTTGGTGGCCGACAAGATGAAGCCGTGGCCGGTGCGGCCGCCGATGACATAAATCTTGCCGTTGACGACGCCGCTGAACGCGTGATTGCGCGCCACCGACATCGGCTGGCGGCTCTCCCACTTATTCGTGGCGGGGTCGTACACGTCATTCGTGCCGAGCACGCGGGCGGGACCGAATGCCGTGAAGAACGGCTCCTTGGCCCCTTCCATCGTCGTGGCGCCGCCGATCACGTAGATCTTGCCGCCGACTTCCGCGGCGATCGCCGAACCGCGCTTGCCGGGCAACGGCGGCAGCGGCTTCCATGAATCGGTCGCCGGATTGAACTCGTATGCGTTGTCGATCGGTTCCCATGCGGCACCGAGCGGGACAGCGGTGGTCGCCGGCGCGACGAAGCCGCCAAACGCGTAAATCTTGCCGTTCACCGCGGCAAGCGCCGCATGGTGAGCCGGCCGCGGCATCGGCTGCTTCTTCGTCCACTTGTCAGTCGCCGGGTCGTACTCGTAGTTGACGCCGCGAGCCTTGCCGTCGCCCCAGCCGCCGATCACGTAAAGTTTGCCGCCCACCGCAACTCCGTAGAGCTCTTCATCGGGCTCCGGAAACGGTGCGCCCTTCTTGTAGGGGGAGGTGGGCATCTGCGCGTGCGCGGTGGTGATGAAAGCCACGCTGGCGATCATCAGTGCGAGCACCGCGGTTCCCCGTTGAAACACTTTCGACATCAGAGGTCTCCTTTCAAGGTAATTGACGGTTAACGAGGTCCTATCTGGTGCTGACAATCAGTCCAAACTGCAGGTAGTTGAAGTCCCGTAGTCCTGGAACTCGGTTGTTCTCCCAGATGTAGGAGGGCTGAAACGAGACGTGCGTCACGAGCGGTAGCGTGACGCCGGCAATCAGGCGGTCCCGGTTCCACCCACTGTTGCTGCGCTCGTAGAAGGCTTCATAGGTCGCGAACGGTTTCCAGATGTGGCCTTTCACCGGGACGGGATGCGCGATCCCGATTCGCTCGCGATAGCGGCTGATGTCGTCGGTCGGACGAAACCGCCGGACAAACATGCTGCGGCCAGTGATCTCGAATGCGCGAATGGAGAACTTCACTGTCGCGTCAAGTCGAAATTGGTTCTCTTCAAAGGTGTCTGTGAAACCCACCTGGCGCTGCGAGGCTGTGTCGAGTCCGCTTGGAGGAACCTCGTAATACAAATAACTCGGTGTAATCGTCAGAAACCGTGTTGTCCGAATCGGAACGTCGACCTGGGCAACCGGTACTTCGACGTCGCCGTAGTAAAAACCGTAGACGTTTACAGAGACGCGATCATCCACAGGAGCAACCAAGCCTAGAAAGCCCCCGGGCACGAATACCGAGCCACGTCCCTCGTGTGCATCAGGTGCAGAGGGTGCCGACGGTGTCTCGCCTTCCTGCGCCGCACAAGTAGCGGCAAGCGCGACGAACCCGATCACCAGAACACTTGATGCAAGCTGCCGCGCACATCTCACTAATCGCTGCATACCATCTCCACATCTCTTGCGACGTCCGCACTTCACGCGTTGGGAAAAGGCAACGGTGATGCCGCCGCGCGTTTGCTTCGAAACACGCCACAATGCGGCTGTTTGTTCGTGGTCGCTACGCCGAAGCGGTGCGTGTTTTCAGACGGTACGTCTGAAAAACGCGTCCGCTGCCAAAGCAGCGCAGTGCGTTCGCCCTGCTCCGCGTGACCGGATCACGAGACGCAAACAGGCATCACCGTCGGATTCTTCCCGTCGATGACCCCACGCTGTTCCGTAGGGATCGCCGGATTGATTGGGACGAACCTGAAGGCCAGGGGCGTGCGGCTATCTCTTGAAAGCACTCTGCGCAAGGAGGTGTCCGATGGAGGTGCGCGTGCTGCAGCTGGTCGCCGATGGCAACTCGAACAAGGATATCGCCCGGAGCCTGGCCGTCACCGAGGAAGCGGTGAAGGGCCAAGTGCGAAACATCCTGTCGAAGTTGGGTGCCAACGACCGGACGCAAGCGGCCGTGCTCGGCCTCGCGGCATCATTACGTAGTCGGCATCGACGATCTTCACGGGCAGATCATTTCAGCACGCGGCCGGTAGCATGGTCTCGGATCGCTCTTCAAGCAGCGGCATACTGTCTGTGGCGGCGCGGCCGGGACGAGGCGTGCGTGCCACGACGCGCAGGCCGCGCAGCGCACGATCCGTGTGCAGCATCGAGAGCAGCTGGCACGCATCGACATCGTCGATCTCCATGCAG
>Ga0207659_10002037_pt1 | contig 11987 bp, 7 predicted proteins | sample KBSM43metaG_FD_184330 | JGI IMG/M metagenome (GOLD analysis project Ga0207659, IMG submission 184330) | Miscanthus rhizosphere microbial communities from Kellogg Biological Station, Michigan, USA - KBS M4-3 metaG (SPAdes) (version 2) | ecosystem: Host-associated > Plants > Roots > Rhizosphere >...
CTTCCGATGGAGTGCGCAGGATACGGAGATGGACCAGGAGATGGCATTTCACCTCGACGCCCTCACACGTGAGTACGTTCGCTCGGGCATGAGCGAGGCAGACGCCGCACGCGCCGCGCGCAAGCGCTTTGGGAGCACGTTCCGTCACAAGGAGGCGGGTCACGACACCCGCAGCGGACATCTTGACGAGCTCGTCCAAGACGTGAAATCAGGTCTCCGGCAACTGACCGGGGCACCGACGTTCGCGGTCGTCGCCGCGATCACACTGGCGCTCGGCATCGGTGTCAACGCCGCCGTGTTTGCCGTCGTCAAGTCGGCGCTGCTCGACGCGCTGCCGTATACGGACGCCGATCGACTGGTGCGCGTGTATGGCGGCGCGCGAGCGCAACTACAGCGCGGCCCGTTGAGCGCCGGTACGATCAGCGACATCAGGGAACGTCAGCGGTCGCTGGCGAGTCTCTCCGCTTTCATGGACGTCGTCATCGACGCGGTATTCGGAAGCGACAGTGGTCCGCAAGTGGCGCGTATGGCGTGGGTCGAGCACAATTTCTTCGACACGCTCGGTGTCTCGGCCGCCCGCGGACGCGTTTTCCGCCGTGAAGACGCGCTGAGCGGACTGACGCCGCTGACCGGTGGAATCCTCGCACCCGACGCACCGTCGGCCGTCATGCTGACCTATAGCGGCTGGACGCGTCTCTTCGGCGGCGACGAAGCAGTCTTGGGACGGGATGTGCGGGTCAACGGAATTCCGCGCCACGTGATCGGCGTGCTGCCGAGCAACTACGTGGGTCCGATGGGTGCAGTGGACTTCTACTTCGCGTTCGACCTGGGTCCTGTGCTCGGCAACGTGATCGTCGCGCGCGGGTCGCAGTGGCTCGGCGGCGTCGGACGCCTGAAGCCTGGAGTCGCGCACGAAACAGCGCGCGACGAGATCGCCGCGATCTGGACCGACCTGGTCCGCGAGTTCCCGGCCGACAACCGGGCGCTCGGCCTCGCGACTGTGCCCCTGCGAGAGGCAATGATCGGCAACACCCGTACACCGCTGCTGGTTCTGATGGCGAGCGCCGGGCTGGTGCTGTTCATCACCTGCGCCAATCTCGCTGGCGCGCTGCTCTCGCGCGCGTTGTCGAGGCGCAAGGAGTTTGCCGTTCGCGCCGCACTCGGGGCAGGCCGCGGCCGTCTTGTCCGTCAGCTGCTCACCGAATCCGTCGTCCTCGCGGTGACCGGTGGCGTCGCCGGCGTCGTGATCGCCTCGGTGACCCTCGATCGTCTGGGTCAGTTCGCGGCGCGCGCGCTCCCCGGTTATGTCACGCTGTCTCTCGATTGGGGCGCCGTAATCGTCATTGGAGGCGTCGCCATTGCCACGGGTCTTCTGTTTGGCGCCGCACCGGCGCTGTCCATCGAACGCTCGCAGGCACAGAGCGCCGTGCGTGACGACTCGCGCGGAGCTAGCGAAAGCCGACGATCGCTTCGGCTTCGCGGCGTACTGGTCGCGGGCCAGATGGCGCTTTGTTTGAGCCTCCTGGTCGGCGCGGGACTTCTCACACGGAGCCTGTGGGCGATGACAGGCCAGTCACTCGGGTTCGAACCGAATGGCGTGCTGACCGCCGCGTTGCAGCTGCCGCTGCGCGACTACGCGACTCCGGAATCGCGTGCGCTGTTCCGCACTCGACTGGAGGAAGAACTGCGCGGCCTCCCGGGCGTCACTGCCGTCGCGACCGCTACGTCGATTCCTACGGCCGTGCGGCAGCGCTCTGGAGTGACGCTCGAGGGAGCACCGTCAAGCGGCGGGCAAACATTCGTCATCATGGCCGCGGTCTCGGACGACTATTTCCGCACGCTTCAGATCCCGCTTCATCAGGGACGCACCTTCGGCACGCAGGATCTTCCAAACACTCCGACGAAACTGGTTATCAGCGAAAGCATGGCGCGACGTTTCTGGCCCGATGGCAATGCCATAGGCCAGCGCATAGGTCTCGGCCCCAACCCTCAGGCGCCGCTCAACGAAATCGTCGGCATCGTCGGCGACGTGCGCAACGATCGCGCGCGGCCGGACGCGGAGCCGATGGCGTATGCATCGACGCGTCAGAACGGCGCGCCGATTGTCACGATCCTGGTTCGCGCCGACGGAGATCCGCTCGCACTCGCCAGGCCCATGGAACGCGCGGTGGCCGGCCTCGATTCCGGAATCGCGCTGCAGCGAGTAATGACAATGCCCGTCGTACTCGGCGAGGGCATCGCCGGCCGCCGGCTCCCGGTCCTTCTGATGACTGGCTTCGGCGTATTGGCGCTGCTGCTCGCGACGGTGGGCGTCTACGCCATGTTCGCCAGCCTCGCCGCCGCACGGGAGCGTGAGTTCGGCATCCGCCTGGCTCTGGGTTCGCGCCCGGGCGCTATCGCCGCTCTCGTTCTCCGCCAAGGCGCGGGATGGATGGTCGCCGGACTCGCCGTTGGTGCGGTCGGAATCGTCGTCGTCGTGCGGCTCGTGCGCGATCTGCTGTACAACGTATCGCCGTTCGATCCTGTGACGCTCGGCGCCTCGGTCGCGGTTCTGGTCGCCTGCGCAACGATCGCGCTGCTGATTCCCGTCCGCCGTGCCACGCGCGTCGATGCGGCCGTTGCGCTACGCGCCCAGTAGAGGCGGGTCTTTAGACCCGCCTTCTTCTAATCCGCAACTCCCACGTTGCCGCCGGTCAACACACCGGTCGTCTGAAGCACGACATCACCCTGCGGGTTTCGAACCGTCACGCTGAACGTATCGAGGCCCGCCCCGGGCTCGCCGTTGTCCTGTGACTCGGCCACGAATGTGAACCCGGGACGTCCGTTCCACCATCCTGTGCCGGAGAACTGGACCGCGCTTCCGGCAAACACGACGTGCTCGAGGCTCGTCGCCACGAGCGTGTTTGGCAACGTGCGCGGCCGCGCCGTGATCAGGGTGAGCCACCCGCGCTCTTCTCCAGCCACGGTCTGGTGAGCAAAGAAGGTGAACGTGACTCGCGACGAATCGCTGATCTGTCCGATGCCGAGGATTGCGCCCGGCGCTTCCGGATACGTGAAACGCGCAACCGCTGGATCGTGATCGGAGAGCCGCTCCGGGCGAGACGGATCGCTTCGCAGCACTTCAGGAAAGTCGGCATCGATGTGGGCGTGACCGAAGCCGCTCAATCCGGCCGAGGCCGCTGATGACAGCAGCACGTGGTCGAGCGTCTGCGCGTTCCCGTCGAAGCTGTACGAGTAGTCGCCGGATGGTACGGCGCTCACGACGTTGGGATCGAGACCAAGTGCGGACCAGTCAACCACCTGCTCCGGTGGAGCCTGATCGCCGCGGATGATGCCGAGCACATCGACAAACCCGTCGTTGACGTCGAACGCGTTGTAGTCACCGACTGAGATCACCGGGACGCCGGGGCGGTTCGTTTGCAACTCGATGAGCAGCTGCGCCACGGATTCAGCCTGCGCTTTGCGCTTCGCGCGCACCCGTACGCCGTCCACAGGATCGTCGATGCCGTTCAACGAGCGCAGGTGATTCACGACGACGAACACGTGGGCCGGTAAGCGATAGACAGGCCCCTGCACCGTGGCATCGAGAATCAACGACGGGCGATCGTTCAGCAACTCGGGCATGCCGCTTCGAGGGTTGATGTAAGTTTCGTCGGGCCGCCATTGTTCGACGGCGTGCACCGTCACGTTGCCGCGTGTGAGGATGCCGACATCGATGCCGCCGATGTCGTTGCCTTCGAGCAGATGCACCTGATAGCCGGGCAACGGCTCTCCCGCACTCGCCGCATCGGTATCGATCTTCGCCGCGACATCCTGCAGCACGGTCAGGTTCTCTGCTTCCTGAACGCCGATGACGTCTGGCGTGTGCAGATACTGGCGGATGATCAGCGACGCCTTCGCCAGTCGATTGGTGTAGGCAGTTGCCGTCAACACCGGGTCGTCGGTCGCTGGATCGTTCACCGTCTCGAAGAACCGCTGCAGGTTCATGCTCGCCACCTGATACTCGATGACCGCCGGAGCCGTTACCGCTGCCGGAGCGTTGCCTGTTGACACGACCGTCAGCGCGCCGAGATCGGGCAACACCGTCCAGGTGCGGAATGCGTAGTCGAGAACACCAGCCGCAATGTTGATGCTGGCGCCGGTCGAGACGATGACTCCAGGGAAGACACCTACTTGCCCGTCGCTATCCACTCGCAGGCGTTCGGGGTTGCCGTCGAATGCGGGGATCGTGCACACGCTCGCCGCGTTTTCGTCGCACGGCGGTGGCGAATCGAGCGCGTCGATGCCGGCCTCACGGAACGGACGCGGCGTGCCTGGGAACACTGCATAGAACACACCGTTGTTGCTGCCGGTGCCATTCGGTTCGTTGACGCTGCCCGAGGTGGGCGCGATTACGCTCAGCGCGCCTGGCGCGACACGCATGCCTTCGAATCGCTCCAACTGCAACGGACCGCCGGTCGGAGCGAGGTTCGCTGCGGTCAAGGCAATCGCCGCCGGCAGGGGCTGCCCTGTTGCCTGCACGGCTATCGTCGGCGTGACGATCTCGGTCACTGGCGGTTGATTCGGATCCGCCGCTGGCGAGAATTCCGCCACCGTTCCCGTCACGATCACCTCGTCGCCAACGTTCACCGCATTGGGCGCCCCGGAGGTGAACACAAAAATGCCCTCCGAGGTCATCGGATTCCCCTCGAGCGCAGCCACGTCATCCGGCGCCTGAATGAAAAAGCCGTTGTTGAACCGCTTGGCAGTCACGATGCCCTGCACAGCGACGATCTGGCCGACGAGCGGTGATTCGTCGAGCGCGCTCTGCACGTCGTGGGGCCATACGACAGTCGGCGGCGTGCAGTCATTCAGCGGAGAGGCGCTGTTGCGCGGCACAGGTGGTGAGGCCGTACCGAAGTCGGCGCCGTTGACATTGGTATCGACGCACCCGTTCTGCGCGCGGACGCCGGATACATTCGCACCAAGGACGGGAGCGGCAAGGCCGCCTTCAGAGCAATTCGCGACACCGTAGCCGACGAGATCGACAAGATCGCCGCCAGACGGACATGCGCCAGCCAGCGGCGTGATGCTCCGAACGAGTGCGACCTTTCCGTCTCCGGCTGCCAACAGGATCGATCCAGTCGAATCCGGCGCCGGAAGCGGAGTCGTTCCGCTCGTTCCGCCGCCCTCCTGCACGAGGTGATACCGGCCTGGAGCGAGGATCCCGGACAGCGGTGTCGCGGACCACGTCGCGCCGCCGCTCGATCCGTACTGTACCGACCAGCCGGCCAGATTCACTGGATCGGGACCGGGATTGAAGATCTCGATGAAGTCGTTTGTAAAGACCGACCCGCTGTTGCCTCCGCCCCCGTACATCTGACTGATGACGGCGTCGCCTTGATCGACCGGCGGCGAGGCGCAACCGGGGACTGACGCTCTGTTCTGCGGATCGTTCGGCGTGAGCAGATCGAAGTCGGCATCGTTATCGTTGGTATCGACACCGGCGGCCACGCGGCTGTATCCGCGATCCAGATTGGACGCGGTCGTGCTGCCAAGGCTCGTGAGCCGGGTACCCTCCCCGAAGCCGGAGCCGGCACTCAGCCCGACCTGGTCGACGATCGAGTTGTTGGCGAGTGTCAGCGCCAGGCCGCCGTCGTCGGTGATGCCTGTCGTGTATGCCTGGTTGCCGACAATGGTGCCGCCATATCCCGAGGAGCCGGAGTTGGTCGCGAGGTAATAGCAGCCTGGTCCGAGGATCGTGCTTGGCGGCACCGTGAGTCGGTCGCCAACCCCGGCTGCCGCATTCGACCCGCGGATCTTCCACCCGCTGATGTCCACCGGGGCGGCCGTCGGGTTGAACAGTTCGATGAACTCGTCGTTGCCGCCGTTCGGCCCTCGCACGCGGAACTCGTTAATGACAACACTGGTGCCCGATTGCGCGCCAAGACGCGCCTGGCCGGCCACGGACATGAGCACCAGCGGCGCAGCGATCGCCGCGGCAACGAGCAGCCTTTTGACCATAAAACCTCGCGGGCGGGAAATTAGCGTACGCGAATCGCGGAGATGTAAACAACGCAATCCACCTGCCCGCGCGCTATGATTCGAAAGATGCGTGCACTCCTGAAATTCTTGATGTTTCTCGTCGTGGTCGCGGCCGTTGTCGTCAGCGGCGCGTGGGTCTGGGCCGGACGTCAGTCAGGGCCAATGATCGAAATCCGCCAGCCGGGAAAATTCCTTGGGCGGACCGGAACCGTCGAGTTGATGGTGCAGGCGCCCGGCGGCGTCTTCTCCGGCGTGGACGTCGCCGTGGAGCAGAACGGAAAGACGTTCCCCGTCTATACGCTGGACCCGCAAAAGCCCGACGCGTCGAAGGCTGACAGCGCCGAAAAAGTCTACGTAATGCGGCCGATCGGAAAGCAGGCGATTCCCGATCTGCAAGCCGGTCCGGCGCGCATCGTGGTGCGTGCATCGCGTCCGGTCGTCTACGGACTGCGGCAGGCAGAGTCCACGGCCACGCGAGACGTGCAGGTGCGGCTCGATCCGCCGCGCGCTTCCGTCGTCTCCAGTTTCCACTACATCAACCTGGGTGGCAGCGAGTTTGTCGTCTATCGCGTCTCACCTGACGACGTGGAATCGGGTGTGCGCGTCGGGAACATCGAGTACAACGGTTATCCGGCCAAGGGCGCCGGCATCAGCAGCGACCCGGCATTGCGGGTCGCGTTCTTTGCGATGCTCTTCGATCAGGATCCGCGCTCCGCGGTGCAGGTATTCGCGCGGGACCCGGCAGGCAACGAGGTCGTGGTGCCCGTCGATCATCAAGTGTTTCCGAAGCCGTACGGCAAGAGCACGATTCCGCTCGATGACGCATTCCTGCAGCGGGTGGTACCGGCCATCGCCAGCAACTCGCCGAACGAGAAGATCCCGACCGACGACGTCCTGGCGGGCTTCCTGAAGATCAACGGCGACCTCCGGAAGAAGAACAATCAGTACTTGATGGAGCTCTCGAAGAAGAGTGCGCCCGAGCTGTACTTCAAAGATGCGTTCCAGCAGCTCGGCAATTCGCAGGTCGAAGCGAAGTTCGCCGACACACGCACCTACACCTATAAAGGTAAGGACGTCGATAAGCAGGTCCATCTCGGCTTCGATCTCGCCAAGACCGCGAACGTGTCGATCGTCGCCTCACAGCGCGGCCATGTCGTTCACGCATCCGACCTCGGCATCTACGGCAACTGCGTCGTCATTGACCACGGCATGGGCGTGCTGTCGCTCTACGGGCACCTCTCTTCGATTGGGGTGAAAGTCGGGGACATGGTCGAGAAGGGACAGGAACTGGGCCGCAGCGGCATGACCGGATTAGCTGGCGGCGATCACCTCCACTTCACGATGATCGTCGGCGGGCAGCAGGTCACCCCCGTGGACTGGTGGAGCCCGCAGTGGATGCAGGACCGCGTGCTCCGCAAGATTACGGCCGCGGGCGGCGTGTCATAAAATTGAGGATTCCGGAGTTATCGATGCATCCACTACTTCGCCTGCTCGCGTGCGCCGCACTGAGCATGGCGGTGATCGGCGCCGCCTGTGGCGGCGGTGCCAGCGAAGAATCGACCGCGTCGAAGGCCGCGGCGCCCGTCACCAACCCCGTTGATCCGAATACCGCAAGTGCGATCACCGGTGTCGTCACGCTACAGGGCACGCCGCCACCGAATCCACCGATCAATAGGGGCTCGGACCCGTACTGTATGAAGCTCGGCGCAGCGACAACACCGGTTTTCGTCGTGTCCGACGACAGCGGACTCGAAAACGTATTTGTCTACGTGAAAGATGGCCTTGGCTCGCTGAAGTTCCCAGTACCGTCGAGCCCGGTCGTGCTCGACCAGAAGGGCTGCTCATATAGCCCCCGAGTGTTCGGCATTCAGGTCGGACAGTCGCTCGACATCGTGAACAGCGACGAGACACTGCACAACATCCACGCCCTGCCGATGGCCAACCGCGAGTTCAACCGCGGGCAGGCGCTGCAAGGCATGAAGTACACGACGACATTCACGGCGCCAGAGGTAATGCTGCCGTTCAAGTGCGACGTCCATAAATGGATGAACGCCTGGGTCGGCGTGCTCGAGCATCCGTTCTACGCGGTCAGCGGCAAGGCCGGCGCCTTCGCGCTCGCCGGACTACCGCCCGGCACGTACACGATCGAGGCCTGGCACGAGAAGCTGGGCGCACAAACACAGAAGATCACGATCGGCCCCAAGGAATCGAAAAAAATCTCGTTCGTCTTCAAGGTGTGATGCTTCATCTCTTCGCGATGCTGGTGGCAGCCGTCACCGGCATCCTGATCTTCGCGGGCGGCCTCGTCACGAGCACCGAGTCGGGTTTGTCGGTGCCAGACTGGCCGAACACCTACGGCTACTTCATGTTCTTCTTCCCGCTCGAGAAGATGGTGGGCGGGATCCGGTACGAGCACACGCATCGACTGATCGCCAGCACGGTTGGATTCCTCATCCTCGTGCTCGCGGCGTGGCTCTGGCGTGCGGAGACACGCCGTTGGGTGCGCCGGCTCGGCTATCTCGCGCTCGCTGCCGTGATCACTCAAGGCATCCTCGGCGGCATCACCGTGCTGTGGTATCTGCCGGATCCGATTTCGATCGCGCACGCGAGCCTCGCGCAGATCGTCTTCTGTCTGACGATGACCATCGCGCTGGTCACGTCGCCGGGGTGGAAGCGCGGCTACGCGACCCAGGAAGGAACGCCGCTGAGGCGTTCCGGTAGACAGGGACCGGCACCAGACGACCTCATGCTGCAGCGGGTGGCCGCGGTCACGACCGGGCTGATCTATCTGCAGATCGTCGTGGGCGCGACGATGCGCCACACCGGTGCAGGACTGGCGATACCCGACTTCCCTCTCATGTTCGGTCAGCTGATTCCGCCGCATTGGGACCCGAAGATCGCAATCCACTTCGCCCACCGCGCTGGTGCACTGATCGTGAGCCTCGCCATCCTCGCGACCACTAGTCACGTCCTGTATCACCATCGGTCACGTCGTGAGCTGCGGCGCCCGGCGCTGCTACTCCTCGCGCTGCTGGCGACGCAGGTCACGCTGGGTGCGCTCACGGTGTTGAGCAAGAAGGAATTCATCATCAACTCGCTTCACGTCGTGACCGGCGCGTCGGTGCTGGTGACGTCGCTAGTGCTGACGCTCAGGGCTCACCGCGCGCGATTCGCGCGCGGCGCCGGGCCTGAAGAACAAGACCCGGCCTACGGGCGTCCGATGGATGTACGTAGGGCGGGTCCTTTTGGACCCGCCAATTCCACGGCCGGAGATCACGCGTGACGACTGCCAATGCCGCCGTCGATCGCCATGCCGTTGCCGGCACCAGGTCGCGGGCGGCCGACTTCGTCACGCTGACGAAGCCGCGGCTGAATCTGCTCGTCCTCTTCACGACGCTTGGCGGCCTGTATCTCGCGTCGCCGGAGGGGGTGGCCACATCACTGCTCGTGCACACGCTGCTCGGCACCGCACTCGTCGCCGGGGGCGCAGCGGCGCTGAATCAGGTGTGGGAACGCGAAACCGATCGTTTGATGCGCCGCACGAGCGTCAGGCCGCTGCCGCAGGGTCGCCTCAGCGTGAACGAAGGCACATGGTTCGGGGTGCTGCTCACCTCAATCGGTCTCATCGAGCTGACGTTCGGCGCCAATTCCACGGCGGCCGTCGTCGCCTTTGCCACGTCGGCCAGCTACGTCCTGGCCTACACGCCACTCAAGGCACGGACCTCGCTCGCCACCCTGGTCGGTGCCATCCCAGGTGCGCTGCCGCCGGTGATTGGGTGGGCCGCCGCGACCGGCGACATCTCGCTGCCCGCACTCGTCCTGTTTGGCATCGTCTTCTTCTGGCAGATGCCGCACTTCCTGGCAATTGCGTGGATGCATCGCGACGATTACGCACGCGCGGGGATACCACTTCTTCCGGTGCTCGAGCCTGATGGCCGTCGTACCGGCCAACAAGCGTTGCTCTATGCGGCGGCGTTGTGGCCGGTGAGCCTGTTGCCCGCGGTGGTCGGACTGGCCGATGCGCCGTATAGCATCGTGGCTACGATCCTCGGCTTCATCTTCATCGGGTTGAGCGCGCTCTTCGCGCGTGAGCGATCAATCGCCAGTGCACGCCGACTGTTTCTGTTCTCGATCACGTATCTACCGCTGCTGTGGGGCGCCCTCGTCGCCGATCGTCTGTGGATCTGAACCTTTCGGTTCTTCCTCACCTCAACGCGCTGCTCAACGCTACCTCGGCCGTCCTGCTCATCACTGGCTACGTGCTGATCCGCACCGGACATGAGGTGGCGCACAAGCGGTGCATGATCTCGGCACTGATCTGTTCCGCTGCGTTCCTGACGAGCTACGTCATCTATCACTTGCAGACAGGTTCACGTCCGTTCCCCGGAACCGGCGCGATACGTGGCATATACTTCGCAATCCTGATTACGCACGTCGTGCTCGCGGCGGTGATCCTGCCGCTCGTGCTCATGACGGCCACTCGCGGCCTACGGTCGCAGTTCGACCGACATGTCAGGATTGCTCGATGGACGCTGCCACTCTGGCTGTACGTCTCGGTCACCGGCGTCATCGTCTATCTGATGCTCTATCAGTTGTACTGATAGTCGTCTTCCTCGTTTCGTCCTTCGGGATACCCGCCGCTCACGCGCAGGCCTCTACCATCACCTCAACCGGATCGACGGGACTCCCCGGCATCCCGCTGGCGACCCCGGTCATCATTCACCCCCGCCTGATCTCCGCATACGCGGCGCTGCTCGCCGCAGCGATGCTGAGCTTGCTGTATCTCTACCGCGGCCGATCGTTCGTCGTCTATTGGATTGGCAGTTGGCTGCTCGTTGCAGCGGGCCTGGGGGTCGTGGCGCGTTCGTACTCCGACTCGACATTGGGCAGCGTGCTGACCGGCCTCGCGCTGCTCTTCACCGTATCCGCGGCGGGATTGATGCGCTTGTCGGTCGAGTCGTTCCCGCATCATCCGGTCCGCTGGGATGGGCGACGCATCACCGCGATGTCTGCGGCGGCGCTGTGGTTTCTCGTCGCACCCTTTGCGGTGCCGCTAACGACCGTCATCCTCACCGGCACGCTGGCGACGGGTGGCCTGCTCGCATGGTCGGGCGTCGGGTATCTGCATCTGGCGCGACAGGTGCGATCGGCGGGCGCGCTGGTGATGGGGGTCGGCCTTACGTTGATCGCCTGCAGTCATCTCATCGCGAGCGTGATGTCGCTCTTCATAGACCTGGGCCCTGGTCAGCGCTTGTCCGCAGTCACGGTGATCACCACCCTGTTTGTCGCACTGGGCATGCACATCCTCGTCTTCGAGGACATGACCGACGAGTTACGCCTCGCCAATCGTCGTCTTGCCGGCGCAAACGAAGAAGTGCGGCGCCTGGCCATCACCGATGCCTTGACCGGGTGTCACAACCGCCGCTTCTTCGATGAAGTGGAGCGGCGCGAACTCGAGCGCCATCGCCGGTACGGGACGCCGTTGTCGGTGGTCTTCATCGACGTGAACCATTTCAAGCGGCTCAATGACTCACTGGGCCACGACCGCGGTGATGCTGTGCTGTGGATGATCGGCAACCTGCTCAAAGGTCAGGTCCGCCAATCGGACTATGCCATCCGATGGGGAGGCGACGAGTTCCTGCTGCTGCTCTCGTGCGGAGTTGAGGAAGCCAAAACCAAGGCGTCGAGCCTGAAGGCGGCGTTCGAACAGGAGCGGGTGGGGGCCGCCCTACCGCCGTACCTGGGCATCAGCGTCGGGGTGGCACCGGTCTCACCGGAGGAGGGCCTCCGCGCCGCGATTCGCGAGGCCGACAGCCAGATGTACGGCGACAAAATCTCGGAATCCGGCGTGTAACTCCTTCTGCAGTAAGATACTAGGCGCCTCAGCGTGACGGGGACGCGACGGCCCCGTTTGAGGAGGATATCCATGCGAACCGCATCGCTTGCCCTTGCTACCGTCATCG
>Ga0207659_10002038_pt1 | contig 11986 bp, 10 predicted proteins | sample KBSM43metaG_FD_184330 | JGI IMG/M metagenome (GOLD analysis project Ga0207659, IMG submission 184330) | Miscanthus rhizosphere microbial communities from Kellogg Biological Station, Michigan, USA - KBS M4-3 metaG (SPAdes) (version 2) | ecosystem: Host-associated > Plants > Roots > Rhizosphere >...
AGCGAGACGATGCCGCCCAGCAGCGAGTCCTCGGTGCTCGGGGGCAGCGCCTCGCCCTCCTCCGACTCCGCGCGCCCGAGGGCGAGGCGCGGGACGCAGGCGAGCACCACCTCGCGGAAGCGGATCGCCGTCGCCGGGGTGGCGCTGACCGGCTCGACCACGCAGAGGCGGGCGAGCGCGGGCTCGGCCGCGAAGAAACGGAGGGCGGTGCGAAGCGCGGCGATCGTCTGGTGCGACCAGTCCTGCTCCCCGGCGACGGCGCTGCGGAGCAGCCCCTCGACGTGGTCCCGGACCGCCTCGAAGGCGGCGAGGAAGCAGGCCTCCTTGCCGTCGAAGTGCTCGTAGAAGTCGCGGGTGGAGACCGAGGCGAGCTTGACGACCTCGGTGATCGTCGTCGCCCTGTAGCCGCGGGCAGCGACCACCTCCGAGATCGCGGCCAGCAGACGCTCGCGCTGAGACTCGAGGATCTGCTCGCGACTGAGGCCGTGATGGCCGCCGGGAAGCGGGCCCAGCTCGGCGAACCGCTCGGCCCCGTCGTCACCCGACTCTGCCATCACAGCCGCAGATTATCTGGGAGGCGCGCCGAGGCCGAGCTCCTCGGCCGCGGCGGCGGCCCCCGCATAGGGCAGGACCGCCGAGTACATCAAGCCCGGAACGAGCTCTTCCTCCGGCGGCAGCGGGCGTTCGCGTGCGCCGGCCAGGGCCAGTTCGAGGAGGATCGCGCCGCCGAGCGCCTCGGCGGTGACGCGGGTCAGCGACGCCGGGGCCCCCGGCTCGGCCCTGCCCTCGTCGATCAGGTCGGCGAGCTTCTCTGCCCCGGCCCGGTCCACGAGCGTCCGCGACGCGCCCGGTAGAAATGGGCGGCGCCGGGGGTCGTCGTCCAAGCGGCGGTAGAGGGCGTAGACGGCGGCGCGGAGGCGGGCCCGCCAACCGAGGAGCTCGAGGCTCGCCGTCGCGGCAATCAGTTCGGTACTGCTCACGTCCCTGGTCCCATCGTTCCCTTCCGCGGCGCCCCCCTTGCTGCGGCAGAACGGGGCGATCCTACCCCGGAGGGGTGAAGATTTCCAGTCTCAGGCGGGAGCCGGCTGAGCGCGGGCGATGCGAGCCGCCTCGGACTGGCCGAGGTAGGTGCGGAGGACCAGCTCGACCAGCTCGGGCAGGAGGTCGGTGAGCCGCTCGGCCTCGCCGACGACGAGGCGCTGGTAGGCGGACCAGAAGACGGAGCCGGAGAGGGTGTCCTCGACGGTCGGCGGCAGGTCGTCGCCGCGTGGGGTCAACTCCCGGCCTGCCTTGAAGAGGGGAACGAAGGCCTTGGTGGCGCGCTCGTAGCGCTCCAGCATCCCCGGCGCAACGGTCGGCGCCTCGACGATCACGGCGCGGGCGATCAGCGGCTCGGCGACGATCCGATCGATCCAGATGGAGAGCGCGAGCGCCACTCGGTCGGACCAGCTGCCGCCGTCCTCTGCGAGGCGCTCGCGGATCGCGGCTTCGGTAGCGTCGAAGCTGCGGTCGAACAGCTCCTTGAAGCACTCTTCCTTGCCGGAGAAGTGCTTGTAGAAGGTCTTGTAGCTGACGCGGGCCCGTTTGACGATCAGCTCGACGGTGACGTCGCCGTAGCCGCGCTTGGCGACCAGCTCCCCGATCGCCCGGAGGATGCGGCGGCGCTGATCGCGGTGGGTACTGGAGCGGGTGACCGCAGCCGGAAGCGCGTCGATGGCGCTCCGTGAGGCCCTTCCCGGCAATGCCCGCATGGACACGAGCATACCCGTAAAGACCGGTGCCGAAAAGATCTTTGTGCGGAAAGCGGTACTCCAGCCGGGGGAACAGGCTCGCAACCGGCACCCATATTGGACCGCCCAAAAAACACGCTTCTACTTTCTTGTTCGCACCCCCTGAAAAGCGCAGAATTTCCTCGAAGAAGTAGTAGCTTTCCCACCGGTGAGAGCAGGGGATGAACGTGCGTTTTTAGCTGGTCTTCCAGACCGCCTCTGCGCCGATCTCGACTTTCCGCTGCACGACGGCGCGGCCGCCCCGCCGCCGTCAGACCAGAGCTCCATCAGGTTCGGTGCGCCCTTCGGTCCCGAAGAGGAGGAACTGATCGCAACCGCCCGCTGCAGCCTGAGGCGGATCATGGTGGCCGTCGAAACGAAGCACCCCCCCGCCGTGTCGAGAACCGTGACCGGAGCCATCACCGATGGCGCCGAGTCGGTGATGCGGGCCGAATTGGCGAAGGGAAACCGCCCCTCCGAGTTGATGCCGAGCTTCGTCTTCCTCGCGGTGCTGCCGATGTTGAGCCGGGACCAGGCGCTGGAGCTTTCTCGGAGAACCGCCTCCATCCTCGAGGAGGCGCCGAGTTGACGAGAGCGGGAAGAGCACGAGTCGCATGGTCGGGTCCCTCCGCCTGATGGCCCAGGCCTACGTCGCGGCCGCTTCGATTTGCGCCGCCTCGCTGCTCGTCGGGAACGCGCTCGCCGCGCTCGCCGGATGGCAATGGTCGTGGCTGGAGCCGGGCGTGGGGTTCGGGGCCCTGGTGGCCGGTGCCGGAGCGGTCTCCTGGGCATCGGGAAGCGACGCCGCCGTTGCGGCGGCACTGGCGGCCGCGGTCCTCGCCGCCGCGGCCGTGTCTCGGGGCCTGCCACGCCCGAGGCCGGGCCGCCGCCGGCAAGCGGTCGCCGTCGCCGCCCTGCTCCTGGCGGTGCTGGCGGTCCCCCTGGCTGCCCTGTCCGGCCACCTGGGGTCGCTCGAGGAGGCCTCGCGCCCTGCTGCTGACAACGCGCTGGGACCGGAGTCGCTCGCGGCGGCCGTCGCTGCGATCCCCGGCCTTCGGCTCGAACACGCCTTTCTCGGCGAGCTGCTCGCGATTCCGGTTCTCAGCGGGCTGACGGCCCTCGCCGCGCTCGATCGTTTCGATCCGGCCCGCCGGGTTCTTGCAGCCTGCATGGTCGCGCTCGCCTACATGTCGGCTTGCTTCTTCGCCCTGGCGGCGATCAGGACGACTGCGGAGGCGCTCTTCGTATTGACCCTCGCCGTCGCGCTCCTCCAGCTGGAACGCCGGCTGGCCTCGGGGGCGAACCCGGCGGCCGGCCCTCCCGGGGGCACGGCGCTGTGGCGGTCAGCGCCAGCCCCTGCCGCGTTGGCGGCCGGGGCCTTCTTCTGCAACAGCTTCGCGGGGCTGGTCTGGCTGGCGGCGATCGCCGGCCGCTGGTCGCTCAATCGGCCCGAGGTGCGGAGGGCCCTGCACCCGCGCTCGCTGCCGGCCCTCCTGCGCAACCAGGCGGTCAGGGTCGCCCTCGTCCTGCTCGCCGCGTTTGCGCTCCTCGCTGCCACCGTCGTCCCGTTCAGCGTCGACGCGCCTGCGGCCGCGGGCCTCGGCGAACCCGTGTCTCCTGTCGCGGGGCTCGGGATCTGGCCCCACGCCTCCTACCCGCTCCAAGGGAGCTACACGATCGCCGACTGGATGGCGGTCGCGGTCGCGGGGGCGACGATCCTGATCGCCCTCCTCTGGTGGCTGCGCAGACACGAGGAGGCGGTGCCGGTGGCCTTCGGCGTCTCCTCGGTGATCTATCTCCTGCAACCGTTGTTCAGCGGCCAGTACTCCCGCGCCCAGGCCCTGGCGATCGTCGCACCGCTGGCGATGCTCGTCGTCATGCGTCCCCTGCTCGAGGAGACGGGGGGCGGGGCGACGCCGCTGAAGCGGGTCGGCCGGCTGACGCGCCGCAGGGCCGGTCCCGGCTCGAGGCGATTCGCCTGGGCGGTTCTCGCGTGCGCCTTCATCGGGGGCGCGGTCTTCTCCACCGGACTCGCTCTCGCGAGCGTGCCGGACTCACCCGGACTGAGCTGAGGCCACGCACGGTGCCTTCAGACAATAGAACCTCTCCCAAATGGTAAAAAAGAAATGTGCATTGAGCTGAGGATCGAGACGGCGGTGGCACCTTGAGAAAGGGGTCGAAGGAAGCGACGAGCCAATCCGCCGGGCACTGGCTCGAGGTCATCGCCGATCCGGTTCGGCTCGGGATCCTGCGCTCGCTCAGCGAGATCCCGGAGGCGACTACGACCGAGCTGGCGACCCGGGGAACCGCGAGCAACCAGACCCTGCGGCGGCACCTGGAAGCGCTCGTGGCACTCGGGGTGATCGAAGAACACCCGCCCCGAACCGACGGGGAGAGACGTGGTCGGCCGGCGACGCGCTTCAGCCTCACACACGAAATCCGCGAAAGCGTCCGCAGCCTCTTCGGTTCCGGGGGTAACGTCGCACGGACGATCGTCGCCGGGCCGGCACGCCTGTCGAAGCGGCTCTGACCACGGGCGTCCGCGCCGACGGCCCGATGGCAACCCTGTTCGCGATCAGCGATCTGCATCTGAACCATCCGCAGAACCGCGGGGTTCTCGCAGGGCTGAAGCCGAACGACGGCGAGGACTGGCTGATCGTCTGCGGCGACGTCGCCGATTCGCCCGCCGACGTCGAGGAGTGTCTCGCGCTCCTCGCTTCGCGCTTCGCGAAGGTCATCTGGGCGCCGGGCAATCACGAGCTCCTGGCGGCGCGGGGGGACAGCGCCGACCTCCGAGGGGAAGCGCGCTACCTGCTCCTGGTCGAGCTCTGCCGGAGGCTCGGGGTGCTGACGCCGGAGGACCCGTACCCGACCTGGGAGGGCCGTGGCGGCCCTGCGCTGATCGCCCCGTTGTTCCTGCTCTACGACTACTCCTTCGGCACCACCGCGACGCTGGACAAAGCGGAGGCGCTGCGCCGGGCCTACGAGGCCGGCGTCGTCTGCGTCGACGAGTTCCTGCTCTCCCCCGACCCCCATCCCAGCCGCGAGGCTTGGTGCCAGGCTCGGGTCGACAGCACCGAGAAGCGGCTCTCCCAGGTGCCCGCTGAGCTGCCGACCGTGCTGGTCAACCACTTCCCCTTGGTCGAGGGGCCGACGCGGCTGCTTCGCCACCGCGAGTTCGCGCAGTGGTGCGGCACCCGGCGCACCGCCGACTGGCACCGGCGGTTCGGGGCCAAGGCGGTGGTCTACGGGCATCTGCACATCCCCCTGACCAGCTGGTACGACGGGGTCCGCTTCGAGGAGGTCTCCCTGGGGTACCCGCGCGAGTGGACTCGCCGCAGCTGGAGCAGGCCCCCGCTGCGGCCGATCCTCGGCGACGCCGAGGCGAGATGATCGAGGCGATCCTCCCCGACGCCGTGGCGGTGGCCGAGTCGCGCGGGGACATCGCGGGGGCCGAGCTCTTCCCCGACGAGGAAGCGGCGGTCGCGCGGGCGGTCGAGAAGCGGCGGCGCGAGTTCGCGACCGGCCGCGTCTGCGCCCGCCGGGCGTTGGCACGGCTGGGCGTCGCGGCCTCCTCGCTGCCCAGCGGCGGCCGCGGCCAACCGCTGTGGCCGCCGGGGATCGCCGGCAGCATCACCCACTGCGACGGCTACCGGGGCTGCGCTGTGGCGCGGACCGCTGACCTGGCGGCAGTGGGCATCGACGCCGAGCCGCACGCTCCCCTGCCCGGCGGGCTGCTTGCCGACGTGGCGCTGCCGCACGAGTCGGCGGCGATCGGTCGGCTCTCGCAGGCGAGCCCCGGGATCCACTGGGACCGTCTGCTCTTCAGCGCCAAGGAGGCGGTCTTCAAGGCCTGGTACCCGCTGACCGAACGGGAGCTCGAGTTCGAGGATGCGGCAATCCGCTTCGCTTCGAGGGCGGGACGCTTCGAGGCGCGCCTGCTGGTCCCGGGGCCGTTGATCGGCGGGCGGCGGCTGCAGGAGCTCGCGGGCCGCTGGACGGTGGCGGAGCGGCTGATCCTCTCCGCCGTCGCGGTCAGCCCTCGCTAGCGACGAAATCGACCACCGCGGCGATCGTCTGCTCGGGCGTCTCCCAGAGGACGTTGTGGCCGTTGGGGACCACGACGGTTTTGAGGAGCGAGCCCAGCGCGTTGCGGTAGCGCAGGTCCTCGGCGACGGTGTGCGGGGCCGAAGCGGCCGGCCGAAGCAACAGGGTCGGTACCGGCGCCACCGGCGGCGGCGGCAGCGCCATCTCGCTCCAGGCGACGACCAGGGCCCCTGGGGAATAGCGGAACCGCAGCCGGCCGTCGGCGCCGCGGACGAGGTCCTCGGCGACGTAGTCGGCGACGACCTGGCGCGGGGTGGCGACCGCCGCCTCGGAGCTGAGGAGGGCGTTGACGGCACCCTCCGCGGTCGCGAAGCTCCAGTCCTGTCGATCGCGTTCGGCGCCGGCGAGCGCCTGCTGGGGCGAGAGCCCGAAGCCGGGGTCCAGCAGCGTCAGGCGCTCGACCCGCCCCTCCGCCAGCGCAGCCACCATCGCCGCGAGGCGGCCGCCGAAGCTGTGGCCGATCCAGGCGGCGCTCTCGACCCCATGCGCCGAGGCCGTCTCCAGCAGGTCTGCCACGTGTGTCTCGGCGTTCCACGGGGGCTCGTAGCCGGAGGCACCGTGACCGCGGAGGTCGACGCTGAGGACCCGCCTTCCGGTCTGGGCGAGGGCCGCCGCGAGGTCGGCGTAGACGCCGCCGTGCTGGGCCAGGCCATGGATGCAGACGACGGCGGCACCGTCCGGCGGGCCGCTCTCGCGGACGCTGAGCAGCATCGGCTATCCGTACTTCCGGAACAGGGCGACGCGCGACTCGCCGATCTGCGCGCGACGCTCGGGGTCTTCGATCCCGAGCCCCTCTTCCCTGGCGAGGCAGAGCACGCCGACCTTGCCGACGTGGGCGTTCGTGTGTACCTGATGGGCGGCCTCGGCGACGTCGTCGAGCGCGAACACCCTCGTCAGCGCCGGCTGAAGCATCCCCATCTCGATCAGCCGGTTGCACTCCAGCGCCTCCTGGAAGGTCGCCGCGTGGCTGCCGATGATGCGCTTCACCCGCATCCACAGGTAGCGGTTGTCGAAGTTGTGCTCGTAGCCGGTGCTGGAGCCGCAGGTGACCACGGCGCCGCCGCGGCGGGCCATGAAGACGGAGGCGGGGAACGTCTTCGCGCCGACGTGCTCGAAGACGATGTGGGGGTCTTCCCCGAGCTCGCGTCGGACGATCGCTCCCATCGCTCTCCCGAGCTCCTTGCCGCCGAGGTCGGAGAGACCATCCTGATCCCGCCGGATCACCACGTTGCAGTCGAGCTCTTCCAGCAGCCTCGCCTTCTCCTCAGAGTCGACCACCCCGACGGCGAGGCCGCCACCGTTGCGCACGAGCTGGACGGCGTAGGCGCCGAGCCCTCCGGCGGCACCCCAGACGAAGACGACGTCCCCCTGCTTGAAGCGGGCGCCGTTCTCGCTCACCAGCATCCGGTAGGAGGTCATCGCGCAGGTCGTGTTGCAGGCCGCCTCCTCCCAGGTCAGATGGCGCGGCTTCGGCATCAACTGCGTGGCCTTGACGACGGTGAAGTGAGCCAAGCCGCCGAAATTGGTCTCGAAGCCCCAGGCCCGCACGTCATCGTCCAGAAGGTCCTCGTGCGCGAAGGCATCTTCGGCCTCGGTCCAGACCGGGAAGATCACCACGGAATCGCCGGGTGACCAGCGGCGCACGGCGGAGCCGGTCCGGACGACGACGCCGGCCGCGTCGGAACCGATCACGTGCTTGTCCTGGGAGTGGCGCCGGTTCCAGCCGCCCGTCTCGGCCAGCTTGTCGAGGAACTGGAAGGTCGGCACCGGTTCGAAGCGGGCCGACCAGACCGTGTTGTAGTTCATCGCGCCGGCCATCACCGCCACCAGCGCCTCGTCGGGCGCCAGCTCCGGCATCGGCACCTCGCCCACCTTCAGCGTCCGGCGGACGTCCTTGTCGGGCTCGCCCGCAAGGCGTTCGGCGTCGGACCGCTCCAGGTATGCGGCCCGGTAGGTCGCCGGCACCTCGGCGGCGAGGATCTCCTCGCTCGAGCAGCCGTTGATCGCGGCCTCCAGCACGTTCACCGGGCCGTCGCCTCCTCCCTCTCGCCGTACTTGCGGAACATTTCGATCTTCGCCTCGCCGATTTCCTCGCGCCGCTGGGGGTCTTCGACCCCGAGCCCCTCTTCGGGGGCGAGGCTGAGAATCCCGACCTTGCCCACGTGCGTGTTCGCCTGCAGGCGATACGCCGCCTCGGGCGCCTCGTCGAGCGGGAACACGCTCGAGAGCGCGGGCTGCAGCCTGCCCATCTCGAACAGCCGGTTGCACTCGCGGGCCTCCTGGACCGTGGCCCCATGGCTGCCGACGATGCTTTTCCCCATCATCCACAGGTAGCGGTTGTCGAAGCTGTGTTCGTAGCCGGTGCTGGAGCCGCAGGTGACGATCTTGCCCCCGGGGCGCGCGAGGTAGACGGAGGGGCCGAAGGTCTGGGCGCCGACGTGCTCGAAGACGATGTGCGGGTCTTCCCCGAACTCGGCCCGGACGATTTCGCGGTAGGCCTTGCCCACCTTGCGCGGCTCCAGCCCCTCGAGGTCCATCTGGTCGCGACGGATGATCAGGTCGCAGCCGAGCTCCTCCAGCAGCCTCGCCTTCGGCTCCGAGTTGACGACGCCGACCGAGATCCCGCCGCCGGCGCGGATCAGCTGGATCGCGTAGGCGCCAAGCCCTCCGGCGGCGCCCCAGACGAAGACGATGTCCCCTTGTTTGAAGGGGGCGCCGTTGGGGCTGACCAGCATCCGGTAGGCCGTCATCGCGCAGAGCGTGTTGCTGGCGGCCTCCTCCCAGGTCAGGTGCTTCGGCTTCGGCAGCAGCTGCGTGTTCTTGACGATCGCCAGATGGGCGAGGCCGCCGAAGTTGGTCTCGAAGCCCCAGGCGAAGCTGTCCTTGCTGAGAACGTGGTCATGGTGGGCGAGGCAGCGCTCGGCGTCCCCCCAGCCCGGGAAGATCGCGACCCGGTCGCCCGCCGACCAGTCCTGCACCGCGGCACCGGTGCGGACGACGACGCCGGAGGCGTCGGAGCCGAGGATGTGGTGGGGGAGGTCGTGGCGTGCGTTCCAGCCGCCCGATTTCGCCAGGTGGTTGAGGAAGAGGAAGGTCGGCACCGGCTCGAAGCGGGCCGACCAGACCGTGTTGTAGTTCATCGCGGCGGCCATCACCGCCACCAGCGCCTCGTCGGGCGCCAGCTCCGGCATCGGCACCTCGCCCACCTTCAGCGTGCGGCGGACGTCCTTGTCGGGCTTGTCCCAAAGCTGCATGGCGTCGTCCCGCTCGATGTACGCGGCCCTATAGCTCTCCGGCACCTCGGCGGCGAGGATCTCCTCACCGGATGCGCCGGCGACCGCCGCCTCTAAGACATTCACGTTCGAACCTCCCTCGGTTGGTTTGTCTGCGTCTCCCCGACTTGGACCGCCCCCGCCAGCCATCCCGAGATCGCCTCGGCGGTGGTTGCGGCGTGGGCGTCCATCATCGAAAGGTGGTTGCCGGCGGTCACGAGGACGTCGTGGGGGACGTCCCATTCGGGCCGCCACTCGGCAAGCTCGGGGTCCGGCGCCGGCGGCTCAGCCGCGCGCAGCAGGAGCACCGGGACCGGCAGCGGCTCGATCTCCACCTCGCCGAGCAGGCGGAGGTAGGACATGGCGGCGCTCAACCGCACGTCCCCCAGCGCTGCGTCGGCCGCCTGCAGATCGAGGAGCTGGCTGAAGATGCGGAGGCCGATCGAGCCCTCGTCCTCCCCCGCCGCTTCGAAGGCGAGCTGCCGCGGGTGGTAGCTGTCGAGCATCACCACCGCCGCAGGGCTGGCGCCGCGCCGCTCGAGCTCCCGCGCGACCGCGTAGGCGAAGGGGCCGCCGCTGGAGTGGCCGAGGAGCACCGCCTGCCCGCCCTCCGTGGCACTTTCGATCGCCGCTGCCTGCAGCTCGACCGCGAGACCGGCCCCAGCCGGCACCGGGTCCATAGCGGTGAAGCCCGGCCAGCTCAGCGCCGCGACCGACCGGCGGCCGTCCAGGGCGGCGGCCAGCTTCGCGTACTCGTGCGGACCTCCGCTCGGGACCACCGACGGCACGCACAGCAGCGGCGGACCGACGTCGCCCTCGGCAAGGCTCATCGGCCTGGGTCCCTGCTCGACCTCCTCCAGCGAGGCGAAGGTGGGCCGGAAGCCGGCCAGGTCACGCAGGAGTCCCGCGAACTCCTCGGCGCGGCCGAGCTTCAGGGCGTTGCGCAGGAGCGGCTGCAGCGTCCCTTCCGCGGACCCGCGGCCGGCGGCCCCGCCGAGCTGCAGCTGACTGAGGACGAACCGCGCCAGCTCCCGCGGCGTCGGATAGTCCAAGGCGACGCTGATCGCCAGTTCGAGCCCGGTGGCCCGGTTGATCCGGTTGCGGTACTGAAGCGCGGTGAGCGAGTCGAACCCGAGCTCGAGGAAAGGGCGCTCGGGGTCGAACCCCACCTCGGAGTCGTAGCCGAGGGCGGCGGCGAGCTGGCGCATCACGAACTCCAGGACGATTCCCTCGCGCTCGGGCTCGGCGGCCGCGGCCAGCTTCTCGGCGAACGACTCCTCCCCTTCTCCGCCCACGGCGGCAGTGCTCGGGCGGCCGGCTGCAGGCTCGCCGTCGGCGCTCTGCGGCTGCTGCTCGAGCCAGAAATGCCGGCGCTGAAACGGGTAGGGGGGCAGCGGTACCCGCCGCGCCGGAGGCAGGTACTTCTCGAGGTCCACCTCGATCCCGTTCGCCCAGGCCGAGCCGAGGGCGAGGGCGAAGTCGGCGGGGGCGCCGTGGCGGTGGCGGAGCGTCGCCGTGAAGCTGGCCTCCGTCGAGGCATCGCCCAGCTCTGCGCTGAAGATCTCGTGCAGGGGAAAGGCGAGGATCGGGTTCGGGCTAACCTCGACGAATCGCCGGCGGCCCTCTTCGAGCAGTCGGGAGACGGTCGGGCCGAACAGCACCGGTTCGCGGGCGTTGCGGTACCAGTACTCCGCGTCGAGGGTGGCAGTGTCGAGCTCACCGGCGGTGACCGAGGAATAGAAGGGCACCTGCCCCCGCCGCGGAGCGATGCCCGCTGCCGCCTCGAGCAGCTGCTGGCGGCCCCGCTCCACCGCAGGGGAGTGGCCGGCGCCCACCGCGGCTTTGATACGGCGGGTCCAGACGCCCGCCTCCTCGCAGCGGCGCAGCGCCTCGTCGATGCCCTCGTTCGGGCCCGAGAGGACAATCAGCGAGGGACTGTTCATCCCCGCGAGCGAGACCAGCGCCTGCCACTCCGGGACGCGCTCGGACAGCTGCTCCGGGCTGCTGGCCACAAGCGCCATCCCGCCTTCGCCCGTCCCCTGGACCAGCACCTGGCTGCGCCGCGCGATCAGCCGTGCCGCGTCCTCGAGCGAGAGCCCGCCGGCGACATGGGCGGCGGCGATCTCGCCCTGCGAATGGCCGACGACGGCGGCCGGCTCCACCCCGTTGGCCCGCCAAAGCGAGGACAGGGCCACCGACATCGCGAAGAGCGCTGGTTGGACGACGTCGATCCGTTCGAGGTCCGGAGCGCCGTCCTCGCGACGCAGCAGCGCGCTCAGCGACCAATCGAGGTGGGGCTCCAGCGCCTGCTCGCACTCGTCGATCGCGGCCGCGAAAGGCGGCGAGGCCGCTAGCAGCCCGAGCGCCATGCTGCGCCACTGCGAACCCTGACCCGGGAAGAGGAAGACGGGCTTCGACGGCGGGGCGGAGACAGGCCCTTGCGCCAGGAAGGCGCTGTCTGCCTCCCGCTCCTCGGCCAGGGCGGTCAGCCCCTCCAGCATCTGCTCGACCTCGTCTCCGGACACCGCGGCCCGGTGCTCGAACCGCGGTTTCGCCTCGACCAGCGTCCGCGCAACCTCGGCGGGCTCCAGCCCGGGGTTCTCCCGCAGGTGGGCGGCGAGGCGGGCGGCCGACTCGCGCAGGGCGGGCGCCGATTTGGCCGAGAGCAGCAGGGGGACGGGGGCCTGCCCGCCCCCCTCGCCGGCTTCCTCCTGGGGGGCCGGGACCGGTGCCTCCTCGAGGATCAGGTGGGCGTTGGTGCCGCTGATGCCGAAGGAGGAGACGGCGGCCCGGCGCACCCGGCCCTCCTCCCGCTCCCAGGGCCGGGGCTCGGCCAGC
>Ga0207659_10002040_pt1 | contig 11984 bp, 11 predicted proteins | sample KBSM43metaG_FD_184330 | JGI IMG/M metagenome (GOLD analysis project Ga0207659, IMG submission 184330) | Miscanthus rhizosphere microbial communities from Kellogg Biological Station, Michigan, USA - KBS M4-3 metaG (SPAdes) (version 2) | ecosystem: Host-associated > Plants > Roots > Rhizosphere >...
GAGGGGGGCAAGGTCGATGCGGGCTTCATCCTCACCAATCCGGTCGGGCTGCTGCTCTCGGGCCTGGGCGGCGTCGCCGGGCTGTGGGGCCTGGGGGCGCTGGTCACCGAATCGATCGTGCCCGGCACCGATACGCTCGCCGAGCGGCTGAGCCTCGGCAAGGGCGATCCGTTCGCCCGCTTCCGCAGCCATTTCGCGCGCAGCATGGCGCGGCTGCGCCGCCCGGTGATGGTGATCGTCGACGATCTCGACCGCTGCCGGCCGGACTTCGTCGTCGATCTGGTGCGCGGCATCCAGACCCTGCTCAGGAGCCCGCGCGTCGTCTTCGTCATTCTCGGCGACCGCGACTGGATCGAGCGCGCCTTCGAATCCCACCACGAGGCGATGCGGACGATCGACGTCGGCCCCGAGCAGAGCTTCGGCGCCCGGTTCGTCGAGAAGGCGATCCAGATGTCCTTCGTCCTGCCCGGCATCGGCCCGACCACCCAGCTCGATTATCTGCGCCGGGTGCTGGTCGGGCCCGGCGAGGCGACGGCCGCCAAGGGGCTCGACGACGCGCTCGCGGCCGGCGTCAATCGCGCCTTGGCGGAGGCTGTGGCCGAACAAAAGGACGATCGCACCGTCAGCAAGGCCCAGCTGCAGAGGGTCGTCGACAAGGTCGGGAAGCTGCAGGGCGGCTTCACCGAGGATTCCGCGGTGCCGGCGTCGGAGATCGAGCGGATGTTCACCGAACGGCTGGCGGGCCAGGTGGTGGTCGACCGCAAGTTCGAGGAGGACGTCGTCCACCAGCTCGAGCCGCTCGCCCGCTTCTTCCCGGCCAATCCGCGCCAGATCAAGCGCATCGTCAATGCGATCACCCTCTATTATGCGGTCGCCGTCGCACTGCAGCGGCCGGAGCTGAGGCCGGACCGGACCTTCCAGTCGCAACTGGCCTTGTGGGTGATCATGCTGACCGAATGGCCGAAAAGCTGGCGGCTCCTCGCCTCCTTTCCCGGCCTCGTCGATCTGCTCGCGGGCAAGCAGCCGGACCCGGCATTCGTGCCGCCGGGAACGGCCGAGGAGATCGCCGGGGCGCTCGATACGATCCGCTCGGACAGCCGGCTCATCGCGCTCATTACCGGTGTCGACGAATGCGGCCGGCCGACGCACGATCGCCTCGAAACCCGTTATGCCGCGATCCTGGCCGATCTCACCCCGCTGCACAGCCGCAAGCGCCGCATCGGGGACGAAAGCGCGGAGGATGAAACGGAGCAGGCAAGGCCGGACTCGCCCCCGCGCAAAGCCCGCCCGTAGCCGCGGGCGACGAACAAGCACCAGGGGCGCTAGCGCCGCTCCGGCCGCGGGCAGCGCGCGTTGAGCGGCGCCGTCCGATAGCGGAAGTCCTGGCCGTTGCCGCCCGCCATGTCCTCGGTCCGGGCGATCAGCGCGTCGCCCTCGCGCCGGTAGATAATCCGCTGCGGATAATCGTGGGCCGGGTTCTCAAACACCGCCTCGCCCCGCCCGGAGCGGACCAGCCGGAAGGCAGTGTCGGCCGCCGCCCCGCGCGGCCGCGCCACATATTGCATGGTCGCCCCGTCGAGGGTCGTCTCGATCCGCACCTGCTCCCAGCCGAACGCCTGGACGCCGGAGGTGATGCTGCCGCCGAGCATCACCCCGCCGCGCCGCGTCGTCCAATATTCGGCCACCTCCATCCGCGCGTCGCAGGCGAGCCAATAGCCGGCCATCCAGTCGAGGTCCGGCTGGCCCGGCGCCGGCGGCGCCAGCGCGATCAGCGCGGCGGCGATCATCGAGGTCATCATGCCCGTCCCTCCCCTGGAGCAACCTCGCCGGAGCAAAGCTCGGATCGGCACGGTGCGCAACCGCGATCCGATCAAGCTCGCCCTTTTTCGATGAATGGCCGCAGCGGGGATGGCCGCGGAACGGTGGGCAAGCCGACCGCTTCCAAAATCAGGCGGCCGCGGCCGCCTTCCGGCCGGCAGCCCGGCCTCTGGGCGGCTGGTTCCTCAGCCACCAGCGCTCGAAATAGCCTTCCAGGATATCGAGCAGGTCTTTGCGCTCGGGACTGTCGTCGCCCAGGACCCGGTGATATTGGTGCGCGCCCCACCAATAATGAGGAGACTTGCTTTTGTCCCAGCGGCAGAAGGAGACATAGGCCGCGTCGAACGGGCCGCTGATCCTGATACCGTGGACGACTGGCACGTCACGATAGGTCCGGACGTCGAAGGCAAGTGAACCCACCCCGGCGTCCGCTGCCGCCGTTTTCTGGATATCCGCCAGGCTCTGCTTGATCTCCTCGAGCTTGTCCTCCCCCGTCAGCCATTTCTCGACTGTCTCGGGCAGCGGAATCCCCCCGTCGGCCGGGGTGAAGGCGCCCGCCGCCCCGTCGCGCAGGATAAGCAGCCTCAGCTCCACCGGGCGCTGCTGGACGAACTCCTTCACCGCCGGGCACAGCTTGTCCCAGGCATTGGTCATGGTGAGGCCGAGATGGTCAATCCTGAGCGTGTCGCCGCGATCGGCGCCGTCGACGAGTTCCTTGAGGTCGTCGATGGCTCCTTCCAACGACCATAGCTTCCCTTCGCTTTGCAGCGTCTCGCGCATCAGCGCGAGATTCGTCGACTGCTGGCGCAGGCCGGCATCGATGCCGCGCTGCGTATCCTCGATGCGGTTCGTTACCTTCTGCATCGCCTGCGTCTCGCCGGCCACCTTCGCGGTCAGGTCCGCATGCGCCGCGGCGACGTTTTCTGTGAGACGATCCTGGGATCGAGCGACGTTGTGCTGGAGGAAGAAGATCATGCTGCCGATGATCATGAAGAGGACGATCGGGTGGTGCGTCAAGGGGCCGACCAGATGGGCCTGGGCGGCCGCCTCGATCAGGATAACCGCCGCGAAGATCAGCGCCACGGCGTGGTCGATCACTCGTTGCGCAATAACCCGCGCCGCATCGATCCTGTCCGCCATCCAGCCCATGACCCCACCTTCGAGAGGGCTCACGGCGTCAAATAGTATTCCGGAAAGTCGGTGATGACCGCGTCCAGATCAAGCCTGCGAGTCGTCTCGTGCTCTTCTTTCGTGACCGGCCCGTATACCATCGTTTTGAAGCCGCATGCAGAGCTCGACTGAACAACTTCATCCGTAATGGTTTCGAAATCCGTGATTAGATAGGGAATCCTCGCGCTCGCCCGGCCAAGCTCCGTACCGCCCAGCGGCGCGTGACAGATCAGCAGCGCGCCCTCGACGTCGAGCGCGACGACCGCGTCCTGCACGACCGGATGGGCGAAGGAGCTGACGAACATCCGCACCCGGCCGGCGAGCGGCCGCAACACCGGCATCGCGGCGTGGAGGGCGTCGGCATTCTTGAGCTCGAGGTCCCAGGCAATGTCCCAGCCCTGCGCCAGCGCCTCCTCGAGCGTCGGCACGGCGCGGCCGGTCCGCGCGGCGAGCGCGTCGCGAGTCAGCGAGGAAACCGGCGTGCCGTCCGCCAGGCAGCGGTCGTGGAACAGGAAGGCCGTGCCGTCGGCGGCCATGCGGATGTCGGTCTCGATACCGTCACAGCCGGCATCGACCGCGCGCTGGAAGGCGGCCAGCGTGTTCTCCGGGTGGGCTTCGTCATGATAGCCGCGATGGGCAAAAATCTTCACCGGCTCGACTTCCATCTCGCTGGACGGCCCAACCTATCGCCGGGCCGGCTCCCGGCATAGGCGATTTCCCTCCAAAGTGGTGCTCGGCCGTCCTACAGCAACATCACAAGGGCGAAGCCGCCGACGAGCACCGCGAGGAACAGCCAGCCGACCAGGGTCAGCCGTTTTTCGATGAACGCCTGCATCGGCTCCCCGAACCGCTTGAGCAGGCCGGCGATCAGGAAGAAGCGGGCCGCCCGGGTCACCGCGGCGGCGGCGATGAAGGCGGGCAGGTTCATGCCCGCAAAGCCGCTGGCGATGGTCACCAGCTTGAACGGGATCGGCGTCAGCCCCTTGATCAGCACGATCCACACGCCCCATCGGGCGAACCAGGTCCGGAATGCCTCGACATCGTCGGCCATGCCGTAGAGCCGCATCAGCCAGGCGCCGACGCTGTCGTAGAGGAAGGCGCCGATGAAATAGCCCGCCACCCCGCCGAGCACCGAGCTGATGGTCACCACCGCGGCGATCCGCCACGCCTGGTCGCGCCGCGCCAGCACCATCGGGATGACGATCACGTCGGGCGGAATCGGGAAGAAGGAGGATTCGGCGAACGAGATCAGGGCGAGCCAGCGGATCGCGTGGCGATGCCCGGCGAGCCGCAAGGTCCAGTCGTAAAGCGCGCGAAACATGTGAGGGGCCCCCGGCGCCTGGTCGTCGCGCGGCCATAGCGGCGGCCTGGCGCCAAGGCCAGAGCGGCGGTTCTTGACATTCGTTCAATATTATTTAAATGATCATTTCAGATTGAACGAAAGGCTCCTCTTATGCTCGACGCGATCCCCTTCGACATGCCCGGCCCGATCCCCTTCGTCATCGTCGAGGGCCGGGCCGGCGCCGGCGTGCCGGCCCGCATCCTGCTCGATACCGGCGCCGCCGCGCCCTTCCCGCTGATCGTCAGCCCCGGCTTCGCCGCGCGTGCCGGCGCCCGCTTCGAGGCGCTGCCGGAAACCGCCGCGACCGGCGCGCTCGGCGCGGCCCCGGTCGCCTTCCGCGCCGCCCGGCTCGCCCGCTTCCGCCTCGGCCCGGTCGCGCTCGACGAGGTCGCGGTCGGCGTGTCGGGCGCGGTCGATGCGGTCGGCCGCCAGATCGGCCGCGAGGTCGATGCCGTGCTCGGCCATCATTTCCTCGCCGGGCGCACGATCGCGATCGATTATGCCCGCCGCCGGCTCGAGCTTCGCGCGACCGCCGGCCCGGACGCGCTCGCAATCCGCTTCACCCTCGCCCCGGGCCGCCCGCTGACGCTGGTCCGGGTCGGCCTGAACGGGCGCGGCCCGTTCCTGATGGCGCTCGATACCGGCGCCAGCACTACCCTCCTCTCCCCGGCGACGGCCGCAGCGGCGGGGATCGAGGCGAGCGAGGCCGCCGCGCTCGGCGGCGCCGGCGGCGCGGTCGCCGGCGGCGCCCGCCTCGGCCGGGCCGAGATCCGCCTCGGCCCGCTCGTCCGGGGCAATCAGGCGGTCGCGGTCGCCGACGTGCTGGAGCCGGTCCGCGCCGCCGCCGGCGCAGCCATCGAGGGCGTGCTCGGCGCCGACCTGTTTCTTTCCGGGCGGATCACGATCGATTATGGCACCAACCGGCTCTGGTTCGCGGAAGGCCGGGAGGAAGGATGAGCGACGCGCCGGCCGAGACCTTCGTCGTCGAGACGCCCGCGCAGCTGCGCGCGCTCTCCGATCCGCTGCGCCAGCGCCTGCTCGAGCAGTTCGCCGAAGGCGCGACGGTGAAGCAGGCGGCGGCGCGGCTCGGCGAGCCGGCGACCAAGCTCTACCATCATGTCGATCAGCTGCTCGCCGCCGGCCTGATCCGGGTCGTGCGCGAGGAGAAGCGGCGCTCGGTGATCGAGCGCACCTTCGCGGTCGCGGGGCGGCGGTTCGCGGTCAGCCCATCGGCCTTCGCCCCCGGCGAGAGCCCCGGCGGCGAGCGCGAGCGGATCGCCCGCGCCGCGCTCGAGGAGCTGCTCGCCGGCGCCGCCGACAGGCCGGGGGCGTTCCGCCTGCTGCGCACCCGCGTCCGCCTCACCGGCGAAGGCCGCGAGCGACTCGAGGCGGAGCTGGCGCGGCTGCTGCAGGCGCTCGACGATCCCGCTGCGCCCGCGGTCGACCTCGTCATGCTGAGCGCCCGGCAGGATTGATCAGGGCGTCAGGCTCGGCGCCGTATTGATCTCGCCGGCCTGCTCGGCTTCGCCGTCCTCGTCGGGCAGGACCTCGCCGTGGATCGGCAGCGGCGGCCCGATCCACAGCGCATCGTCGAGATGGTCGCGGCGCTGGTTGGCGGTGTTGGGGTGGACGAGGATCGAAAGCGGTCCATGGTTGAGCATCAGCCAGGGGACGATCGCGCCGAACAGGCCGGGGGCGAAGGCGATCTGGTACATCGCCCGGCTGTGCGGCCCGACCGGCGCCTCGCGCCACGTCCCGAGCCGCACCGCGAACCGCTCGGCCGCGGCTTCGCGCAGCGCCCGCGCCGCTTCCGCCTGCTCCTCGCCGTCGAAATAGACGTGGGCATGGAAGCTCGCGATCTCGCCGACGGCGCGGACGCTCACGCGGCGGTGCGTTCCAGGAAGGCGGTCTCGCGGGCGATCCAGGGGGCGAAGCTCGGCCGGGCGAGCATCCGGTCGATATAGGCGCGCAGCTTCGGATAGTCGGCGGCGTCGGGCAGCGTGCCCAGGTGGATGAAGTTGGCGAACGGGCTGGCCACCGAAATGTCCGCCAGCGTCAGCCGGTCCTCGACCAGGAAGCCGCTCTCGGGGATCACCCGCTCGAGATAGGCGAGCAAGGGCGGCAGCTCGTCGCACTGCGCCTTGGCCGCGATCTCCTCGTCGCCCGGCTGGCCCAGGAAGCGCGGCGCGACGATCCGGTTGAAGAACATCTTGCCGCCGCAGGCGAACAGGATGGTGTCCGAATATTCGTCGAACCAGATCGTCCGGGCGCGGGCGCGGGGCTCGGTCGGGATGAGGTTCGGCTCGGGCTTCACCGCCTCCATGTAGGCGACGATCGCCGAGGAATCGGAGATCGCGAAGTCGCCGTCCCGCATTCCCGGCATCTTGCCGAACGGGCTCGCCTCGAGGAATTCGGGATCCTTGTTGCCCAATCCGGTCGGCTTCAATTCCACCTCGATCCCCTTTTCGGCGGCGAAGGCGAGGACCTTGCGCACGAACGGCGACAAGGACGATCCGTAGACGATCATCGGCGGGCTCCATCGGCTTGGGTTTCGTTCTGAAACGAAAGGCTACGCCTGCGCCGGGGCAAACTCAAGCGGGGGTGGCAGCCGGGGCGGCGTCGAGCAGCGGGCTGCGCGCCCGCGGCCGGATCCAGCGGTCCCAATATCCCTCGCACGCGGCGCCGATCGGATCGGTTCGCCGCGCCGCCACCGCCTGCTCGAGCAGCGCGATCACCGCCCGGTTGCGGGCGAGGTCGGCGCGCGTTCCGGCGCCGGGCGCGGGGAACAGGGCGCTGGTCAGCTCGAACGCGCGCCGCTGGTCGGCGAGCGCCTCGGCCGGCCGCCCGAGCCGCGCCCGGGCGCACGAGCGCAGCAGGAAGGCGCCGGGATAATCGGGCTGGCTCGTCATGCCCCGCTCGATCTCGCGCTCGGCCTCCGCCTCGCGCCGGAGCAGGATCAGCGTCCAGGCGCGGTGGTAGTGGAACTTCATGCCGTCCATTCTCGTCGAATCGCCGGTGCGCGCATAATCGTCGAGCGTGGCGAGCGCCCGCGGATAATCGCCCTGCTGCCGGTAGAGCGAGCCGATGCTCACCGCCGTCTGGAACGCCTGCTCGGGCCAGCGCCGGCCGATCTCCCGATAGACGGCGAGCGCCTCGTCATAGCCGCCGAGCGCGATCAGCGCATTGGCCAGCGACGAACGCGGCGCGGCGCGGTCGGGGACGAGGAGGACGAGGCGGCGATAGTCGGCCAGCGCCTCCGCCCACAGCCGGTCGTGCTCCGGGCTCGCCGGCTCGAAATCGGCGCTGATCGCTTCGGCGGATTCGCCGCGGTGGACCAGCGCCAGCGCTTCGCCGTTCGCGCTCAGCGCCGGCGACGCCCGAAGCGCTTCGGCGAGCGTTTGCCGCGCCGTTTCGGGATGGTCGAACGATTGGGCGACGCCGAGCGAGAGCAGCTGCTCGGCCCGCGGCGCGGCCAGCGCTCCGCGCGGGCAGTTGCGCGCCGTGTCGCCGTACCAGGCGCCGTTGGCGGCGCCGATCGCGCAGAGAGGATAGAGGAGGTGGTGCCCGTCCTCGGTGAGCCGGCCGGCGGCGCCGTCGAAGCGCAGGCGGAGCGCGACGCCGCGCTCGGCGGCGGCTTCGAGCAGCTGCCAGAAGCCCTCGCGCTCGGCGCCTTGCGGAACCGAGAAGCGCAGGCTGTAGCCCTCCATCGCGAACCACTCGCCGGCTTCCGAATCCCATTCGCCGACATAGCCGGGGACCTCGAAGATCCGCGCGCCTTGCGCCGGCGAGTCGCCCGCGGGCTGCGCCGCCGCGAACGCCAGTCCGGCCGCCAGCGCCAGCCAGCGCATCAGCCGCACCGCTCGTAATGCGCGCTGAGCAGCCGCCGCCATTCGTCGCGGCCGCCGTCGCTGACGCCGATCAGGCGAAGCGCGAAGTCGCGATACTCGCTGTGGTTGGGAATGCCCCAGCGCGCCTCGACGATATGCCCTTCGGCCGCATCGAACCAGATCGGGCCGCCGCTGCCGCCGGCGAAGGCGGGCCCGGCCGCCTCGAACCGGTAGGTTCGGCGCCCCAGGTGGCGCTCGGCGCGGACGAAGCCGAGGTCGGCGCGGCCGAGATAGCGAAAGAAGTTCGGCGCGGCGTCGGGCCAGACCAGCGGCAGGCCGAAGCTCATGCCGGCGCGGCGGTCCGGCCGGTATTGCGCGGCGATGGTCAGGCTGGCGAGATCGAAATCGTAGAGGTGCCAGGGCATGTCGGCAATCGCCACTCGCGCCTCGATCGGCCCGGCCGGCAGCGCGATCCGGGCCTCGATCCGCCGCGCCGCCGGATCGTAGGTCAGCACCGCAAACTCCTCGCGCCCGGCATGGGGCCTGAGCCGCCCGCCGCCGAGCCGCGTCGCATAGCCGCGCTCGAGGTCGAGCGTGGCGGTGACATAGGCCGCGTTGGTGCAGCGCTCGCGCATCTTGCTGACCTCGATATGGGTCCGGTCGGCGCGATAGACCCGGACGATCTCCGCCTCGCTCCCGTCGCGGCCCGAGCGCACATAGGTATAGATCCGCCCGATCCGGTCGATCGGCTGTCCCGCGAGCAGCAGCGCGGCGATGATCATGCCGGCTGCGCCCGCCGCATCGGCTGGCGCTTCCAGTAGGTGAGCGTGCGCCACAGCCATTCGACCGGGCCGAAGCGATAATGCTTGAGCCAGAGCGGGCTGATCGCGAGCTGCGCCGCCCAGATCGCGAACACGACGTAATAGAGCTCGTAACGTTCGAGCCGGTTGTACCAGCCGAGGCCGAGGAACAGGATCCCGCAGACCACCGAATGGCTCAGATAGTTGGTCACCGCCATCTGCCCGACCGCGGCGAAGGCGCGCCTCAGCCCGGCGAGCGCCCCCGAGCGCACGAACAGCAGCAGCCCGCCCAAATGGCCGATGGTCATCGCCAGCCGGCCGAGATCGTAGCTGATGTTCGATTGGGCGAAGGCGATGGCGCTGAACTGGTGCTCGATCACCCAGCGGGTCTCGGCGATATTGACCGCGATCCCCACCGCATAGCCGCCGATCAGCATCGCCCAATAGAGAAAAGGCGGCCGCTCCAGGGTCAGCACGCCCAGCCGGAACAGCGCCATGCCGATCAGCATCATCCCGAAAATGTCGAAGAAATAGCGGTACATGTACCAGCTCTGGATCCACCCGTTGATCGTCGCCATGCGCCGGAACAGCGGCCAATAGCCGCTGGTCCGCGCCTTGACCGCGTCGGCGATCTCGGCCGGGGTCGATTTGAACTCGCCGCGCGCCTCCTCCCAGGCGGTGATCGCGCCGCGCTGCTCCTCGGTCAGCGGCCGGTGCGCGGCTTGGGCCGCGGCGGCGGGCAGATAGGCCTCATGCTTGGCGATCACCTGGCTTGTGTCGTAGGCGTTCCAGGCCGCGCCGAGCAGCAAGGTGCCGATGCCGATCGCCAGCAGCCATTTCGGCGCCATCCGGCGGAAGGCGTACACGAACAAAGCGGTGATGCCGTAGGCGTAAAGGATGTCGCCGAACCAGAGGAAGACGAAGGCGTTGACCATGCCGAAGCCGATCAGCCAGAGGTTGCGGCGGAAATAGATGTCGGCGGCGTCGCTGCGCCCTTCCCGCTCGAGCCGCGAGGTCAACAGGATCGCGCTCGCCCCGAACAGCATCGAGAACAACGCCCGCTGGGTGCCCTCGAAGCCCACCTGGGTGATGATCCACGCCCACAGATTGGCGCCGGTCGCGCCGCCCGCATTGGCGGGATTGGTGTAGGCGTCGGGCAGGCCGAAGCCGGTGATGTTCATCAACAGGATGCCGCACAAAGCCACCCCGCGGACGAAGTCGAGCGCCTCGATCCGCCGCGCCGCGGGGGCCGGACCGCCGGTTTCCGCCGTTGCGCCAATCCCCTCGTCCGCCCCGGCCGCGATCGTCGCCATCTGAAGCCCCCTTCCGACGTGCCCGCTTTTGTCGCGCCGAATCCCGCCGCGGGCAAGCCTCGCGTCGCCGCGAATTGAAGCCGCTCATTCTTCCCACTATGGTCGGCGTTTAAGCCGTGCCCGGGGAAACGGCCGAGTCCCTTTCCTCGCGCGCCCAGTAAAGAGGATAGCGACATGGCGACGATCAACGGCACTCCGGGCGACGACAATCTGGGCGGCACCAGCGGCGACGACGATATTCACGGCTTCGACGGCAATGACGGCCTGATCGGCCTTCAGGGCAACGACATCCTCGACGGCGGCAACGGCCACGATTTCATGCGCGGCCGCGAGGGCAACGACCAGATTTTCGGCGGCAATGACGACGATTATCTCGACGGCGGCATCGGCGACGATCTGCTCGACGGCGGCTCGGGCTGGGATCGCGCCACTTATGCGCCCAGCGCGACGGGCGGCGTCACAGTCGACCTCAACATCGTCGGAATCGCCCAGAATACCGGCCAGGGAATGGACACCTTGGTCGGCATCGAGCATCTCTCGGGCACGATCTACGACGACACGTTGATCGGCGACGGCGGCGACAACTGGCTGTGGGGCGGCTCGAACGGCACCGGAGTCACCGGCAACGACACCATCTCCGGCAATGGCGGTAACGACCTCATCTCGGTCGGCACCGGCAACCACACGCTGGACGGCGGCAGCGGCAACGACACGCTCGGCCTGTTCGGCAACGATACCGACATCACCGCCGCCGGCGTCACCGTCAGCCTCGCCCTCCAGGGCGGGGTCCAGGATACCGAGCAGGGGATGATGTTCCTCGCCGGCTTCGAGAATCTGTCTGGCTCGAAATATGACGACTACCTGACCGGCGACGGCAACGACAACAAATTGCTCGGCGATATCGGCAACGACACGCTTTCCGGCGGCGCCGGCAACGACACGCTCTACGGCGACGGCCGCACCCTGATCGACGACCACGACACCGGCGGCTCGGGCCCGATCGTCACTTATGCCGACGTCAGCCTGCTGCCCTTCGCCGGCGCGCCCGGCGACGACGTCCTCGACGGCGGCGCCGGCGACGACATATTGAACGGCGGCGGCGGCTCCGACAGCGCCAGCTACGCCTCCTCGACCGCCGGCGTGTTCGTCAACCTCACCGCCGGCTTCGGCGACGACGGCATGGGCGGCACCGATACGCTGGTCAGCATCGAGAACTTCCTCGGCTCGGCCTATAACGACTTCGCCCGCGGCGATTCCGGCGCCAACGTCATGGCCGGATTCGCCGGCCACGATTTCATGCGCGGCATGGACGGCGCCGACACGCTGAAGGGCGGCGACGACGACGATTATCTCGACGGCGGCCAGGGCGACGACATCCTCGACGGCGGCACCGGCTGGGACCGCGCCGCCTACAGCCCGAGCGCGCTTGCCGGGGTCACCGTCGATCTCAACATCGTCGGCATCGCCCAGGCGACCGGCCAGGGCAACGACACGCTGACCGGCATCGAGCACGTCTCCGGCACCCGCTTCAACGACGTCCTCACCGGCGATGCCGGCGACAATTGGATCTGGGGCGGCTCGGACGGCAGCGGCGTCACCGGCAACGACATATTGAACGGCGGCGGCGGCAACGACCTCATCCAGGTCGGCACCGGCAACCACAACCTCAACGGCGGCACCGGCACCGACACGCTCTCGCTGCACGGCAACGGCA
>Ga0207659_10002044_pt1 | contig 11978 bp, 8 predicted proteins | sample KBSM43metaG_FD_184330 | JGI IMG/M metagenome (GOLD analysis project Ga0207659, IMG submission 184330) | Miscanthus rhizosphere microbial communities from Kellogg Biological Station, Michigan, USA - KBS M4-3 metaG (SPAdes) (version 2) | ecosystem: Host-associated > Plants > Roots > Rhizosphere >...
CTTCCCGCGCCTTACTCGACCGCATACGTTATCCCGACCACATTCTTTATTGACCGCAAGGGAATCATCCAGTCGGTTTTGGTCGGGTACAAAGAGTTCGATGTGTTGAAACAACACTCGACCACCAGTGACTACAAAGAGACCGCCTCGCTCGCACCCGTGAATCCGCAGTCTGAGACCATTGAGAAGTAGCCGTGTCGTTCGTTTGGGAAACGATCCTGGCGACGCTGCCCGCAATGAAGGCACATTTTCTGATTGTGCTGTCGTTCACGGTGGTGGAACTGCTGATTCCCGCTGAGCGCCGCCAATCGAGTCTCGAACGCGGTTCACATGCGGTGTACAACATTTCGTATTTTGTCCTCTCGCCCTTCGCGATGATTCTGCCGGGTGCGCTGGTTGTCGCCTTTACCCGCCGTTTTGGACCGGGACTGATTCATCTGAATCTCGATGGGCTCACCGCGGGGATCGCAACATTAAGCTGGCCGGTACGAAACCTCCTTCTTCCTCTGGTGCCGCTGTTCGTTGCAGACTTTTTCTACTATTGGCATCATCGGCTTCAGCATCGCGTGCCTGCGCTATGGACGTCGCATCGATTGCATCACAGCGCGGAAGGGTTGAATGCACTGGCGTCCTATCGCGTCCATTGGCTGGAGGAGCCGTTGCGTGTTTTCACAATGACTATTCCAATGGGGATTCTCTTCAACATCAATGCCGTGCAGGGCGCGTGGATCGCTTTCGCCCTCGCGCAAATGGGGCTTCTCATCCATGCCAATGTGAGGATTCCTTATGGACCGTTGACACCGGTCATCCTCGGCCCGCAGCTCCATCGTCTGCATCACTCCCCGGCGCCTGAGCACCGCGACAGGAACTACGCCGCAAATTTCCCGATCTGGGACATCCTCTTCGGCACGTATGTGGCTCCCAAACGCGGGGAGTGGCCGGCAACAGGCTTACCGGATGGAGAGCATGCGCACAGCGTTGCTTATGAATTGGCCTATCCGTTTGTCGTGTTGTGGAGGAAGGCACGGACGCCGCTGTCTGGACCTAAAGCCGCCAAGGAATCGGAAGCCAAATGATCGGTTAGCGTGGGAGAACCGTCATCCAGTTTGTCACAACCGAAATCTGAGGATCGGATCGGCTGACCAGCGTATAGAAAATTTTCCCATCCGCCGACATGTCCCACCCCCGACCGTTAGCGAAATAGACCTCCGTTCTGGGTTCATTCGCACTGTCTATTGGCACCCGGAGCGAGTGGCTATGGGTTGGGATGACGGCGTTAGAAAATGTGAGATTCACGAACATCAGAAGGAAAGACGGTGCCATATAGACGATTTGCCGGTTTCCACGCCACACAGGAAAAGTGCCGCCATCGCTGCCTGAGACTGAGGTCTTGCCGTTCTCGGAGAGCAACTCTCGAACATAAACTTCAGGCTTACCCCGCTCGTCTGACGCGTAAGCCAGCCAGCGACCATCCGGTGATAACCGTCCTCCATTCTCATTGAAGGGCTTCTCGGTTGCCCGTATGATCTCCTGCGCCTTGCCATCAGGCGACAGCTTCACTCGCCATACCTGATATTTGGCACCTGCCTTTCCGTACGGCAAGGCGGCCACCACAAGTATGCGACCGTCGCTGGAAGCATCCGTCGGATACAAGTGAAATGCATCGTCCTCGACAATTGGAACGTTCTGGTCGGGATCGTTAACGAAAGTTCGATAGATCTTCATCGCGCCTTCATTTCCTGTTGAAGGGCGGCCGGAAAAGAACAGGAATCTGCCATCGGCTGAAAATACTGGAGAGTCGGTATACGGAACATGTGTACCCACATCCCAATCTCCTGTCTCCAACTCGAGCATCCCAAGCTTGGTGGGATGCAATCCTTCGGGTGTAGGCAACATCGAATACGCAACCCTTCGACCATCGCGGGAGACCGTTATGCTGCTGTATGACTGCGCTTCGCCCAGAGTCCCAAGAATCACGCCGGTGTCGGTAAGCCGAACGACCTGCCGAAGGTCCGCACCATTGTCATAAAGAACCAGTGTCCCATTGTCTGAAACTGAAAAAAGCGCGCGATTGATATTTGCGTTTACAGCCACCGGCCCGGTCACACGCACCGACTCCCCTTCCAATTTCAGGCTTCTGATATTGAACCGCTGGGCCATGACAGTCCTGTTTCTGGAAAAGAGAAGGTACCCTTCCGGCACGTAGACGACGCTCGAATCGTGGTCCTGTACAACGAGAGTCTTTTCGTCCGAGTCCAGCGATCCGGCATAAACCGCTCCGGATCCACCGCCTGCGAGATAGAGGAAGCGGCGGCCATCCGGAAGGAACCATGGCCAGCGATGGCTTTCCTCGTGCTCTCCGAGCCTGGTAACCGCTCTCTTGGGTCCACCTCGTTTCGAAACGTGATACAAAGCCTCGGCTCGCGTCGTCGCGAATACGACATCGCCATCTCTGTTCCAGGTGCCGCCTTTCCCCTGGTTGTCGAATGGCAGTTCGTCCACTTTGCAGAGAACCCACATGGATCCGTCCGTAATGTCGACGGCTCGAAGTTCGCCACTCGCAAAAAAGGCGACCATGCGGAGATCCGGCGACCAGAAGGGATAACGCCCCTCGTCGCTCCCGATCAGGGGTTGCGCTTCGACTGGCTCCGTCGACTTGAGCAATCTCACGTAGAGTTGCGTTTTCCCGTCCCGCACTGCCCCGAAGACCACGCGGCTTCCGTCGGGTGAAACTGCCAGGCTGCCGTAAGAGAGTTTCGCTAGAGAACCATTCGGTGGTGGCTCAATCAGAAAACGCAAGGCCCCCGGCTCTGGCAACACACTGTCTCGGCGGAGCAGGAAGGCGCCTCCTGCCAGGACTGCGGCATTTCCAAGCGCCGCCACGATCCAAATCCTGCGGTCCATCGCGACGGGTTTTGCGGTATGTCCCGGCACCTCGTTGCCTTCGCTGTCGGCAATCCATTGCAACTCCTTCCGGACGTCCAGCACGGATTGCCATCGCTCCTCCGGATCCTTCTCTAGGCAATGTCGAACGAGGCGATCGAGCGCACGGGGAGCCATGGGCTGAAGTGATGAAATGGAAGAAGGATCGGAGGACATGATACGAGCGATGAGACTCGCCTGGCTCTTCCCTTCAAAAGCTTTATGCCCGGTCACCATCTCGTGAAGCACCGCACCCAGGGCGAAGATGTCGGTCCTTGCGTCCACCTCCTTGCCTTCGAGCTGTTCGGGGGCCATGTATTGAACGGTTCCCAATACTGTTCCGTGAGGTGTTCGGAGGCTTTCTCCGGGCCCAACAGATGGAACTCCGGGCGCGTCGGAACCGGCGCTGAGTCTCGCCAGTCCAAAGTCCAACAGCTTGGAGACATCCTTCGCAAGCATGATGTTTCCAGGCTTAACGTCTCGGTGGACGATGCCCTGGCGATGCGCGGCATGCAGCGCGCCCGCGATCTCAATTCCGTAGCGCAATGCTTCATTAAGCGGCAAGGCGCCTTTGGCCAGGCGTTGCTCGAGTGTCTGACCCTTGAGATACTCCATGACGAGGTAGTCCATATCGTCGTGACGACCGATGTCATAGAGAGTGCAGATATTCGGGTGATTCAGAAGTGAGACGGCCCGCGCCTCTCGCTCGAGCCGCTGGCGCAGATCGGAATCGTGGGAGAGGCGAACCGTCAGGAACTTGATGGCGACAGTCCGGCCGAGCCGACTGTCTATAGCTCGATAGACTTCGCCCATACCTCCGGATCCCACGAGCGAATCAATTTGAAAGGGACCGACGCGTTGCCCGACGAGAGAAAGGCTGCGCTCCAGTGCGAACACTTCCGACCGAAATTGCCTGGGCGGCACTCCAGGAAGAGTGCCTGCTTGATCAAGACACGACAAGCGGGATTCCACTTCCCGACGAAGAGCGTCATCGCCGGCACACACTTCGTCCAGGAATGCAGACCTCTGACTCGCTTCCAATTGAAGAGCGGATCGCAAGACTTCACTCATGCGCTCCCAACGCTGCGGGTTGATTCGTTGTTCGTCTATGGTTGCTCCGGTAAGACCGAGATGTCGTTCGAGTTTTGCGGATTATAGCACTCGCACCGCAAACGACTTCCGCATGGGGATCTGTCCGAATCAGCGAAGGGGCAATAGTAGTCGGCTCAAGGAACAGGTATGGACTGCTGTCTGGGAAGGTCTCTGATGATGATTGGCTTCGGAGGGATTGCGAGGTCAATCTGCACGCCGCGCAGTGTCCCTCCGGCTCTGACTTCAATTATCCGGGGCACTACTGACGCGACATATCCCTCAGGCGCAGTTTCGGGATCCACCTTCAATTCATAAATCCCTGGCCGCAGTGCTCCGATCGTGATGTTTCCATTGAGATCGGAGTACGCGTCATGCTCGCTGTCCGCAATCACCCGCGCATCGACCAGCGGTTTTCTGACGGGATTCTCATGATCGCTGTAGTCCAGGTAGGTCACCTTTCCCATCAGCGAGCCGGTGCGGACAATGGGAAAGTCTTGCACGTTATTCTTGAAGGGCAGGACGGCAACGAGGCGTTGTCCCGAGTCTGCGAACACCATATCCGCCGGCACTTCGGACAGGTCCGCTCGGATCGCGTGCGTTCCGGATTTCACGTGATCGAAGCGGTAGACACCCTTCTCGTCCGTGACAGCCGAGGTTTGTTCGTCCAGCCAGACCTTAATTGCGGGCATCACGGTGTCATCCGAACTGAACACGTTGTTCTCATCGCCATCGAGATAAACGCGGCCTTCCAATGATGCCTGTGAAATCACGCTGACTCGTCCGTTCTCGTCCTTTCGCAAATCCTCCCGATTCACGACAGGTCCCCCGATAACAACGCTCAACATGTGGGATCCGCGTTCACCGGAGTATGTGACCGATAGTCTTTGTCTGCCCGGCAGCATGTAGGCAAATCCCACCAGCGGGATATAGCTGCGGTCTGTGGTCCGAAATTGTGTCTGTCGATCCAACCCCAGGCGCAAACTCCCGCGCGAAATGGCCAGCTGCCATTCTGCTCCCCAACGATGAGTGCTGTTGAGCTGAAGTTGATCATGAAGGGTGAGACGACCGTAGGAAAAGAAGTCTCGGCCCACACTCGCATTTATCGTGCGGGAAGGAGCGCCATTGAATCGAAAGTCCGAAAGGGTGACGCTTCCGGAGTACTGAAGCAGGCTCACGAGCGTTGCGGAATACTGTGACAGCGAAAGTCGTCCGGAAGATGACCCGGTATCGTCTTGAACGGCTTTGAAGTAACTCATCTGCAGCCATTTCCAGGCCGGGATGCTTCCCGTGGCGCCGTAGTTGAATCCGTGCATCACAGCAGAATCGCCAGCGAGGTACCGGCGGCGCGTCACTCCTCCATAGAGACTGATTGCCGAAACGGGCCGAAGTGCCATGGACAACCGTTGAGTGCTTTGGGCGCTGAACCCAGAATCCTCTCTGGCTGTCAGAAAATTCTTTCCGTAACGCTCCAGCTGAGCTGTGATCGTGAGTCGCTCGACCGGCTTGAATGTATCCACGAAACTCAAGCCGAGCGCGCCGCCGCGAACGGGAATCCTCCGCTCAGTCTGGCCGGGCAGAATGTCGGGATCCACAGAAATTCCGGGATTCGTTTCGGAGATATCCATCGTTCGAGAGCTGAAGCCGGAGAATGTCCCGACGACTGCCTGCGCTCGCAGTTGATTCTTTTCGGTGGTCCTTACAAAAGCCACTCCTGCGCTTGTGCCCTTCCGCTCAGGCCCACTAAAGCCGTTTGCCGCGAAAGACAGTTCGCGATTCCGGCTTCTCTTGCGCAAAGCACCGCCGAAAATGGTTGAGTCATAGTTCGCGATGCCGGGAGCCCCTACCATGGCGCGAACCGTGCCTGCAGTTCGTCCCCCGTAGGCGCTCGCCTCGAATGTCTTGATAGTCGTGTTGAATCCGAGTCCTCGCACGGAGGCAACGAGAGCGTCGAGTCCACTGATGGCGCTCTGGTCCCCCACTGTCAGTCTGTGGACACGCCCCAAATCCGCGATGACCGTCGCCTGCTGCAATTGGACATCAGAGCCGTCTCCAGCGACGAGAAAGCTGCTTTGTAGCGGAATACCACCGGCGATTGCGCCGCTGCGAACCATCGTGTAATGGCCCTCGCTGTCCCCTGCCTTCGTGATGCCCACGGAGTAATCCATGGTGGAAAGACCGCTGCGATGGGCTGATGGCGCATTGAAAGGATCACTCGATGAATCGATGTAAAGGACTCTCGTGTCGGGGTCGAGCCGGACGTCGACCGCAAGAAGGGTTATCAGTCCGTCGACCGGGAATAGGAATTCCTCCATCGACCCGGAGACCGTCACCTGCTTGTAGTTTCGAAGTTGGCCTGCGACAACGGGGCCATAGCGAATCTCCCCGGTTCGCCCGTCGTATTCAATGGCGGCCCCGGCCCCACGGCGCAATAGCAGACTATTGGATACCGGAATCGGCTCAACCTGGAACCCAAGGACACGGGTTATCGGCAAGAGTGGAACCAGGAGATCTTCCCCGCTGGAGATCGCCGGTCGCAGTAGCGGGACCGGGGTCCCGTTAACAACAACAGTCCATTCAGGAACCTGGCTGTACGCGAGGAGGGCAAAGCTTAAAATCGCGGCGGCACATGCTACCGCATTCAGCTTTCCTCTTCCTGGCATGTTCTATTCGTTTGTTGAAAGCGAAACGATATCGACTTTTCGCTTGATCGTCTGGAGGGCCTGCCCGTCGTGAAAGTCGATCTGTGCTTCAATCTCATACTCGCCGGGCGATAACGGCATTGGGATCGTGAGGATCTCTTTGGTTGTTGCAGCAGGCAGCAATACGGTCGTCTCGACATTCTTCTCTGCAACGAGTTCTTCACTTCCCGAACGGAGAAACCAGCTGATGTTGGGACGTAGATGCCGCGTGCCGCTGTTCTTGAGCTGGCAAACGAGATGCAGTCCTTTTGCATCCCGCATGAGTTGAAAGTCGGCAATCTCGCCCTTTCCACTCACCGGCTGCACAATGACATAGACCGTGACGACATACCGGAATCGGAAGAGAACCAGCTGTTCGCCCCTCTTAGGTTGTATCGTCGGAGGACGCTCCTGCACGAAGAGTGCAGACGTGTACACCCCCGCAGGAGTGCCGACAGGAACGTTGGCAGTCACCCGCACCAGTCGCTCCTGGCCTGAACTGATATTCACGTCGGATGGACTGAAAACAATCCAGGGAGATGCAGACCTGGATTGCGTCCCTGCCTCGACATAGGAGACCGTGGTGTCTTCATGGATAACCCAGTCCGTGAGACTGAGATTCAGACGCCCTCGAACGTCAACATCCGACGGCGGAGATTCGATGAGGAAGGAAGCGGTTTTCGACTTCCCCGGCACGACCTCCATTTCAAGCCGCATCGGTCGAATGCCCAGACCGGCGGTCTGGGCATTGACGCTTCCTGAAATCGTCCCGATAAGGCACACGCAAACAAGAAACGCTGTCAAACGGGACATGGACGCTCCAATCACTGGGATGCAATCGTCAGCGTGATGGTGCTAGAGAAACCGGCATTCGGCGTGAAGTACTGGGGAAGAGCCGCAGCGCCAAACGACACCGAGATGAAGTTATTGTCGGTTGCCATGTTGCCCTTCTTGCTAACGCGGGTGCCAGTCAAGATCTGCGTGTCGGTCGTGATGTCGTTGAGTGTCTTGCCGAACGCCGGCGTAAGACCGTTCGTTGCCGTGGGCCAGCCTCCGGACACGTCAAAACCTGAAGGTATGGACTCCAAGCGGCTTCCGGTGTTCGCCACGTTGACACCGGTCAGTGTCATCCCAGTGATCCCGAATCCGATATCCGTAAGCGCGATGGTGTCGCCGTTATCGGGCAGTCCGGGAGTGGTAAAGCTCAAAGCCGCTGCCTGTGCCGACAACTTGTAGGCTTTGTTAGTCCTGATCCGGACAGTGACCGGCGGCGCAGGCGCTACACTGTTGCTGTTGGTGGGGGTCAATGTGCCGAGCGCAAGGGTGGCGCTAAGCGGGATCCCAGTTGTATCGGTTAGCGAAAATGCTTCGGGATTTGTGCCCGTCACGTTGATGACGCCCGTCGTCTGGGCGAAAGCAGCTGACGCCATCATCATGGCAGCGCCGAGCAGCATTGGTAGTCTTCTAAACGTAATCATCCGTTCCTCCTTAATTGTTGAACCACTAAAGAATCCATTCGTCATGGGCCATCCACCAGCGTGACGGTCAAAATGCCGGACAGTGTGGATGGCGTGAAAAACTGCCCGACGAGTCCAAAAGTAATCGTTACCGTTAGAAAGTTGTTTTGGTTGTTGATGCCCTGGTTGTTGGCAATCTTCGGTCCGGAAAGGATCGTCATGTTCGGGCTCGCGACGATATCCGCCAGCGTTGCCTTGCCCGATGCCGTCCCGTCATAGGGCGTCAACCCGTTTACGGCCGCGACTGTAGCGGGATCGTAATTGAAGCCTGTGGCGATGGTGTCGACCCGCGGTGTCCTTGTGGCATTGCCGGGAATAATCGACGTGATCCCCACTCCGATATCGGAAGCAGAGACGGTCGTCCCGCCCTGCAAGAGACCGGTAGGAGTGACGTTGAATACTGCCGAGGCCAGAATCCTGTACCCGTTGTCGTTGTTGGAGCGGACTCGAAACTGAATCTGAGTGCTTGCCGGAGTGGTGGAGTTTCCAGGAGTCAGATTTCCAAAGGGTATGCTCGCGCTTAACACCCCATTATTGGTGTCCGTCAGTACTTGAGCGAGTGCTTTACCACGCGACATCATGATCGCCATCGCCGTACAAACCACCACCTTCATACCCCTGCCAAAAACCATAGGAGAGCCGCCACCTCATGTGCGAACCGGGTATGCTGCCGACGATCAAACGATAATCTCTGGATTGGGCTTCTTCACAAAGCTGTCAGCTCGAAGGACTCGAGCTCTTTCATGTGGGAAGGAATCAGAGCTGCAGCACCTATCGTTATCGTCCATCCAACATTTTCTACGTTCAGTTCAGGCGATTCACCTTACCTGTCAAAATTCCAACAACCCGAAATTAGGATCGTGACATGGTGCGTGCAAGCCAAATAAGTTCGTGGAGGTTCAGCAGCCGGAATGCGCGAAGACACGCCCGGAACAACTCAATTCCTTAATGCCGCCAGTGAACAGTGTTGAATCCCAGCTCGCAGGGCCGCAAACGCCCTGTCGGTTTCAGCGTCTCGAGGCAGGTCGAACTGAACGAATGCCGGGAATTCTGTTCTGGTTCCTGTCGGCGGAATCGAGGGATTGTTCCATCGGTTTTGATTGGAAGGCGACCGATCCAGCCGAATCACCCCTGGAGACAGTCCCGTGATCACAACACGGCTGATGTCGCCGCTGGAAGTCACCGAGGCCTGAACCATCCTGAGCGGGAATCGCTGGTTGTACTCCTCGGTCCAGGATTGCCGAGGATCGCCAGGGTCGTTGAACCGGTCGACATCCACAATCTCAGCCGAGCAATCCTGTGAAATACGGACGTCCCTTACCGAATAGATCCTCTCCCGGCCGTTTTCAACGGATCGAACCGTTCTTCCGATAAAGCCACTCGCGATCGAGGAAGTCAGATCACTCAGGGACCGGCCCGACACAACAGGCAAAGAGGTGTTCGACCCCTTCCCAACAAAGGGCCTCAAAGGGGAGCCGCTGAAAAAACGTTCGCCATAAACCTTGTCCGGCGGGACATACATGCCCAATCCAAGCTCCTCAACGATCAATCCGAACACGTCCTCCCAGGCATCGCGCTTGACCGTGCCCCCCGCCAGGAGTGTTGCCAGGCCAAGTTGACCGAGCAAAGGATTGGCCGTTGCGGCCTTCAGGAATTGGTCCTTCGTCAGGCCCAGTTCGTGTGCAGCCGTAGTGGAATCGACAGACTTTGCGTATCGCTCCGAAAGCTCGGCAATGGGCTCGACACCGGGTTTCACTCCAGTCTTCTGCACAGCGGCCTGAAATCGTTCCTGGTCTTCGAGAATGAGCTTCTTCATCCCGTCGTGATCGAGGTAGAGAGCCTCGGCATAAGTGAGCTCATACGGGGATAAGGCCGTCAGGGTTGCGCGGACGTCGTCGGTGAAGGATCGCATTCCGTTGACGTGGCATGACATACAGCTCAAACCATTTCTGATTTCGGCGCGGGATCCTCCCTTGTCAAAGACGATGTTGGTCGGGGCCTGATCAATTCTTTCCCCCTTGTCATTCACCAGCAGGTACGCCTGCAGACCGTTGGGCAAATTGAAAATGATCTCGCCGCCTGCACGCCGAAAATCCAAAGGATGTTGAAAGATGTTGTGTTCTCCGATGTTGTCGGAGAAGTCATGAGATTTCCAGTAAGCGCCAAAAGGCGAGCGATGGCGTTCGACGATACGGTTGCTGTTGGAGACGCCGGATTCCGTGAAGCCCGCACGAGCCACACGAACTCCCGGAGCTTCCCGAAGGTTTCGCTCAGTATCGATGTGCAGGCAACGCTTCGTGTTGCTCCCGCAGCTTTCCAGATCGGTTTCGTTCGCCGGCAATTCAAGAATCTCGTGATAGAGCGGCGGCATGGAGGCAGCGGCGAGAAACCAGTCGGCACGGATCAAGGGAATCTTCGAAGAGGTCAGAAGCTGAACACGCGCATAGGCGGAGCCCGAAAGCTCGACGCCGTAGGGATAACCGGCCAGGACGGTCTCCCATGTCCCTGCCGGATCCGTCCAGCCGTAATCTCTCAGGTCAATCCGGACGATCGTCTCTTCCTTGTCGATTACAGCCGGATTAATGATGTCCTTATCCCAGGAAAGACTGTTCAGCAGCTTGAAGAGTGCAGTACGGAAAGTCGCGAGCTTCGTGTCGCCACTGTTATAGAGGTTCGTCAGGACAAAGTACCGTAGAAACTTTCGGCTGGTGTCCCTGCGAAATGAATTCAGATCCTGCTCAATCGCCGAAACAACTTCATCGTTGGTGATGAAGTTACGTGCGGGGGTGCGGGTAATAGTCCATTCCCGCGCTCCCTCCGAGATCCACTGCCTGATGGTTGCAATGTCGCTGTCCGCCAGCATCGGCCCACCGGCGGGCATGATGGGTTCAAGCCCGCCACTAATTCTTTGGAAAAGCAGGGATTCAGCCGGGCGTCCGGGAACGACCTTGCCCGTCCTGATCATTGCGGCATGGTCCAGCAGCATGTAGGTCCGGGCAGACCCTGTGTCTCCATGGCACGACGCACAGCGCTTCTGAAGAATTTCGAAGGCACGCGACGACGCAGACGGTTCGGATTGTTGAACTGCAGGGATAGCCTCCGTGCGAAGGACTATTGCCAGCAGCACACCTGAACAGACCAACAGCCATGTCCTCATCAATGCCTCCCCCGGTCCGGCATGTCGCAGAAGGACACGGGTTACATCACGGGTTACATAAGGAATAACTGTTGAGCGGAGGTTTTATTAGGGACGCTGTTTTGTAAGTACAGCGATGAATTCGAGTGCCGTCCTGAAAATCCGCCTTATCGCCCCCTCTGGCCGGGGCTGTTGCTGAACCACCAATTTCTCCTCGCACGCCTCCGGCGTGCGTTTCTCCAGGATTCACCAACCCCCGGTGGCTCGCTACGCTTCGCTCACCGGGGGCTAATTTCCTTCACGCCTCCGGCGTGCAAACCAGCAGCCCGGAAGGGCTGCGCGGACATTAGCCCCGGGTTGAGCGAAGCGATACCCGGGGTCACCGCGACCCCCCGGTGAGAGAAGGTCACGCCACTTAGGGACGTTTAGCCGCGGATTCGGCCATCCAACCGATGTCTTCATAGACGATGCTCGCGAAACCGTAGGCACCCATATTGGCAAGGCGGTCCTTGACCGCCCAAATATCTGGCCTTTGGTACATGGTCAGGGAGTGCACTTCCTGCCAGATGAGTTTGTCGATCTCGTTCGCCTTCTCGATCGCTTTGGCGGGATCAAGTTCCTGAGTAACTTCGT
>Ga0207659_10002050_pt1 | contig 11966 bp, 12 predicted proteins | sample KBSM43metaG_FD_184330 | JGI IMG/M metagenome (GOLD analysis project Ga0207659, IMG submission 184330) | Miscanthus rhizosphere microbial communities from Kellogg Biological Station, Michigan, USA - KBS M4-3 metaG (SPAdes) (version 2) | ecosystem: Host-associated > Plants > Roots > Rhizosphere >...
ATTGTCGCGCGCGTAGATATTCGCCCGGGAGAATGGCACGTAATCGAACCGGCGCCTGATCTTGACGAAACGGAGGAGGCGGATAACGGAGGGCAGCTTGAAGGTAAAGGACACTGCCCTTATCTCGCGGTCATGAACCGCGATCACCTCAACCTTTCCCTGGCACCAGAGCGTGACCGCCTTCTGCCAGTCGACAACCTTGAGAGGTTCGTACGACGCGTTGAGAAGGAGCGCCTGCTCCATAACTGTTCACCATGATGCCGGACGTCTGACGGGGTGTCAAGAATCGGCATGCCCAAAAACCAAGTAACGAAAGGGGTTAGACGGTTACAATGTGGTTCCCGAATGCAAAATTCAAAATGCAAAATGCAAACGGGCTGCGGGTCGGAGGTCGAGTGAAAGACGCTGGACTTCCCGCCGTGTCGTCCCTAATCTCCCGTGTTTGCATCCTCCATTTTGCACTTTGCATTTTGATCGCCCTATCGGCGGCGGCCTGCGCCTCGAGCGGCAACCCGCGGCCCCGCCCGTTCCCTGGCGCCCCTCCACCCCCGGAATCAACGCCCACGGCGCCCGCCGAGCCGTCTGTCACCGCGCCGTCCGTGCCCGGCGCATTGTCAGCGATCGTCGACACCGCCATGAAGCTGCGTGGTATTCCGTACCGCAACGGCGGGAGCGACCCGTCCGGATTTGATTGCAGCGGGTTCGTCCAATGGGTGTTCGCCAGAAACGGCGTGCTGCTGCCGCGCGAGGTCCGCCAGCAGTACGGGGCTGGTCGCAAAATCGGCCTCAGCGAGGTACAGCCCGGCGATTTGGTGTTTTTCGAGACGGTGAGCCGCGGCGCCTCGCACGTCGGCTTGGTGATTGGGTCCGATCAGTTCGTGCACGCGCCGAGTTCAACTGGCGTCGTACGCGTCGAGCGATTTACGGCGACCTATTGGGCGAGGCGGTTTGTTGGCGCACGCCGCATCGCTGGCGACTCGAGCCACCAGGCGACGCAGTAAGAGTGGAGGGCGGGTCCTTTGGACTTGCCAGACTAGATCACGCCGCGCAGAACTTGCCCTTGCGGACCAGGGCGCGCGACGTGCTCGGCAGGAACTCGCGGACGATGATGTCGTCTTCGGTGAACCGCGTCGCGAAACGCGGCGGTTTTACCGGCTCCACGCGGCAGCTGGCGAGTTCAGCAGGCGCCGGAGGCTGCGGGGTGATCACCTCGGTGTACCGCTGCGGGTACGAAGGGAAGGCGCGGAAGGTTGTGCCGACCACGCCGCCGAACCGCTCCGTCAGCTCGGCAAACGAGTACTGAAGGAAGTCGTAGGTCTGCGGCTCCGGCCTCGAGTCGAGATACTGACGAACCATCTCGACGACGTCTTCGAAGAACCGATCGCCGTGACAGTTGGCCGAGTACGTGCCGTCGGCGCGTTCCATCCTGCGGATGCCGGGGCACTGCGGATCGATGTGATACAGCTCGTGGATGATCGTATCGAGCTTCGCAACCCAGTTCGGCCCGCCGGCGTAGTGGATCTGCTTGCGCGTGCGTGACAGCTGCTGATCGCAGAAACGCGGCAGCGCAAACGAAATCATGTAATCGATCTGGGTCGTCCCGATCGCCACCTGCGGCGACTTGGTGACAAACCATTCCGAGCGGCGCGTCAGCCGGCCGGTTTTCCGATCGCGCCAGAAGTAATAGCCGGGCTCGCTCGCCGGAAGGCTGATGCAGTGACACGTCGCGTACGCGCCTTCCGCATGCGTCCGCCCCCCACGTGCGAAGACCAGCACCTTGCTCATGTCGATGAACGAGAGCGTAGGCACTCTCGACACAACATCTTCCATGAGCAGCGATATGCGCTCGGTGTAGTTGATCAAATTCGTTTCAGTTGTTCGAGTTACGGAGACGAGCCGCGCCTAATGTACGGGCTCACCGCGAAAAGCGCAAGCGGATGCGAAGCCGAAACGAACCGCTTGATCTTCTCCGATGATCAATCTCGGCACGCACTGCGCGCAACTGCACTCAGCCGTTTGCAATTTTTTTTATTGTTGAGGTTTTGAGTTCGTCGCTGACGGCTCCTCCGCTGGCGCGGAAACGTCTGGGACTTCTTCGCTGGATTCGTTCGCTTCTTCTGGTGCGAGTGCGGGCTCCGCCTGTTCTTCGACGTTCGTTGATTGCGGAGCATTGTTGACAACCGGTACGGTCGGCGGCGGCACGTACGCGCCCATGCGCGACAGAATGATTCGCTGCCGCCGAAGCAATCGCGTATTCGGATGCGCGGGACTGTAGACGCGCGGGTTGATGATGGCGCCCGCGAGCAGTGCGGCCTGATCGGGTGAGAGCGCCGACGCGGACGTTCCGAAGTAGCTGCGCGCGGCCGCTTCCACGCCCCAGATGCCGTCGCCCCATTCGATCACGTTCAAATAGATTTCGAAAATACGCCCTTTCGACAGCGCGGCTTCCATGCGGCGCGCGATGATCAGCTCGCGGAGCTTGCGCACGGGATCGCGCGAGGGCGAGAGATACAGATTCTTCGCGAGCTGCTGCGTGATGGTGCTGCCGCCGCGAATCGCCTGCCCTTTCGCGATGTCATTGCGGATCGAGATCTTCAACTGCTCCATATCGATCCCCTGGTGCTGCCAGAACGCATCGTCCTCGGCAACCAGCACGGCGCGTTTCAGGTTCGGTGAGATGCGCGTGTAGGGGACCCAGACCTGGTAATGACGCAGTGGACGGCCGCGCTGCGCCGCTTCGCGCTCGCGCAGCTCCATGAAGGCGGTCTTCTTCGGGTTCGTCCTCGTCAGTCCGCGCACGTCGGGAAGCGTCAGGTAGACGTATGCGAGAAACGCGAACGCGAGCGCGGCGAACGCCGCGGTGGTTCGGGCGAGCAGACGGCGGATGTGCAGCCTAGCCTCCCACGACGACCTTGATTCGCGAGCCGACCATCGGCTGCGAGTTTGGCTCGGCGCCGTTCATCACCGCAAGCGTTGCAGGCTTGATCACGCCGCCCGATCGCTCGGCGATAGACTGCCACGAATCGCCCGGCCGCACCACGTAGATGTCGATGCGGTTCGGGTGCACGGCAGCAGCTTCATCGGCGGTGAGCGGCTTGAACGAACGGATGCTCGTCAGCATGGCTGAATCGAGCGGATCGAAAATAGCTGGCGCCGCGAAGCCGGCGACGAGATAGATGTTGCCGTTGTGGACGATGTGCGCGGCGCGCATTCGAACATTGCCAAGGCCTTCGAGCGAACCCTGATAGAGACCGATGTAGGCGTCGAGCCCATTCACCTGATCGCGGCTGCCGCTGACGACGCGGAACCCTGCATTCTCCATCTGCGCGCGTGCGATGTTCTCGACGCCGTTACCTCGCGGCATCTGGATCTGCTCGAGGAGCATGTACACGTCGGCGCCCGGCGCCTTCGCTATCACCTGCTCGGGTGAGTTCTGGATGTCCCATCCGTTTGGAAAGTCGATGCGAAAGCGCAGAGGAGGATGAATGAATGATGCACCGCGGACAACGCCCTGATCCGGATTGTCGCCGTAGATAATGCCGTCCACTGCGCGAAGCATCGCGTCTCGATTGCGGACGAAGTCCGTCCGCCCTGCGGACAGTTGCTGCACCGTCGGCTGGATCTCCGTCGCACGCGCGAGCGGCTCGGGATGTGTTTCGAGCCAGTTGGGAACGCCTCGGCGTTGACCTGACGCCTCATCCAGGCGACCGAGCGTCGTCAACATGTCGGGAACGCCGGCGGGATCCCAGTTGCCACGCGCCGCATAGCGGGCCCCGAGTTGATCGGCCTGCAGCTCATCTCCGCGGCCATACTTCAGAAACAACACCCCAAGCCCCTGCTCGGCGAGCTGCCCGAATGGTCGTGCACCTGGCACGAAGATCCCGAGCGCCACGAGGCCGACAGTTCCACCGACGGCGCGCGTGTACTGTTGCGCCGCGTGCCGGGCGGTGACGTGGCCGGTTTCGTGCCCGAGCACGCCGGCAAGCTGCGCTTCGTCGTTGAGGAATGGAAGGATGCCACGCGTGATGTAGATGTAACCGCCGGGAAGCGCGAAGGCGTTGACCGCTGGCACGTCCACGACGCTGTAATGCCACGGCAGATTCGGCCGTTCCGACGCCTGCGCGAGCTTCATGCCGATGCTGGTGATGTACTCCTGGAGATTGGGATCGTTGTAAAGTCCCATCTCCTTCTTCACCTGCGCGTCGGCTTCCTGACCGGCAGAAATCTCCTGCGCCTCGCTCATCAGGTTGAACTGGCGCTTGCCTGTGGCGGGATTGGTCGCGCACGCGAACGCCGCGATGAGCGCGATCAATGCGAGCGGCGATCTCAATCGCATCATTGACTATACGCGAACCGGCAGCACTCCCAATGCGTCGAGCTGGCCGCGAATCGTTTCGACGATCTGCTTCGACGCCGGCCGCAGCGGCGGACGCGGCAAGCCGCCAGCAAAGCCAAGCAGATCGAGTGCCGCCTTGAGTCCCGTAATTCCAAACCCGCCGCCAATCGATCGGGCGATCGGCGTGAGCTTCCGCTGCAGCTCGCGCGCCTCGGCGATCCGACTGCCCTTGACGAGCTTCACCAGGTCGACGCACTCATCAGGCAGCAGCGCCGCCAGCGCGAGCACGGCGCCGTCCGCGCCCGCACACAGCGACTGAAACAGCGTCGTCGCCGAGCCGGCCAGGAACGTGAAATCGTCCGGTGTCCGGTTGATGCATTCGCTGATGTAGAGAAGGTCGTTTCCCGACTCTTTCATGCCGACGATGTTTGGATGTGCGGAAAGCTGTTCGATTGCGTCAGCTGGGAGAGTGACGCCCGTATACATCGTCACGTTGTAGAGAAGCACAGGAATCCGCGACGCCTCAGCCACCTCCGCGTAATGGCGGATGAACACCTCGGTCGTCATCTGCGACTTGAAGAACGATGGCGTGCGCACGAGCGCAGCATCGGCGCCAAGTTCCGCGGCCCTCCTCGTCGCTGCAATCGTCGCTTTCGTCGACTCGCGTCCGGTCCCGACAATCAGCGGCCGATCCTTCGGCACGCCGGCGCGCACGATTTCGACGACGCGATCGGCTTCATCGTCGTCGAGCTGCGGCGCCTCGCCATTGGACCCGAGCACGACGAGGCCCGTCAGCGGCGTCGTCATCCAGCGTTTGACATTGCTGGCTAGTCCCCTTTCGTCGACGGTGTCGTCGCTGGCGAAGGGAGTTGCGATGGGGGTGAAAACGCCGGCGAATCGCTTGGTGCTCATGGTTTCAATTGTACAAGTTGCTATAGATCTCAAGGGGCAAGATCGCAGGAATTGCGCCCCACGCCTCCCGTGGCGCCGTGCTACCAGATACTTACGGCTCGGCATGCGCTGTGCTTGGGTGACGATGTACGATGGAGCGAACTTCATGACACCGTTCGAACGCGCGCGGCTGTCGCACATGATTCTCGATGAGCACGACCAGGCCATATTCGAGTTGCGCGAGTCGAACAATTCGTTCGACGCTGCTATCAGCGGCATGCGGCAGACGCTGGACGCGCTTCAAACCGCTAACAACGCGCAGGGTCGCGCGATCGATCGCGTTACAGCGGCCAATAAGGTGGCGCGCGCGCGCTTCAACGACTGGGATTCACCGCACTGACGCGCACGGCCGCTGCCGTGAATAGACGAATGTCCGAACCGCAACTTGACCCCGCGACCTCGGGCTCATTGTTCAATTGGACGCAGCTGATTTATGCGCTGCACGCCTTCAGCCTGATCACGGGCATCATCGGCGCTGCGACAGTCATCGGGGCGTTCCTGACCGGATGGCCGTCGCTGATTGCGGTCGTGCTGAACTACGTCAAGCGCGCCGACGTGCGTGGCACGTGGCTCGAGTCGCACTTCCGGTGGCAGATCCGGACGTTCTGGTACGGGCTGTTCTGGGTCAGCCTCTGTCTGGGGTTCGTGGTCATCACCTTCGGAATCGGGATTCTCGTCGCGTGGCTGCCGCTCGTGATCGTCAGCGTCTGGTTCGTTTATCGGGTCGTGAGGGGCTGGCTCGCGCTGCGGGACCGCCGACCGATGTACGCCGCATAGGAGGTCCACCGAGCGGGACTCGAGAGGGCCGGCTTCACGCCGGCCCTCAATCGGACGTTGCGTGCGTGGGCTATGGCGCAGGAGTGCGTGGAGTGGCCGTGCTCCCCGCAGCAGGGCAGGTCCCAGTCGCCTCCTTGATGCCCACAATCTCGAGCTCACGCAGCTTGAGATCCCGACTTCCCGGCACATTCGCCGTCGCGCCACCCGCGGGGGCGGTATCGGTGAGCTTTAACGTGCCCGTAATCTCGACCCGTTTCCCAACGAACGTGGCGGCCCGGCCCTCATTTGGACCGGTTAGCTCGTAGGCGGTGTTGCTAGTTGATCCTGCGGTTCCGGTAGCACCGGTGTTCGCACCTCCCTGCGACATCATGGCGTTGGCCAGGACGAATTCATTACCGACTCCGGCACCTGTCCCGGCGACGCCGCCCTGACCGCCGCCGCTTGAGCGACGGTAATCCGCTTCGCGTTGAATGCACCCGGTCACAGTCACCTGATCGCCGGACGCTCGCGTCGTTTGTGTGCTCGGGGCAGGCGTCCGCGTACTTGGCGAGGACGTACGCGGCGTTTGCTGGTCGGGAGGGGAAGCCGTCTGCGATCGTGCCGTAACGAGGGGTTGCGCTGTAATCAGTGCGAACGCAACCGTTCCCACTGCACCGAGACCTGCCGAGAATTTCCTGGACATTACGGGGTTCTCCTTCTGGAGGGGTGGCAAGGCGGCACACGTCTGCAAGCGTCGCACCTGCGAGGTCTCCGTTTATTGCGACGTCAGCTTGCGTTTCGGTCGGTAATGACTGCAAATTGCGCGGGGGACGCGAACCGAACCGCACAGGTCGCAAGGACCGCCCCGGCTCGGCACCTCTGCGAGAGCGCTTTCAACGAAGCTGATTCATCGCACCAGCGGTGCACGGCCGCTGCCTTGAACAACCAGATTCACCGCGAGCACGACGATGAAAATCGCGGCGGCGGGCGCAAGCGTCCACGGCGCATCGCCGAGTAGCGCGACGTTCGACGCATCGTGCAGCATCGTTCCCCATGTCGGCACCGTGTCAGGAAAACCCAGCCCCACGTATGACAGCGTCGCCTCGGCCAGGATGAACGCCGGCAGCAGCAGCGTCGCCTGCGTAGCGAGATAGCCGCGTGTAGCAGGCAACAGGTGAACGGCCAGGAGGCGAAGCGGTCCGGCGCCGAGCGCGCGGCCGGCGGTGACGTATTCCCGCTCACGCTCGGAGGCAATGATGCCGCGGACACCGCGCGCAACGATCGGCCAACCGACCAGACCGAAGACTCCGACGAGCAACAGAAACACATCGCGGGGCGGCAATACGAGCGGCATCACGGCGCGCAGCGCGAGCACCACGTAAATGGCCGGCAGCACCAGAACGAAATCCGAGAGCCGCGACAGCACTTCGTCGACGACCCCGCCTGCATAGCCGGCGATGCCGCCGACGGCCACGCCGATGATCATCGCCGCGAGCGTCGCGAGGAGCGCGAGGCCGAGCGACGCGCGCGCGCCGTACAGCAGCCGCGAGAAGATGTCACGCCCGTAAGAATCCGCGCCGAGCAGCAGAAGAGGTTCGCGATCGTCGGTGCTTGCGACCAGATGCCCCGCAAACCACGCGACGCGAGTCGGCCGATCGCGAACCTCCTCGAAGCGGCGCTCGAGACGGCTGACGATCCGCAGCGGGTAGAAGTACGTTCCGTCTCCTGCACCGAAATGCAGCGACGTGGGCGGCGCATAGAAATACGTGTTGAACTGACGGTCCGGCGGATTGGGCGCCAACCAGGGAGCCGCCACGGCGATCAGGACGACGGCCGCCAGCAGTCCTGCGCCAGCACGCGTCATGCGGCCTGTCCTTCACGAACGCGAGGATCCGCCGCAAACAGCAGCAGGTCCGCGACGACGCTGCCGAAGGCGAGAAAGAGCCCTCCCATCGCCGCGCAGCCAGCAACGAGATAAATGTCGCGCGCCCGAAGTGCCTCGTACATCAGGCGGCCGAGGCCCGGCCACGCGGTCACGTATTCGACGACAAATGATCCGGACAGCAAGGCGCCGATCGCGAGCCCGTAGATGGCGCACATTGATCGCAGAGACGCGCGCCATGCGTGATCGAGCAGCAGCTGCCGCCAGGTGACTCCCCGCGCCATCGCGGCGACCACGAACGGCTGATGAATGGTTTCGCTGATCGCCTGCGACTGCAGACGTTCGAACGTCGCCGCCAGCGGAAGCGCCAGCGCAAGCGCCGGCATCGGCAGGTGCCGGAGGACGTCGAGCAACCACGCGGACCAACTCACGTCGACAACATCGACCGACGTCATGCCGCCGGACGGCAGCCATCCCGTGCGCGACGCGAGGAACACGAAGAATAAGGACGTGAGGAGCGGAGGAACCGACAAGCACACCAGCGACACCCCGCGGACCGCTGCAGATATCGCACCCCTGCGGCTGCCCGTCATGATGCCGAACGGAATGCCGATGAACGTAGCAACCGCGAGCGCGGCCACTGCAAGGATCGCCGTGTTGATTGCAGCCGCTCGAATCAGTCCGCCAACGGGACGGTTGTAGAGAAAGGAGTCGCCGAAATCGAAGCGCGACGCGCGGAGCGCCCACCCGCCCCACTGCGCGACGGGGCTGCGATCCAAATCGAACCGCGCGCGGGTACGGGCGACCTCGTCAGGCGGCGCGAATGCACCCAGGTTGGCGGTGACGTCGCCGGGCGCGAGCCGCGTGAGCAGCAGCGCGCCGGACGAAACAGCGATGACGAGGAGAGCCGCAAAGAGGAGTCGTCTGAGGAGGAATCGGACCATCAATTAGCGTGTGTAGGGCCTTTACGGCCCGCCGCGAACCGACAGGCTGTCCGCATTCCACAGCGCCGGCGGACGCTGCACCGACGGAACGACGCCGAGCACGCGAGCATTGTGCGCGTAATAGAGACGCGGCGCCACGAAATAGAGCACCGGCAGGTTCTCCGCGAACGTCTTCTGGACCTGGTTGAAGATCTGCTTGCGCTTCTCCAGATCGACCGTCGACGCCTGCTCCGCCATAAGCATGTCGATGCGCGCCTCCCACTCCTGTGGCGCCGGCCCTTCCTCTTGTGTCGCCCGACCTTTCCGGTCCTGAGACGTTTGATCAGGAAGATTCCAGAAGTGCCCCGAGCCGGTGCTCAACCAGAAGTCCATGTTGCTCGCCGGATCGAGGTCGGTCGCGAGCGGCCGGTAATAGATAGCCTCGTAGTCGGCCGAGAGCATCCGCTTGATCAGCGCGCCGTTGTCGATTGGCGCGACCTCCAGCGCAATCCCTACGCGCGCCAGCTGCGTCCGGAGCTCGTTGGTCCCCCGCTCGTACCAGCCGATCCCGCGTTGCGTAATGACCGTGAACCGCGCCTCGTGTCCCTGCGCATCCTCAACGATGCCGTTGCCGTTCCGGTCCTCGAGCCCGATGCTCTTGAGCATCTCTTTCGCCTTGTTCACGTCGGGCGGATACCGAAGCACGTTCGGCGAGAACCAGATTTTATTGCCCGATGTAATAGGTCCCCAGACGGGAACCGCGGCGCCGAGAAAGACATGTTCCGCAAACGCCTCGCGGTCGACGCCATAGGAGATCGCCTGCCGGAACTCCCGTTTGCTGACGAACGCGAACCGCGGATCCGTCTTCCACGCTTCCGGCTTCAGATCGAACCAGAAGGCATCGGCATCGGGCCCGACGCCCAGCTCGACGACCTTCAGCTTCCCTTGATCCTCCGCGCGCTTGGCGGCCACATAGTCGTCGGGACGCAGCTCGCTCTGCGTCATGTCAATGTCGCCCGCCTGCAACCGGAGGAGCTCGGCGTCCTGGTCGGGGACGACCTGCAGGACGATGCGATCGAGATATGGCAGCTGTGTGCCGTCGGCTGCCTTGCGCCAGTAGCGGGGATTACGATCGAGGACAAGGCGTTGGCCGGGCACGTACTCGCGCAGCGTGAACGGACCCGTGCCGACGATCTCGGCCGGCGACGTTGCTGAATTCCAGGCGTTCGCGAACGTCCCGTCCTTCAACGCCCCTTCAAGCTTGTGCCTGGGCAGGATGACGAGCGCGTCGAACAGCCGCAGCCCCGGTCCAGACGCCGCCGGGTAGGTCACGACGACCGTGTGGTCGTCGGGGGCGGCGGCGGCGATCGGCTTGCCGTCGATCGTCAGCTGCTCGGCGACGACGCTCTCGGTTTTCGGGTCGAATGCCGCCTGCAGGGTGAACAGGACGTCGGCGGCGGTAAACGGAGCGCCATCGGACCAGGTGACGCCGGGACGCAGGTGCAGCGTGAACGTGCGGCCGTCGGGCGCCGCTTCCCACCTCTCCGCGAGCCATGGTTCCAGTTCGAACGTCGAGCGGTTGATGCGGACCAGACGCCCCTGTGTCAGGAGGCTGAGGAGCTCCGCCGTCTGCTCACGAGCAACCAGGCGATTGAACGACCGTGGAACCGCGCGGATGGAGGCAACCAGTTGGCCCCCGCGCGCCTGCTGCGCCGCGGTCGAAGTCGTGGAACCTGGGGCGCCGGGTGAACGCCAGAAGACGTAGCCAACGGCCAGCATCCCGGCGGTGACGACGATGCCCAGGAGTCGTGTCTTCATTCGTCAGTCACACCTTGCCAAGTGCACACCATTTTCTGCTCACCAGGCCAAGAAATTGGCCGTGCAAGTGAGCGGTGAGGTGGATACAAAGGATCCAACCGATCCGTGCGTGAAGCGTGGCCGATCGTTCCGTTCGCGCTGACGTTGCACGCAACCTGACGCGTGGAACAAGCGAGTGGGCAACGGACTGGCTTGCCCCATCTATCGGCGCCAGCGCGCGCCGCGCACACGCATCACGCCCAACCTGTTCTCGCGCAACACGTTACTCCGCTGCCGTCAATAACTCATCAACCTGGCACCGCTCCTGCCATTGCTGCGAGCACACAAAGGAGAAATGGCATCCATGGATAGTCCAGTGACGACTCTCGAACCGAGGCTTGGCCGCAGCGTCTCCATCGATCAAGCCGCCACCTTGCTCAATGTGTCGCGTCGCACCATCTACAACCGGATTCACGAAGGCCGGTTGGTCACGATCCGCACGATTGGCGGGTCGCAGCGTGTGCTCGTCGAATCGCTCGTCGAACTCGGCTTCCGCCCGCAAGCGTTTTCCGCCGCCGCCGTGCAGATGTCGTTTGTTGCGCGGCCGTTAAGCCGCTGATTAAAGGGATTTCGCTCCCCTAGAAGGATCGCACGGCATGGTGACTCTGACACTGGCAATTCTCAGCAAACGGCTGGCAAAAGCGACGACGCTCGTGGCCACCGTTCCCCTTCTGTTGGTCAGCGTCACCAGTGCCGATGCGCAAGGCCGCCGCGCGCACCTCTCCGCGGACCTTCAAAAACATCTCGATGCCGGAGACAGCGCCTCGTCCATCGTCATTCTCTCCGGCACCTCCGACCAGATTGCCGCCATTGCCGCCCGTCACAGCCTCCGCATCCGTCGCCTGCTGGCGAGCGGTGCGGTGGTAGACGTGCCGGCCGGCGGCCTCGACGCGCTCGCCGCCGACGCCGACGTCCCGCAGATCTCCGGCGACCACGTCACCCGCGGGCAGATGTCGGTGACCGATACCTCCATCGGCGCTGATCAGCTGTGGGCGGGCGTTGACGTAGGGGCCGGCGTTAGCCGGCCCACCGGCTCCAACCACCCCATCACCGGCCGCAACGTCGGCGTCGCCGTCCTCGACTCCGGCGTCACCATCGTCGCCGAGCTGCGCGGGCAGGTGAGCGCGCGCGTGGACATGACCGATCCGCGAGGGACCGGCGCCGACGAGTGGGGCCACGGCACGCATATCGCCGGCATCATCGCGGGCGCAGGAACAGTGGAATCCAACGGCCGTGGCGTCGCGCCCGGTGCGCACCTAGT
>Ga0207659_10002058_pt1 | contig 11934 bp, 12 predicted proteins | sample KBSM43metaG_FD_184330 | JGI IMG/M metagenome (GOLD analysis project Ga0207659, IMG submission 184330) | Miscanthus rhizosphere microbial communities from Kellogg Biological Station, Michigan, USA - KBS M4-3 metaG (SPAdes) (version 2) | ecosystem: Host-associated > Plants > Roots > Rhizosphere >...
CCATCCCGGCTTCGTTACGGGGCCAGAACTTCTGGAGGCACCTATGAAGTTACTGAAGCAGCTGTGCGCCGATAAGCGAGGCGCGACCGCTATCGAATATGGCCTGATCGCGGCGCTGATCGCGGTTGCCGCGATCGGGGCGATGGCCACGCTCGGCACAAAGCTCACCAACACGTTCTCAAACGTGTCGAATAACATGAACGTCTCGTAAAAAAAGGCCGGCCGCCCCTCCGCGTCGTGCGGAGGGGCTTCAGCTTATAGCCAGGAACTTGGCGCGCCGCTGGTCCAGCAGGGCCTTGCTGCTTTTGCCGGCCAGTGCTGCCAGTTCCTCAGCGATCGCATCGCCCAGAGCGGCGATCGCCGCCCCCCGGTCACGCTGCGCGCCGCCGACGGGCTCGGGCACGATCCGGTCGATCACACCCAGTTTCTCCAGATCCTGCGCGGTGACCTTCATCGCCTCCGCCGCATCCGCCGCTTTCTCCGGTCCGCGCCACAGGATCGATGATGCGCCCTCGGGCGAAATCACCGAATAGATTGCGTGCTCGAACATCAATACGCGATTGGCGGCGGCCAGCGCGACCGCGCCGCCCGATCCGCCCTCACCCACGACAACCGCAATGATCGGCACGGTGAGCGCGAGGCATTGCTCGGTCGAACGCGCGATCGCTTCCGCCTGACCACGCTCCTCCGCTTCGACCCCCGGAAAGGCGCCCATCGTGTCGACCAGGGTCACCACCGGCAGACCGAAGCGCTCCGCGAGCCGCATCAGGCGGATGCCTTTGCGATAGCCTTCGGGCTTGGCCATTCCGAAATTGTGCCGGAGCCGGCTGGCGGTATCGTCGCCCTTTTCGTGGCCGATCACCATCACACGCCGTCCGGCGATGCGCCCCAGGCCGCCGATTATTGCCTGATCATCGGCGAAGGCGCGGTCGCCGGCCAGCGGCATGAAATCGTCGACGAAACCGGCGATATAATCCTTGAGACGCGGCCGCTCGGGATGCCGCGCGACCTGCGTCTTCTGCCAGGGCGTGAGCTTGGCGTAGGTTTCGCTCAATAGCCGATCCGATTTGGCCTGAAGCTTGGCGACTTCGGATTCGATGTCCAGCGTGCCGTCATGGCTGTCGGCGGTCTCGCGCAATTCGACGATGCGTGCTTCCAGCTCGGCGATCGGCTTTTCGAATTCGAGGAATGAGGTCATCGCGCGGCGGTTAGAAGCCGGGGCGGCCAGCGTCAACGCGCGTCATCATTTCGGGTCGGTCAACGGATGGCGCTGATTGACCAGTTCGACCAGTCGGCGGCTGTCGACATGGGTATAGATTTGCGTGGTCGCGATGTCGGCATGGCCGAGCATGGTCTGCAGCGCGCGCAGGTCGGCCCCACCTTCGAGCAGATGGGTCGCAAAGGCGTGGCGCAGCACGTGCGGGCTTACCCGGTCGGGGCTGATTCCGGCGTCAACGGCAAGAGTGCGCAGCAATTGGAACAAGCGCACCCGGCTCACATGCTTGTCACCCGATGGAAAAAGATAGGTTCCCTCTCTTGGCAAGGTCTCGGCATAGGCCGCAACCGCCGCGCGCGCGCGATCCGAGACGGGAACGAGCCGTTCGCGTCCGCCTTTCCCACGCAGGATCAGGTAAGGCTGATCGCGGCGGAACAGATTGCGAGGCAGCGACACCAATTCGGTCGCGCGCAGGCCGGAGCCGTAAAGCAACTCCAGCAAAGCGGCGAGCCTGAGATTGGCGGGAGAACGGTCGAGCGAGAGACGGCCATCCACCTCCGCGAACAAACGATCGACGTCCTGATGGTCGAGCGTGCGCGGCAGGATCCGTGCGGCGCCGGGCCGGGGCAAGGCTTCGGATGGGTCATCGTCACGCAGCCCCTCCTCCGCCAGGAAGCCGAAAAAGCGCCGCAGCGCGGAGGATTTGCGCGCAACGCTGCTCCGCGCGAGCGGAAGCCATTCCTCACCCAGCCGGCGGAGCATCGCCTGATCTGCACGGCCAAGCTTGCCGTCCAATGATTCGGACGCACCCGCAAGGTCGCGGCCATAAGCGGCGAGCGTGTTCCTCGCCGCCCCCGCCTCTGCCGCCATCATCTCCAGAAAGCGCTCGATCAGCGCGCGATCGTCTCCGCTTGCTCCGGCGGCGGTCATCGCCGCCTCTTGGCTCCGTCAACGGTCACAGCCGCGTCATCGCTTCCGCGGAGATCATGCGCGCCTCATTCTCCATTCCGACCGCGCGCAAGGCGCTGATCATCTGATAGAAATCACCCGCAGGAACGCCAGTCCAGGTCGGCGACTGCATGCCCACCGCAACCAGCAACGCCACCGTGCCACGCTCACGCGCCGACACCGCGCGTCGCAACGCGTTGCCATAGGCACTGGTCTGGCCGAGCGTGACGCCGAGCCGCCCGGCAAGCTTGGCCGCGTCCGCGTCGGCCAGCCGACCCAATCCCGCCAAAGCAGAGATCAGCAGCGCACTGCGTTGCGCGCCCGAATCCCCCGCCCTGTCGGTCAATTTGCGTACCCGCGCCGCGTCGATCGCGACCACCGGTCGCCGGGCACCGACCGCGAGGATCGACCAGGCTCGATCGCCATCCGCTCCACTTGTCGCCTCGGCCACGCTTGCCCAGCGTTCGGCCTGGATGTCGAGGCCCGCCGCCAGCATCGAGGCGACCAGCGACGCGACATCGTCTTGCTGATCGCTGGACGGCGTGATCCCAGCGGCCGCGCGCGCGGTCAGGATCGAGGCGGCATAACGGTCGCGCTCCCCACCATTTCCGTTGGAGGCGGCATCCCAAAGGGCATGCATCGCCGATAGCCGCGCGTCGTCGTCGTCGCCGCGATAAGCAGCGCGCAATCGCCCGGCGGGGCTGTCCGTATCCTCATCACCCGCTTCGTCCATCACCCGGCCATAGAGATCGACCAGGTCCTCGCTGGAAATTATGCCCAGCGCCGCGGCGACCCGGGCCGGTCCGATCCGGTCCGACGCGGACAGCATCGGTGCACGCGCCAGCCACCCCTCATACCAGGCGGGAGCGCCATCGAGCAGGCTCTGCGGAATGGCGATGCCGAGCGCGCTTGCGAGGCCGAAACGCCAGTCGGTCAGCGTATCGACTCCGGTCCAATCGACCTGGATGTCGCGGCGCCCGCCGCCGCCCGCCGCCACAAGCCGTTCGGCGAGCGGATGATCGATCGAATCATTGGGCGGGCCGCGCCCGATCGTAGCGTTGGCGGTCGCGGTGTCGCCCGAGAGAGTCGCGCAGATCGCGCGGATCATCGGCCAGGCGGGCTGGCCGCCGACCTGCTCATCGCCATCCGGAAGCGGGCAGAGGCCCTGGGGATCCGATGTGGCCAAAGCGGATTCGATCGCCACCCGGCGCAGGCGCGGGCTGAAGCGTTCGACATCGACGCCTTGCACCAGCATCCGCGCCGCGTCCGCCTCACCCAGGCGCAGTAGCAACGCGGCGCGATCGGCCACCCAGTCGGCCTGGGCTTCGCCACGCGGCGCGGGAGTCGCCCCAACCAGCGCGCGGCGCAACATGATCTCCGCCCAGCGCGAGGCGATCGGCGCCTGCATCCGACGCATCAGCGTGACGAGATAGCGCCCGTCCGCGTCGCCGAACGCGTCGCTGCCATAAACCGGATCAGTGCCGACCAGTGCCAGCGACCGTTTGGCCGCTTCAGGCATTTCTTCCGGGGGCGTCGCCTCGGCGGCTGCCAGCTTTGCGATGTCTGACGGCAGCAGGGAGGGGCTGCTCTCGGCCACCGCCTCGTCCGTGCCGGGCACGCCTGGCACCGCTATTCCGGCCGTCGGCGCCGCCGCGGCGGGACTTCCCGGCTGAGCCGGAGCGGCGGCCGGTTTTTCCGCCTTGGGCGGAGGGGCGCCGAAACCCGGCGGCAGCAACGATTGCGGCCCATCCTGGCCCAGCGCCGGCAGGGCAATGGCAATGGCGAAAGCGGCTGCCCCCGCCGCCAGCGCGCCGCGCTTAATGGGCAGCCGCATTGGTGGTCACCGGTGTCTCGATATGTCCCACCGGAACCGGACGATCGAACGACGCCAGCAGGAACATCGCACCGACGATGACCACGAGGAGGATGAGGAGAATCAGGATCGGGCGCGGCAACTTGGCATCCTTCAAGAATTCATATGCGGTGGCGCTTTTGCCCGACCGGGGAGGCCTGTGTATAGCCCCTGCCGCCATGTCCGCTACCGCGCATCAGCATGCTCCGATCAACCGACCGATCGTGCTGGTCGGACTGATGGGCGCTGGCAAGTCCACGGTCGGCCGCCGGCTGGCGAGCCGCCTGCACCTCCCCTTCGCCGATTCAGATCATGAGATCGAGGAGGCGGCGGGGCTAACCATCGCCGAGATGTTCGAGAAATATGGCGAAGCGGAGTTTCGCGACGGCGAACGCCGCGTCATCGCGCGCCTGATCGATGGCAACCCCAAGGTGATCGCCACCGGCGGCGGGGCTTTCATGAATGAGCAGACGCGTACCCTCATCCTTGAGAAAGCCATCGCGATCTGGCTCGACGCCGATATCGAGACTTTGGTCGAGCGTGTCGCCCGTCGTTCGGGTTCACGCCCACTGCTCAACGGCACCGATCCGCGCGAGAAGCTCAGGGCGCTGGCCGAAGTGCGCAATCCGATCTACGCGCTCGCGCCGATCCAAATCCACAGCAAGCCGCTGCCGCACGATTCGACGGTGGACCAGATAATGAAAGCGCTCGGCCGATGAACCGCGTCGATGTCGGTCTCGGTGACCGTTCCTATCCGATCTTGATCGAAGCTGGTCTGCTCGACCGCGCCGGGGGTCATATCGGACGTTTCGCCCGCAAGGGGCGGCTGGTGGTCGTCACCGACGAATCCGTCGCCGCGACCCAGTTGCCACGCCTCGTCGCGGGTCTGGGCGATATCCGGGCGGAAACCGTGATCCTGCCGCCGGGCGAGGCCACCAAAAGCTGGGGGATGCTGGAACGGCTGACCGACCAGCTGATGGACCATGGAGTCGAGCGCAGCGACCGCATCGTCGCTTTGGGCGGCGGCGTGATCGGCGATCTGGTCGGCTTCGCGGCCTCGATCCTCAAGCGCGGCTGCGGCTTTGTCCAGGTGCCGACGACCCTCCTGGCGCAGGTCGACAGTTCGGTCGGCGGCAAGACCGCGATCAACACGCGCGCGGGCAAGAATCTGGTCGGCGCCTTCCATCAGCCGGACCTCGTCCTGATCGACCCGACCACGCTCGACACTCTGCCACAGCGTCAGGTGCGCGCTGGCTATGCCGAGGTGGTCAAATATGGCCTGATCGACGATTTCGATTTCTTCTCCTGGTGCGAAGCGCATGCCGCGGCGCTGCTCGCCGGCGATCCGGATGCACGGACCAAAGCGATCGCGCACAGCGTCGCCGCCAAGGCGCGTGTCGTCGCCGCCGACGAACGCGAGACCACCGGCACGCGCGCCTTGCTCAACCTTGGCCACACATTCGGCCATGCACTTGAGGCTGAGACCGGCTTTTCCGACCGCTTGCTCCACGGCGAGGCGGTCGCCTGCGGCATGGCGCTGGCGTTCCGTTTCTCCGCTGCCCAAGGCCTGTGCCCTGGCCAGGACGCGGCGCGCGTTGCTCGCCATCTCCACCAGGCCGGCCTGCCCACCACGCTGCGTGCCGCGCAGGTCGATACCGACGGCGCGACGCTCGTCGGCCACATGGCGCACGACAAGAAGATGGAAGGCGGCAAGCTTCCCTTTCTGCTGGCGCGCGGCATTGGCCAGACCTTTCTCGCCAAGGATGTCGATCTCGCCGAGGTCGCGCGTTTCCTCGACGGAGAGCGCTAGGCCAGGCTGGCGAGCCGCAAGAGCCCGGGCACGAAGCCCGCGCGCTTCTTCCAGGTCAGAAGCCCGACCCCGCCATGTTCGGCGGCCCCATAGAGCAAAACCTTGACCCCTTCGGCTGCAGGCTCGGGCGCCTCGATCAGCCAGCGCACAATCTCATGATGCAGCATCGGCATCACGCCGTCCCCGAGCCGGTCGCGATGACCCATGATTTCCGTATAATGGACCATGTCGCCGATCCGCATTACCTTGACGTAGGCGACCAGCCTTTCGCCGACTTCAACCCCGCTCTGGCGATAGCCGGCCTCGGGCGCGAACAGCCCCCACCAGATCGTCCAGTGGACCGGACAGCAGGGCGCGGCCACGGAAAGCAGTTCGGTGGCGGGCGCGGCGATATGCCCGGGCTTGAGGAACCAACGGTCGAACACCGGCCCGGCGGCGCGGAACGCCATCGATGTGCGGATCGCATGCATGTCTTCGACATGCGAGGTGAGCATGAACTGGCGTGCGCGATAGCCCTTGCGCGCGGCGCTGCGGATCTTCGACGGGGTTCGCGACGAACGCTGCTTCAGCACCGCGTCGAAGGTGGCAACATCGGGAAAGTCGCTGATCCGGATCAGCATCGGCGTGAGCCGCAGCCGCGGTTGCCGCGCATCCACGCGTGCATAGCGGCGCAGCAACTTCGGGACCTTGTCCGTATGGAGCGGGCATGGCGCACGGCAATCGTCGGGCCGATGCCATTCGATCGGCACCTCCTCCGTTCCCAAGCTGCGGGGCCCGAACATCGCCAGCCGCTTGGTGCGCACCGCCAACACCAAAAGCGGTTCGACCACGGCCTGATGCAGCTGCACCGCCAGATTGCTGATGATGCTCATAACAGCGAAGGTCGGTTCAGCGCTTCCGGCCCTTAGCCGTCCCACGCCATGCGAGCAGCAGCCAGCCAAGTATCATCGCAACCCCGCCGAGCGGCGTGATCGCGCCCCACCAATGCGGCGCGCCCAACGCCATCGCATAAAGCGTCGCTGCGAACAGGACGGATCCGCCAAGCAGCAAGGCGGCAGCGGTCTCGGCTCCAAGTTGCACCGCAACGATCGTGGCGGCAGCGTGGATCAATTCATATTCCCCACCAGTCTTCAACCACTCCGCCGCCCTGCCACTGGCGCCATGTGCACCGAAAGCGCCTGCCGTCACGGCGAGGGCACCCGACAAAGCCGCGAGCCGGACCAGGAGCCAGCCGCTCACTGATCCTCGTCCAGCAAAGGCCGGTTCGGATTGAAGAGCGTTTTGGCTTCCTGCGAGTAGAGGCCCTTGTCGGCCTGGACGCGCAGCCGTTCCTTATCGCGCGCGCGATAAGCGGTTTCGATGCGCGAAATCCGTTCGTCGTCCACGCCGAGCGTCTTCAGCACCTTGCGTCCCATCAGTACCGCGCTTTCGAACACTTCGCGGACCACCGCCGCGGTATCGAGCCCGCGATAGCGCATCAGCGCGCGACGATCGTACGCGCGGACGTAGACGGCGGCCTGGCGGAAGGTCTTGAGCGCCAGCTCCAGTTCCTCCCGGCTGAGCTGATCCTTGTCCATCGCGAACACGATGGTGCGGGCCTCGTAGCCGCCCGCCTGCTTGAGCAGATCCAGCCGCGTGCCGTCGCCATAATAGACCTTGGCACCAAACTGTGAGGCGACGTCGATCATCTCGGCATCATTGTCGATGATCGTCACGGAAATCCCCGCGCCCATCATCATCTGCGCGATCGTCTGGCCGAAACGCCCATAGCCGACCACGATCGCGTTCGCCTGATTGGCCGCTTCGGGTCCGTCGAGATCGTCGCGCTTCGGCTCCTCCTTGGGGCGGTTGAAGCGGGTCGCGACCTGCATGAGGAACGGCGTGCTCACCATCGACAGGGTCACGATCGCGCTGAACAGGCTTGCCGCCTGCGGATCGACCAGCTGCGCCGCGGCCGCCTGGCCGAACAGCACGAAACCGAATTCGCCGCCCTGGCTGAGCAGCAAACCGGTCGCGACGGCGGGCCTACGTTCGACCCCGAACAGCAAAGAGAGGAGGAAGATGATCGCGGCCTTCACGACCACCACCGCCGCCGCCATCCCGACCACGAACATCGGCCGCGCGACGATTGCATGCAGATCGAGCCGCATCCCGATCGCGAGGAAGAACAGGCCGAGCAGTACCGTGCGGAACGGCTCGACATCCGCCTCCAGCTCATGCCGGTAGGGCGAATCCGCGAGCATCACGCCCGCCACGAACGCGCCGAGCGCGGTCGAGAGGTGCAGCACCTGCATCACCGCCGCTGCCGACAGGACGGTAAACAGGCCTGCCGCGATGAACAATTCGCGCTCGCCCAGCCCCCCGATCAGCCGGAACAAGGGATTGAACAAATAGCGCCCCGCCAGCACCAGCCCGACCACCGCACCGATCGTATACAGCCCCAGCAGCCAGCCCGGCGGCGCGCCTGGATCGGCGGGTACGCGCGACAGGCTGGCGATGATCGTGATCAAGGGTACGATCGACAGGTCCTGAAACAGCAAGACCGAGAAAGCGCGCTCGCCAAAGGGTGTGTTGAGGCGGCCCGCCGATTGCAGCATCGGCAAGACCTGCGCGGTCGAGGACAAGGCAAGCGGCAGGCCCAGCGCGAATGCCGCCGGCCAGCTGAACCCGGTCAGACGGATCACGCCCGCCAGTGCGACGCCGCACAGGGCGACCTGGACCAGACCGAAACCGAAAATGTCGCGCCGCAGCCGCCACAGCCGCGTCAAATTGAGCTCGAGCCCGACGAGGAACAGAAGCAGGGTGATGCCGAGATCGGCAATGCTGAGCTTGGATTCGGCGCCATCGACGAGCCGCATCACTTCCGGCCCGATCAGCGCGCCGGCGACGAGATAGCCCAGCGTTGCACCCAGACCGAGCTTGCGGAACAGCAGCACGAAGGCGAGCGAAACGCCCAGCATGATGAAGCCGTCGGTGACGAGCGTCTCGTTCATGCGGCCTGCGCGGACGCGGCGCGCGCGGCGGCCTCGGCCACCGCCTCGAAGGCGAGCCGGATGGATGCATGACGCGCACTATGCGCGCGGGCGGGCGTGAAGATGTCGACACCGGGCCAGTCGCCGGGATCGTCGCGCTCGCCCGCGAGGAAGGCGGTCAGCGCATCGCGTGCCTGCTCCAGCTCGGACAGGCTGCGCCCGATCGCGTGCGCGCCCATCAGCGACGCGGATGCCTGGCCGAGCGCGCAGGCGCGCACCTCCTGGCCCAGTTCGGCGATGCGTCCGTCACTATCCAGCGCCACATCCACCGTGACGCGGCTGCCGCAGATGGGCGAGCGCCGTTCGGACGTGCCGTGCGGATGCGCGAGCCGCGCCTGATGCGGGATGCTGGTCGCGAGCTTCAGGATCTGCGTGTTATAAAGCGTGTCGGCCATAGCTCAGCTGCCGTTCGAGTGAATCGCCGGCGCGCTGTCGTTGCCGCCCGCCTGCGCTGCCCGCCGGCGCTGAACCCAGTCGACCACCGCACGGCCGCTCGCATTCAGCAACGGATAGGTGCGCGAGTTGCGGACGAAGCCCGGCCGTTCCGAATTGCTGCCCCAGATCGTGTCCGAGACCAGGTTCACGCCAAGGAAGAGCACGGTCGCGATCAGCAGACCCTTCAAGGCGCCGAAGCCCAACCCGAGAACGCGGTCGAACGAACCCAGCACCGATTTCTTGGTCCGCTGGCCGAGCGAGGCCGCGACCATCTTGCCCCCGAAGAAGACCGCGCCGAACACGAGGACGAAGGCCAGGACCGACGCGCCGCTCGGGCTTTTCACGATATGGACGAGCAGGCCCGCGACCGGCCCGTGCAGCAATTTCAGCGCGAAAATGGCGGCCGCCCAGGCGAAGAGCGACAGCACCTCCATCACGAAGCCGCGCATGAAGCCCATCACGGCGCCCCCTCCGATCAGGAGCAGGACGATGATATCCATTGCCGTCAGCATCTGCCTGCTATGGCAATCGGACCCGCCAATCACAAGGCTCCACGGTCGCGGACCGGCTCGCGAGAGCCAATCCGCACCGCGCCGGAATCAGCCCGCGGGCTTGACCGAATTGTTGAGTTCGTCGTGGTCGAGCGTGCCGTCGCCATTCTTGTCGGCGGCTTTGAAGCGATCGGCGGTGACCGCCATATAGGCAGCCTTGGTGATGGTGCCGTCAGCATCCGGCTTCACGCCGGTGAAGGCGCCCTTGCCCATCTCGTCGAGATCGGCGAGCTTCACCTTTTCCGCGCCCTGGGAGAAGAAATTCCAGCCGCCCTCGCGGAAGCCGGCGAACTCTTCCGGTGTCACCTTGCCGTCGCCATTCGGATCGGCAAACTGCATCAGGTCCATCTGCGCGTGGACTGGCGCTGACAAAGCCGCCATCGCAACGGTCGAGACGATAAAAGCCAATTTCAGACGCATAGGAGTTCCTCACCTTCCAGTTATGTTATCTGACATATCATATAGAATATTCCTGTCACGGGGGGACTGTTGGCGCGGCTGGCGGCGTGCGCGACTAATCGCTTGCGATTTCGCCCCTCTTTGCGCACCTCGCGCGGCATCATGCGAGTCCAGGCGAAAATATGCGGGCTGTCCACGCCCGAGACAGTCGATGCCGCCATCGCGAACGGCGCAGCATGGCTGGGCTTCGTCTTCTTCCCGAAGAGCCCGCGCAGCGTGGCGCCGGAACAAGCCGCCGCGCTGATCTCGCGCGCGCCTGATCGCGTCGGCAAGGCCGCGGTGCTGGTAGACCCCGACGACGCGTTGATCGCGCGCGTTTTGGAAGCGGGCGTGACCGCGCTCCAGCTTCACGGGGACGAGAGCCCCGAACGCGTCGCGGCGCTCAGGCGCCATGCGGTTGAAGTCTGGAAGGCCGTGCCCGTCCGCACCCGCGCCGATCTCGACGCGGCGCGCGCCTATCGCGGCGCGGCGGACCTTATTCTCTATGACGCGAAGACCCCCAAGGGCACGCTTCCCGGTGGCATGGGCCTGCGCTTCGACTGGAAATTGCTCGACGGCTTCGCCCATCCCCTCCCCTGGGCTTTGTCGGGCGGGCTCGATGCAGGCAATGTGAGCGAGGCGGTGCGCATGACCGGCGCGCCCTTGATCGACACGTCGTCGGGCGTGGAGCGCGCGCCAGGCGTCAAGGATGTGGACAAGATCGCCGCCTTCCTCCAAGCGGCAGCGCGCTTATGACACTCCCGAACAGCCTTCGACAGCAGCCCGATTCCACGGGCCATTTCGGCGATTATGGCGGCCGCTACGTCGCCGAAACGCTGATGCCGCTTATCCTGGAGCTCGACCGCGAATATCGCGCGGCCAAGGCGGATCCTGCCTTCCAGGCCGAGCTCGACGGGTTGATGACCCACTATGTCGGCCGTCCCAGCCCGCTTTATTATGCCGAACGGCTGACCGAGACACTGCGCGCCTCCGCGCCCGAAGGCATGGGGCCAAAAATCTATTTCAAGCGCGAAGAGCTGAACCATACCGGCGCGCACAAGATCAACAATTGCATCGGCCAGATCCTGCTTGCCCGCCGCATGGGCCGCAAGCGCATCATCGCGGAGACCGGTGCAGGATCGCACGGCGTCGCCACCGCGACCGTTGCCGCGCGCTTCGGTCTGCCCTGCGTGATCTACATGGGCGCCAAGGATGTCGAGCGGCAGCAGCCCAACGTGTTCCGCATGAAGCTGCTCGGCGCGGAGGTGGTGCCCGTCACCAGCGGCGCGCAGACGCTCAAGGACAGCCTCAACGAGGCGCTTCGCGACTGGGTCGCGAACGTCCACGACACCTTTTACATCATCGGCACGGTCGCCGGCCCGCATCCCTATCCTGAACTGGTGCGCGATTTTCAGTCGGTCATCGGCAAGGAAACGCGCACGCAGATCATGCAGGCGGAAGGGCGCCTGCCCGACCTGCTGGTGGCAGCGGTGGGCGGCGGCTCCAACGCGATCGGGCTGTTCCACCCCTTCCTCGACGACGAGGGCGTCGAGATGCTGGGAATCGAGGCGGCCGGCCATGGCATGCACACCGACAAGCATGCCGCATCGCTCGGCGGCGGCACGCCCGGCATTCTTCACGGCAACAAGACT